>Ga0224508_10001113_pt1 | contig 24466 bp, 23 predicted proteins | sample SF_Jan12_sed_USG_4_FD_170157 | JGI IMG/M metagenome (GOLD analysis project Ga0224508, IMG submission 170157) | Sediment microbial communities from San Francisco Bay, California, United States - SF_Jan12_sed_USGS_21 | ecosystem: Environmental > Aquatic > Marine > Sediment | place: USA... | reverse complement strand
GTCGGCCATGCCGTCGCCGTGTTCGGCCGACAACGCAACGGGATCGCCAAAACCAAGGCTGTAACTCTCGTAAAGCCCGGCATTGGCCGCGGTGCTCTCGCATTTGTTGGCGCCCAGAATGACCGGTCGGCCCCGCTCGCGCAGCCAATCCGCGAAATGCTTGTCGAGCGGTGTCACGCCGGCCCGCGCGTCGTACAGCAACAGCACCACATCGGCATCTTCCAACGCCCGCTCGGTTTGGCTTCGCATGCGCGCTTCGAGCGCATCCCCCTTCGCATCGTCCAACCCGGCGGTATCGATCACCCGGAAACTCTCGCCGGCGATCCGCGCGTCGCCCTCCCGCCGGTCGCGGGTCACGCCCGGCGTGTCATCGACCAGCGCCAACCGCCGGCCGACCAGCCGGTTGAATAGGGTGGATTTGCCGACATTCGGACGGCCGACAATTGCGACGGTAAAGGTCATCTTCGAAATCCAGCGCGCTAAAATATGTGCCGCAGCCGATCAACGATAGGCGATCAGCTCCGCATCCTCCGTCAGGAAGAAGATCGTATCGGCCGCGACGATCGGCGGCAGGAATACATCGTCGGGCAGCTCCAGCTTACCCAGAAATTCGCCGGAATACGGCGAAATCGTCATAACTTCGCCAATGCTGCTGGCGAGCACGAGGCGATCACCCGCGAGGACCGGGCCGGACCAGCGGATCGGGTCCTTTTTCTTCTTCGGATTTTCGTAACGCGGCAACGCCTGCATCCACCGAATGCGGCCGCCGCGTCGGGTGAGGCAGAATAATTCGTTTTCATTGCTCAACACATAAACATAATCGCCGGCGACCCAGGGTGTGTGCACACCACCGATATTGCGCTCCCAGATGCGCGCGCCGCTGCGCTGGTCGATGGCGACCAGGCGGCCCGAATGACTGATCGCAAAGACGGCGCCCCGATCGACGACCGGATTGCCGCGGATATGCGCCAAATTTGCCATGGCATCGACACGGCGCACGGCGGTCAAATTGTCGGACCATACGACGCGGCCGTTTTCGGCGCGCATGGCGAATAATTCGCCGGAACTATACGGCACGACGACCGTGGAACCGCTGACCGCCACACTGCTGCCACCGAGCAAACCGGCGGATTCGGAAATCGCCGTATGGCCCCACTGCTTGCGGCCGTTCGTCGCGTCCAGGACGGTCAGTTGATTGTCGATGGAAATGACATAGACCCGCCCGCCCGTCGCCGTGGGCGCCGACCGCATCGGGCCGGCAACTTTCTCGCGCCATACCAGGGTGCCGGTTTTCGCATCGAGCGCCAACACTTCGCCGAATCCGGTGGTAACGAAAATACGGCCGCCGTCATAGGCCAGCCCGCCCCCGAAGCTGTCGTCATCCTCGTCCGGCACTTCCGGCTCATACCGCCACGTTTCACCGCCGCCCTTCAGATCGAGCGCGGTGATCCGGTATTCGACGTCCATCGTGTAAACCCGCCCGTCGGCCACCACCGGGGTGGTCAGCAGCGCGCGTTCCTTTTCGCTCCCCTTGCCGATATCGACGGACCAGGTCTGCTTCGGCGTCGCGCCAAGGGTCAAATGATGAAGCGTGTGCGATGGCGACCCGCCGGGTTGCGGCCATGCGGCATTGGTATAGGGCCGTGGCAACACCACCTTGAGGTCGGCAATCCGCGGGTCCGGGTCGAGTTTACGCTCAAGCAGCATGACCGCGACGCGTTCGCCCGGCAGCGGCGGTTTTTTGCCCCCGGGTAAAATCGATTCCAGCCACTCGCAGCCGGACAGCAGCATGCTCACCGCGACGATCGCCAGGGAACACCGGCGCAGCATGCCCATCGCCTAGATTTTCAGCGCTTGCAGCATTTCTGCTGCCCGCGCCCGTATGCCCGCCGGTGTCTTCGGATCGTCGGCAAGCTGGGTGTAATCCTTGCGCGCCGCTTCGGTGTCACCCTTGCGAAGCGCCAGCAATGCCGCCAGTTCACGTGCCGAATACCGCCACGCACCGTTTTCGGCGAGCAGCGGCGTAAGGTCCTTCGACAGTGCCTCCGGGTCGCCGGTGTCGAGCTGATGCATCACCGCATAGAGCCGCGCAAGACCGGCGTACAGTGAATCGACGCCGCCATCATTTGCCATTTCCCGATAGATCGCCACCGCGCCGTCCCGGTCTCCGGTGTTCGCTTTCAGCGCCGCCTCACGGAACCGCGCGAGAACGCCATAGCCGCCGCCGGCTTCCTGTGCCAGAGCCGTGAGCCCGCTGATCGCGTCCGCATCCTTCTTCGCCTCGATTTGCGCCAGCGCCGCCGAAAATTGCGCGCTATATTCGATTTGCTGATTCTGCCGGTAATGTTTCCAACCGACAAAACCGGCCGTACCGACGACGATCAGGACCAGCCCGGCAATGATGAGCTTGCCGTATTGCGCCCAATACTGGGAAAATTTGTCGCGACGAACTTCCTCGTCGACTTCTTCGAATATGTCGGCCACAACAGCCTCCAAGGGGCAAAATGGCGGCTACCATAGCCCCGCCACCGGGCGCTGGCAAACATCAATAAATTCACAAATCCGTGCCAATTTCCCCGCCGCCAATCGCCGCCAAGCTTGCCTGCATACGGCCGATGGGTCAGAATGTAACCAGTCAATGAATGGCGTCCGGAATGTCATACGGGACGCGCATTCGGGAAGAAACGGCAGGTGATGATCGATACGGGAGACGTATCCGCCTCAATAGTATTGCGCCGGCTTTTGGCCGGCCTTGCCTTTGTTCTAGGTGTTTCGTCAATTGCGGCCTGTGGCAGCACCACATCTGCCTATCTCATCGGGGCAGGCTTGGCCAATTTCGTTTACACCGACAAACTTCCATCCGACTACCTCGCCGAGTTCGCCAGCGGCCAAGAATGTAATTTACTGAAATCGCTCAAGGATGAAGGCCCCTTGTGCAGGGATTCCTTCGACCGGGTGGTCTATGAGCGGCCGCACTACTGCTACCGCACGCTGGGCGAGATCAACTGTTTTGAACGCCGCGATCCGGATCGTCGGTCGACGACGAGGGTGCGTTAGCGCATGCGTACCGGACAGAAAATATTGGCATCCACGCCATGGCGGACCGGCGCGATCGCCGGCCGGAAGGGCATAAGGAAAAAAGATAAGGGAGGCTCCTAACACCATGGGAAAAGTGTTGCGTTTGGCCGATTTTCGGCGAAATGGGAAACGCATGGTCAGCTTCGACCGGCAGGAATTACGCCAATTGCTTGACGTCTACAGCCGCCGCGTCGCGACCGGCGAATGGAAGGATTACGCCATCGACCTCGGCCGCGGCGCCGCGGTATTTTCGATTTTCCGAAGTTCCTTCGATACCCCCCTCTTCTCCATCGCCAAACGCACCAATGGCGGGCGTTCCGAATATCTGGTGATGAGCGGCCGGCAGGAACTCAAACACGGCAGCACGATGGGCGAGGTCCTGTCGGTCTTCGACCGCCCGATGCGTCTTATCTCGCGCCGCCGGTAACGCGACCGGCGGAGGAGTGCCCCGGTTATCCGGCCGGGCCTTGCCCCAATGCGCGGGATCGCACAAGCCCGCCCTGGACCGGTTATCTGAAGCGAATCGACTTAACGGGGTCGCAATGCAGAAAACCGCTTTCTTCTTGATATTTATTGCATTTCTTGCCGGGTGCGGGACCCCGTCCGAGATCCCGACGACCATTGCCACCAAACCGGCGGGCGTTACCGTCCTGGCCCGGAACACCGATGTCACGACCAAACAAGGCGGCGCCCGTGCGGCGGCGATCGAAATTCACGACCTCTATTCGCGAGGCGAACGAACGCGGTTGCTGGTCGAAACCGTCGCTCGGCCCGCCGCTGTCTTGATCCTGTTCGCCGGCGGCAAAGGGGCGCTGCACATTGCGCCCGATGGCAAGATCGGCTGGGGTAACGGGAATTTTCTCATTCGGAGCCGGCCCCTGTTCCTCAAGCGGGGCTTCAATACCGCCGTGTTCGATGCGCCGACGGACCATGCCAATGATCTGCGGTTCGGATTTCGCGGGTCGGCGGAGCACGCCGCCGATATCGGCGTTGCAATCCGGCATTTGCGCGACCGCTACAAGGCGCCCATTTGGCTGGTCGGCACCAGCCGGGGCACGAATTCCGTCGCGAATGCGGCGGCGCGTCTCGGACGCATCCGGCCCGACGGTATTGTCCTGACGTCGTCGATGATGGCGGATAATGACAAGGGCGATTCGCTGTTCGATTATCCCCTTGAAAACATTACGGTACCGACCCTCGTCCTCCATCATGCCGAGGATGATTGCTTCGTGACGCCCGCCAGCGAGGTGCCGCGGCTGAAAGGCCAACTGAAAAATGCGAAACCGCTTCGCGTCATGATGCAAACCGGCGGAACCGTCGAAGGACGCGCTTGCGGCGCCTGGAGTCACCACGGATTTCGGCGCATCGAAGACAAAGTCGTTGGCGATATCGCGCGCTGGATTCGCGCGCCGGCAGGGGCGGCTCGGCCTTAACCCACACTTCTCCTACTCTCCGTGGTCTGGTTATATTGACCCTTAAAAATGTTCTTGTTATGTTCTTTTTATCGAACACTCCCGCCAACAGAGCCAGGACGGCACACCGACAAAATGGGCCGCTTGAAACAAGACCGCCTCGCCGCGGAGGATCGGCAGCATCAAGCAATCCTATTGGGTGAATTGCAGCATCAGAAAGTCGATATCTTCTGCTGGTGCAACCGATGCGGGCATAACACCGTACTTGATGTCCATTCCGTCACGGCTCAGCTCGGGCCGCACCTACCGGTACCGGAGATCGGCACCCGTCTGCGCTGCACCGGCTGCGGCGGTAAAGACGTCGCCGCCCGGCCCGCTTGGCCGTCGCTTGGCCAGGTGACCCGCCATCACGGCGTCGATACGAGCGCCGACAATTCGGATGACCCGGAATAGCGCAACGGCATTGCCGCATCCGGGCCCGGATCTCGGCGCCGCGACAAGCGCCGCCTAAAAAATGCGCCCGAGTCGCGTGACAAGGTTCACAAAACCCGCATTCCCCCGTCGCCATCAGGAACACCGTCGCTGTTGCCTTCCCAAAATCCACGGTCGGGGGCATCGGCCACGCAGTGAAAAGCGACAGATTCATCACAAGCGAGCAGCGTCGAGACAACAATTCACAAGATTCTTGTAAAAAATGGTTAACAAAGATTGACGCGACACGGGAGTCCGTCCATAAACGAAAGCACGGATCGGCAATCAAATGGTGGGGTCGAGCTCAATATATTGTGTATCTAATTCTACAAACCTCTATATCTGGCTCCACCGTGCTCTCTCGGTGCAAAGAGCCGGACAGCTCAATAAACATGGGAGAGACGCACATTATGGTCTGGACCGACCACCGCATCGAAGAACTCAAGAAACTTTGGAGTGACGGAAGAACCGCAAGTCAGATCGCCGATTATCTAGGCGATGTGACCCGCAACGCGGTCATCGGCAAGGCGCACCGCCTCGGCCTTTCGTCGCGACCGTCGCCGATCAAGCGCAAAACCTTCGTCCTGCCGTCAACACATGACCGAATGTGCCAATGGCCGATCGGCAACCCAGGTGAATCGGGATTCCGGTTCTGCGATGAGACCGCCGACCCTGGGCGTCCCTATTGCCCCAACCATTGCAACATGGCCTATCGCCGGAAAAGCGAATCTGCGGCTTAGCCCGGATTGCGACAGCACACGGTGCAGCGGGATACCGTTCCCGCCGCGCCGATGCCCGGTCTGCGCGTCACTGCGGCCGGATTCGGTTGGGCTGAACACACCTATAGGTTGAGCTTCCAAATCGGCGGCTGTCGATCATTCGGCTGCGGCCGCAACCGGCGCCGGTATCCGCGCCAAGGCGTCGCGGATAACGGCGGTACCGCTTTCCCGATGATAGGCGTTCTCGCTCAGATGCCGTCGCCACGCGCGGGCGCCGGGCATCGATTGAAACAGGCCGACCAAATGCCGCGACATTGCCATTAACGGCGTCCCCGCACGCAGTTGCGCCTCGACATACGGCAAGATCGCCTCGACGACCTCATGCCGTGTCCGCACCGGACCGGTCTCGCCAAAGTAACGACGGTCGACGTCGGCGAGAATGTAGGGATTTCGATAAGCGGCCCGCCCCAGCATCACACCATCCACATGGCGCAGGTGGCCCGCGATGGCCGGATGCGCGTCAACGCCGCCATTGAGAATAACGGTCAAATCCGGACGCGCCGATTTCAGGGCATAGACCAGATCATATCGTAACGGCGGAACATCCCGGTTCTCCTTTGGGCTCAGCCCCGACAACAACGCCTTGCGGGCATGCACAATGAACCGTTCGCATCCGGCATCCGCAACCGTCTCGACGAAGCCGCGCAAGGTGTCCCATTCGTCCAGCGCATCGATCGCGATGCGGGATTTCACCGTGACCGGAATGGCCACCGCCTCGCGCATCGCCGATACGCACCGCGCCACCAGGGCCGGTTCCGCCATCAGGCACGCGCCGAACCGCCCCGATTGGACGCGGTCGCTGGGACAACCGACATTGAGATTGACCTCGTCATACCCCATCCCTTCGGCAATCCGGGCGCATTCGGCCAAGGCCACCGGATCGGCCCCGCCGAGCTGCAGGGCCACGGGATGCTCTTCCGGACTGAAGGCAAGCAACCGCGCCCGGTCGCCATGTATGACGGCGCCGGTGGTGATCATCTCCGTATACAAAAGCGCCCGCCGGCTGATTTGCCGCAAAAAATAGCGGCAATGCCGGTCGGTCCAATCCATCATCGGTGCGACGGAAATCGGCCAGGTTGGCGCGTTCGATGCGGCGGTATCGGTCATGAACCCTTAAATAGAATAGAGGACAGCCAGCGCCAAGCCCCTCGGACCAGTAATGTCCGGGTGGTCAATGCCGTCCTCAAGAGTCACGAATGCCGCCGCGAAAACGGCAAAGGCGCGAATGCCTCTCGAATTCCGTACCTGATACCGGCGAAAGCCTAGCTGTTACGCCACGCCCTGCTCGATTTGCACTTCTTGCAAATACGGTCGCCGGACCACTCGCTGGTGAACCGGGAACTGCACATCAGACACTTGCGCTCTTTTGATTCGTATACGCGCCGCGGTTTCTTGTTAGCGCCGTATTCTTCTTCCGCGTACGCTTCACTGTATGCTTCGCTCATAGCCTATTGTTTTTACCTTTTGATTCTGGCTTTTCCATGACGCAGGCGGGGTAACACGAGGGCGGTTGCCCACCTCGCCTGAATGCTCCACTAAGAAAACGGAATAAATTCGAATTTGAGCCGGTGCTCCCGGATTTATTCCCATTCAATGGTACCAGGTGGTTTTGAGGTCACATCATAGGTGACACGATTTATTCCCGGTACCTCATTTATAATACGCGTTGCGGCCCGCGCTAGGAAGACATGATTGAAAGGAAATGACTCGGCGGTCATTCCGTCGGTCGATGTCACCGCGCGCAAGGCGCATGCATAGTCGTAACTGCGGGCATCCCCCATCACGCCGACGGTTCGCACGGGAAGCAATACGGCAAACGCCTGCCAGATTTCGTCATACAGGCCGGCCTGTCGAATTTCATCGAGATAAACCGCATCCGCCTGACGCAGGATTTCGAGTTTGTCGCGCGTGATGTCCTGCCCCGGTATCCGGATCGCGAGACCCGGGCCGGGAAACGGGTGGCGCCCCACCATCGCATCCGGCAGGCCGAGTTCGCGGCCCAGTTCGCGCACTTCGTCCTTGAACAACTCCCGAAGCGGCTCGACCAATTCGAGGTTCATGCGTTCGGGCAGCCCGCCCACATTATGGTGCGACTTGATGGTGACGCTGGGACCGCCATCGAAGGCGACCGATTCGATGACATCCGGATAGAGCGTTCCCTGGGCGAGAAAATCGGCGCCGCCGAGCTTCGCCGCCTCCTCGTCGAATACGTCGATGAACAGGCCGCCGATGATCTTTCGTTTCTCCTCCGGATCGGTCTTGCCCGCGAGCGCGCCGAGAAACATCTCCGACGCATCCCGGTGAACCAGCGGAATGTTGAAATGGTCGCGAAACAGCTCGACCACCTGATCCCCCTCGTTCAACCGCAACAATCCATGGTCGACGAAGATACAAGACAGTTGCTCTCCGATCGCTTCGTGGATCAGAACCGCCGCGACCGCGGAATCCACGCCGCCCGACAGGCCGCAGATCACCCTTCCCGCGCCGACTTGCTCGCGAATGCGCGCCACTGCCTGGTTGCGGTACGTCGCCATCGACCAATCGCCGCTGCAGCCCGCCACATGATGGCTGAAATTGCGCAGCAGGGCCGCGCCTTCCGGCGTGTGCATGACTTCGGGATGAAACTGCACGCCATAGAAGCGCCGCGAGTCATCGGCGATCGCCGCATAGGGCGCGTTCTCGCTCACCGCGACGGGCCGGAAACCCGGCGCCAGCCCGGTCACGCGATCGCCATGGCTCATCCACACTTGCTGACGATCGCCGGGCGCCCATAATCCGTCGAACAGCAGACAGTCGCCCGTCACCTCGAGCTCCGCCCGGCCGAATTCCCGATGGCTGTCGGATTCCACCACACCGCCGAGCTGGTGGCACATGATCTGTTCGCCATAGCAAATTCCCAGCACCGGCAGGCCAAGATTGAACACTTCGTGCGGCGCCCGCGGGGCCTCGCCAGTGGTAACGCTGGACGGTCCGCCGGACAGGATCACCGCCTTGGGACCGAACCGCTCAAGCATCTCGCCATCGACCCGATTGAACGGGTGAATCTCGCAATACACGCCGCTTTCGCGGATTCGCCGGGCGATCAACTGGGTCACCTGACTGCCAAAATCGATGATGAGAATGCGGTCGGTCATGCGGTTCCTTCCGGGCGTCAGGGTTGGCGATACATAGCGGGATTCATTTGGCCGAACAAGGCACGCCAAGGAACTGCCACCCATACGCGGCCTGCGGCAAATCGGCGCCCCAAAGGTGCTCCTGCCGGTCGGCCACCCGCTTGCCGCCCATCGCTTCGTAGAAGTACCGCGACGGGTTGGACCGGAGCACCCAAATCACCGCCGAGTGATGTCCCATGTCGCCGAGCGCGGCAAACAATTCGCGCAGCAATCGGCGGCCAATCCCCTGTCCGTGAAAATCCGGATGGACGTACAGGGTGTAGACCTCCCCCGCATAGTCGAGCGCCTTGCCCCGCGCCGCGCCGCAACTGCCGAAACCAACCAGCCGGTCGCCGGCCTCGGCAACCAGCACGGCTTCGCCACACGCCAGGACATGCGCCCATTTGCCGCTCTCGACCTTTGCCGACATCCGCAGCAACACCGCGTCGGGCAGAATTCCCGCGTAGGCGTCGCGCCAGCTCTCAACATGAAGAGCGCCGATCGCGGCGGCATCGCCGCGTCGCGCCGTGCGCACCCGGATCATCGACGGCGCTCCAGAACGGCGGCAAAGAACCCATCGGTGCCGTGGCGGTGCGGCGTCAGTTTGAGGACACCTTCCTCCGCGTCCTCCGCGTCCGCCGCACCCGGCAGGATCTCGCCGCATATCCGCTCCACCGGCACCGGCGTGAAACGCGGATCACGCTCCCGGAAGGCCGCAATTCGCGCCTCGTTCTCGCACCGCAACACCGAGCAAGTGGCAAAGATAAGGCGCCCGCCCACGGCGACCAGTTCCGCCGCTTCGTCCAGCAGCCGATCCTGGAGATCGCACAGCGCGACCAGCTCCGCCTCGGTCAACCGCCATTTGGCCTCCGGACTGCGGCGCCAAGCGCCGCTGCCGCTGCACGGCGCATCCACCAATACGCGCTCGAACCGTCCCGCATTCTCAACGCGCCAGGCCGCGTCATCCGTACCGATGACATGTTCCTCGACGATCCGGACACCGGCCCGGCGCAACCGTTCGCGGCCGCGGCGCAGCCGCGCGGCGGCGGTATCGCAGGCAACGATCCGGCCTTCGTCGTTCATCGCCGCGGCGAGCGCCAATGCCTTGCCGCCGGCACCGGCGCAATAATCGACGACCTGCTGCCCCGGCTTCGCGTCGGCGACCAGGGCCACGATTTGCGATCCCTCGTCCTGCAGGTCGACCAGCCCGTCGCGCCAGGCCCGACTGGCGGCAAGTGGCACGCGCCCGGCAAGCCTCAAGCCAAGCGGCGACATCGGTGTTTCAACAGCGTCGATCCCGTCCGCGGCCAAGACCTCGGCCACCTCCGCCCGCGTCGCCTTCAGCGTGTTCACCCGCAGGTCGACCGGCGCCTCGCGCGCCAGGGCGTCGAGCGCGGCGCCGGTCTCGGCGCCGAACGCCTCCTCCAGGCGCGCCATCAGCCAAGCCGGCACATTGGCGCGGACGTCGGGCGGCTGTGCCGGATCGTCCAGCGTCATCTCCGCCAGGGACTCCAGCAGGCGGCCTTCCGGGCCGCTCAAGGGCGCCGGGCAGTAGCGGCCACCGTCGAACGCGCCCATGACCGCCGCCGGTTCCTGGCGCACGATCAAGCACAATACGACGATCAGCGTCGACCGGCTGTCGACGGGCGCACCGGACCGCTCGACCCACCACTCGACCTGACGCCGGTGACGGATCGCGCCATACACCAGATCGCGGATGGCCCGGCGATCGCCGCCGCCCGCATAGCGATGGCCGCGGGCCCAGCGGCCGATCACTACGTCCGCCGGCGATTCGGCGCGCGCAATTTCGTCCAGAAGCTCGATCGCTGCCTGGAGTCGCGCACCGGGCGTCATGCCGGGCCTCCCGTTTTGTTAGCTGTTGCTCCGATAGTTCGGCGCTTCCTGCGTCACGATGATGTCGTGCACATGGCTCTCGCGCAGGCCCGCATTGGTGCTGCGATAAAAGGTGCAGTTGCTTTGCATGTCGCCGACGGTCGCGTTTCCGGTGTATCCCATGGATGAACGAAGCCCGCCAACCAATTGATGGAGCACGTTACCCGCGGGACCCTTGTAGGGTACCCGGCCCTCGACGCCCTCCGGCACGAGCTTCAGCGAATCGGACACTTCCTGCTGGAAGTACCGGTCGGCGGAGCCGCGCGCCATCGCACCGACCGACCCCATGCCGCGATAGGTCTTGTACGAGCGTCCCTGATAGAGCTGCACCTCGCCGGGCGCTTCCTCGGTGCCGGCGAGCATCGAGCCGATCATCGCGCAATCGGCGCCCGCGGCGATGGCCTTGGCCAGATCGCCCGAGGCGCGGATGCCGCCATCGGCAATGACCGGCACCCCGTGTTTGCGCGCCTCTTCAGTGGCGTCGAGGATTGCGGTCAATTGCGGCACGCCGACGCCGGCGACAATACGCGTGGTGCAAATCGATCCGGGTCCGATGCCCACCTTGATCGCGTCCGCACCCGAATCGATCAGGGCCCGCGCGCCCTCGGCGGTCGCCACGTTGCCGGCGATCACCTGCGCGTAATTGCTGAGCCGCTTGACCGCGTCGATCGCCGTCCGCACGCCCCGGCTGTGGCCATGCGCGGTGTCGATGACGACCACGTCGCAGCCGGCCTCGAACAAGGCTTCGGCGCGGCGCACCCCGTCCTCGCCCACACCGGTGGCCGCCGCGACCCGCAGCCGGCCATGTTCATCCTTGCACGCGTCGGGATATTGCTGGGCCTTTTCGATGTCCTTGACGGTAATCAGGCCGACACAATGGTGGGCACGATCAACCACCAGCAATTTCTCGATACGGTGCTTGTGCAGCAGCCGTTTTGCCCCCTCCCGGTCGACACCTTCCTCGACGGTGATCAGGCCTTCCCGGGTCATCAATTCGCGCACCGGCTCGGCCGGGTCGCTGGCGAAGCGGACGTCGCGGTTGGTCAGGATACCGACCAGCTTGGCATCCCCCTTGGACACCACGGGAATGCCGGAAATCTTGTGCCGGGACATCAGCGCCAGGGCATCGGCGAGCGGCCGCTCGGGCGTGATGGTGATCGGGTTGACCACCATGCCGGCCTCGAATCGCTTCACCCGGCGGACTTCCTCCGCCTGCTCCTCGATGTCCATGTTCTTGTGGATGACGCCGATGCCGCCGGCCTGTGCCATCGCGATGGCCAAACCGTTCTCGGTCACCGTGTCCATCGCCGCCGATATCAACGGGATACCGAGATCGATCGCGGCGGTCAGCTTGGTTCGCGTATCTGTCTGGTCAGGTGTAAATTCCGATTCTGCGGGCACTAAGAGAACGTCGTCGAATGTCAGTGCTTCGCGAATCTCCATACCGTCTCACCCTGTGCGAAATTGGCGCGCATCATACACGACGCGACCCCTGTGCCAAGCGGAATCAACTGAAGCGGCAGCGGTTTGCATCACTTTTCTGTATCGCCACCGCGAAACCCCTGCGCCACGATGTACAGCTCCGAGGAATCCGCCCGGCTGGCCGCGGGTTTTGCATGGGAAACCTTGGTGAAATCCCGTTTCAGCAGTTGCAGCAAATCCCGCTCCGTCCCGCCCTGCAGGACCTTGCCGACAAAGATGCCGCCCGGCTTGAGCAGATCCTGCGCAACGTCATACGCCGCTTCGATCAACGCCATGACGCGCAAATGATCGGTCCCCGCATGCCCGGTCGAGGGCGCGGCCATGTCACTCATCACGACATCGGCGGGTCCGTCCAGCGCCTCGCGCAGCCGCGCCGGAATGTCATCGTCATAAATATCGCCCACCATGAGGGTCGCGCCCTCCAGCGGTTCGATCTCCTGCACGTCGATGCCGACGACCATAGCCCCCGCCGCGACCGACACCTGTGCCCAGCCGCCGGGCGCGGCGCCGAGATCGACCACCCGGGCGCCGGGCTTGAGGAATTCGAATTTCTCGTTCAACTGGATCAGCTTGAAGGCCGACCGGCTGCGATAACCGAGACGCTGCGCCTCCTGCACGTAGGGATCGTTGAGTTGCCGCTGGAGCCAGCGCGTCGAGGACAGCTTGCGGCCGCGCGCCGTCCGCACCCGCACCGTTTTGCGCCGGGATCCGCCGTCGCTTCCCGTCCCGCCGGATTTACCCCGCGGCATTGCCAGCCGTGTCCGACTGCGACGGAGCGGCAATCAATTCCCGCAGGATCCCTTCGCGGATGCCGCGATCGCCGACCCGCAATTGCCCGACCGGCCAGCGCGCGCAAACCGCTTCCAACACCGCACAACCGGCGACCACGAGATCGGCCCGCTCGGCGCCGATGCACGGGACGGCCGCGCGATCGTCGCAGTCCATATGAAGCAAGCGGCCGCTGATTTCGGAAATCGCGCCGAAATCCAGCGACGCGCCGTCCACCACCGACCGGTCATAGCGCGGCAGCGCCATCTGAACGCCGGCCAAGGTGGTAACCGTGCCCGACGTGCCGAGCATCTGCACCCCGCCGCCGGCAACCGCATCGGCGATACCGTTCTTGCGGCAAAACGGGGCCAAATATTCATCCACCTCGGCGATGAGTGCGCGGTAGCCATCCGCCGAGATCGGATTGCCGCCGAACCGGTCGGCCAGGGTGACGACACCAAACGGCATGGATATCCAGTCGACCGGCTCCGGGTCCGCACCGGCGAGGTCGATCCACACCACTTCCGTACTGCCGCCGCCGATGTCGAATAGAATGGCCTTCGGCAGGGCCGTATCGAACAGCGGCAGGCATCCCTGGAGGATCAGACGGACTTCTTCGCCGCTCGAGATCGTTTCGATGTCCAGCCCTGTGCGTTCGCGTACCCGGGCAAGAAAATCGTCGCAATTGCCGGCCCGGCGGCAGGCTTCGGTCGCCACACCCCGCATCCGCACGACCCCGGTGCGGCGCACCTTGTCGGCGCAGATCCGCAACGCGCCGATGGTCCGGCGCATCGCCGCTTCCGACAGGCGTTCGTGACGGACCAACCCTTCGCCGAGCCGGACAATCCGGGAAAATGCGTCAATCACACGGAACCCGTCGGCCGGATCGGGCCGCGCCACCAAAAGCCGGCAATTGTTGGTGCCGAGGTCGATCGCCGCATAGGCGCGCGGCGCGTTGCGGTGACCACGCGATTTTCCGCGCCTGTGTAGGTTTTCCGCCATCGTCGCAACCTTCCCGACTGCATCCGGCCGCCGCTGACCGTCCTCGATCGCCAAGCACCGGACCGCCACCGGCATCGCGGCGTTCCGGGAATGCATCGATGAGTCTAATCGAAAGGACGCCGCCGCGAAAAGCGCCAAATTCCGCAAAAAATCGAAATCCTGCTAACGGAGCGCTTCGTCGGGCTTTAACAGGCCGTCCCGATTGGTGTCCGCGCTATCGAAATCGGCCGCGCGGGCCCGGGTGAACTCATGCAGCGACAGCGTCCCGTTATTATCGCTGTCCGCGGCCGAAAAGGCGTCCCTATCGACGCCGGTCAATTCTTCTACCGTGAGCGCGCCATCCCGATCCTGATCGGCGAAGAAAAACACCTCGGTCATCCGTTCATGAAATTCGCCGCGGTCCACCATCCCGTCGCCGTTGCGGTCGGCCGCTGCGAAGGCATCGGTTGCCGGATCGGCCAGAGCGCCGGTGCCCGGAAGCGCCAGCATCGATGCCAGTAGCAGCGCCGGAATCGCCGCCCATTTCGCGCCCAAACCGCGCCGCCGAATGTCATTTTTTGCTCGCATGTGCCGTTACCATAGGGGGTGCCTTCAGGGCGGGCAATGCGGTTTGCAGCGGTCCATGAAAATGCCCAGGTTTCGACAAAAATGCTAAGATTCGCCCTCCAGGCAGGTAATGTCCGGCGCTCAGAATTTTAACATCTAGCGGCTACACAATCGCCGCGGTCCGTGCTAAAAATCGGAACACTGCTGGGGTATAGTATAATGGTAGTACAACGGACTCTGACTCCGTCGGTCTTGGTTCGAATCCAGGTACCCCAGCCAAACTGATTTTTCCCAAAACGGCATCGGCCGAACATTCATACAGGATGTTCGAAATTCGGTCGGCAAACCTCCAAATGACGTTCGATACAACGCTTGCCCACTGAGATGTCAGGGCCGCACGGACCTGCCGGAACATTCCATACCTCGATTTCTTCAGAATGATCGCTGCCGCTCGCCGTGGCGGCGACTCCTGGAGGCAGCGCCAATCTGCGCTCGCTAAACACGATCGGTTGAAGTAGATGTGTCGTTCTGGGCCGAAACGGGCCTATAGGGAGGAACGGCATGTCACGAGTCCGAATTGCGGTTCTAACGATCGGACTATTCGGCATCCTTGCAGCGTGCGGCGAGGAGCCGGCGGGCGACACCGCCGAACGCGTTCGCGCCATCAAGCCGTATTTCGTGAGCGCGTCGGCCGGCAGCGCCATCCGGCGTTATTCGGGCACGATCGCGCCGTCCGACACTTCACCCCTGAGCTTTGCGGTCTCCGGGACCGTCAAATCGGTGACCGTCAAACAGGGAGAGCGTGTCACCAAGGGACAGGTTCTCGCCGCCCTCGATCCGAAGCGCTTCAAACTGGATGTACAGGCGGCCCAATCGCAACTCGCGTCCGCGCAGGCCACCTACGACGACAAGAAGAATAATGTCGGACGCCAGCGGAAGCTCTTCAGCAAGGGCTGGGTATCCAAGGCCGCCCTCGATCAGGCAAAGGCCTCATTCGAAGCCGCCGAAGGCGAGCTCAATCTGGCGCGGTCCCGGCTCGGCAATGCGGAACGGGATCTGGCGAATACCCGCCTCACCGCCCCCTTCAATGGCGTGGTGGCCAATCGCTCCGTCGAGCCGTTTCAGGAAGTATCGACCGGCAAGGCACTCTTTCAGATCAATTCCGAAGGCGCGCTCGAAGTCGAGCTGTCCGTTCCCGACAGCATCGTTTCCCGCCTGTCGATCGGCGCGCCGGTGACCGTCAACGTCTCGACCGTGCCGGGTTGCGGATGTGCCGGGCGGATCACGGAAATCGGCACCGCCTCCGGCACCGCCAACACGGTCGCGGCGAAAGCGGCGCTTTTGGAGAGCCGGCCCGGATTGCTGCCGGGGATGGCCGCCGAAGTCAGCATGGCATTGGCGGGCAACGGGGCGGCGCGCGGGTTTCTGGTGCCGCTGACGGCGATCGCACCCGGCGACGACGCGGCGCCCGGCTATTTGTTCAAGTTCGACGATGAAGCGAAGGTGGTCCGCAGAGTGCCGGTGCGCGGGGGCGACAGCGTCACCGACAACTTCGTCGAGGTTGTCGACGGCGTCGGCGCGGGCGACATCATCGCGGCGGCGGGAGTCAGTTTTCTCCGCGACGGCCAGCGCGTGAAGCTGTTGGGCGAATAACCAAAGCCCCCGCCCCCTGACTCGCGAGAGACCGTCCCCATGAACCTTGCAAAACTCGCCATCGACAATTCACGCATCACCATCATGGCGATCCTGGTGATCGTGGTGCTGGGCATCACGACCTATCTCGCCTACCCGAGCGCGGAGGATCCGAGCATCCAGATCCGCTCGGCCAGCGTCACCGCGTCCTATCCCGGCATGCCGACCGAACGTGTCGAAGACCTGATCACCGTGCCGCTGGAAGCGGCGATGCGGGAGATTGCCGAGATCGACGAGATCAACTCCATTTCCAAGACCGGCTCGACAAAACTGGAGTTGAAGATCCGCGAAGAGATCGATGATCTTGCGCCTGTTTTTCAAAAAATTCGCAACAAGGCGCAGGACGTCAAGCCGGACCTGCCGAAGGATACCCAGGGGCCGACCGTCAACGACGAGGAGGGTCTGACCGCGATCGCCACGTTCGCGCTGTGGTCGGACGGGTTTTCGCTTGCCGAAATGCGCGATGTCGCCCGCGATACGCGCGACCGCCTGTACGCTCTGAAGGGCGAAAAAAAATCGATATTCTTGGCGTCCAAGAGGAACGAATCTATCTTGAGGTCAATCCAGCGAAGCTCGCCGAACTGGGAGTGTCGCCGCAGGAAATCTTCGGGGCGCTGGCGCAGCAGAACATCATCGAGCCCGGCGGCGACATTGTCGCCGGCGGCAGGACGGTGACGCTGGAGCCGTCGGGCAATCTCCGCCGGGTCGAGGAAATCGGCGCGGTCGTCTTTCGAATTCCCGATACCGACCGGGTACTGCGGCTCGACGAAGTGGTCACCATTCGCCGAACCTATGCCGACCCGCCCCGGTTTCCATCGTTTTACAACGACAAGCCCGCCATCATCCTGTCCGTATCGACCATCGAAGGCACCAACAATATCGCCTTCGGCAATCGATTGACGGCGCTGCTTCACGAGATCGAGCAGAGCCTCCCGATCGGCTATGTCCTCGACTATGCGACCTTTCAACCGGAGTTGATCGAAGAAGCAGTCGCCGGCGCGGTCTCGAACGTCTATCAGACCCTGGGGATCGTGCTGTCCGTGGTAATGGTGTTCCTCGGGGTGAGGACCGGCCTCATCGTCGGCTCGTTCGTTCCGCTCACCATGCTGCTCGGCATCATCGTCATGCGCTTTTTCGACGTCGAGCTGCAACGGATGTCGATCGCCGCCATGATTATCGCGCTGGGGATGCTGGTCGATAACGGCATCGTGGTCGCCGAGGACGTCCGGGTGCGGATGGAGCGCGGCGCCGAGCGAATGCGCGCGTCAGCGGAGTCGGCGCAGTCCCTTGCCATCCCCCTGCTGACATCGTCCTTGACGACAATCTTCGCATTCCTGCCGATGCTGTTGACCGAAGGCAATGCGGGCGACTACGTCCGTTCGCTGGCCCAGGTGGTGGCGATCCTGCTGCTCGGCTCCTGGCTGCTGTCGATGACGATGACGCCGGCCATGTGCGCCTGGTTCATGAAGGTCAAACCGCAATCCAGCGAGACCGATGCCGGTCCGGCCCCCGCGCGCTATGATGGAATCATGTATCGCGGCTATCGTCGGCTGCTCGGCCTGATGCTGCAGTGGCGGTTGAGCGTCATCGGCGCGTTGATCGTCCTGCTGATCCTGGCCGTGCAATTGCTGGGGACCGTCAAAACCGAATTGTTCCCGCTCGGCGACCGCAACCAGCTTCTCGTCTATCTCGACTTCGAGGCGGGTACGGATGTGCGCGAAACCCAGCGCGAATTGCGCAAGCTGACCGCCTGGTTGGCCGACAAGAAATCGAATCCCGAGATCACCAGCCATGTCGCCTATGTCGGCTATGGCGGACCGCGTTTCTTCCTGGCGCTTTCGCCGGTCGATCCGGATCCCCATCGCGCATTCGCGCTCGTCAACACCCGGTCCGTCAAGGATGTCGGTAAAGTCATTCAGCGAATCAACGACTTCCTGGACGATTCCCTGCCGGCGGCGCGCGCCGACGCGAAACGCATGTGGTTCGGCGCGACGGAACCCGGCGTCGTGGCAATCCGCCTGGTCGGCCCCGATGGCAAAATTCTCTCCGGCCGCGCGCAAAAACTCATCGATGCCTTTCACGCCGTCACCGGCACCGTCGGCATCAAACAAGATTAGGAGAATAAGGTTCTGAAGCTGATCGTCGACGTCGATCAGGCGCGCGCCCGGCGGGCGGGCGTTTCATCCCAGGATGTGGCGGCGTCGCTTAACGCCATCTTCTCCGGGGTGGAAATCAGCGGGTTCCGCGAGGGCGACAAGGTCATCCCGATCGTGCTGCGGGGCGAGGACGACATGCGCTTCTCGCTCGCCAGCATCCAGCGGGTGCAAGTCTATTCCTCGGCGACAAACAAGTTCGTCAGTCTCGATCAGGTGGCGACCGTCAGGCCCGAATGGCGCTTCAGCCGGATCGAGCGGCGCGACCAGCAACGCACCCTGACGGTCGAAGCCCGCAACCCGACGATATCGGCGCCGAAATTGCTCGACGCGATTCGACCCACGCTCGACGGCCTCGACCTTCCCGACGGCCATCGCTGGGAAATCGGCGGCGAAGTCGAGGATCAGGCGGAGGCGAACGAAAAGCTGTTTGGCCTCTTGCCGCTGGCGCTCGCCGGGATCATCATCCTGCTGGTTGGACAGTTCAACTCGTTCCGCAAGGGCGGAATCATCTTGGCGACGATCCCGCTGATCCTGATCGGCGGCACGCTTGGCTTGGTCATCATGCAGGCGCCATACGGCTTCATGGTCTTGCTCGGGTTCTTCAGCCTTGCGGGCATTTTGATCAACAATGGCATCGTGCTGATCGACCGAATCGAGACCGAGCAGCAATCCGGCCGCAACCCGCTCGATGCGGTTATCACCGCCTGCCTCGCGCGCCTGCGCCCGATTCTCATGACCACGCTGACAACCGTGCTCGGGCTTGTCCCGCTGATCCTGTTCGGCGGCGCGCTTTTTTACGGCATGGCCAGCGTGATTGCCTTCGGACTGGTCGTCGGCACCGTCTTTACCCTCGGATTCGTGCCCGTGATGTACACGTTGCTGTTTCGGATTTCGACTCGCAACGCAGTATCAGCGGCGGCGCCACCGGACTCGCCTGCCGAGCAGAGTGCCTAAGTTTCGGCGTCTCGCAGTCGGCGGAGCGTGACTTTTTTTGGCGGTTCAATTCGTTATCGGGCAGATGGCCAAAAATTAACCATGTTGCGCATTTATCACTACATATGGGTGTAAGTTTCCGCTTCAATCCACAATATATTGTGGTATAGCTCCGATATTATATTCCCACACTGGAGAGTTGAAGAAATGAAACATGCACTCATCGCCGTTGCGGCGGTTGCTCTTATGGCTGCCGGCGCGGCGCAAGCGGAAAACAAGAATAACTCGGGCTGCGGGCTCGGGACTGTTGCGTTCAAGGGCCAGACCGGCCTGGCGCCGCAAGTCATGGCCGTTACGACAAACGGTTCGTCGGGCAACCAGACCTTCGCCATTTCGACCGGCACCAGCGGCTGCACGAAGAACGGCGTGGTCGATCCTCCGAAGCGCGTTGCCGCCTTTACCGGCTCGAACATCGACAAGCTGGCCCGCGACGCCGCGCGCGGTCAGGGCGAGAGTCTCGAGTCGCTTGCTGCGCTTATGGGCATCGATGAAATGCACAAGCCCGCCTTTTATCGCACGTCGCAGCGCAACTTTGGGACGATCTTCCCGTCCGAGAACGTCACGGCCGACTCGGTCCTGAAAGCCTGGTATGGCGTGATGTCGCAAGACAAGATGCTGAGCCGCTACGCCGGCGTATAAGCCTTCCGGAGCCGTGGCCGGCGCTGCGCGAACCGATTCCCGCTTGCCGGCCGCGTTTCCGTCTTTCATATTCAAACGACGGCATTCGGTCGGGTCACTGGCCGGATGCTGATCTTTTTGGTTGTTGGGGTTTGCGGTGCGTACTGCCGCGGGGGTACTTCTATTCTGCTTGGTCTTTTCGGCGCTCCCCGCCGGCGCACAGGAGTCGCGCTACGCGAATGAATTGATCGACAGGGCGCGGCAGCTCAATCTCGCCGAACACGATCAATGGCTGACCCTGGGGCACTACCTGCCCCGCGTTCTGACACCCGGCTGGGTCAGCGTCATCGACAGCCCGGGATTTTTCCTCGCCCAAGACGGCAAGAACGACCCCCGCGCTGAATTGGTCGCGACCCTGCGGCAATTCTTCGCGCCGGCGCCGGCAAAGCCGGAAATTCGCCATCCCCAATGCATATTCATCGCGCGCTATCATTGGCTCAAATCGATGCTCGGCTTCGACTCGGCACGCCTGCCGGAGCGATCCTGCCGGGAATTCGACGAATGGTACGCGGCGATCGATCCTATACAGGTCACGTTGATCTTTCCGGCCGCCTATCTGAACCAGCCGTCTTCGATGTTCGGGCACACACTGCTGCGCATAGACCGGCGCGGTCAGGGCGAACGCGCGCGGCTGCACTCTTACGCCATCAATTACGGCGCGGTCACCGGCGACGAGAACGGCATGATATTCGCCATCAAAGGCCTCGTCGGCGGTTATCCCGGCACCTACTCGATCATGCCCTATTACGAGAAGGTGAAGGAATACAGCGACCTGGAGAGCCGTGATATCTGGGAATATCAACTAAACCTGACACAGGCCGAAATCCGGCGTCTGCTGATGCATGTCTGGGAAATGGGCCGGCAACACGCCGAATATTTTTTCTTCGACGAAAACTGCTCCTATCAATTGCTGTCTTTGTTGGAAGTGGCGCGGCCATCGCTCGACCTCACGGACAAATTCAAACTGTGGGCCATTCCGGCCGATACGGTACGAACGGTGGTGGCGCAAACCGGTCTCCTCAAGCGCGCGATCTACCGCCCGTCGGCCCGCGCCGGTATCGACCACCGGCTCAGCCTGCTCGATGGATCGCAGCGGGACCTCGCCTACCGCTTGGCACTAGGCGAAATCACGCCGGAGGATCCGGCAATCGCGGCCCTGGCGCCACCGCGCAGGGCGGCATTGCTCGAACTCGCCTATGAGTACCTGCGGCACCGCTATCGCGAACGCGACGAAAACCGCGACACCGCCGCCCAGCGCTCGTTGGCCCTGCTGCGCGCCCGCAGCCAAATCCCGGTCGACGCTGACGCGACACCGGTACCGACACCGAAAACCCGCCCCGACCAGGGCCATGATTCTGCGATGATCGCCATGGGCGGCGGTGTCACCGACGATGACCGGGCGTTCGTCGAATTGCGGCTGCGCCCGGCCTATCACGACCTGCTGGACCCGCAAGGCGGCTTTGTCCCCGGCACGCAGATCAGTTTCCTGGATCTGCGGCTGCGCTATTTCAAGGACAAGCACACGGTCAATCTCGAATCGCTCACGGTGCTGGAAATTCAATCGCTGACGCCGCGCAACCAGTTCTTCAAGCCATTTTCATTCCGGTTCGATACCGGGGTCGAGCGGTTCCGTCGGAGCGGCGCCGCCAATGGCGACTTTGCCGGCTTTGCCGGCGGCGGCGGCGGGCTCAGCTATGCGCCGTGGGACAACGCTATCCTGTCGGGATTCGCCGAGGGCAGGATTACCGGCGCCGCCGACCTGCCGAACAAGGTGCTGGTCGATCTCGGGCCGAGCCTCGGGCTGCTGTATTATCCGAAATCCTGGTGGGCGCTTCATTTGCAGGGCCGATACGGTTTCGCCCTCGACGCTTCGACGAAGGACTCTTTGGAAGCGGGGCTGGAACAAAGCTTCTCCGTAACCCGCTGGCTCGCCGTGCGGACCGAAACAGGCGTAAAGGGCGATGCCGACGACCCCTTCCTGGAACTTCGCGCCGCGCTGCGCTTTTATTTCTGACAATGCATTCTCTGTTCAAGCTGCTGATTCTGTTGCCCGCCCTCGCGCTTGCCGCGTGCGGCGGGCTGTTCTTCTATCCACAGCAGGAATTGCTGCTCACGCCGGACCGCGCCGGTCTCGCCTATAAGGAGGTGCGCTTCGCCGCGAGCGACGGGGTGCGGCTGCATGGCTGGTACCTGCCGGCCGACCCACAAGCCGCGCGGGAACCGACCTGTACCGTGCTGTTCCTGCACGGCAACGCCGAGAACATCAGTACCCATCTCGGCAGCGTGTGGTGGCTCCCGGCGCGCGGCGTGAATGTCTTTCTGTTCGATTACCGCGGCTACGGCCGGTCCGAAGGAACCCCGGATCTCGACGGGCTGCACCGCGATTTCGACGCGGCGCTGAAAGTGGCGTTGGACCGGGGAAATTCCGATCCGGGCCGCATCGTCGTGTTCGGCCAAAGCCTCGGCGGGGCGCTGGCGGTCACCGCGGTGGCCCGCTCGGCCCATAAGGATCAATTGCGCGGGCTGATCATCGAAGGCGCGTTTTCAGGCTACCGGGCGATCGTGCGCGACAAACTGGCGTCTTCATGGCTGACCTGGCCGCTGCAATGGCCGCTGTCCTATACGGTCGACGACGATTACAAGCCGCTGCAAGCGATCGGCCGGCTCAGCCCGCTGCCCGTTCTGGTCGTGCACGGGCTGGCGGATGGCATTATCCCGCCGCACCATGCAAAGGCGCTGTATGATGCGGCGCGCACGCCGAAGACACTCTGGCGGATCCCCGGGGCCGCGCACATTGCCGCATTCCGGACGAAAAAGAACCAGGACCGCCTGATCGAATACCTCCGGGGCCTGGGCTGCGCCGCGCAATAGGCGCGATCGCCCCATGGCCGCGGGACGGCGCGATCAATCGTTCGTCAAATATGTTCGGATAGGCTGCGGAGCACCGTCTCGGCGCCGTTACACCCGGCGTAGCAACAGATCAGGCAGAAAAAACCGCTTCGGACCAGTTTCCGCCTTGTCCGCCGGCGAACTCCTCGAAGCCGTTCCCGTCGACCACCATCATGTCCGGATGTTCAACGCAATTGAGCATGCAATCGGTCAAATCGTTGGGTGCGATGGAGCGGCCCAACTGGGATTCGGTGCAGCGCCAGCACAGCAACAGGTCGATCTTGCCGCCGGTCACCTTTTGCCACAAATCCTGATGGATCATGAAAAGCTTCGGATCGAGCTCACCACAGCACTGGCAGCGGTAATGTCCCAGCACCTCGCCCCAGGTGTCGTCCGGCACGTGACACGCGGTACAGGCAGCGTCGTCGCAAAGAAAATCTGACGTGGCAAATCTGATCTGAAGCATAAGTACTCTCCGAACCCGAATTGCGCGAGAATACGCATCCCGCCATTCCCGGTCAGTGACGGACAGCACAGTATTTAAGTTATATATTACAGATGGTTATGAATTTAAAGGTGGGATTTGTGCTGTATTCCGGCAACAAACCCATCAAACGAACCAAAATGATTCGCAAATTGGACTGCAGGTTCAGACTGTATTCTATGCAACAAATTTCAATCGATAAGAGAGATCGATTTACAGCCCCGAGGTATCCGGCGGCAGCCCAAGCATGAAGCCGCCGACCGTCTGAAAATGGTCTTTGCGCCCCTGAATCTGTTGCGCCACCGTATGGAGGTCGCGATAGCGCCGTTCGAACGGGCTGCTCCGGAAAATCGCGGTAGCGCCGGCGGAATCATAAACCGTATTGACCACCGCCTTCGCCTCATGGATCGTGTAGGTCGAGGCGAGCCGGATTCGCATGCGCGATTCAATGGTCAGCCGGTCATTTGCGACGACGTCGTCCCAAATCTCCTCGAGTTCGCTCAACATGAAAGCGCGGGCCGACCCGAGCCGTGCTTCGCATACCGCGACTTCGGTTTGAATCACATGGTTTTCGCGCAAGCTTTCGCGCGCGCGGCGCGGCGTTTTATCGCTTGCCAGTTCCTTGAACGCATCGAGCATCGCCCGGGCAATGCCGAGCGCCACGCCCGAAAATCCGGTCGCATACATGTTGGTGGCGAAAAAATGATAGAGCGGCGCGTGATATTGCCGCGCCTCCGGATCGTCGCGCGACACGGAAAATTCATACGGAACGAAGGTATCGGTCACCGTATAGGCGTCGCTGGCGGTGCCGCGCAACCCGATCACGTCCCAGATGTCGATCATGTCGACGGATGCGGCAGGAAACAACATGGTCCGCGGAATGGTCGACCCATCCTCCTGCTTCAGCAGGGAATGGCCGCCGAGCCACGTGGCGTGCCGCGATCCGCTGGCGAAACTCCATTTTCCGTTTATGTGAAACCCCTTGTCGTCG
>Ga0224508_10001111_pt1 | contig 24487 bp, 22 predicted proteins | sample SF_Jan12_sed_USG_4_FD_170157 | JGI IMG/M metagenome (GOLD analysis project Ga0224508, IMG submission 170157) | Sediment microbial communities from San Francisco Bay, California, United States - SF_Jan12_sed_USGS_21 | ecosystem: Environmental > Aquatic > Marine > Sediment | place: USA... | reverse complement strand
CGCGCGGCGCATCGCTATCCTCACGCAGGCGCGCATCTTCCACCTCGACCGAAACGATATTCATCGGCTGGTCGATTTCGTGGCTGGCGTTGCGACCGGCGCTCGACGCGTAATAAATCGGGCGCTGGATTCGTTTTGACAGATATTCGACCTTTGCCAGTACCGACATATCAACCTCGCTTCAGTTCACGGTGGCGATAGCAGTCGACGGTATGGTCGTTGACCAGGCCCGCCGCCTGCATGAATGCATAACATATGGTGCTGCCGACGAAGGTAAAGCCCCGTTTTTTCAAATCCTTCGACATGGCGTCTGAAATTTCCGTGTTTGCCGGCACCTGATCGATGCTTTTCCAGTTGTTCTGCAGCGGCTCGCCGTCGACGAAATTCCATAGATAGCTATCGAGCGTGCTGCCCTGATCGAGCAACTCGAGGTAAGTGCGCGCGTTTTTGACGAAACCGTTGACCTTGAGCTTGTTGCGCACGATGCCGCTGTCCTGTAATAACTTGTCGATCTTCGCCTGGCGGTAGCGGGCTATCTTGCCGGCATCGAAATTATCGAAGGCGCGGCGATAGTTGTCGCGTTTGCGCAGAATCGTGATCCAGCTGAGGCCCGCCTGCGCGCCCTCGAGACAGAGAAACTCGAACAGCAGCCGATCGTCGTGCACCGGCACGCCCCATTCGTCGTCGTGATAAGACTGGTAGAGCGGGTCGTCCCCGCACCACCAGCAGCGTTTCGGTTCCGCAGGCGTCATCTTAGAGGCTCTCCACAAACTTGCCGATGCGCTGGCAGGCTTCTGCAAGTTGCTCGTCGCTGACGGTACAGGAAACGCGTACGTAACCCGCGGCGCTGGCGCCGAAGGCGGTCGCATCCAGCACCGAAACCCCGGTAGCATGGTATAGCTCGCTGGCAAATTCATGTGAACTCAAACCGGTGCCGAGCACGTTGACCATCATGAACATGCCGGCATCCGGCAACAGCGGCTTCAGTCCCGGCATGGTGGAGAAGACCTCGTAGAGCATATCGCGCCGGCGGCGATATATTTCGCGCATGCGCTGCACCTCGTCTTCGCAGTGACGCAGGGCATGCTCGCTCGCCTGCTGTATGAAGCCGGGCAATCCGTAGAGCATGCATAAAGCCAGCTTCTCCATGTTTTCGACCATTTCGGTCGGCGCGATTGCCCAGCCCAGACGCCAGCCCGACATGGCGTATGATTTCGACATGCTACCGAGGGTAACGACATGCTCGTACATCGCCGGCTGCGAGGCGATGTGATGCATCTCGCCATCGAATACGAAATCGGTATAGACCTCGTCGGCCACGATCCACAGGTCGTGCTGGCGCGCGAGTTCGGCGATGAAGGCAAGTTCCTGCTGGTTCAGTGAAATGCCCGTGGGATTGCTCGGCGAGGCGTAGAAGATCGCGCGGGTCTTATCGGTGATCGCCGCTTCGAGCACTTCGCGGTCCAGCCGAAAACCGTTTTCGGCGTCGAGCACCACCGGCACCAGTCTGGCCCCGGGCGCCTGGATGGTGGCTTCATAAGTCACGTACATCGGCTGCAGCACGATGGCTTCGTCACCCGCATCGAGCAGACATAGCGAGCAGGCGAAAAGTGCATTCTGCGCGCCCGAAGTGGTAATCACGTTTTCCGCGCTGACCACCTGCCCGGTGCGCGCGTGGTGACGCTCGGCAATGCATTCGCGCAGCGAATCATGCCCGCTGATCGAGGTGTAATGCGTGTCGCCTTCACGCATCGCCTGCAATGCGCGCTCGATGACAGGGTCGGGGGTGGCGAAATCGGGGTCGCCGACGCTCAGCAGGATGACATCCTCGTTACGGTCCATGGCCTGTTTGGCCAGGTAGTGCAGGTCCCAGGCGTCCGCGGCTTCACCCTTGACGCGATCGCTTAGCGAAGAAAATTTCATCTTTAACTCCAACCCGGTTTCAATTCATCGAGCAGGGGCACGATCCACGGTTTGTGCGCCACCATCTGTTGACGGCTGATATCGGTCAGTTCGTAAGGCAGCACCAGCCAGTCATCGGTCTGCTGCAGATAATAATCGGGAGCCTCGGCGGATTCGGTCTGACTGTTGCGATAGTAGGGTGCGGCAATGCGCACATCGCCCGCCATGTTTCGCTTGGTCTTTTCGCGCAAGCGTTCGATTACCGACTGCACGTTGCGCCCGGTGCTGTAAACGTCATCGACGATTAACAGCGCATCGTCGGCATTCAGGTTTTCGAACAGGTACTGCAGTCCGTGGGCGCGCATCTGCTTGCCCTGCTCGAGCTGCCGGAAATAGTCGTCATGCCCCTGGTAGGAAGTGCGGATGGCGATGTGGTCGGTTTCGACACCGAGGTATTGCAGGCATTCCTGCACGTAAATTCCGACCGTGGAGCCGCCGCGCCAGACGCCGACGATGAAATTCGGCCTAAAGCCGCTGCGGTGTATTTTTACCGCCAGGCGATAGGAATCTTCGAGTAATTCCTGCTCCTCGATAAAACGCTTTTGCATCTGCACGACGTTCTCGGTCTGCTGCTGTGATATTCTTGCGAAGCCTACCAATTGACCCGGGTGAATGCACGCAAGATGTCAGAAAAACAGTACCTGTCGGCCCAGCAATTGCTCGAGGATTCGTTCCGCCTCGGCGCCGAGATTATCAAGGATGGATTCCGCCCGACGATGATGATCGCTATCTGGCGCGGCGGCGTGCCGATGGGTATCGCGATCCAGGAGTTGTTCGCCTGGTACGGCATCGAAACCGACCACATCGCCATCCGTACCTCTTCCTACACCGGCATCGATGGGCAGTCGCAGGAAATACGCATTCACGGCATGAATTACCTGGTCAAGAACTGCCGCCATCAGGATCGCCTGCTGATCGTCGACGACGTCTTCGACACCGGGCTGACCATCGAGGCGGTGATTGCGCACCTGAAGGAAAAGACCCGGCTCAACACGCCGCAGGAGATTCGCGTCGCGGTGCCCTATTACAAGCCGTCGCGCAACAAGACCGAACGCGAGCCGGATTACTTTTTGCACGAAACCTCGCAATGGCTCAAGTACCCGCATTCGCTGGAAGGGCTCAGCATTGACGAAGTCGCCGCCAATCGGCCCGAACTGTACGCGATCATCAAGGATCAGCTGGACTAGCCACCTGCGACACCAGCGCGGTCTCATCGACGCCAGCCTCGCTGCTCAAATTCAGGAACAGGCAAATCAATCCCGAGATCAGCGCCAGCGCGGCCGCCAGTACGAAGGCGTAGCTGAGGTCGAATTCGCCGATCAATCCCGCCATCAGCGCGCCGAACATGCCGACCCCGTCGAGCACGGTAAAGACGATGCCTAGCGTGGTCGATTCGGATTTGCTGGAATGCTCCACCGCCGCCGCCAGCACCACCGGGCGCACCGCGGTCAGGATCGCGACCCCGGGCAGCAGGCCGAGCAGCGCCCAGTAGAGGTGGTCGCTGAGACCCACGAACAGCGCGAAGAAGCTGGCGCTGAACAGCGCCAGCAGGATCGACGGCTTGCGCCCGCGGCCATCGCTGTACTTGCCGAAAAACGGCTGGAACACGGTGCCGACCATCAGGATTACCGAGAAGATCAGGCCCGCGTAAAAAGGCGACAGGCCGTGTTCGCTCTGGAAATAGAGCGGCACCATCGCCATCTGCGCGGTCAGGGCCATGCTGTAAAGGATCAAAACCAGCATCAGCGCGATGCCCCCGGGTTTGAACCACTGGCGCGCGAGCCCGCGAAAATCGATCGGGTGAACCTTTCCCGGGCTGTCCCGGCTGATGCGGGAAGCCACCGGTATAAACAACAGGCCCATGACGACCGCCGGTAATACCAGGATTTGCAGCGTGGTTTGCCAGTCGAAAAACCCGAGCAGGAACCCGGTTGATAACGGCGCCAGCACGTCGGCGCCGATACTGCCGCCAACGGCGTGTATGCCGAGCGCCTGCGCCCGTCGACCCGGCATTTCCTTGACCAGCACCCCTGTCGCCACCGGATGCCAGGCGGCGTCGCCCATGACGGCAATGGCTAGCAGTAGGGTTACGCCCCAGAAGCCGGGCGCCAGGGTGGCGGTGAAATAGCCGATCGCGACCCACCAGAAAGTCAGCAGCATCAATAATCCGGGGCGGGTCGATCGATCCGACAGCACGCCGGCGGGGATATAGGCCAGCCCGGCGCCGATGCCGTTAATGGTCAGGATCAATCCGACTTCCGCGGGGCCGAGCCCGTAGCTGGCGGCGATCGCGGGCGCTAGCAGCCACAGCGTGCCGGTGACCCAGTCATTGGTCAGGTGCCCCAGCGACAGCGCACCGAGCAAAAAGCGGTGCTGCTTATCGAGCGCTTGCATCGGCAACGGCGCGGCTGAGGCTGTGTTCCTTCAGGCGCCGGTAAAAAGGTAAATGATGGTCGAGGTATTGCCGGAGATGCGGCGCATCGAGGCAAAGCGTTTCGAATTCCGAGCGCAGCGTCGCGGAGTCCTGTGTGCTCGCCTGGCGGATGCCGCTGGAATCGCTGACGTTCCGGTGCCAGCCCTGCACGTATTGCCAGTCCCGCGGGGTCGATTGCCGTTCCCAGTTCAGCGCCTGCTGGCGGTAATCGAGGCCCAGGGCTTGCCAGAAAGCGGCCATCGCGGACGCGCTATCAGCCTGCACGGCTTCGGCTTCGAGCACTAGCGCGTCGTCGATACCGAGCGCCTGCAAACCCTCGAAATGCCGCCACTGCGCCTCGATGCCGATTTCGTCCAGCGACACCGTATCGTCCAGCCGGTAATAGGACATGATCGAACGCAGCGGATTTCGAATCAGAAAACAATGCCTGGCGCGTCGGCAGAATTCCGAGTCCTGCAGGATCTCAGGCATTACGTAGTAACTCATGTCCTTGGCGAACACCGGCGCGTCTTGTGCGCGCCGCAGTATCAAGTCGCGGGTGTCGGCATAGCTGGTCGGGTGATCGCCATCGCTGTCGAAATGCGGCAGCTCGCGATCGCTGCGTTCGATATAGTAATAATGCAGGAACGGCTCGTGCAGGCAATCGAAGTCGCCGCGTTCGCGCATCACGCGCTCGATCGCGGTCGACATCGAGCGCGGGTGCGCCCACAAAATGATGACTGGATGCATTGACACTTAACTTAAGGCGTATTAGGCATCATTGCGAGTGCAGCGAAGCAATCTCTAAACAACTTGCTGTAATTAGGGAGATTGCTTCGCTGTGCTCGCAATGACACGCTTGAGTTAGTGCTACTAATGACTGGATGCATTAATCGATTTCGCCCTTGCTTCGAATCGCCGCCTCGATTCCGGGAAAATAGAATAACAGCGACAGCGCGCGGATCAACATGAAAAACATCAGCCCCAGGAACAGGCCGTGATTGCCGTAGGCCGGAATAGACCATTGCAATAGCGCGAGGTAGGCCAGCAGCGACAGTATCATCGCGTTGCGCATTTCGCGGGCATGCCCGCTGCCGATGAAAATACCGTCGAGCTGGAAACTCCACACCGATATCAGCGGTGCCACGATCATCCACGGCAGGTACTCCATCGCGGTCGAGGAGACGCTGTCGATGCTGGTGAAAAGACCGATGATGGGCTCGCCCAGCAGCAGGTAAACCAGGCCCGCCAGCAACGCGATTACCGCGCCCCAGAAACTGGTCAGGTACACGGCCTTCCTGAACAGGCGGCGTTTACCCGCGCCGTAGGCACTGCCGGAGAGCGCTTCGACCGCGTGCGCGAAACCGTCGAGACCGTAAGCCATGATGCTTTGCAAATGCAGCAGAATTGCGTTGGCCGCCAGAACCACTTCACCCTGCTTCGCGCCCATCGCGGTGAAATAGCTGAAGGCGAACAGCAGGCACAGGGTGCGCACGAAAATATTGGCGTTGGCGCGGAACAGCAGCATCAGAGCCGATCGTTCCAGCAGGCGCCTGCGCTCGAAGCGTTCGAGAGCGTTAGCCAACTGCACGCGCAGCAGGTAAAAACCGCACAGCATCGCCAGGTACTCGGCGATCAGCGACGCCAGCGCGACGCCTTCGACGCCCCAGTCGAAAACCAGCACGAACAACAGGTCGAGCAGCATGTTGCTGATGTTCAGCACCAGCTGCAGCACGAACGCGGCGCGCGTGTTGTGCAGACCGATGAAAATTCCGGTGAACGCGTACACGCACAGCACCGCGGGCGCGCTCCAGATTCGGATATGCGCATAATCGGCCGCCAGGCCTTCCACCGCGTCGCTGCTGTCGATCAGGTAGAGCGCGAAGTCGATCAACGGCCAGCCGATGGGAACGGTGATCAGGCCGAGCACGATCGCCAGCAGCAGCACGCGCAGCAAGGTATCGGAAAGACCTCGCCAGTCGCCGGCGCCGTAGGCCTGGGCGATAAAACCGGTGGTGCCCATGCGTAGAAAACCGAAGCCCCAGTAGAGGAAACTGAATATCAGCGCGCCGAGCGCAACCGCGCCAATCGCCTGCGGCTCGGGCAAGTGGCCGACAACCGCGGTATCGACCGCCCCCACCAGAGGCACCGAAATATTGGACAGGATAATCGGCCCGGCCAGCAGCCATACCCTGCGATGACTAACCACCAGTGAAGCCTGCCCCAGGCTCATTTCAAAACAGGCCCGTTATTTGCCGTCGGCATCTTCGTCGATATCGATCAGGGTGACATGTTCGGGCGCCTCTTCATGCGCGGACAGGTATAGCTGATTCGATGTCGCCTGGGTCGCCGGTACCGCGACAAACGGCTTGCGTTTTTCCGGGCTGCCGGCGCGGCGCTTGCGCGTGACAATGGCGAAAGTCGCCAGCATCAGGCTGACCAGCGCGAAGTAGTAAAACAGGCCCTGCGGACCCAGCTGCGACATGAACTGGGCGGCGATGATCGGACCGCTAACGGCGCCGGCGCCGTAGGTAATCAGCAGGGCCCCGGCGACCTGCACCCGCTGTTCGGCGCTGACCATGTCGTTGGCGGTCGCCGCCGCCAGCGAGTAGAGGGTAAATACGAAGGCGCCGAACAGCATCGCTCCGCCGAGGATCAGCACATAGTCATGCGCAAACACCAGCGAGCCTGCCGCCAGCGCTACCAGAACCGGGATAATCATCAACAGCGGTCCACGACCGACGCGATCCGATAAATGCCCGATCGGCCATTGCAGGAACAGCCCGCTCATGATGATTGCGGCCATGAAGGTCGACAGTTGCGCTTCGCTGAATCCCATGTTAGTGGCATAAACCGGGCCCAGGCCGTGAATACTGGAATTGACCAGACCGCAACAAAACACACCGAAAACGCCCAATGGCGCGATGCGATACAGATTCCACACGTGCATTCGTTTCGAGTGCACCGGTACCGGAGCCTTTGCGCGCGTCAACAACACCGGTAACAGCGCCAGCGAAAAAATGATCGACGCCAGGCTGAACAGCCCAAATTGCGACGGGTCGCCGGTAGTCAGCAGGAATTGCCCGCAACCGGCGGCGAAGTAATTGGTAATCATGTAGAACGACAGGATCTGGCCACGGGTCTTGTTGCTGGCCGCCTCGTTGAGCCAGCTCTCGGTGACCATGATCATGCCCGCCATGCAAAAACCGCCGAGCATGCGAAACAGCATCCACGCCAGCGGCGACACGAAAATGGGGTGCATCAACGCCGAAACCGACATCAACGAGGCAAATGCGGCGAAGGATCGGATATGCCCTACCCGTATAACTACCCTGCCGGCAAACAATCCGCCCAGCAGCAGCCCACCGAAATAGGAAGCGACGATAAAACCGACCAGCGTCGGCGAGAATCCCTCGACCTGGGAGCGCACCCCGAGCAGCGTCGAAAACAGGCCATTGGCGAGCAGCAGTAAGCCGTAACTGAGCAGTAGCGCGACGACGGTGCCGAGGGTTTTGAACAAATTGAATCCGGGGCCGGTTGATGAACAGGGATCGCGCTACTCTATCCTATATAACAACCGAGATCACTTTTTAGCCTGGCCAGACGCGAGGTAATCGACTTTATCGATCGCGCTTATCAGCAACTCCAAATTTTTGACAATAAATGATACTCGCTTTACTCTATACCCCAATAGTGATAGATGCCCGCGGTACTCTCCTTATCCTCGCCTGAAAACGCTGTAATGCGGATTAAGGGGGCGTTCATCGATCACCAATAAAATAATTAGAGATATCCAACCCGAGGAGTGAAAATGAAAAATACAAAATCTGAACTAAATTTCAGAGATTTGACCCAGGCCGACAAGGACCTGGTCGATAAAATGGTGAAAGGCGGTAGCGGTAGCGTCACTCGACGCGATGCCCTCAAACTCGCCATGGTTACCGGCGTATCCCTGACGGTAGCGGAACAGTTGTTAACCGATGGCAAGTCGGTACTCGCAGCGACGCCTAAAAAAGGCGGATCGCTGCGCATGGCGTCTAACCTGCATGGCCCCGACGATCAGCTCGATCCGATCGTCTTTACATCGACCATCGACTATACCCGCGGTCGGGCTACCTACAACAGCCTGTGTCAGATCGGCGAAGGCCTGGTGCCCAATCCGGATCTGGCGGAATCCTTCGAGCCCAACAAGGACGCCACCGAGTGGACCTTCAAGATCCGCAAGGACGTGACTTTTCACGATGGCAAGAAATTGACCGCGGAGGATGTGGTTTACACCATGAAGCGCCACCAGGGCGAAGATTCAAAATCGGTCATCAAATCGGTGCTGTCGTCGGTCGCGGAATGGAAAAAAACCGGCTCGCATGAAGTCAAGGCGACGCTGAGCTCGCCGAACGCCGATTTGCCGGTACTGATGGGTCTGTACCAGGCCAAGATCGTGCAGAATGGTTCCACCGGCGACGGTATCGGCACTGGCCCTTTCGTAATGGAATCCTTTCAGCCCGGGGTGAAGTCAGTTCATGTCAGGAACAACAATTACTTCCGCAACGGACCCAATCTCGATGCGGTCGAAATTACCGCGATCACCGACCCGGTGGCACGCGTCAACGCATTACTTGCTGGCGACATGCAAATCGTCGCGCAGATCGATCCCAAGGCGTTCCGCCAGGTCGAAAACTCCAGCACCGCCAAGCTGCTGTCAGTTCCCGCCGGGCTGCAAATGGGCATCTGTGTCCTTAAAAACTCCGAGCCCGGCAGCAACAACGATTTTGTCCTTGGCATGAAGTACATTCAGGATCGGGAGCGTATCGTCAAACGTATCCTCAAGGGTAAGGGCACGGTCGGCAACGACACCCCGATTGCGACCGCGCACGGCGCCGATTACTGCCATGAACTGCCGATACGCCCGTTCGATCCGGACAAGGCCAAGTTTCATTTCAAGAAGTCCGGCTACTCCACGGCAGAACTGTTCATCGCACCGGTTATGTCGGGCATCGAGGACGCCTGCCTGCTGGCCCAGGCAAACTGCGCCAAGATCGGCTTCGACCTGAAACTGAAGAAGGTACCGACCGACGGTTACTGGGGCGCGGTCTGGATGAAGGAGCCGCTCAACGTGGTTTCCTGGAACATGCGTCCGACCGCAAATTCGCAACTGGCGATCCAGTTCGCACCGGGCGCTGCCTGGAACGATACTTACTGGAATAACGATCGTATGGGCGAACTGCTGAAAATGTCGCTCGCGGAAACCGATCCGGTAAAACGTCACCAGTACTACTGTGAAATGCAGACCCTGGTCCACAATGAAAGTGGCATGGTGATTCCCGCGTTTTCGAACGTCAACGATGGCATTGCCAACAATGTCATGGGAATACCGCAGGTTCCGACTGGCCAGGTCGGGGGATCTGAATGGCCTGAATACGTCTGGTTGGCATAATACTCGAGTCGTAACTACTGAACGAGGCCTGTATAAATCGATTTTATACAGGCCTTTTTCTTTTATCGAAGTACACAAAAGAGCCGGCCTCGACGCCGGCGTAAAAAACTACCAGCCACCGAGGCCGGTAAAAGAGGGGGAATCAGCCAATGATGATGCGAATGGTATGGCAAAGAGTCGGCATAGGCTTGGCCACCTTATGGGTAGTGTCGGTAATCGTTTTCATAGCAACGAGTATTCTGCCGGGCGACGTGGCGCAAATCGTGCTCGGGCAAAGCGCGACGCCGGAAACACTGGCGGCGCTGCGCGCCGAACTCGGCCTGGATCAACCCGGCTATATTCGGTACTTCAGCTGGCTCGGCAACATGATGACCGGCGATCTCGGCATTTCCAAAGCCGGCGGCGCAACCATCTCCAGTCTGATCGGCGGACGTCTCGGCAATACCCTGATGATGGCCGGTTGGGTGTCGGTGATATCGATTCCGATTTCTATCGCGCTGGGACTCTGGGCAGCAATGCATCCCGGTACCTGGCTCGATCGCATCGTCACCTTCGGCACGCTGAGCCTGATCTCCGTTCCCGAATTTTTCATCGCCACGGTGGCGGTACTGGTTCTTGCGGTCGAACTGCACTGGCTGCCTTCTACCGCCTACATGACCGGTGAGGAAAGTTTCTGGCAGCTGATGAAAGCGTTGGCAATGCCGCTGATAACGCTGGTCATCGTGGTATCCGCTCAAATGATCCGTATGACCCGCGCCGGAATTCTCAACGTCATGAGTTCCCCCTATATTGAAATGGCGATTCTGAAGGGCGTACCACGCGGCCGCATCATCATGCGTCACGCGTTCTACAACGCCATTGGCCCGATCGTCAACGTCATCGCGCTGAATCTGGCTTACCTGGTCAGCGGCGTGGTCATCGTCGAAACCATCTTTGCCTACCCCGGCCTCGCCAAACTGATGATCGACGGGGTGCAAACGAGAGATCTGCCGCTGGTGCAGGCCTGCGCAATGATTTTCTGCGGCACCTACGTCGTTTTGATCCTGCTGGCGGATATCGGCTCGATACTTTCCAACCCGCGTTTGCGCAATCCTAAATAGCTTGAGAGGATAGACATGACGGAACAAACAGCTAGCAAAAAAGAAGAAGAGGTCCTCGCGGAACTGGATTCGTTTGCCGAATTACCGGATGCGCCACCGAAACGGAAATTCAGGTTGTCCTGGCTTGGATGGCTCTCGGTCGGGATAGTCGTATTCTGGCTGCTGATCTGTCTCATCGGACCCAGCATCGCCCCGTTCCATGAAATGGACATGGAGGGCGACGACAGTTTCCTCGACGCCTACTCCGGTGAATACGGGACTTTTTATCTCGGCACCGACTACCTCGGGCGCGATACCTTATCGCGCATCCTGTTCGGCGCTCGCAATACGATCGGCATTTCGCTCGCGGCCACCCTGCTCGCCTACCTGATGGGCATAACCCTCGGCATACTGGCTGCCGTCAAGGGGGGCTGGATCGACATGGGCATCAGCCGCGTCAACGACGCGATCCTGGCGCTACCGACGATCATGCTCGGCCTGATCGTGATCGCCGCGCTTGGGTCGTCGATACCAATCCTGATCGGTACTGCGGCGGTGATCTACGCCACCAGCGTATTTCGCATCGCGCGTGCGCTCGGGCAGGACATCATGGTGCAGGATTTCGTCGAAGCCGCGCACGTACGCGGCGAAGGTATCTGGTGGATTATCAAGTCCGAAGTGCTGCCCAACGCGGCCATGCCGCTGGCGACCGATTTCGGCCTGCGGCTGGTGTTCGTGGTGCTGTTCATTTCGAGTCTGAGCTTTCTCGGTCTCGGCGTACAGCCGCCAGCGTCTGACTGGGGCAGCATGGTGCGTGAAAATCTGCAGGGTCTTACCTATGGCTCTTATGCGGCGATCTGGCCGGCATTGGCTATCGCTTCCTTTACGATCGCAGTCAACCTGATTGTTGACGACGTTTCCGCCAAGTCCGGCGGCAGTCTCGCAAAGAAAATGGTATAGCATCATGGGAAAAGAAAAATTATTTGAAGTCAAAGACCTCCGTATCAGCGCCAATACCGACGAGGGACAGGAAGTTCCGATCGTCAAGGGCGTCAGCTTCGACATTCACAAGGGCGAAGTCGTCGCATTGATCGGTGAATCGGGCTCCGGCAAGACCACGATATCGCTGGCAACGCTGGCCTACACCAAGCCGGGGCTGTTTTTCTCCGGCGGTGAATGCCAACTGTTCGGCGAAGACGTGTTAACCATGCCGCCGCTGAAGCAGCGCGATCTGCGCGGCGGCAAGGTCGCCTACCTGGCACAAAGCGCGGCGGCGACCTTTAACCCGGCTATTACGATCGGCGAGCAGGTAACCGAATCCGCGGTTTTACACGGCCTGCTGAACCAGGAACAGGCGACCGAACGCGCGGTCGAACTTTACCATGCGCTGGAACTGCCCGACGCTGATCGCATCGGTTTCCGCTATCCGCACCAGGTTTCCGGCGGGCAATTGCAACGCCTGATGGCGGCCATGGCGCTCTGCGGCAGACCCGACCTGATGGTACTCGACGAACCCACGACCGCGCTCGACGTGACCACTCAGATCGAAGTTTTGAAGGCCTTTAAAAAGGTGATCCGCGAAGAAAACTCGGCCGCGATCTATGTCACCCACGATCTCGCGGTCGTAGCCCAGGTCGCGGATCATATTGTCGTGCTCTACGGCGGTGAAATCATGGAACAGGGTTCCGCCGACCAGATCATCAACAACCCCCAGCACGCCTATACCAAGCGACTGATGGAAGCAGTGCGACCCAAGCCTGCCGCCGGACAGGGCGTCGAACTGACCCACGAACACCATCGCGATATCGATAATATCGAGGTCAAGGACATGACCGCAGGTTACGGCGGCATTGTCGACGGCGAACCGGTAATACCAATTCTCAAGGACATCAACGTCAGTGTCAGGAATGGCCACGTAGTTGGGGTCATCGGCGAATCAGGCTGCGGCAAGTCGACCCTGGCGCGGGTCATGGCCGGCATGCTGCCGCCCGCCAGGGGAGATATCATTCTCGACGGCAAGAAACTCGAGGGCGCCCTGAAAGACCGCAAGCTCGATGAACTGCAAAAAGTCCAGTTCGTTTTCCAGATGGCCGATACCGCGCTCAATCCGAAACAGTTGATCGGCAATATCATCGGCCGGCCGCTGGAGTTTTATCACGGGCTTACGGGCCGCGAAAAACATGCCAAGGTTTCCGAAATTCTGGAAATGGTGGAATTGCCGCCGACCTTCGCCAGCCGCTACCCGATGGAACTGTCCGGCGGCCAGAAGCAGCGCATCAACCTGGCGCGGTCGCTGGCGGCCAATCCCGAAGTCATGCTTTGCGACGAGGTGACCTCGGCGCTCGACAGTATCGTTGGTGCCAACGTGATCAAGCTTTTAACCGCATTACGTGACAAGACCGGCGTTTCCTTTGTGTTTATCAGCCACGATCTGTCCACGGTTTCGTCGTTTGCCGACGAGATTGTCGTGCTCTACGCCGGGCGCGTGGTCGAACAGGGGCCGACCGACGAAGTGCTCGAACCGCCGTTCCACCCCTATACTCGCCTGCTGATCAGTTCGGTGCCGGAAATGCGTATCGGCTGGCTCGAGGATACGATGCAGAAACGTGAAATGGCGGTCGGCATCGCACGTGGAGTAGAAATCACCAAACGCGGCTGCCCGTTCTTCAATCGCTGTCCGCTGGCGATCGAGGGCACCTGTGAAACGCATACCCCGCCAACGCTGAAGTTGCGGAACGGTCACGAGATCAGCTGTCACCTGACGCTCGAGCAATTGCAGAATACCGAGCGCGAAACGCAAAAGATTCTGCACGGTTACGAAAAACTGGGTGAAGATGATCCGCAGGTGCACGTCCCCTAACCGACTACGGACATTAAATATGAGTGACTATCCACGTTTGAGCGAGATGGGGGTCAAGAATCCCCAGGAAATCGAGAAGTTCGCGGTATACACGGTGGGACGCACCGATATCCTGCGCATCATATACGATCGCAAGAAAGGCTCGTTGCTGCCGGTCAGCCGGCGCTACAAGTTCCCGCAGTTAAAGAAATCGGTGCTGGTCGACAGCGGCACGCGGCAAACCGACATCGTCTACGAGAGCGTCCCCGCCTTTCGCGAGGCGCTGCATGAGCTCGAGCTTTTGAAAGCGGAGCGTGCAAAAGGCCTGGATTACAAGGAGTTACTGCGCGAAGAGATCAAACTCCTGGAAGAAGATATCGCGTTACGAACGCAGTATATCCAGACCCTGATCGACAAGCTCTGACATCGAAAAACGGATTCTTGAAATTAAAGCCGGGTCTCGTCGAATGGGCCCGGTTGACGTCTGCTACGGTGTTCACAGGGCGGCAGCCGAGGGCGTTTTTTGCGACTGTCTGAGTATGGGCACCGCTCCAGACTGAGGTGAATTCGGTGACTCAGCCTTTAGGTCGCAAAAAACCCCCTCGCCTGCCTTGCAGGTAAATTCCAGGGCCCGCCAGGTGATTGGGGTTGGAGCGCTATTCCGGCTTCGCTTCATTCTCGTCGAGTTCGAATTCCGTTTCCTCGCTGGCATATTGCTGTATCGACTCGATGGCCGAACCGGAGGGATGCACCGCGGTCGCGGTGCTTGGCCCCTGCCTGTCCAGCGGTACAGGCGAGCTGCGCGTCATGCGGTAGAGCGCGAACAGGCCGGTCATCCCATGCACCGCCGCGATCGACCAGAACAGCGCGTGGTTGCCGAAGCTGTCCATCATCGCCGCAAACAGTAGCGGTCCGACCACGGCGCCAAGGCCGCCGACCAGCACCAGCGCACCGCTGGCGGCAATCATCTGGTTCGGATTGAGGTGATCGTTGGTATAGGCGATACAGACCGAATACAGCGGAAACGCGAGACCGCCAAACAGTGCTATCGCCAGAAACAGCGCCTGCGTCGATACCTGCTCAGCGGGAATGCAAACCAGCGCCGACGCCGATGTCAGAATCGTTGTCAGCGTCAATACCACGCGCCGGTCGAAACGATCGGACAGTGCGCCGATCGGCCCCTGCAGCAGCACCGTGCCAACCACGGCCGCGGTCATAAAATAAGAGGTGTCGCGGATATTCAGCCCGATTCGCTGCGCGTAAACCGGACCCAGCGCAAAAAAGGTCGCGGTCACCATGCCGACCGCGAACATGCTGACTATGCCGAGCGGCGTCAGGCGAAACAGCTGCAGCAGGCTGATGCGCACCGAGTCATGGAAAGTCGGCGGCGAACCGGCCGACAGCAGTAACGGCACCACGGCGACTGAAATCAGGATCGACACCAGGATGAACAGTTCGAAATCGAGCGGATCGGCGAGGTTGAGCAATAGCTGGCCTACGCCGACGCCGATGTAGGTAACGACCATGTAAAGCGACAGTAACTTGCCGCGCGACTCGTTGCTGGCTCGATCGTTCAACCAGCTTTCGGCGACGATGTAGAGGCCGGCGAAACAGAAACCGCTGATCAGTCGCATCGCAATCCACACCGGCACCGCGACCACCAGTGAGTGCACCAGGATGGCCGCCGAGGATAGCGCGGCGTAGGCGGCAAACACGCGGATATGCCCGACCTTGATGGTGATGCGCGGCGTCATGATCGATCCCAGCAGGAAGCCCAGGTAAAAGGTCGACATCACCAGGCCGGTCAGGGTCGCGCTGAATCCCTCGAGGTCGGCGCGCACCGACAGCAGGGTACCCTGCAAACCGTCGCCCAGCATCAGGATCCCGAATCCCAGCAATATCGCCCAGGACGAGGCCAGCGCAGCGCCAAAGCTAGCGGGTCGGCGAGTTACGGTCATGGGTTATCTCTGCGATGCATGCGTTTTATCGAGTGCTATGCCGACACCCTCGAGTAGGCGATAACAGTCTTCCCTGGCGTCGGCCAGTGAAAATCCATCCGAGTGTAAACAGTATTCGAGCCATAAACCATCGATCAGGGCGATCAGTTGACGGGCGACACTGTCGGGGTCGATTTCCAGTTGCCGGTTTTGCGCAATCGTCGACAGCGCCTGCGCCAGTTGCCGACGATAATGCCGGTACCGATCCTGGTGCAGCGATTTCAATTCAGGCCGGGTCGCCACCTGCCCCCAGATCGCCAGCCACGCGCGCAGGTTTGACTTGTCGAAACTGGCCGCATCGAAACTGCTGTCGATAAAGCCCACGATCTGCGCAGCGGGCGACTGCCTGCTGCGATCATGTAACAGGTAATCGGTCATCTGTGAATATATGGAAACCATCAGTTCTTCCTTGGTTTTGAAATGATGATTGATCAGACCCCGCGAGACGCCGGCCTGTTTACAGATTCGATCGATAGTAAACGCGGTCATGCCGCCCTGACCGAGGCAGGCAATTCCGGCGTCGATCAATTCGGCGCGCCGTTGTTGCGCGCTCTTGCGATGATAAGCGATGTCTTTTGACGTCATTTTCGGGTAACGCCTTGAAATGGATATTTATTGATTGCATCATCATAGCCCTTGTTGTACGATCGTTCAACTACTGAAGCGCAACGAGACCCCCCGAAATGCCAAGAAATCCTCGTTACGACATTCTATTCGAACCCGTCTCCATCGGCCCTGTTACCGCGCCAAACCGTTTTTATCAGACGCCGCACGCGACCGGCATGGGAAACATGAAACCCAATAGTTCCGCCGCCCTGCGCGCGCTCAAGGCCGAGGGCGGCTGGGGCGTCGTCTGTACGGAATACTGCTCGATACACCCGAGCGCGGACGAAACGCCATACGCCTACCTGACGTTATGGGACGACCACGATATGGAACAGTTGTCGCATACCAGCGCCGCGATTCATAATCATGGCTCGCTCGCGGGGATCGAACTGTGGCATGGCGGTTTTCATTGCAACAATCGCGGCACGCGGGAAGTCTCGCTGGCGCCATCCGCGGTTTCAGCGGAATTCGTCTGCCCCGCGCAGGTGCGTGAAATGGACCTCGACGATATTCGCGAATTCAGGCGCTGGCACCGCGATGCCGCCGTTCGCGCCGCGCAGGCCGGCTTCGATATCGTTTACGTTTACGCGGGTCACGACTACCTGCCGTTCCAGTTCCTGTCGCCGCTGACCAATCGGCGCCGCGACGGTTATGGCGGTTCGATCGAGAACCGCGCGCGACTGCTGCGAGAACTGATCGAAGATACGCGCGAGGCCATTGGCGACCGCTGCGCTGTGGCGGTCAGGTTGGCGATCGACGAGTTACACGGCGTCGATGGATTCAGCAGCGCGGGCGACGGTCGTAAAACAATCGAATTGCTCGGTGAACTGCCAGATCTCTGGGACATCGCGCTTGGCGGCAGCCTCGGCAACGACTCATGCAGCTCCCGCTTTTCCGACGAGGGTTACCAGGAAAAATATGCCGCCGTCGTCAAATCGCATACCTCGAAGCCGGTGGTAAACGTCGGTCGCTTTACCTCGCCGGATACCATGGTCGGACAAATCAAACGCGGTGTGCAGGATTTCATCGGCGCCGCGCGCCCGTCGATCGCCGATCCGTTTCTGCCCGCCAAGATTGATCAGGGTCTGGAAGATCAGATTCGCGAATGTATTGGTTGCAATATTTGTCGTTCCGCGAACAACGAGGGCGCGCCGCTACGCTGTACGCAAAATCCGACCATGGGCGAGGAGTGGCGCCGTAACTGGCACCCCGAATTTATCCCGCCGGCGTCATCGAAGGACAACATACTGGTGGTCGGCGCCGGACCCGCCGGGCTGGAAGCCGCACTCGCCCTCGGCCGCCGCGGTCACCAGGTGACGCTGGCCGAGGCTGGCAGCGAGACCGGTGGCCGGCTGCTCAACGAATCCGCCCTGCCCGGATTGCACAACTGGATCCGGGTGCGGGACTACCGCAGTTACATGATCAGCCAGATGGATAATGTCGAGCTTTACCTGGAAAGCAAACTCGACGTCGATGCCATCAGAGAATTTGGCGCCGACCAGGTGTTCATCGCTACCGGCAGTCGCTGGCGCCGTGACGGCCTCGGTCATAACCGGCGATTAGCGCTGGAAATCGATTCCGCCGCCGGCGTACTGACCCCCGACGATATTTTCGCCGGAGCCGAAGTTGCCGACGAAATCCTGATCTACGACGACGACCACTATTTCATGGCTGGCGCGCTGGCCGAACGGTTTTTACGGGCCGGCCACCGTGTCCGCTACCTGACGCCCGCCGAAAGCATCTCCAGCTGGAGCGCGATGACCAACGAACACGAATTCATCCAGCAACGCCTGCTATCGATGGGAATAGAGCCCCTGTTTTCGCAAAGCCTGGTCACAGTCGAAAACCAGAGCCTGACAAGCCGACACGTCCATAGCGGCGAGCACAGCGTACACGCCTTCACCAGTCTGCTTCTGGTGACCAGCCGCAGCGCCGACGACCGCCTGTTTCAACAGCTGCCGATTGGCAGCGCGAAACGTATCGGCGATTGCCTGGTGCCCTCCAGTATCGCCGATGCGGTTTACTCGGGGCACCGCTGCGCGCGCGAGCATGGTGAAGACAGGCAGCAACTCGCGCCCAGACGCGAGCGAGCCATGATACAGAGCGCCAGTTTTCAATCCGGGAGAATGACATGAGCCAACGAGGCCGTCGACGTGGGCAACGCAAAGCTCGCACGTCGGGAATCCTGACCCAATCATCCTGGCAACAGCTGCGCTATCGGCACTCGCCCTTCGAATTGCTCAGCAGCGACGCCGTCGACAGCATTCACCAGGCGGGTCTCGAAATTTTGCAGGAAACCGGCATGTTGATTCTGTCGCGCCAGGCACGCGCGCATTACGCCGGCGCCGGATTCGAGGTCAAGGAGGATTCCGAGCTGGTGCGCCTTCAAAGCGACCTGATAGAGTCCCTGGTGGCCAAGGCGCCCTCGAGTTTCACCCTGCAGGCCAGGAATCCGGATAAAAACATCCACCTCGGGGATGGCAACGCAGTGTTCGCATCTGTCGGCGGCCCCGCTTACGTGATGGACGCCGACCGGGGTCGGCGCAACGGCAGCTACACCGAAATGTGCGACTTCATCCGCCTGGTGCAAAGCCTCGACATCCTGCACCAGGAAGGCGGTGGCGGTTTCGAAGCGATGGACTTGCCTGCGGCGAGCCGACACCTGGACCTGTTTTACGCCGAGTGCACCCTGCTGGATAAAAACTGGATACCCTGGACCATGGGCCGCCAACAAACGCTGGATGCGATCCGGATGGCCGCCATCAGCCTGGGGCAGACGCCTGAGGCGCTCGCCGAGTCTCCGGCCCTGTGCGGCATCATCAATACCAATACCCCGCTGCAGCTGGATATTCCGATGGCCGAAGGCCTGATCACGATGGCGCAGCACGGGCAGGCGGTCGCGGTGACGCCGTTCACGCTGTCCGGTGCGATGGCGCCCGTGACGCTGGCAGGCGCGCTCGCGCTACAGCACGCCGAGGCCATGGCCGGCATCGCGCTAACCCAGATCGTGCGTCCAGGCGCGCCTGTGCTCTATGGCGGTTTCACCTCCAATGTCGATATGAAAACCGGTTCGCCCGCCTTCGGCACGCCCGAATACCTGCAGGCGGCGCAGGCTTCCGGCCAGCTGGCGCGGCGCCTTGGCGTCCCGCTACGTTCGAGCAACGTCAACGCCGCCAATTGCCCGGACGCGCAGGCCGCCTACGAAAGCTGCTTATCGTTGTGGGGCGCGATCAGCGGCCAGGCCAACATGATCAAACACGCCGCCGGCTGGCTGCACGGCGGCCTGACAGCTTCGCTGGAGAAGCTCGTCATCGATGCCGAAATACTGCAAATGGTGGCTGCCAGCCTGCAGCCGTTCGAAGTCAACAACGACACCCTCGCCCTCGACGCCATCCGTGAAGTCGGCCCGGGAGGGCACTTTTTCGGCAGCGCGCACACCATGGAGCGCTACCAGCAGGCCTTTTACGCGCCGCTGCTGTCGAACTGGAGCAATTACGAAAGCTGGCTCGAAGCCGGTTCGGTCAATACCGAGCAACGCGCCAACCAGATATGGAAGCAATTGCTGCAGGAATACCAGCAGCCGCCGATCGACCCGGCGATCGACGAAGAATTGCAGGACTACGTCACAAGGCGTAAACAGGCAATCGACAAAGCCGGCCGATAAATTGCCTTCAACACTGGATTCGTGTTACAAAAGCTCCAATAAAAGCAGGCGGGAGTCTTTTCGTCGATGACGATAGACATTCCGCTCAGATAATAGTTAACGATCATAACAACCTATCCCGAGGAGTAACCAATGGTGGACATCAAAGATCTCGAAAAAGCGGCGCGTACGGGCAAACTCGACCGGCGTGAATTTATCAAACGCGCAGCTGCGCTGGGCCTGGCGGCGCCATTCGCCGCTTCCCTGCTGTCACAATCGGTACATGCCGCCATGCCCAAGAAAGGCGGCAGGTTCGTGCACGGTACAGGACACGGCCAAACAACCGATTCGCTGGACCCCGCAGCACATGAAAACGGCTTCATGCAAAACCTGGTTTTTACCTATGCCAATCACCTGTTCGAAGTCGACAATACCGGCAAACTGATACCCGAGCTCGCTGAAAGCTTCGAAGCCAGCAAGGATGCCAAAACCTGGGTCATCAAGCTGCGCAAAGGCGTGGAATTCCACAATGGCAAGTCGCTGACCTCGGACGACGTCATTTCGTCGATTAACCATCACCGTGGCGAGGATTCGAAGTCCGCCGGAAAATCATTGCTCGACGCCCTGGTGGAGATGAAAAAGTCCGGTCCGCATGAAGTCACATTCAAGCTTAGCGCGGGTAATGCCGACTTCCCGTTTATCCTGAGCGACTATCACTTCGCTATTTTCCCGGATTTCAACGGTGCGATGGACTGGCAGGCCGGTTTCGGCACTGGCGGTTATATCATCGAACGTTTCGAACCGGGCGTGCGCGCCACCTTCAAGCGCAATCCGAACTATTTCAAATCGGATCGTGCACATTTCGACGAGGTCGAACTGATCTCGCTGGTCGACACTACCGCGCGTCAGAACGCGGTGATGAACCAGGAAGTACACGCAATCAACCGCGTCGATCCAAAGACCGTGCACCTGCTCAGCCGCAATCCCAATGTCAGGATTCTGGAGACTACCGGCACCCTGCACTACACCTTCCCGATGCGCGTAACCATGGCGCCTTTCGACAATTATGACCTGCGCATGGCGGTCAAGCTGTCGGTAGACCGCGAACAATTGGTGAAAAAGATCCTGCTCGGACATGGTGCCATGGGCAACGATCATCCGATTTCGACCGCCAATCCGTATCACAACGGTGAAATGGCGCAACGCATGTATGATCCCGACAAGGCCAAACATCACCTCAAGAAATCCGGATTTGACGGCGCCCTCGATCTCGGCACCTCCGAGGCGGCATTCTCCGGCGCGGTCGACGCCGCCTTGCTGATCAAGGATTCAGCGGCCAAAGCAGGACTCAATGTCAACGTCGTGCGTGAGCCCAAGGACGGTTACTGGTCCAATGTCTGGAACAAGAAAGCCTGGTGTGCCTGTTACTGGGGCGGCCGCCCGACCGAGGACTGGATGTTTTCCGCGGCTTACACCGCCGAAGGTAACTGGAACGACACCGACTGGAGAACCGGTCCGGCCGCGGATAAGTTCAACAAGCTGGTCATCGAGGCTCGTTCCGAGCTCGACACCAACAAGCGGCGCACTATGTACTATGAGTGCCAGCAGCTGGTCAGCGACGACGGCGGCGCATTGATCCCGATGTTCGCCAACTACATCCATGCGATCAACAAGAAAATCGCCCACGATGACCAGGTTGCCGCCAACTGGGAGTACGACGGTAACAAGAACGCCGAACGCTGGTGGTTTGCATAAAGTAGAACAACCGGGCAATGGAATTCGCTCCATTGCCCGGCTTATAACTAAAACACGGCCAGCTGACCCGTCTACAACCACTGGCAGACTAGGCCGATCGGAGGAGGTATCGTGCTACATCCAGTAGTCCGCACCATTTTACAAAGACTTGGCCTCGGCCTGGTCACGCTCTTCGTGGTTTCACTGATCCTGTTCAGCTCAATCGAGTTTCTGCCCGGCGATTTTGGTCAGGCGGTACTGGGACAGGCGGCGCTGCCCGAAACCGTGGCCGCGTTTCGCAAGGAGCTCGGCCTCGATCTGCCGGTGCACGAGCGTTATTTCGACTGGCTGGGCGGGATACTCACCGGCGACATGGGTAACTCCTTTTCCGGCAGGGGCTCCTCCGGCGGTCTAGATCGCTCGCGCCCGGTAATCGAACTACTCGCCCCACGACTTGCCAACACGCTGTTTCTGGCATCGATGGCGGCCATTATTTCAGTGCCACTGGCGCTGTTTCTCGGCATCACCGCGGCTTTGTATCGAAATTCCATATACGACCGCACGGTCAATGCGATGACCCTGACAACCATCTCCTTCCCTGAATTTTTCGTCGCTTATTTATTAATCCTGATCCTGTCTTCCTTTGCCAAGATATTTCCATCGCTAGCCAATATAGGGCCCGACGCCGATTTTTGGGAACGGGTATATCTGACCGCGCTGCCGGCACTAACGCTGACGCTGGTCATTGTCGCGCACATGATGCGCATGACGCGTGCAGCGATCATCAACCTGATGGCGAGCCCCTATATCGAAATGGCCGAACTCAAGGGCGCCTCCAAGTCGGAAATCATCCTGCGCCACGCGTTGCCGAACGCCTGGGCGCCGATCGTCACCGTCATCGCCTTTAACCTGGCCTACCTCGTGGTCGGCGTAGTCGTGGTGGAAGTGGTATTCGTTTACCCGGGCGTCGGCCAGTTGATGGTAGACGCGGTCACTACCCGCGATGTGCCGGTGGTGCAGGGATGCGCGATGATTTTTGCAGCCACCTATATCCTGCTCAACCTGTTTGCCGACATTATTTCAATTATTACCAATCCAAGGCTGTTACACCCACGATGAGTACTGAAGACGATATAACGCCGAGTGCAGACGCGGAAATCGCCGACCAGCGACATTCCGAACCGGGCCTGGGCGACCAGGGATACTCAGCCGCGGGTGAAGTCGGCCTGATCAAGGCGCGCCGAAGCTTTCGCGAGAATATCTGGCGAGGACTCAAAACTGCTCCGCCAACTGCCCTGTTCGGCATGACGGTTATTACCATCTACGTCTTCTTTGCACTGGGCGCTCCCCTGCTGGCACCCTACGGCGAAGCGGAAATTTTCGACCTGTCCTATGCGCCCTGGGGCGACGAATTCATGTTCGGCACTGATCAACTCGGCCGTGACGTCCTCTCACGCCTGATCTACGGTGCGCGTAACACGGTCGGAATCGCCTTTGTTACCACGCTGTTTGCATTTATCATCGGCGGCGGCCTGGGGATTACCGCGGCCATCAACAACAATGGCTGGCTTGATAACCTGTTGAGCCGTTCGGTCGACGTTTTGATGGCGATCCCAAGCCTGATCTTTGCGCTGATTCTGCTGTCGATGTTTGGCGCCAATACCCTGAACCTGATCATTATCATCGCGGTACTCGATTCGACCCGGGTGTTTCGTATCGCGCGCGCGGTGTCGTTAAACGTGGTTGTCATGGACTACGTCGAAGCCGCACGGCTGCGTGGCGAGAAAATGTTCTGGATCCTGTACCGCGAAATTCTGCCCAATATCATGCCGCCGCTGGTGGCCGAATTCGGCCTGCGTTTTTGTTTCGTATTCCTGACGATTGCCGCGCTGTCTTTTCTCGGCGTCGGCATACAGCCACCGACCGCCGACTGGGGCTCGATGGTACGCGAAACCGCTGGGCTGATTCAGTTCGCCGAATACGATTTCACCGCCGCCATGACACCGATGCTGCCGGCCGCAGCGATCGCGCTGCTTACCGTCGCGGTCAACTTTGTAGTCGACTGGTTCCTGCACAAATCCAGCGGACTGAAAGATTGAGGGTTGATCATGAGTACTGAAACTGCCGGAAATAAAGGCGAAATCCTGCTGGAAATGAAGGACATCGTGATCGATGGCTACAGCGATGATCGCTGGCATGAAATTGTCAAAGGCGTCGATGTCACGCTGAGACGCGGTGAAATCATGGGCCTGATCGGTGAATCGGGCGCCGGTAAATCTACCCTGGGACTCGCGGCAATGGGTTTCGCTCGTCCAGGTTGCCGTATTACCAGCGGCAGTATTATCTTCGACGGCATCGATTTGATGCAGGCATCCGAGGACAGGAAACGCGCGTTGCGCGGTTCGCGCATCGCCTATGTCGCACAATCGGCGGCCGCTTCCTTCAATCCGGCACACCCGCTCATCGAGCAAACCGTCGAAGCCACCGTACGCCATGGAATTAAACCGGAAGCCGAGGCCAAGTCCGACGCACGTAAACTTTATCGGGATCTGCAGCTGCCGGACCCCGAAACTATCGGAGATCGTTATCCACACCAGGTTTCCGGTGGCCAGTTGCAGCGCGTGATGACCGCAATGGCAATGTCGCCGCGTCCCGACCTGATCATTTTCGACGAACCGACGACAGCACTCGATGTAACCACCCAGGTTGAAGTACTGGCCTCGATGCGCAGAATCGTCGAGCAATACCATACCGCAGCCATTTATATTACCCACGACCTC
>Ga0224508_10001110_pt1 | contig 24504 bp, 40 predicted proteins | sample SF_Jan12_sed_USG_4_FD_170157 | JGI IMG/M metagenome (GOLD analysis project Ga0224508, IMG submission 170157) | Sediment microbial communities from San Francisco Bay, California, United States - SF_Jan12_sed_USGS_21 | ecosystem: Environmental > Aquatic > Marine > Sediment | place: USA... | reverse complement strand
GGAACAGTCTCAGGTTCCATTCGCCCCGGGCGTCAGTCTTCGATGTCCGCTTGATCAGGATCAGATCGGGCGAGACGTTCGACCAGGTGAGCCCGTTCGTCCAGCGCCGGCCGTTGTAGACGATGCCCGACCGCTCGTTTGTCTTCAGCCACTCGCCGATGACGTCGATCTGGCGGAGCGACAATTCGAACTGAAGCGCCTGTGCCAACGCCAAAGACAATTGCCCGCGCGCGATCGCTTCCTCGATGACCGCTGCCGCCTGATCGCGGTTCAACGCCTCCCTGCGCCGCTCTGGCCGCTTGAAGCGCATATCGGACAGGATGCTCCTTGCGATCCGGCAGTCCTGCCAGTTCATTGTCGAGCCGTATTTGAAGATCATCCGCAGCGCAGTGATCGCGCCATGCGCGCGCCTGGGGCGCCGTTCCCCGCCCTCCTCCGCCGGCTCCGCGAATTTCCGGTGCCAGCGCTTGAAATCCTTCATCGTAAGCGCGTCGACACGGCGAGTGCCGACCGCGGCCTCGACAATTCGAAGGCTCGGGTCGTAATCGCGCTGGCGCGTCGACTCCTTGACCTCCTGATAGGGGCTGTCGGGATCCGTCTGATAGGCCCGGATCAGGCTCCTGATGGTGCCGTCATAGTTGATTTCGTCCGGCGCATCGGTGCGGGCCAGCCATTCCAGGAGCTCGGCCGTCAGGATCCGGCAGCGGCTGGCGCGTTCTTCCGGCGTGTCGTAGTGGAGGCGAACCGTCTTCGGCTCATAGCCGGCGGCCTTGCTGCTGGCGCGCCTGGCAACCCAGTAATAGCCGACGATGCGACCGCGGCGTTTCTTTTCCATCAAACCGGGGGCGTCAGACCTTTTCATCCCATTGCTCCTCGCCGTCGATCCTGATCGGGTTCGATTGTGTGCCGATACCATAACGCTTGTCCAGCCACGCCTTGACGGCCGGCCAGTAGCGGCGGCCACCGAACTGCGGGTCTTTCTGCGGGAACCCGCTTCGCTCCAGTACCTTGACGGTCGTGCGAAAACTGTCCTCGCCCATGCCGAGCAGCTCGGCGATCTCGTTATCGAAGACGAAAAGTTGCATCATCCGGCGGACCTGGTTCCGGCAGTTCGGGTTCGGCTATCAGCGCATGGATCGCGTTGCGCACCGCCTGCAGCGTCTCGTCGCGGGCGATATCCTCTTTCGACGGCCTGCCCTCCGGCGGCAGGATGAGGCTTTCCAGCATGTCATCAAGGCGCTTCAGACCGCGTGCCTGGCCGTCCTGATGCGAGTAGATCAACTGGATCAGGCCGAAGTCGCATACCTCGAACCATTTCTGGCTGCACGTCATCAACCCGCGTTTCTCAGCTATCCCAACGGCACGCTCAAGCAGCGGGCGGCCGTCTGTGTTCGGCATGGGCCGCACGGCGCGCTTGTTTGTGGCTGGTCCTAGTCGGGGCATGCTCAGAAGTGATCCTCTTCCGGGTAAGAGTCGTCGGGTAGCTGCTCGGGTTCGCGGTAGCTGACCGGCCGCACCGGGCGCGGATCTCCATGCCGGTTTGCCGCGTCGCGAACGATTTCTTCAGAAGCGGGTCGAATGGAGTAGATGGCCGAGCAGCCATAAAACTCGGTGATGTCGCCACTTTCCAGCGGTATGTCGATTCGGAGCATCTTGCCGCCGGCCAGTTCAACGTCTTTCGCGTAACCCGGGCGGACCCTGTGCCCCATCAATTCGACAATGGCCCAACCTTCAAATGCGATATCGGTCATCAAATTCTCCCCGTCAGAATGGAAGCTTGCTGTCTTTGCCTGGGAATAACCTCTGGGCCACGGTATCGGAGATTCTCTTGCGGGCCGTTGCAATGGCGTCGTTGCGAACCTCCTTCATGATTTTCTCAGCCTCCGTACTCAGTCCGGCGCTGATGTGTTTTTCAGCAATCAGTTCGATATGAGTCTTGCCCTTGGACCCGTACCCGTCGTTCTGCTTCTTCGTCGCCCATTCAGAGGCGGCTTGAGCCACGATTTCTGAAATTGGTTTGCGCTGTACTTTGTCTTCCCAGTCTTCGGAGACGATAATTCCCTTGTCGAATACGTCGTCGACAATTGCCTCCAACCTGGTGTCAATCAGCGCGTTTATTGCTTCCTCGATTTTCTCCGACAGGAGCGTCTCGAATTTCCGCGTCAAGCGTGTCTCGATGTCATCGCCGTCATAGGCTGCATTTGCGATTGCCCGCGCGAATTGGTCGACGTCCCAATGTGGGATAACAACTTCGATGCCGTTCTTGTTCGTCATGCTTGGTCTCCTTCTTCAAACAGCTGCGGCCTGACCAGCCGGCGGTAGTCTTCCGCGATCGTTTCCATGCAAGCGATCTCGTGGTCAGCATGTTGCTGCGTCATCCGACCAGCCTCGACCCATCGCGGATAGACCCGCCTGCGCATCTTGATCTCGCGCTCAAGTGAGCGGAGTTTGTCGGCATCGGTGATCATCACAGCCCCTCGCTGACAGTCTGCACGGGAATGAAGGCGCGGTCGGAAAAGATCTGCACGAAGACCCAAACCGACAGGACGATGAATGCGGCGAACAGGACAGCTTTGATCATGCCGGCTCCATCGGCCTGTCGCCCGGGAACGTGTTTTCCTCGGCAACGCGCTTGCATTCGTCATGGACAGGCAGGACCGCTTGCCGTTCTTCCTTGGTCAATCCCTGGAACCAGTAGCGGTATTTATCCAGACCGCCCTGCTCGGCAATCGCCCGCGCCTTGGCCTGAATGTCAGGATCAACGGGTTGCGGATTCGCATCCGCGGCAGGTTTGTCTGCCAGCGCGCTTCCCCGCGACCATTCCGCCAGCGCCCTGCCCGTCTCGCGCGACAACTGCATGCCCTGGCTGAAGATGTGCCGCAGCGGCGCCGGCAGCTTCGTCGACTGAGCGGTGAAATCCGGCCGGCCTTCCGAGCCCGGCGGCAGGATGAGGTTTGACGTCATTTCGTATTCGAACCGGTCCGCGCAGATCGGTGTCCAGCCGATGGAGACAGGCTCCTGCTTGCCCTCAGCGTTCTTCACCATCGCCAGTTTGTCCTTGGCGCGGAAACAGAAGATGAAATGCGCATCGACCTGCAGGACCTCGTTGACGAACAGTCCGTGCGCCTTTTTTGGTTTGATCCAGCAGGCGAACTTGACGCGCTCGCGCTTCTTCCAGTCGTTGCCCGCCATACGGTTAAGCTCGGCCTCGTGCTGCTCGAGGATCCCGCCAGGACCCTCGTGCTCGTGGCTCATGGAGTCGATGATGATGATCCGGGCACCGGCGCTCTTGGCCGTCCTGATGCCGTCCATGTAGGCTTCTGGCGTGAAGGGTGCATCGAGCGCTCCATGCTGAAACTGAAACTCGCCGACATAGTGCGTCATGCGGCCGTTCTCGGTGTCGATGCCGAAGATTTCGCCGCCGGTAACAGACTGGATTCCAGATGCAACCGCCAGCGCGGAAAAGGTCTTGCCCGAGCCGGACGGGCCGGCCAGGCCGAGGAGGATCTGACTGTCCTGTCGGACTGCTGGGCGGAAGGTGATGGTCATTCGCTCTCTCCCCTTGCACTGGCGAGACCGGCAACGATCAATTCTCCGTCTGGCAATTCCTGCCAAGGGTTGATGTTTCCGAACTCCTCCTCAAATGCCTTTTCGGATTCATCAAGCAGACGCTCTGCTGCCTTCAGCGCCTCATAAAGCGCAGGAGCGGCGGCGATCAGGTGGGCGGCAGCTTCAAGTTTGGAATTGTCATCTGTGCCACTGTGCGCCATGAAACAGATGCGCCCGCTTTCAGAAACAATATGATTGTTCCAGTCCATTCGGTCATCTGGCTCAACCCACCAAGGCCCTTCCGGCCACTTCGTCTCAGCCACTGTCTTGCTCCGGCTTGTTCACGACGAGATCAATGTCCACGCCCAATGCGCCGGAAAGCGCATCTGATGCTTCGGCAACATCAATGTCGTGAAACAGGCGGTCTGCCGCCTCGGGGTCGTCGAACTTGATCGTGCCGCGAAGTTGCGGCGTCTTGAACAGTGATATCGGCAAGGTTGCCGTAATCGACATGCTCCGTTCGTTGCTCTCAAGAGCCGGTGCGCCGCGAGAGAAGCGCATATTGCCTCGACTTTCGAACACCAGATGGAAGCTGAATTCGATAGTGTCCTGACGACGGATTGAATAACGAGGGCTCATCAGCACGGCCCCGCGATCGGTTTCGCCGGCAATTCCAGCGGTTTGGCAAAGCCGGCGATATCGACGGATTTCAGCAGGTCATCATTGACCTCGCGCTCAAGCCACATCTGCTCGTGCCATGACGGAAGCGTGGCCGTGGCGACGATCGGCGGGTACGACGGCCAGGCATCGCCCTTGATGCAGCGCTCCCACAGCGCCAGCGCCGCCAGAACCTTCTTGCCGGCGAGCTGCCAGGCCTCGTGCGAGAGCTCGACGACGCTCACGGCATAGGGCGGCTTTACTTCCTGGCTGACGATGTAGGACGAAAACGTTCTGTCTGCGCCGAGCAGCGCCTCCAGTCCGCGGCGATAGAACGCCGACTGCACGTCGTAGCCCATGTCGAACAGCCGCTTGCCGACCGCATAGGGCGAAGCGCTGGCCTCGGTCGTCTTGTAATCGAACATCACGACGCGATCGTCGCCGATATAGAGCTTGTCGATCATCGACCGGCACCAGAAGCCGGACTCCTGCCAGGCGATGACCGCCTCGGACGTGCCGGCGCCGAACAGTGTCGAGACATAATCAGGGAAGAGATTGATCTGCGCCTTGAAGGCCTCGACCATTTCAAGCGCCTGATGGTAGCTATCCTCCTTGATCGGTGTGAGCCCGACGTCGATGGCCTCGGCGCGCGCCTCCTTCGCGGCGTTGCTCTGGTAGGTCTTGAACGGCAGCACATCGATCTCCGAGCCCTTGCCGAGCAGGATGCGATGGCAGGCGCTGCCATATTCCAGCCGGTTCGACGGCTCGTCGGGCTCCCAGTCAGGATTGAGCATCGGGTGATCCGTCCATGCGTGGCGCGGCGAATCGTTGATCAGCTTGCGGGCGATCGACGACGACAGGCTGGGTGCCGGGCACGGGTCGGCGTGATAGACCGGCTCGGGGATCCGGTAGAAACCCGGTTCCGTGATGCGGTCGGTTTCTGTCAGGTTCATTTCGCGACTTCGACCTTGCCGCGGCCGGCGCCGACGGCTTTGGACACGTTGTCCTGCAGGCTGGCCAGCGCGCCGGCAGCGGCGTTCTCCGGCCGCTTGGCGTCGGGCTTCACGCCCTCGGGTATGGCGCCAGCCGTCAGGTTGGTTGTCATCTGCGCCATTTCCTGCGCCAGCGCGGACAGGTCTGCGACCTGCGCCTTGAAGTCGTCAAGGGCGTCGATCAGCTTCTTGGCCGCCCGGTCCGTCCGGTCGATCTGTGTGAACATGCCTGGTCTCCTAATCGCATGAGTAGTAGCGATATCCGGAGATCACGGCCCGATCGTCACTGACCCGGCCCTGTTCGAAAAAAGTGCCGTAACCCAATGGCGAATAGCTGACCTTGTAGCGGTCCCGCTCGGCCTCGGCGTCCGCAAGCGTTGCCGCCGTGATCGTCACGTCGACCCGCTCATTGCCAAAGCGTTCGTGAACCTGTGCCATCGCGCCTCTCCGTTATCGATGGAGAGACGATTACCAGTTTACCAGTTAAATTGTCAACCGGTTTTCTGGTTATTCTGATCGTTCTTTGACAACCAGCCAGAAGATCCTGGTCAATATGCGTGACGATCCGATAATGATTGCCGCCGCCCATGCGGACAGAAGAAGCGGATCGAAGAACCTGGGGAAATCGCCGCTTATCCGGTGTTCAATATCCAGATTTCCGACCCAAATCAGTGATGAGTTGGCCAATGAAACAGCTACCACCGGGACCCAGTATTTGTATCGGATCGCGAAGACACCAAAGAACACGAACGCTACGAATAGTAGGTCGGCTGCAGTGCCGACCATTGATCCAAATAGCCCGCCGATCCAAGCAACACCTGCAAGCAGTCCAATTGCTAGCAATCCAGCTGATGCGCCAAGTACGATAACCGGCAGAACAATAGATTCCGGACCCTCTGAATCGTCGTGTTCAAACACCAAACAGCTCGTTCATCGTCAGCACCTTGTGTATGTAAAGCACCTTGGCGTCATCGAACTTCAGATCCTTGGCTGGGTTCAACTGCTCGGTCACGATTTGGCCGCCGGCCCGCTTCTTCAGGATCTTGATAAAGCACTCGACCGAGCCGTCATCCTGTTCTTGTAACTGGATCAGCACCGAATCGCCGGACCGCGGCTGGCGCCCCGGGTGAACGAATCTGAGCTCGCCCTGTGGATGAACGGGCTCCATGGAATCGCCAGTGACGAAGATTGCATAGGCGTCCCGGGCCGCGATCAGGGCCGGCGGTCGGCGGACATAATCGACGACACCACCCTCAAAATGAAATGAACCCTGCTCCGAACCGGCAGCTGTACCCATGACCGGGACGTCACGTTCCATTTCAGTCAAACGGGGCGGCACAATGTCTGCCTGACGAACGTCTGACATTCCTTGGTCGCTCGTGGTTCCGGAATAGGCCGGATCGAGATCGTCCGCCTTCACACCGAGTGCTCTGGCGATCTGCGGCAAATATCTCGTGTGCAAATGCTCACCAGTTTCAATTCCGGCGATCGTTTGCTGCGAAACGCGATCGCCGGTCACAGATAATATCTCTTTTGACAGCCTTGCCTGGCTCCAGCCTAAGGCCTTGCACCTGCTTTTTAAATTTTCTGCCAGTTCACTCATCAAGGCATCATACCAGCAAGCTTGTAACCAGTCTTAACAGATATCTGGTTGACAATTTGACCGGTTTGCTGGTAACGGGCAATCATGACTGATTGGAGAGGACTGGTGCGGAAGGCGATCGAAATCGCCGGATCGCAGGCAAAGCTGGCAGAGCTTGGGGGTGTCAGCCAGCAGGGCATTTCGTTCGCACTGAACGAATCAAAGCAATGCAGCGCAGAACTGGCTGTAGCCATTCACCGCGCCACGGACGGCCAGGTCGGCAAGCACGAGCTTCGACCGGACATGTTCGATGCGCCGGTCGCCACCGAGGCGGCGGAATGATTCCGGGGCGTCTATCCCTTTCCGGGCCCACAGGGGGCTTTGCCCGGAGGACCGGGACGCGGTTCAGGCACAGGCCGCGTCCCGGCTTCCTTCACGCGGCAGACGGAGGGGCATGTGCACCGCGCGACTTCCATGATTTTCGACTGAAGGCTGTCTCGTTCTCCCTGTTCCGCAATCTCTCCGCTGTCCATGCGTTGAGAGATACCAAGCGGAGTGAGCGAGCGCATGGCTGTTTTACCCAGGAATACGGAAATGTCTGACGCGAGCCTGGCAGCGGAACTGATCCGCGATGTTGCCGGACCGCGCGGCCCGGACGAGCCGAAAAAGGCTCTCTGGTTCAAGGCCCACCAAAGGCTTTCAAGGATCAACGAGCGCTGGACCCTGCGGCGGGTGAGAGCGCTTTGGGGCAGTGAGGCGGCGCGTATCGAGCACCGTGAGATCAAGGAAATGGAGCGGGCGATCGCGGAGCGCCATGCCCTGCAGGAGGCCAGACGTGAACACTACGACTTCATTGCCGAGACCGAGAGGCTGGCGGCGGCTTGTACCGCTCGGGACGAGGCTTTCTATCGCCCGGAGATTGAGGCGCGGCGCGGCGTCATTGGCGGAATGTATCGCGCCGGAGCTCGTCGATCCGGACAGGGGCCGGCAGAATGAGCGCCCGCGCCGACAGTGACGGTCTCTGGCACCTGCACGGCCAGCAGAACAACTGGATCCTGCCGCCCAAGGCGCCGCTGATCCTGCGGCTGCCGGTGATCCGCCAATTGCGGGCGGTGTGGCACGAAGGGCAAGTCGATCGACATAACCAGTTTTGGCGTTCGGTCGGCACGATCCCGACTGGCTATGACGAATGGGTGCTTTACGCCATCTGGCGGGGCTGGTGCTGATGCGCAAGAAAGCCGGCCGGCCGCCGACCGTGAAGATGAAGCGCATCGCCTTTCAGATCGACGAGCGCGTGTTCAGGGGCCTGAAGAAGCTGGGCGCCGAGCACGGCATGATGCCATCGTCCTATGCCAGGCTGCTCATGGAGGCCGCCTATTCGACGCGCTGCGGCTTCAATGTCGGCGACGTGGCGCTGACCACAGCGATCCGCCGGGCGATCATCCTGGAAGGCGCAGGCGAGAACATCAACACCATCGCGGAACTGACCGGGCTTTCCGCCGCCACCGTCGAAACGGCGTTGGCGGCATGGCAAGGCCGGCACGAGCTCGAAGCAGCATAGGAGACCAGCAATGACGGACGAAAGCGGCGAGAATTTCACAACAGAACTGACGCCGGAGGAGCGCGAGGCGCTGTTCTTCCACCATCTCAACCCGATCGTGGCGCAAGCGGCTGCGGTGCAGCGCGAGCGCGAGGAACTGAACCGGCTGCGCAAGCTGGCGAAGGCCGACGGCTTCAAGCTGGCGCTGATCGACGAAGCGATGCGCATGAACGATATCGAGGACGATTCGATCATTGTCGACGAGATGAAGGAGTGGATGCAGATTGCCGCCTGGATGGGCCTGCCGGTCGGCCAGCAGATTGACCTGTTCAGCGAGCCTGACCGCACGCCACTCACCGATGCGGCATTCGCGGCCGGGCGGACCGCCGGTCTGCTGGCCAGGGATCCCAAGCCGCCGCACGAGGAATCGACGGAAGCCGGGCAGGCCTGGATGCGCGGCTGGCACGAAGGCCAGCGGATGATGGGTGAGGACCTGAAATCGGCGATGGAAAAAAAGAACGCGGAGAAATCCGCTTCCTCCGGCGCAGGCGACACCGCCGGAGAAGAAGGGGCCGCCCCGGATAACGGAGACCAAGCTGATCAATCCCCAGCTGATCACGCCGAGGCGGCCCCGATCGCCGAGTTCGATGAAACGTCGGAGCCCGAAACGGAACCTGCATGATCGTCTCGTTTCAGGTGCCGGGCAATATCGTGCCCTGGGCGCGGACCGGCGGCGGCAAGGGCACGCCCCGGTTCACGCCCAAGCGGCAGCGCGATTATAAGGCCGTCATTCGTTCCCTGGCAGCGGATGCCATGGGCGATCGCGATCCTGTCGACCATGCTGTCGAGTTGCGGCTGATCGCCGTTTACCCCTGGCCAAAGTCGATGACCAAGAGACGGCGGGTGGAAGTCGACAGCCATTTCAAGGCGACAAAGCCCGACGGCGATAACATCCAGAAGATCGTCAAGGACGGTCTCAATCAGATCGTATGGACTGACGACGCCCGGGTGGCGGTTGTACACTTTGCAAAACTGTTCGGCTCCCGCGCGGCGCTGCATGTCGAAGTGCACGCTCTGTCAGACAGCAGCTGGCCGCGGGGCTTCCGTGATGCGTGAGAAGAATGCGCATCTGTGGGACCGGCATCCGGAGGACTGGTATGTCGAGCCTGAATGGGTCTCGAAGCGGCTGTTTGAACATGAGCCCTTCGACGGCTGCATTGTCGATCCTGCCTGTGGTCTCGGGCGGATCCTAATCGCAGCGCAGAGCGCCGGCTACCGAGTAGTCGGCAGGGATATTGTTAACCGGTCCTTCTATTGCATGGCCACGAAGGACTTTCGGGATTGCCACTCGTCTGCAGACAATATCGTCAGCAATCCACCTTTCGGCCTCTGCGACCCGCGGGGTAAGCCCGACGAGTGTTTCGTACGCCATGCTCTAAATATCGCGAACCGCAAGGTGGCGCTGGTCCTGCCCACGGCCTGGCTCAATGCGCGCAAATGGTTGCGCGGGACCGGGCTCTATCGGGTCTGGCTGATCTCGCCGCGACCGTCGATGCCACCGGGGCCGGTGATCGAGGCCGGCGAGAGCCCTGGCGGAGGCAAGAAGGATTTCGCCTGGTACGTCTGGCTGCGGGGCTATGACGGCGAGCCGTCGGTGCGCTGGCTGGTGCGCGACGAGGTGCCGGAATGAGCCCGCGCAAGTACACGAACGGGCGGCAGTTCGGCGAAGTCGGCCGGGCGGTCACGGCGGTCCTGAAAGATCACAAGATCCGCAATGCCAGATGGGGCAAGACGACACACGCATTCGTCGAGTTCGAATTGAACGGCGAGGAGATTCATTTCCGCTTCGCCTGCACGCCGCGGTCGAACGGCCACGCTGCCAGGCTCACAAGAAACAGATTGGAAAAGCTGATCACGGAGAGCGGCCATGTGGAGTGACCTGACGCCGGAGCGGCGTATCGAAATTATTGAGCAGGGTGCATCGGCCGGCTTGTCGGCAGGCCAGATCGCAATGCAGATCGACGGGGCAACGCGGAACATGGTGATCGGCTATGCCAGTCGTTACAGGATCCAGCTGAACGGCGGCGGAGGGCGCATTGCCGTCAACCGGGATGGGCAGGGCGGAACAGGCGGGCGATCGCATCCGATCAGGATGAAACGCGCCAAGACGAAGCCAAAAGCCAAGGCTGAGCCGGCGCACACGGAGATCGAGCCGCTGCATGGGATCGGCATCCCGTTCCTAACGCGCAGGGACAAGCAGTGCGCCTGGATGATCAACGACGACATGAAAAATGCCGTCTGCTGCGGTCAGCCGGTGATGAAGGGCAACCGTCAGCCCTATTGCGAGGCACACGCTGCAGTTTCGGTCAGCGAAGGCTCCGGCTGGATCAGGCAGGAGCGTGCCGCATGAACCAATGGTTCCGGGCCTATGGTGAGACACTGAACGATCCGAAAATCCAGCGGTTGCCGGATGCTGCGTTCAAGGCTTGGCACAATGCCCTGTATCTTGCCTGCAATCTCAATTCAAAGGACGGCAATATTGGAACGATCGATGACGTTTCATTCGCGTTTCGTGAAACAAAACAGACCGTTTCATCGGCGTTTCACACTCTTGTTGAGGCCGGTCTGATCGTAACGGTTGGTGAAACGTTTCAAATCGTTTCATGGAAGAAACGGCAATATAAATCAGACACTTCTACTGAGCGAGTGAAACGCCATCGGCAACGTTCCAGAAACGTTACTGAAACGGCCCCAGATACAGATACAGATACAGATACAGATAAGAAAAAACCTATAGGCAAAAAAGACGGGATTCACTGGACCAAATCGAACGCCCTTCCACACTTCGAGGCCTTCTGGTCCGAATACCCGAGGCGGGCCGGTTCGAATCCGCGTGCTCCGGCGCTGAAGAAATTCGTTGCCGTGCTCAACAGCGGCGTTGACCCGGCACGGATCGTCGCCGCCGCCGCGGCATACCGCACCGGCCTGGAGGCCGATGGCAAGATCGGCACGACCTACGTTGCTCAAGCGATAACCTGGCTCAATCAAGGACGATGGAACGATGACTACAGCCCTGGCGAAATATCAGGACGATCCGATCAGCGTGGCAGAGAGGGCCCCGCGCATCCCTTCGTTGCCGGGATGGCTGACGCATTGTCTGAATGCGATTGAGGGCGACGGTATCCTGCGGCCGGCCGAGATCGTTTCGGACCGGGCGCCGACAGCGGATCAGCGCGGCTGGCTCGACGCGGAGGTCGACGTCCTGTCACGGGCGCTGCGCCCGGCAACAGCGGCGGATGCCGGTGTGATCGTGACGCAGCTGATGGTGGCATTCCCCTCCCAGGCGTTGGAGCAAAAGAGCGCGAAATATCGCTCCCGGGCCTATCTGTCAGCGCTTGAAATGTTTCCGGCATGGGCGATCGCCCTGGCGTGCCGCGACTGGCTGCAGGGCCGCGGCGTGACGGGTGACGAGAATTTCGCATTTGCGCCGTCTCCACCGCAACTGGTCAAGCTGGCGGAGAAACATGCGGGCCCGGCGTGGGCGGCGCTGCACAACCTGCGCAGGGTGCGCAATGCAAGGATCATCCGCGCTATCCCGAAAGCCGAACGGGATCGAGTTGCGAAAAAATTTGAGGCACTCTCGGCTGAGCTTGCGAACGCGATGAATGCTGATCGGTGAGCACGCCACCCTTGTAACGGATTACGAGCAGCTGGCGCTTGCCCTTCGCAGGCGCCGGCAGAGGCTCGGCTTGACGATGAACGAATTGGATGATCGATCGGGGCTGCAGCTTGGGTACACGGCGAAACTGGAAAACTTCAGCCACGAGAATTCCGGCCGGTTCATCGGCCCGGTGTCGCTGCCGCTTTGGCTCGGCGCGCTCGGCCTGGCGATCGTGCTGGTTCCCGTCAAGTCGATCCGCCGTCTGCACAAGCCGGATCCTGCGCAGCTGGCGCTACCGCTGGAAGGCGGCGGCATGAACCCGCTGATCAGCGAGAGCGCGGCACGACAGCGATTGATCGAGGACGTGAAACGGAGGAATGCTGCGTGAATTACAGGCTTTCTGCGTCAGCGATTGTACGTTAGATTCAGCGCATGCCGGAAATGTGGAAAACCTTGCTCACGACGCTGGGCGCTGCCGTTGTCGGGGGCATCGTGACCATTGTCGGTGCGGGCCTCGAGTTCCAGTCAAAGGACCGGGAGCTCGACATCAAACTGCTTGAAATTGCGCTCGGCATCCTTCGTGAGAAACCGGAGAACGACCAGATCAGTGGCGCCAGAGAGTGGGCCGTCGACGTTTTGAGTAAGTATTCTGATGTTCCGGTGTCCGACGTGGCGAAATCACAGCTCGTAAAAGCACCCCTCACGATCGGTCATTACTGGGCGCCGAAAATCGATGCCGCCTGGAATTCTATGAGTTTGATTATTGGTGCCGAGGCGGAATTTGTTACCTACCCTGATCGTGCAGCGGATAAATCGAACGCCAACCCTTTCGAATTGTTGTCTTCTTACGGAATTGGATCATATCTCGTCAAGACGAATAAGCCCATGAATGTGCTAAGATTTGACAACCAAATCAAATTAACAGAGCAAATACCCGCTGGTGTCTGTTTGCGGTTATCTTTAGAATCAACAACGAAAACGTTATTCATTGACTTATCGTGGAGATCCGAACCAACGCAAATGCTCTCAGCCTATGCTGCGATGTATTATATTGTTGAGTGCCCATCTTGATCGCTAGTATTTGGGCGGCAACTTGATCTCCGAAACCTCAACGTTTTCTGAAGGTCCTTCGACGCTGATCCTGACGGGTGTGCGAGGCTCGAGCGCACACGTCAGCCAATCAAACTCGACGCCCAGGGTGATGGCCGCGCAGGCCAGCCGGTAGCGCAGCATGGCGTTTTCGTCGATCGGCTTGCCGGTCTCGCGCACGTGACCGAGCTCGAAGTTCGTGATGGTGGATTCCGAAACGCCGATCCGCTCGGCGAGCTCCCGACGTGACAGCTTCACGATGTTCTCGCGCCACCACCTGGCACGCTCGTGTTCGGGTGCTGACGGATCCGGCGCCGGCGTTTCAGGCATGGTGACGATCTCTGCTGTGGCGGCGTCATGGGTCATTGCAAATTGCTCCTTTGTCAAGTCAGCGCGCGGGTTCTCGCCGCGCGCCCTGGTCAGAACAGATCCATTTGATCCGGGCCCTTGGTCTTGTCCTTCTCGCAGCCCGGGATGACGTATTGATTGCCCTGGTCGGTCGGTTCTGTCTTCAATCCGCATCGGCCGGACGGGCAGACGCCATACTGTCCTTGCCGGTCGGCGATGATGTCACGCTCGCCATGCACCCAGCCTTGCCAGGCTGTATGGCCTGACGGCCGTTTGCATTTCTGGCCGATGCCCGCCCCGCAACTGGGGCAGGCTACTTCAAGAGCAGGATCACGCGGCCAGGATCGATCGCAGCCGGGTTTCTGGCAATAGACGGTCACGAGACCGCCTCCCTCTTGCCGGTCCGCATGACGCGGGCGTGTCTGAGGCTCATGCGAGCGAGTTGCTTGGAACTGGCGCGCAACTCCTGCACCGGGCAGGCTTGCGCCCTGAGACGCCAATAGGCGGCGCGTGTGAGCGATTCCGCGATGACGGCCATTCTCAGACCGTTGTTGAACAACCGCGGCTCGCGGTGATATATGCGACGTGTCATAGTAGCTTGGTCTCCTAATCGAGTGAAAATGACATGCCCCGGGCGCTGGAACCGTCCGGGGCGCTTTGTTTCAGGCTGCCTTGCCTATGGCTGCCAATATCTGGTCAGAAACCGCCTGCAGCTCTTCGCAATGTTCATCGCTGCCGCTTGTCTTTCTTTGCTCAAGCTCCTGATCGATCTCAACCAAGGCGGCATGCAACGCGGCCAGCATTTCAGGCGCAGCGGCGATCACGCGGGCATGTTCTATGGTCTCACAGCGGGCGATCGTGACCTCATGCCGCCCATCAACATAGTTATGGCCGTCGGCGTCTGGGCCTTCCCGGATTTCGATCACTCGGGATAGGTCAAAAGCTGACTGGTGCCATTTGGTCGTTGTCTCGCATCTTGTCATCGTGGTCTCCTGTGTTGCGGATCGCTGGACCGATCCCGGAGCCACTTCACTTTCTCGACCATCTGGAAGGCGTCAAAAATGAAGTGGCCTGCGGCATGGGTCAGGCGGCCTGCTTCTCGAGGTAGCCACCAAATGCCTGCCAGCTGTAATCGTTCGCGTTGACGACAATCACGCCGGCATCGCCGTGGCTGTGCTCTGCCGGGTTTGCCAGCATGCCGGTCGGCGCATTCCACATGCCGAGAGACACGTTTCCGTCAATGTGTTCGTGGCAGATGCCGACAAATCGCGCCGCGCTGTAGGGCACGTCACCTTCACGGCCGGCCATCTTCGCCTTTAGCTCTGCGAGCCATTCCGGCACGTTGTGGCCGTCCCAATGCAGGTAAACGACTGGCGATACCTCGTCACGTGCGGTGTTCGTGAAAACGATAAGTGCTCTATCACCCATTTGCTTGGTCTCCTGTTGCAATCAGTGCGGCTGGAACCTGCACAATGCTGCATATAGTGCATGATATATCGCCTGTCAAGCACTGAATGCAAAGAATAGGCAATTAATCCTGCAATAGATGCGGAAATGCACACTATGCGGTAATCCGTGCAATCGGCTCCCGGAGCCCAAACCTTCAACCGCACTGGAATGTCAGTTAATCGACTGAATAAAGAGTTATCCACATGCCGAAAATCGGTTAGTGCCTTGTGGCCGCTCATGAAATCGCGCCCAGCCAAGTCAGTGCGTTGCAGACCATTTGACGCCCGGCGCACTCTCGCGCGCAGCCTCCCCGAGATCAGCAGATGAAGCCCACATGACGGCACGAACAGCCCCAATCGCTGCACCAGGGCGCAAACGGAAACCAGCACGGCAACCAGGCAGCCGCCTGAGCCGGAAGGTCAAAGCCGCAATCGAATGCATGGTCTTCGAAGGATGCGACCGCAAAACCGCAGCGCAGCGCGTCGGGTTGACCGATCACTCGATGTATCAAGCTTTCCGGCAACCAGCCGTGGTCCAGCACTATAACGAGCAATTGCAGGTGTTACGGACCTCAGAGCGAGCCCGGAACCTGCACACGGGCATAGAGCTCAGGGACAAGAGCGAGAGCGACAAGGTGCGGTTGGATGCGGCCAAGTACCTGGACGGCAACGAGAAAAGCGGAGTGACTGTCAACGTCGGTGTGGGCGTGAACGTCTCAACGCCTGGCTATGTCATCGACTTGAGCGGGTACGAGATCGACGGTCAGATAGGAAGCCTGAATGAACATGACGCCAAGCCTTTGAGCGAGGCGGACGAGGTTGCAGAGTGACGCATGCAACCACCCCCACCCCGGCCTTGTTCGGCAGCGCAGCAGAGGTACCCCGGCCCCGAAAAACCGGGCGCGTCCTCTCAATTCGTACCCCACAATGTAGAGGGACCATCGAATGTCACTGCTAGAAAATATTTCACTTGAGGATCTCCCGACGAGGCGCGTTGAGGTCCGAGTGGTTAACTCGATGCAGGAGCGGGTGAAGGCTGTTCTGTCGCTCTATAGTGACACTGTTGAGGCGATTTCGGAGGACGTATTGGCGGTCGACATGCCGGCGTATTATTGGCCGCATGAGACGAACCAAGCTCAATTGATTGTCGAGATACGACAGCCCGACGGCGAATGTGCGCCGAGTTTTGTCGTGTCCATAGCGCCGACGGGCTGCTGGAACTTGCGGGCTGGAAATATTTTCACCCATGAAGCCACTGGGAGACCGCCGGCGCCGGAAAATGGATCGAGGCCTACATGAGCGACGAAACGTCGAATGTCATCGGGATGCACGGGCAGCCAATCGCGACCCCTGGGCGGGCGAACGCGGCGGTTGTCGAATATTGCCGTAATTTGCTGATCATGGCCGAGGCAGGTGAGATGTGCGGGATCTCGACTGTGGTCAACCATGCCGACGGCTCGGTGACGACAGGAATGGAAGGCGTCGAGGACGTGACGAAGACGATCGGTGGGCTTCGTCTGAGATCTCACCAGCTGGAAAGGGCTTGGTGCGGGGACGAGTAATTGTTCACCATTGGCGAAAAATTAATGTATAATTAATGTAATGTTTACGATCGGCCTTCACAAAAGTGCCTAATACAGACATTGTTCACTTGCGTTGTCACAATGCGGTGGACCTGGTCGGACTCGAACCGACCGGCGGTACTTGACTAGGGTCCCATCCGGCGAACCTGCCAGGCCCCACATTGTGGCGACGTTAGATGGAGGGGCGGTCTGTCAGCAGACTCGCCCTTTCATTTCAGCAGCTTTGCACAGATAATTGTCGAAACAACCGATTGACCGCCGAATAGCACACTTAACCACAGGATAATCCTAAATACCTGATCAAAATCTGATATCACTTGTACACCGTTATGGTTAACCACAGATTAACATTAATCATTTGTTAACGATTGACCGGCTCAACCTAGTGCGTTGCAGCAGCTGACTGGTCCGGCATTGTGCGGGCATGAGCGAAATCGCCCTTGCCGACCCTCCAAAGATCGAGACTGACGCCAAGACCGGGCAGAAGATCTACCGGCCGGCCGGGCGCGTTCTGGCGCATTTCCTTGCCGACGAGAGCCACGTTTCGCTGATCCGGGGGCCGATCGGGTCCGGGACGTCGGCGGCCTGCTGCATGAAGATCTTCAAGCTGGCGATGGCGCAGCATCCCGGGCCCGACGGGGTTCGACGCACCAGGTGGGTCGTGGTGCGCAACACGTTCCCGGATTTGCGCGGCACGACGGTCAAGACCTGGCTCGACTGGTTCCCCGAGGACGTTTACGGCCGCTTCTACTGGGACCGGCCGTTCCGGCATATCGTCAAGATCGCCGACGTTGAGATGGAAGTCTGGTTCATTGCGCTCGATTCGCCCGATGACGTGCGCAAGATGCGTTCTCTCGAGGTGACGGGGTTCTGGTTCAACGAGCTGGAGTTCATCGACAAGGCGCTGGTCGACGAGGCGGAATCGCGGACCGGGCGTTTCCCTGCGGTGAAAGACGGCGGCTGCCGATGGGACGGCGTGCTCGGCGACATGAACGCGCCGAACGAGGATCACTGGGTGCCGCTGATGATGGGCGAGGTGCCGTTCCCCGACCATTGGAGCGAGGACGAACGACAGGCGTTCCGTCAGCCGCCGAACTGGTCCTATTTTGTGCAACCGCCAGCGCTGATCGAGCAGAAGGCGGCCGACGGCTCGATCGCCGGCTACGACGTCAACCCGGACGCGGAAAACGTGATCTGGCTGAAACCGGGCTTCTACCAGGAAAAGCGGTTCGGCAAGTCGAAGCAGTGGATCGATTCGCGGCTGATGAACCGGATCACGATCTACGTCGAGGGCGATCCGGTCTGGAAGAACTTCAGCCTCGAAACCCATGTGGCGAAGGCGGCGCTGAAGCCGATACCGGGCTGGAAGGTGTTCGTCGGGCTCGACTTCGGGCGCAACCCGGCGGCGGTGTTCGGCCAGGAGATCAACGGCCGCTGGTCGATCCAGCGCGAGCTGATCGGCCGGGCGGAGGGCGCCTCGGAATTCGCGCCGAAGGTGCAGCGGGTGTTGACGCAGCACTATGACGGGTTCGAGATCGAGATTTACGGCGATCCGAAGGGCCAGGACGGCGTGCAGACGGACGAGACCACAGCCTACGAGGTCTACCGCTCGCACGGCATGATCGTGCATCCGGCGCCGGTCAAGCAGAACAATATCCAGACCCGCATCGATGCCGTCGATTTCGTGCTGCGCGGCATGTCGAACGGCTTGCCGCGGTTCCTGCTGGATCCCTGGGCCTGCCGGACGCTGAAGGTGGGTATGGCCGGCGGGTACCACATGCAGAAGACGGCGAACCTGGCCATGAGCGAGCCGAAGCCGGTCAAGGACAAGTACAGCGACGTCTGCGATGCGCTGCAGTACATGATGCTCGGCGCCGGCGAGGGCCGTTCGATGACGCGGGGCGAGGTCGGCGGACGCTCGCAGCCGGTGCGGTACGCGAAAAAGAAAAAGGGCCTGCGCCGCTATGCTGCGGGTTGAATCGCTGGCGCCGCCCCTGCCGGAAGTGATGTGCCGGCCGCTCCGGTGGTTCGTCGTCTTCCATCATGACAGCCCGCTCCGGCTGGCGCGGGCGCTGACCTGGCGGCAGCGGTTCCGGCATGTCTCGGCCTTCGGCTACGTGGAATCGGTCGATGGCTGGCTGTTCTATTCCTGGACATATGCGCAATCCCAGGTGCTGGTCGTTCCCGACGAGGCGGCCGACGATCTGATCGGAGCGCTTTCCTTCAGGTCGACGATCGTCTCCGTCATTCCGCCGTTCGCGCATTTCGAGCGCCGGCTGCAATTGGGCGCCTGGTGCGTGCCGCAGGTGGCGCATCTGACCGGCGTCAAATCCAGTGCGTTGCGTCCCGATGCGTTTTTCCGCGATTGTCTGGCCCACGGTGGAACCATTGTGAGCGGGGATATTCATGGTCAGCGCGCCGAAGCCGGATCCGGAAGTGAAGCGCCAGCGCCAGGCGGCCCGGGCGGACAAGCAGGAATCGATACAGGACCGTGTGTCGTCGCTGACCGATGCACTGGTGCGCCAGTTCGGCGCCCGTAACGCGCTCGCCGGCACGTCCCTGGGTTCGCCGCTGTCAGGCAAGAAACGCTGATGGCCTTCGACAAGAAGGACCATGACGGCTTCAAGGAGCGGTTGCAGGCGGCCCGCGCCCACAAGTCGGATATCCAGCTCGATCTGCAGGAAGCCTATTTCTTCACCAACCCGCGCCTGGCGCGTCAGGTGCTTTCGCAGACGAAACCTTCACAGACGGTCGAAAAGGACGCCGACACGCTGGCGACCGATATCGGCGCGGAAGTGTCGGTCGATTTTGCCACCGAGGTCATCAACGGGTTCTTCCCGGAGCATCTGAACTGGGCGAAAAGCGGCGCGGGCGAGGGCGTGCCGGACGAGCGGTTCAAGGCGGTCGAGGAAGATGTGAGAAAGCGCGACGACGCGATCTTCCGCGGCATCCGGGCGTCGAACTTCAATTCCGAGATCGGCACGGCGCTCGTTCCCGACCTGTCCGTCGGCACCGTATCGCTGTGGGTCGACGAGCCAAACGGCTTCGATCCGATCCATGTGCAACATCATCCGATCCGCGAAACGGAGATCAATCTCGGGCCTGACGGCCGCGTCGATGACCGGTTCATTGTCCGCCATCTTCGAGGTCGGCAGATCCCCGACATCCTGAAGGGCATCGATCTTCCGGAGAAAATTCGCAAGAAGATCGGCGCCAAGGCCAACGAATTCTACCCGGTCGCATGGGGCCACTGGCGCGACTGGAACGTGACTGAGGATTTCATCTGGCAGGCCGAGATCACCGTATGCGACGAAGTTGTCTGGCGTGACCGGTTGGAAGGCGAGGCAGCATGCCCGCATATTGTCATGCGCTTCCTGCCGCACGCGCTGCAGCCCTGGGGGAACGGCCCGGCGATCGCCTCGCTGCCGAACCTGCGGGTGCTCGACGCGCTGACGATGGCAACGCAGGACCGGGCCGACCAGTCGGTCAATCCATCGATCGGCTATCCCGACGACGGCGTGGTGAACTTCGAGCAGGGCATCGAATCGGGCATGGCCTATCCGATGCGCCCCGGTTCCGGCCGGGACTTCGTACCGCTCTATTTCAGCGGCGATGCCGATATCGGGTTCTACACGCTGGCCGATATCGAGCGCAGGATCCGGCGCCAGTTCTATGCCGATTACCCGCAGCAGCGCGGCGACACCCCGCCGACGGCAACGCAGTGGGTCGACGAAATGGTGCTGTCGCAGCGCCGCATCGGCACGCCAGGCAAGAAGTTTTTCGACGAAGGGCCGGCGGCCGTCTTCAAGCGCTATGAATATCTGCTTGAGAAGCGCGGGCGTCTCGACGAATTCAACATCGAGAGCGATGGCAAGGCGATCGCGCTGGTGCCGAACAATCCGGCGGCGCAGGCGCAGGAACAGCTCGACGTCCAGATCGCGGTCCGGCTGCTTGAGATCGCCAAGGGTCTGATGCCGGAGACCAGCGCGGCGGCGATCGACGAGCTGCGCACGATCGAGAACATCAAGAAGAAACTCGGCGACAAGATTGTCGAACTTCGCGATCCGAACCGCGTCGAGCAGCTGGTCGCCGGCATTCTGCAGGGCGCCGCGACCGCGGGCGCCGAACAGCCTGGCGGGGAACAATGAAACCGAAACTCTCTCTCAAGGACGAAGACGTCCAGAACGCCTGGCGGCGGGCATTCGCCACGCCTGAAGGCCGCCTGATGCAGGAATCGCTGCACGCGATCCTCTACGAAAAGGAGGGTCCGGAAGTCAGTGCGTTGCAGGAGTTTCGAGGGCGGCGCAATCTTGCGCTGATTTTGATCAATTTGGCGGAAAACACAGGGTCAGTGGATGTCGGACGAACCGGGCCAGGAACAGAACCAGCAGCAGCAAGGCGACCAGGGAGCCGGCGCCGAGGGCCAGCAGGGCGAGAATAATACGCCGCAGCGGCCGGACAATCTGCCGGATGATTTCTGGAATGAAGAGACCGGCGTCGACGTCGAAGGCCTTCTCGGTCAGCGCAACGAGCTCGCCGCTTTCAAGGCGGAGCGCGATTCGCACGCCGCCCAGGTGCCGGAGAATGCCGACGGCTACGAACTGAAGCTGCCGGACAGCTTCGAGCAGCCCGATCCGGACAACCCGGTGGAGATCAACGCGGATGACCCGCGCCTGCCCGTGGCGCGCGAATTCGCACACGAGAACGATCTGTCGCAGGCCCAGTTCGAACAGCTCCTGGAACTGGATCACAAATTCCAGGCGGCGGAAGCGGAAAAGCTGAACGAGCGGTTGGCGGAAGAAAAGAAGGCGCTCGGCAGCAAGGCCGACGCGCGGATCGACGCGGTGGAGACCTGGCTTGCGGCGACGGTCGGCACGGAACATGCCGGCGCGCTTCTCGGAACACTGTTCACGCAGAAGCAGGTCGAGGCGTTCGAAAAGATCATGGCTGTCGCCAAGGGCGGGACGCCGAAGCCGTCGGGCGGCGACCGCGATTTGAAGACGGACGAGATTTCCGACGAGGAATATGAGGCAATGAGCCCGGATCAGCGCCTGGTGCGCGCCCGCGAGATCCAGGCGAAGAAGCGACAAGCGGCATAGGGGATTGAATTATGGACACGATGACGCTTCCTGAATACGCCAAGGGGCTTGAGAAGGACTCGATCGAGCGACCGCTTGTCGAGACCTTTGCGGCATCCTCGGATATCTTTTCCGCATTGCGGTTCGAGGGCGTTGGCGGCTCCGGCGTTTACGAGGGGTATCGCGAGGAAGAACTGCCGGTGCTCGGTTTCCGCGCCATCAACGAGGCTGGCACGTCGGGCGAAGGCACGATCTCGCCGTTCCAGGAAAGCTCGTTCATCCTCGATCACGACCTCGACGTCGACCGCGCGATCGTCGACCGTCACGGCCAGAGCCGCCGCGCCAAGCAGGAGCGGCTGGCAATGGCCTCGGCCGGCAAGCTGTGGACCGATACGTTCCTGGCCGGCGACAACACCACGAACGTCAAGGAATTCAACGGCCTGAAACAGCGCGCCACCGGCGAGCGGCTGCTTCACAATTCGACCGCCTCCGGCGGCGCGGCATTGTCCCTCTACAATCTCGACAACGCCATCAAGAACACATACCAGCCGTCGCACATCATCGCCTCGCGCGACATGCAGCCGCGGTTCATCCAGGCGGCGCGCGACACGACGCTTTCCGGCTTCGTCATCCAGACCTGGGATCAGGTCGGCGGGGTGAAGATGTCCTACGCCGGTCTGCCGATCCTGTGGGGCTATCCGCGCGACAAGCACGGCGTCATCCTGCCGTACAACGAAGTCGGCCAGGGCGGCGGCGCCGCCGTCACCGCGTCGATCTTCATTGTCAGCTTCGGCGACGATGGCGTCTTCGCCATCCAAATCCGGGCGATGGACTTCGATGACAAGGGCTTGCTGGAAAACGGCATCACCTACCGGACGCACTTTGCCTGGGACGTGGGCCTTGTCGACGAGCACCCGTTCTGCATGACGCGGCTGACCTCGATCACCGACGCCGCCTTCGTCAAGTAAGCGGCAGCCTGAGACACTGAACGAAGGGGATTGAAACATGGGCCAGAGAACCTACACGCCCGACAAGGAACTTCACTTCAAGGATGCGGGCGCGATCTCCGCTGACGGGGTGACGCAGGTTGCCGCGGCCAACGTCATCAAGGACGTCGGCGCCGGCCGGGCCGAAATGGTGATGCTGATCGACGTCACGGCGATCGATATCGCGAACGCCGATGAGGAGTACAACATCATCGTGCAGGGCTCCAACGATTCCGGCTTTGCCTCGGGTATCGAGAACCTCGCGATGCTGAACCTCGGCGCGACGGCCGCCCGCAAGGGTGGCGCGCAGGATTCGACGATCGGCCGGTACGAGCTGCCGTTCCCGACCGAACAGGATGATCAGCCCTACAAATATATCCGCTGTTATGTCGACGTTGGCGGCACTTCGCCGTCGATCGACTTCACGGCCTGGGCAGTCGTCAAATACTGATCGGAAACGATTGATCGGAGAAGGACAAGATGCCGAGACAAGTCACCATCTACAATCGCGATACTGGCGAACCGGCGACGATGGACGCCGTGGACGCGCGCCGCGCGCTGAAGGCGCATCCGAAAGAATGGTCCTCGCAGTCGCCCGTTGCCGTTGAGGCTGAAGGCGAGGCTGAAGGCGAGGCGAAGAAGCCCGCCGCGAAGAAAACCGAACCGGCCAAGAAGGACGCCGAGACGTCCGGCTGAGGTCTCCTCCCTGACTTGCGATTGCAGCCCCGGTTCGCCGGGGCTTTTCTTTGGTGCGTTGCAGGATTTTCCTGATCTGCGCACCGTGCCGTCATGGACAGGCTCACCATCATCAATCGGGCGCTGCAGCTGACGGCGAACCGGACAGTCAACCTCGATGACGGCACCGACGAATGGATCGCGGCTGAGACGGCGCTCGAAACCGCCATCGCCGATCTGCAGAGCCGGCACAAATGGCCGTTCGCCACCAAAGAGGAAGTGATCAGCCAGGTTCCGGCGGCGAACAATCCGAGCCAGAGCCATCAATTTGCCTACGCCCTGCCCGGCGAAATCCTGCATCTGCGGGTCGTTCTGCGCCAGGCCACAACGACGAATCTGCCGTCGACATATCCGCTGACCGATTACGAGCTCATGTCGGGGCATGTGTGCACGAACGTCAACGAAACGCTGATTGCCCGGTTCGTCTATGCGCCGCCCGACGCCGCATGGCACCCGCAGGCCGAAACCGTGCTGCGGCTGATGACGGAAGCCGGGATCCTTCGCGCGCTCAACGAGGATTTCGACGAGGCCAAGGACCGCGATGCGATGGCAGAGGCGCGGCTTGCCGAGGCGCGGCCGTATACGGGGCAGGAAAACCCCGGCCGTAACCGCTTCAGCTCCGCGATCGGTGCCGCCCGCCGGAGGCGCCGTGGATGACGATCCCAAAGGCAGTCGAGCCGCAACGCGATTTCTCCGCCGGAGAGCTGGATCCCGATGCAGAACGCCGCGATGACGTCGATATCCACAAGGCGGGGCTGAAAAAGGCGCTCAATACGCGCCCGCTGGACGTCAAGGGCATCACCCGCCGGCAGGGCCGCAGGATCCGCTATTACGAAACCGGGCTCAACGAGCGCGTCTCGCCGGTCTCCGAGATCGAATTCGACGTGACCCTCAAGGCCAACCGGTTCGTCGCCCGCGATCTGACCGGGGCGGTGGTCAGCGACCTTGCGGCGCCGTGGACGCTCGGGATGCTTCCGGAACTGGACTGGGAGCTGAACGAGAAGGAAATCTACGTCACGCACCGGTCCATGCCGACGCAGGTGATCACCTACGATTCCGATGCCGGTACATGGTCCATCGCTGATTTTTCGTTCCTGATCGGCCTTAGCGGCGAGACCAGAATTCCGTTCTACCGGTTCGCCGATTTCGGCGTCACGATGACGCCTTCTGCACTTACCGGCTCCATTACCATAACCTTCAGCGCCCCGGTGCTGGAAAGCCAGCATGTCGGCCTGCTGTTCCGGTATGCCGAGCGG
>Ga0224508_10001109_pt1 | contig 24510 bp, 18 predicted proteins | sample SF_Jan12_sed_USG_4_FD_170157 | JGI IMG/M metagenome (GOLD analysis project Ga0224508, IMG submission 170157) | Sediment microbial communities from San Francisco Bay, California, United States - SF_Jan12_sed_USGS_21 | ecosystem: Environmental > Aquatic > Marine > Sediment | place: USA... | reverse complement strand
TTCCCTCCCCCCTCCGGGGGGACCTCTCGCTGGATATGTTTTTATTCCCTCCCCCCTCCGGGGGGACCTCTCGCTGGATATGTTTTTATTCCCTCCCCCCTCCGGGGGGAGGGCTAGGGTGGGGGGCAAATCTCGGAAGGAAGTTGAGTTGTGCTGAGGTACGGACGAGTCTGTCGCCGGAGGCGTCAGACAGCTTGGACTATGAGACAAAACGGGTGGCCTGGGCCCGGGCATCCCGATAGGCTAGTGAAAAATCCCTGGAGGAAGCATGTCTTTTCAGATCCACGCCCTGCCACGATCCCAGTTTGAACCGTTGTTCTCGTTGTCCGACAACGAGCTGGCCGAAATTAACGCCGCGCGTATGCGCGTCGATTGCAAGCCCGGCTACCCGTGCCGGGTCAGCCTCGCGGATGCCGAGATTGACGAGACCGTAATCCTGATGAATTTCGAACATCAACCGGGCGAATCGCCATACAAATCAGCTCATGCAATTTTTGTGCGTGACAATGCCGAACAGGCGTTTCCGGGCGTTGGAGTCGTTCCTGAAGTGCTGGCAACCCGGCTTATTTCGATCCGGGCGTTTGATCGCGATCACAATATGCTGGATGCCGACGTTGTTGACGGCACGGATTTGGGCGAATCGATCCCGACGATGCTGGAAGATCAGCAAGTTGCCTATTTGCATCTGCACAATGCCAAGCGCGGGTGTTTCGCCGCGCGAGTCACACGCGACTGACTGGGCAGCCTGTCGGCATTTAACTAGACTGCCGACGTGACTCAAACAACCGACACGATCGCAGCGATCGCCACGCCACCCGGGCGTGGCGGTGTGGGTATCGTGCGGGTTTCCGGGCCGGCAGCACGGCAGATTGGTGAGGCCATGTTGCCAGACCTGCCAGTCCCGCGCCGGGCCGTGCTGACTCAGTTTCTCGATGCTGAGGGGCAGCCGATGGATGAGGGCATCGTGTTGTGGATGCCGGGCCCGCGATCGTTTACCGGAGAGGACGTGTTGGAATTACACGGGCATGGCGGACCGGTGGTTATGGATCTAATTCTGACGCGTATGCTTGCACTGGGTGCGAGACCGGCCCGGCCGGGTGAATTTTCCGAGCGTGCGTTTCTCAATGATCGACTCGATCTCGCACAGGCCGAAGCGATTGCTGATCTCATCGACAGTGGCTCAGCCGATGCTGCACGCGCTGCTGCACGTTCGCTGGTCGGCGAGTTGTCGCATTGCGTCGACACGCTGACAAATGCGTTGACTGAGCTGCGTGTTTACGTCGAAGCCGCCATTGACTTTCCGGAAGAAGAAATCGATTTTCTGGGCGATAAACAAATCGGCGCACGTCTTAAAGACATCGAGCTAAAGTTCGATGAATTGTTTGCGAGAACCCGGCAGAGCGCCCTGTTGCGCGACGGCATGAGCGTTGTAATTGCCGGCGCACCCAATGCTGGCAAGTCCAGCCTGTTAAACCGGTTGGCCGGTTATGACGCCGCTATCGTTACCGAGGTAGCCGGCACGACCCGTGATGTCTTGCGTGAATACATCGATTTGCACGGCATGCCATTGCACGTGATCGATACCGCTGGATTACGCGTCAGTGACGATCCGGTTGAGCGGGAAGGTGTGCGCCGTGCACAATCTGAAATGGCAGCAGGTGATCGTGTGCTGTTGGTTGTCGACGCGAGTACTGGCGAGATCCCGACAGAGCCGTTGCCTGCCGGCGTTCCGGTTACGGTGCTGCACAATAAGATCGACTTGGTTGGCTCCAAGCGAGGTTCGCCCCCCACCCAACCCTCCCCCCGGAGGGGGGAGGGCATAGGTTCGCCCCCCACCCAACCCTCCCCCCGGAGGGGGGAGGGCATAGGTTCGCCCCCCACCCAACCCTCCCGGGAGCGCGACGGAGATTCGCGCCACAATCAAGAGTTCGAAGATGCGCCGGTGATCGAGATTTCAGCGAAGACTGGCGAGGGACTGGATGTCTTGCGAGCACATCTGGAGGATTGCGTGGGCTACGTTGCTGGTGAAAGTGGCGTGCTCATGGCGCGTCGTCGTCACCTCGAGGCGCTGCAGCGGGCCCGCCGGCATGTCGAAAACGGCCGCAATCAACTCGAACGATCACGCGCCGGCGAATTGCTGGCCGAAGAATTGCGGCTGGCGCAGCGCGAACTGGAAGAGATAACTGGTGTAGTCACCAGCGACGACTTGCTCGGTCGTATTTTCAGTTCTTTCTGTATCGGAAAATAGATATGAGCTGCCGGCAATCCAGGGCCGGAACACTTCACGCTCAGGTTTTTTCAAAAGACACCGACTGCCCCGCGCGAATGATACCGGTATTGCGGGGCGCGACGTTGCGGCCGAAATAGGCTTCACCATCTTCGCCGCGGCGATAATCCATCAGCGTAGCCAGTGGTTGCTTTTGTGGATCCATTACTGCGGTATCAGGGTGAACTGTCGTCAATATGCAGCGGGAACAACGCCACAGCGGCTCAAAACCGACAGGACCGATGCTGAAATCAGGCCAGTCGTCCTCTGCATAGGCTGCACTGCCGCTGACAAACAGGTTCGGCCTAAAGTTTCGGACTTCGACCGGTGTGTCGAGTCGGGTATTGAGATCTTCAACAGTGCTTTGCGCCAACAGCAACAACGGCGCACCGTCGGCAAAGCTCACCACACCGCCAGCGCGTGAGGGCCGACGCGTTTTCTCGCCCATGTAATAGAGCCGTGCCGGTAAACCGAGGAAATCACTGAACCATTGATCGGCGTCGGCACCACAGCGCTGGCCCTGCACTGTGTCCTGCCACACCTTGATCGGGTCATAGGTCGGATCGAAGTTGGCAGGCTGCAGATCCAAACCGGCGTAGTCCGGTGCCGTTACCCGTAACCCACCATCACGCAGTTCACAGCGGATCAACACCATCCGGGGAAAACGTCTGGCGGTAAAAAATCGACCCTTCTCATCGGTTACGACATAGCGTCTGTCATGGGCCAGGCCTTCGGCCTGCACCTCCGCCTCAGTCAACTCAAGCGGCGCGGTGGACTTGATTGGGTAGATAAAGATACGTGACAGCCTGATCATGACAGTAGCGTGCGATAACCGATCAAATAATTCCGTCCACGGGATGTAAACGGGTGTTGAATTGTACCGCATCAACCAGGATCACTAGCGGCGGTAAAGCGCCGCCCGGGGGGGTGACTAGAGTGGTAGCCAGCCCCAGGATGGAGAGCCACGCAGACTGATCAAGCGGCGACGGGAAATGGCCTGCTGCTGTTCATGCTCGAATCGATTCTGCATGTTGCGGTAACGCGCGAGACGCATCAGTCGTTGCTGCGCAAAGTGTTTTTCCTGAGTCCTGGGATCACCGGTCTGTGACATGAGATTGCGGCCTCTGTTGTTCATCGACACATCCATGTAACAACACAAAAGAGGCAGAATCTGTCGTGAAAAATGACAGATCGGGGCAAGGTTGGCCGAGAATCAGCAGCCGGTGCCGGCCGAATCATCGTCCCGCATTCGTCTCAGCAATCCGGCGATGATAAAGCCTGCAGCCACCAAAGTTCCGGCAAGCGCAAGTATAGGGAGATGTGCATATATCCATACTATCCCGAACAAGTACAAGCCGACGCCGCCGATGAGACCAATTTGTATCAGCGGTGAGACTTCAGATTTTTCTTTGTTCGCAGTCTCTGGCGGGGCGGCAACCTCTTCGCCAGGACTGTTTAACATAAGCGTCAAACTAACACTCCCTCGTAAGGATCAGAATTGTCCTACAACAACATTAGGCGCCAATTCATCACCCGTTAACAAACTATAGATGCCAGAAGTCGGCGTGTCATCAGCTACGACACAATTTCTTCCATTGTCTTTCGCGCGGTACAGCGCTGCATCGGCCCGGCGCAGCGTATCTTCAACTGATTCACCCAACCGATATTCAGCTACACCCGAACTCACAGTGATTTTGAAGACATCGTCAAACGGCTCATCTTCTGTGACATAGCGAATTCGCTCGGCACACTGATATGCACCACCCAAATCGGTCTCTGGAAGCAGCACGATAAACTCCTCGCCGCCATAACGGCCAAAGGTTTTAACACCTTCGCGACCAACAGAGTCCAATCCACGCAAAGTGCCCTTGGTCCTTTCCGAGAAGGCAATCAGCACCCGGTCACCGGCCAAATGGCCGTAACGATCGTTAATAATCTTAAAGTGATCCAAATCCAAAATTACTACCGAAAAAGACCGTCGCGTCCGATCAGCGCGCGCCTTCTCAGATGTTAACGTTTGCATCACGTACCGTCGGTTATAGGCCTGAGTTAGATGGTCGTGACGCGCTGTGTGGTTTACGACATCCAGCGCTTCTCTTAGTTCATTATTGCGGTCGCGAAGTTTGTTACGCAATCCGCTGACATAGCTGCCGAAAACCGCCGCCCAGAGGAGTGTGCCCGCCAGCACACTGGCGCGGAGCACCTCAGTCTGCATATCGAAAAGGTCACGATGAAACAGTAGATCCAAACCAACAACTACGAGATAGCCAAGGAGACCGAATATGGCGAGAATCATGAACTCCCGATGTTTCAATTTGAATACACCGAACAGCAGACTCATCACGTAGACAGGCAACATGACGCTGCGCGACTCGGTTGCGCCAAACATGAGCACGAGAATCCACGTCATTGCGACGATGATTTGAGAAAAGGTCAGAGATGGATCGCTGAAGTGCTTATTTAGCCCGCTACGGATGAAACCGTAGAAGTACAGATTGGTGACCAGGATGCCCGCCAATATCGGCACGGCCATTTCGCCCGGAATGCTCAACATGCCGGTGAAGTACATGCCCAAACCCATCGAAACCCACAATACATAACACAAAACGGCCATAAAAAACCGCTGCAGGCGTAGTGATTGCCTTTGATCGTTGGCGGGAAAAATCGAAAGCATCGTTTACCTCGCTTGAACAAGCCAACGATGCCTTATCGCGCATTAAATGTCCGTGAAAGCGTTCCCATTCCAAGTCATTGAGTTGCGTATGGGCGGGCGGTTCTTATGTCAGATTGTTTTAGCCGAGAATCGCCTCGCGCTGATACAGTCGCGTTGCCAACCAGATCAGTACGAGCCCCATTACGGTCGTGCTCGCCATCGATAGCGCGGTCCATGATGCTGCGACCGGCTCGTTCTTGATAATCTCAGTTATGAGTAGATGTTGGCTGAGACTGGGAACAGCCATAAGCAGAAAACTTGGCTTTAGGGATTGTACCGCGGCGATCAATATCGGCAGGGTTGGCACGATCAGGATTGCCGACAACCAGGTCTGAGCCTCTTTGTAGCTATGGGTAAAAGAGGCGACGACGGTCATCAAGCCGGCGCCCACCAGGATGAACGGCGACATTACAAACATGGTTGCCAGGGCGGAGCGGGCCGAAAAACCGACGTTCATGCCCAGGGCCTCGAGCGGGACGAAGTGCAGCACGATGGCAAATAACGTAACGGTGAGCGTTAAAGAGATCAGCATGTAAAAACACGTGGCTAAGATCTTGCCCAAAATGAGCTCGTGTCTGGCCACAGGGACTGTGAGCAACGGCTCTAACGACCCGCGTTCGCGTTCACCTGCGGTGGCATCGATGGCCAGATACATGCCGCCAATTAACATTGAGAACAACACAAAGTAGGTCATCATTCCCAATATGACGACCGAGCGTCCAGTTGGTGTGGAAACGTCGACGTCTTCGATCATGATCGGTCGCAACACCGCTGTACTCACGCCTCGTGCCTGCAACCGCATCGCACGCAAATTTCGGCTGTAGCCAATGAGTAACCGGCGCACCCGCGACGTGCTGGCGGAGGCGTGACTATCGGACTGATCAACGACCAGCTGAACCACTGCGGGTCGGCCTGCACGAAAACGATCGGGAAATTCGTCAGGGATGATCAGTACTGCGTCATGCCGCCCATCCCGCACAGATGCTTCGGCGTCAGCCGGCGCCGGCTGGACCTCAATGTTGTTTTGTTGCAGAAAGGCCATCAGATTAGGTGCCAGTTCGGCACCGACGACAGGCAGTTCCAGCGTTTTTTCTGTTGAGTCGACAGCACGATCAATAATCAGGTTTGCCATCAGCGCGAACATCAAGGGCCCAAACAACGGCCCAAATAACAGCGACGAAAAAAGCGTGCGACGATCGTGAAAGTTGTCAACGACCTCTTTGCGAAAAACCGTGAATACGCCGGACATCATGATGCCTCGGTTTCACCCAAGGCGTGGACAAATGCATCTTCCAGATCGTCGCGGCCAGTCTGCGCCCGTAATTGATCCGGCGAGCCGGCAGCAACCACCATTCCAGCGTTGATGATCACAATGTCGTCACACAACGCGGCAACCTCCTGCATTACGTGACTCGACAGTAATACGCATCGGCCGTCGTCACGCAACTGTCGCACGAGGTCCCGCAGCTTGCGCGTGGCCATGACGTCCAGTCCGGTGGTCGGTTCATCCAGCAATATGTTTCGCGGTTCGTGCACCAGAGCGCGCGCCAGCGCCACCCGGGTTGTTTGTCCATGCGAAAAACCCTTCGCTCGCCGGTCGGCAAAATCCACAATATCGAGACGCATGAGCAGGGTTTCAACACAAGTGTCGAGCGCATCCCCGCGCAACCCGTGCAATGCCGCGTAATAACGGATGTTTTCGCGTGCCGACAGATTGGGGTACAGACCAGCCGAATGCGGCAACACGCCGATGCTTTGCCGTACCTTCAGCGGATGCGCCACGACACTGTGGCCATCGATTAGCGCTTGGCCACTGTCCGGTTTCAAGACCGTATAAAGCATACGCAAGGTCGTGGACTTGCCGGCGCCATTGGGCCCGAGGAGTCCGGTTATGCGTCCGTCAGCCGCAGAAAAACTTACGTCACGAACTGCCTGTATCGGTCCAAAAGACTTTTGCAGGTTTTTGGCTTCGATCATGGTTCCGGGCCCGAGAAACTGGAAAAAAACGGGGCCGGGCGTTCCTTATCAACACATTTTGCATCGAGGTCATCGAGTGTGGCTGACGCAACGAATTCGGCGATCAATTCCGGCACACAATTCCGAGTCAGTACACCGTGTCCATGTCCGTCTGCGACGATGTGGAGACTGTTCGTCAGACCCTCTGCTGCCTGTGTCGCGTAGCGTGGCGGCGTAATAGGATCGGCGGTGCCGGATAACAACATCACCGGCACATCTGATTTTACCGGTTCGTGAAAATCCTCATCGATCGGACCGGAGGGCCAGATATTGCATATTGCCACCAAAATATCGATTTGGAGTTCACCGAGATAAGTTTCGGCGAGTGCGGCGCGTTGATTTGCATCGATCGCAAAAAACGGAACATCCTCTGTGCAAACGACCGCATTATGCATACCTTCGCTGATCGCATCGGCCAATGACTCCACAACCATCTGTGCCTGTGCGGCCAGTGGTGCCCAGTTTTCATTTGCACTGGCTTCATGAAAAAGTAGGGGCAGCAACGCCGATGTCGCGGGCGTATAGCTCAAGAGTCTTACAGCGCCAGCGAAGGCAGTGTAATCCAAGGTTATCGTGGTCAATTCGCCGCTTAGCGGTGATGGCAGGGTCAATTCCAGTGCGCTGGCACGCAAAGTGTCAGCCAGGTTGCCAAAAGTCGCCTCGACGTCAGGAAAAGTTGTATTGCAATGTTGGTCGTCAGCGCAGCGTTGGAAAATCTTTTCCAACGCCAACTGGGCGTCGAGTGCAATCGTAGGCCCCAACAGGAGATCAGCCGGTACGACACCATCGATAACGACAGTTCGGGTATGGCCGGGATAACGCTTCAGATAGTGTTGTGCGACTCGTGTGCCGTATGACGCGCCATAAATATCCAATTGCTGATAACCCAGCGCATCACGGACCCGATCGAGGTCGGCAACGGCCACACTGGTTGTGTAGTAACGCGGATCACCATTGAGTTGTTCCAGACACAGAGCTGCCTGCTCTGCCGCGGATTCGACGGTGAATTCGAGCAACTCTGTTTCATCAACCGGACAATCGAGCGCGGCCGACTGACCGGTGCCGCGCTGATCGACAATAACGATGTCGTGATAACGATGGATACGTTCAAACAGGGACGAGTAGTCGGCATAGACTTCACTGGCCGCCTGCCCGGGTCCGCCAGCAAGCAGCGTAAATGCACTATCCGGAAAACGCGGATTCAAGGCCGGTATCCGGGCAACAAAAAGATCGATGCTTGTACCGTTTGGGTCGGCGGGATTTTCTGGCACGCTAAACCAGCCGCATTCCGCCGGTACAGACGTCAATCCGCTGCTGCCATGCAGACGGCAGGATTCCAGGTCGAGTATGGCTGTTTTGTCAGCCGGTGGTTGCGCGATGCAGCCGCTCAATGCAGCAACACCAATGAGCGCGACGATACATTTGATCTTCAACAAGGGGTATCCGCGATTGTGTGCGACGCCGGTAGCCTAATGGAAGAGGGGTCGAACCGCGAATTCTCCAGGATTGAGAAGCGGGGGTTGTAATACGGGTTTTAATAAATCGCGGTACGACCTCAATTTCCTTATAATGCGCCGCCCCGGTATTGCGGGCCAGGATTCACCATGAAACAGCAATTCGAAGTCATTATCGTGGGCGGCGGTCATGCTGGCACCGAGGCCGCACTGGCCGCGGCACGCATGGGGGCGCGTACGGCATTGCTGACGCACAAGATCGAGACGCTGGGACAGATGAGTTGCAACCCGGCCATCGGAGGTATTGGTAAGGGTCATCTGACTCGCGAGATCGATGCGCTCGGTGGCGTGATGGCGCGGGCGGCAGACCAGGCGGGCATACATTTTCGCACGCTGAATGCGCGCAAGGGGCCGGCAGTTCGCGCGACGCGCGCGCAGGCCGATCGCGTGTTGTACAAGCGCGCGATCCGGTGTTTTCTCGAACAGCAGCCTAATCTCACGTTGTTACAACACGGTGTTGACGATCTGGTCGTCGAAAAAGGACGCATTGCCGGTGTGCGAACCGATACAGGACTGGAATGTCGGGCGCCGACCGTAGTGCTCACGGTGGGGACTTTTCTCGGTGGCGTGATCCACGTCGGACAGGAAAATCACGCCGGCGGACGGGTCGGCGACGCGCCGGCGAACAAACTGGCCACGCGCTTGCGTGAGTTACCCTTCCGGGTTGACCGGCTCAAGACGGGTACGCCACCGCGTATAGACGGACGCAGCCTGGATTTCTCCGTGATGACCGAACAACCGGGTGACGACCCCCGGCCGGTATTTTCTTTCATTGGTAATACCGACGAACATCCCGAACAGCGAAGTTGTTTTATCACCGCGACCAATGAACGTACTCACGACATAATACGCAGTGCGCGTGATCGCTCGCCTATGTACACCGGTGCCATCGAAGGTATCGGCCCGCGCTATTGCCCCTCGATCGAAGACAAGATCGTGCGCTTTGCGGATAAACCCTCGCACCAGGTTTTCATTGAACCCGAGGGTTTGGACACCGATGAGGTTTATCCAAACGGTATCTCTACTTCGTTGCCATACGACGTGCAAATCGAATTCGTACGCACGATGGCCGGTTGCAGTAACGCAGAACTCACCCGCCCGGGTTATGCCATTGAGTATGATTTCTTTGATCCGAGGGATTTGTCACACACGCTGGAAACGCGGCACATCCCCGGGCTTTACTTCGCCGGTCAGATCAACGGCACCACCGGTTACGAAGAAGCTGCGGCACAAGGCCTGCTGGCGGGAATTAACGCTGCATTGAAAGTGCAGGACAAAGAACCGTGGTGGCCGCGACGGGATGAGGCTTATTTGGGTGTGCTCGTGGACGATCTTGTTACACAGGGCACTACGGAACCGTATCGCATGTTTACCAGTAGGGCCGAATACCGGCTGACACTGCGCGAAGACAACGCCGATTTACGTTTGACAGACACCGGACGTCGACTCGGCCTGGTCGACGAATATCGATGGGCATATTTTTGTCGCCAACGCGACAGTTTCGAATCCGAGATGCAGCGATTAGCGGGCGTGCTGGTCAGACCCGACACGCTCTCTGGCGACGTCATTGCGAGCCTGCCGGGTGGCACACTGAATCGCGAACAACACGCACTCGATCTGTTACGCCGCCCGGGTATGAGTTATGAGTTGTTGATGTCCTTGCCGGACACCGGTCCACCTGTCTCGGATTCGCGGGTCGCAAGCCAGGTGGAAATTGAGACGCGTTACGCCGGGTATATCAAAAGGCAGAATGCAGAGATCGTGAAGCAACGTCGTCATGAGGAGCAGCCGATCCCATCTGTAGTTGATTACGCCACCGTTCGCGGTCTGTCCAACGAAGTGCGGCAAAAACTGAGCGATGTTAGACCTGGAACGGTCGGACAGGCTGCCCGGATTCCCGGCATAACGCCAGCGGCTGTTTCCTTATTGCTGGTGCATCTGAAAAAACACCGCGGTCGACGCCGCAGCGCCTGATCAGAAGACTGGAACAGGCACCGGGAAACCGTTCACGGTCAGCAAACCGCCGGCGTATTCGGCTTCAATCCGGTAGCGTTGGCCATCCGATTTCAAAATCTGGAAACGCATCATAGTATCTATCGCGTTCCTGACTTCCGGCGACCCGTTTTGCAGGATCTGTCTGATCATCTCTTTCGGCATCAGGAACCGGGCCTTGCCTTCTGCGCCACGGGCCAGTTCGGCCAGAGTAAAACCCGTGCCTGGGCTCACTGAGATTAGTGCGTCGCCCTCGATGTCCGAATCGGGCATCGGTATCTTGAAGGTACGCAGGTTTATCTCAGGCCCCGCAGCGATTAGCTGACGCAGCAGCGCGTCGCGTTGAGATGACGGGATTTGGCCTTTATCCGAATACTGGCTCATCAGCTGAATCAAGCGACCAAGCGCCGCCGCATCCAGTCGCTGTGCAAATATGTCTACATGCGCGTTGTCGCCGGCAAAACCCGCGCCCTGAAGATTGTTCGCCTTGAGTTCTATTGCATAAGTTGCCTGCCCGGAAGACTCGCGCACGCGGGTTTCCAGTGTGAGATCGTTGGCTGCAAGTTCCGGTGTTGTCACAGCACCGATGCGAATTAGGACGTCACCGGCCCACAGTTCATTTTTGGAACGTTCCTGCGTTGACTTGACAACAGTTGGACCCACCCGCATGGCAACCTGGGTGTCGGTCAGCTCGATCGTGCCGATATTGCCGTTCACTGATACCGAGTCTTTGCCGCGACCGAGCGCGATATCGATTTCGGCGTCGTCCCATGTCAACATCAATCCATTGCCTATGGACCGCGATTCGGCTCCGGCGTGGTAGTTGAATCGAGTGCTGCCATCCGCTTCCACCCGGCTTTGCAGTTCGCCCGGTAAGGAAATTTCCACACCCGAGGGCGCGCGCAGTGAGAGACTTGAGTCGACGTCGGTCCAGGCGAGTGCGGCGCGGTCAAAACCGCCACTCAATGCAGGCACCGGGCCGTGATAAATCTCACTGTCGACCAGCAGTTCCGGTGTCCCTTCCGGTTCCTGTGTGACTGTCGCGGCCAACTCGCGCAATCTTTCGTCTTCGATGCGATAGCGAAAACGTGTTCTGCTGCTGAACCAGCCGCGTTCGTAATTCTCTTCGGCGAGTTGGTTGCCGTGGACGTTTAATTCACGGACGAATTGGTCATGTTGCCGTTCGGCAACGAATCCCACCGCGCCGGGCAAACCAATGATTAGTCCCCCACAGACCAACACCACTCCAAAAAACAATTTCTTCAACAGCGACTCCCGGCAATGTTACGGTGTGTGGGCCAGTATCAGAGTAAGACTACAGGAGGACGTTGGAGTGCCACACTTTCACGAGTTTGCCATAGACAGTATCGATCAAGAACCGGATTTACTTGCCGGGTGCGCGGGAAAGGTGGCACTGGCTGTCAATGTCGCCAGCGAATGCGGCTACACGCCGCAGTATGAGGGACTGGAGAAGCTATATCGCGAATTGCGGGGGCAGGGTTTGGTAGTACTTGGTTTTCCTTGCAACCAGTTCGGCGCGCAGGAACCAGGCACCGAAGCCGAGATCAAGTCATTTTGTACGTCGAAGTTTTCGGTCACGTTTCCGATGTCGGCAAAGATCGATGTAAATGGTGCGAACCGCCACGCGGTGTATGCCTGGTTGACTGACGCCACGCACGGCTTCCCGGGAGACATCGACTGGAATTTTGAGAAATTTCTGATCGGTCGCGATGGTAGACCGATCGCACGTTATCCGGCAGGTACGACGCCCGACGATGCGGGCCTACTACAGGACATCGCAAACGCATTGTGAGGAGGGATCTGTCCTCTAGTCGAGATCGAATTCGACCGTGACAGCTGCTGAGTATTTGATTTCGCCGGGTGTATAGGTTTCGGCGCCCTGAGCATCTGCCATCATGGCGCGCGACTCCATTCTCATCCTGGGCATAGGTGCTGGGTGATGGATGACATCAGAGCTGGTGATACGGCGCACTTTCCCCAGCCGGGCATCGAGACTTTGTGCCAGTGTCTCTGCGTTCAGTCGCGCATCTGTTGCCGCCCGTGCCAGAGCCTCGCGCCGATGCTCGTCCTCGTTTTCTGCACCGAGCACCGGTGGCGAGACCTGGTTGACCCCAGCTGAAGTAGCCCGTTGCATTAGTCCGCCGAGCTTCTCGAGTTCCTTCAAATTAACCTCGACCGTGCGTTGAATCATGTAGCCGGTAATTTTTCGTTCGCTGGTATTTTTGTCCCAGCGAAATTCCGGATTGATGTTCAGCCGGGTCGTGCGAACATCTTTGCGCGGAATATCCAGCTTGTCGGTGAGGCGTAGTACGGCATCGACAGTATCATCGACTTCGCGTTGTGCGGCCTGTTGCTGTTCACTGCGAACCATGATCGAAAGGGAAACCTGCGCGCGATCAGGTTCAACCGACACTTCGCCGCGGCCGGAAACGGTAACAACACGTGCCGTGTCATCACTCATTACCTGGCCCGGAAGTATCGACAGAGCTGACATTGCAATGATCGTACACAGAGAATTCAACCTTTCGCTCCAACATTGGCACTGGTTTCAGAGATAGCCACGTGCAGTTATATCGCTACAAGACTAAAAGTACAAACCTGATCAGTTAGAATATTGTGCATGATCGCCGAGTACGCAGAAGTTGGACCGGGTATAACCGCAATTGATACGCAGTACATGCGATCGAGAATGGATGCCAGCCACCTGATTGTCGATGAAGAACACGCCGCATTTGTTGATACCGGGACGAGCTATTCAGTCCCGCTGCTGTTAGAAACGTTGCGTAACAAAGAAATTGCGCCTGAGTCAGTCGGCACGATTTTTCTGACGCACATACACCTGGATCACGCGGGCGGTGCAGGTGCATTGTCGGATGCGTTACCGCACGCACAAGTTGTTGTGCATCCGCGTGGCGCACCGCACATGATCGACCCGGCGAAGCTGATAGCCGGTTCCAGGGCAGTATATGGTGACGAACTCTATCGGCGACTATACGGAGAGATACCGCCGATACCGAAAGAACGGATCGTTATCGCTGAAGACGGCGACCTGCATCGGGTCGGCAACCGGGAATTCACCCTGATCCATACACCGGGTCACGCCTTGCATCATTACTGTCTGGTCGATGAACGTGAAGCCGTTGTTTTTTCTGGGGATACCTTTGGGATCTCCTACCGGGAATTTGATACGGAAAACGGTGCGTTTATCTTTCCGACCACCACACCGGTGCATTTCGATCCAGAGCAATTACATGCGTCTGTAGATCGCATTATGAGTTACCGGCCGACAGCGGTCTATCTGACCCATTACAGTCGTGTAGCCGACACTGTCGGCTGGCTGGCGACGGACTTGCACCGCGCCATTGATGCCTTTGTCGAAATCGCCAATCGATGGGAACACATATCGGGTCGCGATGAGCGCATGAAAAAGGACATGTTTGATTGGCTCAGCAGGAATCTGGACGAACATGGCTATGTTGGTGATGAATCAGAGCGTCATCGAGTGTTGGACCCCGATATCGATCTGAATGTACAGGGACTGGACGTCTGGCTGACACGACGCAGCAAAATTAAAACAAAATGAACGAATCATTCAACGCGCTGCGTATACATCTCGATGACAAGACTATCGTCAGTCGTTTTGAAACGATCACTCTGGATGAACTGTGTGACGGTGATGTGGTAATTCGCATTCAGCATTCCAGTATTAATTTTAAGGACGCACTTGCCGCAACTGGAGCGGGACGTATCCTGCGCCGCTATCCGCTCGTAGGCGGCATAGATCTGGCCGGCATCGTCGAGTCCTCACGGGATTCTCGTTATGCGGTCGGCGACCCGGTTTTGGTTACCGGTTGTGGGCTGAGTGAAACCCAAGATGGCGGCTACGCCGAATTTGCGCGGGTACCCGGCGACTGTGTAATACCGATGCCCGAGGGCTACGATAGCTGGCACGCTATGTGTCTCGGTACGGCCGGATTCACTGCAGCACTGGCAATACATCGTATGGAACACAACGGCCAGTCACCGGACAACGGTCCGGTCGTGGTCACTGGTGCAAGTGGAGGCGTTGGCAGTCTGGCTGTGGACATGCTGGCCGGTCGCGGTTACGAAGTTGTTGCGATCAGCGGAAAAACCGATGCGCACGACTATTTGCGCGAGCTCGGTGCGGCACGCGTACTGGCACGCGACGATATAGCTTATGGCAGCAAGCCACTTGAGCAGACGCTATGGGCTGGAGCAATTGATAACGTCGGTGGTGAGATGCTCACGTGGTTAACACGCACAACCGACTATAACGGCAACATTGCCAGCATCGGGCTTGCAGGCAGTCACAAACTGCAAACAACGGTAATGCCGTTCATCCTGCGCGGCATAAACCTGCTTGGAATCAACTCGTCGGCGACACCGCGGGAAGTCCGGATAATTGTGTGGAATCGTATCGCCGGCGATCTGCGACCCAGGAATCTTGATAAGATAGGTCACACAGTGGAACTCGCCGAACTGCCGGCGGTCTTCGACAAGTATCTGCACGGAGAAGTCACCGGCCGAATGGTCGTCAATATCGCCGGGCGAGACTGAGGAACAAATATGAGCTATGAACTGAGTCCCCGCCCGGTTGCTCAACTGGGGGTCGAGAGTCGTGGTGCTTTTATCAATCGCACCTATCTGCATTTGTTTGGCGCCATTACGGCATTCGTCGCGCTGGAAGCCTGGTTGTTCCAAAGCGGTATAGCCGAACCCATCGCGAGAAAGCTGCTGGGCCTGGGTGCCGGATGGTTGCTGGTATTGGGTGCGTTCATGGTAGTCGGCTGGTTGGCCAGCCGTGTTGCCCATACAGCGCAGAGTCTGCCGGCGCAATATGCTGCACTCGGCGGATTTGTCGTGGCAGAGGCACTCATCATGGTGCCGATGCTCTATGCCGCAATGCGGATTTCGCCCGATATTCCCAAACAGGCAGCGACCGCCACAATTGTTGCTTTTGCCGCACTCACGGCAATTGCCTTCGTGACGCGCAAAGATTTTTCTTTCATGCGTGGCACCCTGATCTGGATGGGCGTCGTCGCGATCGGCTTGATTGCCTTGTCGTTATTGTTTGGTTTCCATCTCGGTACCTGGTTTACGGTGGCAATGCTTGCCTTTGCGGGCGCCGCGATACTTTACGACACGTCAAATGTCCTGCATCACTTTTCGGAAGATCGCTACGTGGCCGGGGCGCTGGAACTGTTTGCGTCAGTGGCGCTGATGTTCTGGTATGTGCTGCGGCTGTACATGCACAGCAACGACTAGGGTCGGACCCACCCGGGTGTGAGGTACAATATGCGGCCCTGATCGTTGTCGAGGTCGCAGCATGTCGTCCGATTCCGCCGGCGCCCGTTTTCGAGCGGCGCTGATAGCAGAGCAACCGCTGCAGGTTGTCGGCACCATCAATGCTTATAGCGCACTGCTGGCTGAACGTGCCGGTTTCAACGCGATCTATTTGTCCGGCGCCGGTGTGGCCAACGCTTCTTTTGGCATGCCCGATCTTGCCGTCACCACGTTGAACGATGTCTGCGAGGACATACGACGAGTAACCGGCGCGACGCGGCTGCCGTTGCTGGTAGACGCCGACACCGGCTGGGGTCAGGCGTTTATGATTGCCCGCACGGTCAGAGAGATGATTCGTTCGGGGGCTGCCGGCTTGCATATTGAAGACCAGGTGCAGGCCAAGCGTTGCGGTCATCGCCCCGGTAAGGCGTTGGTTAGCAGCGATGAAATGAGCGATCGTATTCGTGCCGCCGCGGACGCAAAGACCGATTCGGATTTTGTCGTCATGGCGCGCACCGATGCTCATGCAGTGGAAGGCCAGCAGGCGGCGGTGGACCGGGCTGCATCATACGTTGAAGCAGGTGCCGACATGATTTTTGCTGAGGCTTTGCAGACGCTGGACGAATACAGGCAATTCACCACCGCAGTCAAAGTGCCTGTGTTGGCAAACATTACCGAGTTCGGTAAAACGCCGTTATTCAGCACGCGTGAACTGGGCGAGGCCGGCGTTGGGCTGGTGCTATATCCGCTGTCGGCATTTCGTGCAATGAGTGTGGCGGCTTTGGGCGTCTATCAGACCTTGAGAGCGGATGGTTCACAAAAGGCCGTCGTCGACACAATGCAGACACGTGACGAGCTCTACGACGTTCTGGGCTACCACGAGTACGAACAAAAACTGGACAAACTGTTTTCCAAAGAATCCTAAACAAAAGAAGGGTACGGAATCATGACGAAGGCAAATAGCGGCGCGGGTTTGCGGGGGATTCAAGCCGGTAGCACCGCGATATGTACGGTGGGCAGCGATGGCAACAGCCTGCATTATCGCGGTTACAGTATTGAGGAGCTTGCCGAGCAATCCACATTTGAGGAAGTGGCTTACTTACTGCTTTATGGCGCACTGCCGACGTCGGCGCAACTCGACGACTATCGTGCAAAGCTTCGCGGTCTGCGCGCGTTACCTGATGCACTCAAAGCGGTGTTGGAGCAAATTCCGGCATCCGCACACCCGATGGATGTACTGCGTACCGGCTGCTCGGCATTAGGAACCGTCGAGCCGGAGGAGAGTTTCTCACAACAGGACGACATAGCCGATCGCCTGCTCGCGAGTTTCCCGTCAATGCTTGGGTACTGGCATCGCTACTCCAGGACCGGCGAACGCATAGACGTCACGACCGATGATGAAACACTCGCTGCCCACCTGCTAAACGTAATTACGGGAGTTAAACCTGCGGACGAGCACCGTCGCTGCATGGACGCGTCACTCATTCTCTATGCCGAACATGAGTTCAATGCATCGACCTTTGCCTGCCGGGTTTGCGCCGGCACCTTGTCCGATATGTACTCCTGCATTACCGCAGGTATCGGCACCCTTCGCGGCCCATTGCACGGTGGTGCCAACGAAGAAGCCATGGCAGTTATCGAGCGCTTCCGCACGCCGGAAGAAGCGGCCACTGCAGTAAAAGGCATGCTCGAGCGCAAGGAAAAGATCATGGGATTTGGCCACGCCGTGTACAAGATTCGCGATCCGCGTAATGAAATTATCAAAGGGTGGTCGCAACGGCTTTCCGCCGGCGCCGCGGATGCCCACTTGTACCCCGTGTCGGATGCGATCGAGGCATTGATGAAACGGGAAAAGAAGCTGTTCGCCAACCTCGATTTCTTCAGCGCTAGCGCTTATCACTTTATGGGCATACCGACGCCGCTATTCACGCCATTGTTTGTGTGCTCCCGGGTGACCGGCTGGGCCGCGCATATCAAAGAGCAACGGGCAGACAACAAACTGATCCGCCCTGGCGCGGCATACACTGGCCCGGCCGATCGTCCATACACGCCGATTGCTCAAAGAGGCTAGAGGTGTCAGGGGCAATTCGTTCGGCGAAGCGGCCGGCACCCGATCAGGCGCTCGTCGACATCGCCGACTACGTAAGCACCTACAAGATCGATAGCGATCTCGCGTATGAGACCGCGCGTTATTGTCTGATGGATACGCTGGCATGTGCTTTTCAGGCACTCGATTATCCGGCGTGTACCAAACTACTTGGACCGGTGGTGCCCGGTGCAACGATGCCGGGTGGGGCTCGCGTACCCGGCACTTCTTTCGAACTGGATCCGGTGCAGGCGGCGTTTAACTTTGGTGCGCTGGTGCGTTGGCTCGATTTCAACGACACCTGGCTGGCGGCGGAATGGGGTCATCCGTCAGACAACCTTGGCGGTATCCTCACGACGGCTGATTATCTGAGCAGAAAAGCATCGGCCAGTGGCCGCAAACCGTTGGTCATGCGCGATGTGCTGACCGCAATGATCAAGGCGCACGAAATACAAGGCGTCATCGCACTGGAGAATGGTTTCAACCGGGTTGGTCTGGATCACGTAATACTGGTGCGTGCGGCATCGACCGCCGTGATCACCGACATCATGGGCGGCACACACGAACAAATTATCAATGCTGTCTCGAATGCCTGGATCGATGGCGGTGCTTTGCGCACTTATCGGCATGCGCCCAATACCGGCTCACGCAAGAGCTGGGCGGCGGGCGACGCCACCAGTAGGGCGGTCCGGCACGGGCTAATCGCACTGACCGGTGAAATGGGATATCCGTCTGTGTTCTCAGCCCCGAAGTGGGGTTTCAGTGACGTTTTGCTGGATGGCAAGCCGTTGTCCTTCTCACAGGGCTATGGCAGTTACGTCATGGAAAATGTGTTGTTCAAGATTTCTTACCCGGCCGAATTCCACGCGCAAACGGCCGTCGAGGCAGCAATGCAATTACACGGCGAGGTGAAAGAACGTCTTGACGACATCGAGCGGATAGTCATCGAAACACAGGAACCCGGCGTACGCATCATCGATAAGACCGGGCCCTTGGATAATCCGGCCGATCGCGATCATTGCATTCAGTACATGACTGCAATCCCGCTGATTTTCGGGCGTTTGACTGCGGCCGATTACGAAGACGATGTGGCCGCGGATCCGCGGATTGATACGCTGCGTGGGCGCATGGAAGTGCGCGAAAATGAGATTTTCACGCGTGATTACTACGACGCAAAAAAACGTTTCATCGGAAACGCCCTGCAAGTCCACTTTGCAGACGGAACGAGTACGCCACGGGTCCAGATTGACTATCCGATCGGGCATCGCAAGCGCCGGGGCGAAGGGATTCCTCTTCTGCTGGAGAAATTCGAACACAGTGTTGCCGGCAAATTGAAAAGCGCTCAGTGCGAGGCCCTGTGGGGCCTGGCCGACGACCAAGCTGCACTGCAACAAATCGCAGTGGATGAATTCGTCTCGCTGCTGGTGGTTTGACCGGTCAAAATCGCCGTTTTCCGGCAGGTTTGCGATAATCAGCGGCTCACAATTGGGGGAGATGGCCGGGCGTTGGGTTGAGCTCGGGGACCATCGTTCACACTGATGACAGATTTTTCGGTCGGGTTCTGGTCGCCGGTGTTTTGCCGTGCGATCCGCCGTGCATTCAATTAGCTGGATAACTTATATGAACAATAGGATCACGTTCTTGACAGAGCGAGCACTTGCGTTTGTGGTGACACTATTGCTGGCGACAGCCGCCAATGCAGCGCCTGAGCAACTCGACTGGGACACAGTGACCTGGTTACCCGAGGGCAACTCCAACCTGTCAGAAACCTACACCACAGGTAGCGGCGACATTACCGTGACCGTTGGCGGTAATACGGCCGATCTTGACCAGGCCGGTGCCACCATTTCTCCGGCGATCAACCAACAAAATACGGGTGGGCTGGTTCCTACCGAAGACGGACTCTATGTCGCGACCGATTACGTCGATAACAGTAACCCGATGGTTACGATTACGATTGACTTCACTGGCTATCCGGTTGGTATCGGCAATTTTTCGTTCACTACTTTCGACCTGGACAGTGGCGGCACCTTTATCGATGAGATGACCGTAACGGCGCTGACGCCGTCAGGACCGATCAACCCGACATCCATCCTTACCGGCGTTGCCAATACACAAACCACGCCAAATACCGTGCGGGGCACATCCGGTTCCGGCGGTACAAGTTCCAATGGCAATGCCACCTTTATATTCGGCGATGCCGGCACCCCGGTGAGTGGCATTACGCAGGTCACCATTGTTTGGCGCAATCAGATCGGCACCGCCAATCCGGGCTTCCAGTGGATCAATATCCACGACTTCAATTTTGACGATCCGATGGCGGACACCGAGCTCACAAAAAGTGTCTCGCCGACATTGGCCGAAGTCGGTGAATCAGTCGTATTCACACTCGACGTGGTCAATAACGGACCGGACGCCGGTCCGAGCATACAGGTTACCGATCAGCTGCCCGCCGGTTTCACGTATCTGAGTGACAACGGTGGCGGTAGCTACAATTCCGGTAGCGGGATTTGGGATGTCGGCACACTTGCGTCGGGTGGATCGGCACAGCTCATGATCACTGCGCGCATGGAAGCGGTAGGTCCATGGGACAACAGTGCCGAAGTAACTCGGCTACTCTCAACGGATCCCGATTCCACGCCTGACAACAACGTTCCGACAGAAGACGATCAGGACAACGCGCCCGTTACTCTGGGCACTCCCGAGATTGGTACGGCCAAACGGGTGGTTGCCACACCGACGAACAATGGTGATGGCACTTACACGCTGACCTACGAGATATTAATTGAGAACTCGGGCAACGTTGCGCTGAACAATGTTCAAGTCGTCGATGACATGGCGGCAACTTTCGTCGGTACGACCGGTGTGGTGGTGGACTCGGTCAACAGTGGTGACTTTGCGGTTAGCGGCACTTATGACGGTAACGGCGATAACAATGTGCTGGCAGGTACCGACACACTGGCGATAGGTGCGAGCGGAACAGTCAGTATTACGGTCACGGTAACAGCCGGTGGTGTGCTGGGACCGTTCAACAACACGGCCACGGCCAGTGGTACGTCACCAGGTGGTATGGGTGTTAACGATGTGTCGCAAACAGGCACCGACCCTGATCCGGATGGTGACGGCAATCCGGGTAACAACTCGGTACCGACACCGGTGAGCTTTACCGAGAACCCACAGATTGGTTTGGCGAAAGCGGTAAACGCAGGGCCGACCAACAATGGTGATGGCACCCATACGCTGACTTACCGTTTCACGGTCGAGAACTTTGGCGACGGTGTACTGAATAACGTGCAGGTGGTTGACAACCTGGCAACGACATTCGCAGGGGCGACTGGTTTTGTGGTCGACGCGGTGACCAGTGGTGATTTCACTGCAAACGCCGGATTCGACGGCGCAGGTGATACCAATGTGCTGGCTGGAACAGACAGTCTCGCCGTCGGCACGACCGGTACAGTCGACGTGACGTTGACGGTAACACCGGGTGGCACACTTGGTCCTTACGACAACAACGCGTTTGCGCAGGGTTTCTCACCGGGTGGTTCGCTGACGCTGGACACGTCAGTCGATGGTCTGGATCCGGATCCGGATGGCAATAACGACCCGGTCGACAATGTCGGGCCGACTCCGGTGACGTTTGGCGAGAGCCCGGAAATCGGCACGGCCAAACGGGTAGTTGCCACACCGACGAACAATGGTGATGGCACTTACACGCTGACCTACGAGATATTAATTGAGAACTCGGGCAACGTTGCGCTGAACAATGTTCAAGTCGTCGATGACATGGCGGCAACTTTCGTCGGTACGACCGGTGTGGTGGTGGACTCGGTCAACAGTGGTGACTTTGCGGTTAGCGGCACTTATGACGGTAACGGCGATAACAATGTGCTGGCAGGTACCGACACACTGGCGATAGGTGCGAGCGGAACAGTCAGTATTACGGTCACGGTAACAGCCGGTGGTGTGCTGGGACCGTTCAACAACACGGCCACGGCCAGTGGTACGTCACCAGGTGGTATGGGTGTTAACGATGTGTCGCAAACAGGCACCGACCCTGATCCGGATGGTGACGGCAATCCGGGTAACAACTCGGTACCGACACCGGTGAGCTTTACCGAGAACCCACAGATTGGTTTGGCGAAAGCGGTAAACGCAGGGCCGACCAACAATGGTGATGGCACCCATACGCTGACTTACCGTTTCACGGTCGAGAACTTTGGCGACGGTGTACTGAATAACGTGCAGGTGGTTGACAACCTGGCAACGACATTCGCAGGGGCGACTGGTTTTGTGGTCGACGCGGTGACCAGTGGTGATTTCACTGCAAACGCCGGATTCGACGGCGCAGGTGATACCAATGTGCTGGCTGGAACAGACAGTCTCGCCGTCGGCACGACCGGTACAGTCGACGTGACGTTGACGGTAACACCGGGTGGCACACTTGGTCCTTACGACAACAACGCGTTTGCGCAGGGTTTCTCACCGGGTGGTTCGCTGACGCTGGACACGTCAGTCGATGGTCTGGATCCGGATCCGGATGGCAATAACGACCCGGTCGACAATGTCGGGCCGACTCCGGTGAGCTTTGGCGAGAATCCAGAAATTGGTCTCGCCAAGGTTATCAGCGCCGGTCCGACCAACAATGGCGACGGCACGTTCACGTTGACATACACCATGACGGTGGAGAACAGCGGTGATACGGCGCTTAACAACACACAGGTCGTCACTGACCTGGGCACGGCATTCGCAGCCGCGACCGGCTTTGTCGTAGACAGCGTGACCAGTGGTGACTTCACGGTCAATGGAAGCTACGACGGTAACGCTGACACCAACCTGCTGACCGGAACCGACACGTTGGCGATAGGCGCGACCGGCACCATCGATCTCACGGTCACGGTAACCCCGGGTGGTGTACTCGGGCCGTACGATTGTATTGCGATTGCCAGCGGTACTTCACCGGCTGGCACTGTTGTAAACGACAGCTCGCAAAACGGTGTCGATCCCGATCCGGATGGCGACGGTAACCCGGGCAATAACAGTGATCCAACTCCGGTGAGCTTTTCCGAGAACCCACAGATTGGTTTGGCGAAAGCGGTAAACGCAGGGCCGACCAACAATGGTGATGGCACCCATACGCTGACTTACCGTTTCACGGTCGAGAACTTTGGCGATATTCCACTGAATAACGTGCAGGTGGTCGACGATCTTGCACCGACATACGTTGCGGCGACTGGTTTTGTGGTCGACTCGGTGACCAGTGGTGACTTCACAGTCAGCGGCACTTATGACGGTAACGGCGATAACAATGTGCTGGCTGGAACGGACAGTCTCGCCGTCGGTGCGACCGGCACGGTCGATGTGACGTTGACGGTAACACCGGGTGGGACACTTGGTCCTTACGACAACAACTCGTTTGCGCAGGGTTTCTCACCGGGTGGCTTGCTGACGCTGGACACGTCAGTCGATGGCCTGGATCCGGACCCGGATGGCAATAGCGATCCGGCCGACAATGTCGGGCCGACCCCGGTGAGCTTTGGCGAGAACCCGGAGATTGGCATTGCCAAGACCATCAGTTCTGGTCCGACCAACAATGGCGACGGCACGGTCACGTTGACATACACCATGACGGTGGAGAACAGCGGTGATACGGCGCTTAACAACACACAGGTCGTCACCGATCTGGGCACGGCATTCGCAGCCGCGACCGGCTTTGTCGTAGACAGCGTGACCAGTGGCGACTTCACGGTCAATGGCGGTTACGACGGCAGTGGCAACACCAACCTGCTGGCCGGTACCGACACGTTGGCGATAGGCGCGACCGGCACCATCGATCTCACCGTCACGGTAACCCCGGGTGGTGTACTCGGGCCGTACGATTGTATTGCGATTGCCAGCGGTACTTCACCGGCTGGCACTGTTGTAAACGACAGCTCGCAAAACGGTGTCGATCCCGATCCGGATGGTGACGGTAACCCGGGCAATAACAGTGATCCGACCCCGGTGACGTTTGGCGAGAATCCGGAGATTGGTATTGCTAAGACCATCAGTTCTGGTCCGACCAATAATGGCGACGGCACGTTCACGTTGACATACACCATGACGGTGGAGAACAGCGGTGACGTTGCGCTCAACAACACACAGGTCGTCACTGACCTGGGCACGGCATTCGCAGCCGCGACTGGCTTTGTCGTAGACAGCGTGACCAGTGGCGACTTTACGGTCAATGGAAGCTACGACGGTAACGCTGACACGAACCTGCTGGCCGGTACCGACACGTTGGCGATAGGCGCGACCGGCACCATCGACCTTACAGTCACGGTGACACCGGGTGGTGTGCTCGGACCGTACGACTGTGTTGCGATTGCGCTGGGTACTTCACCTGCCGGTACAGGGATAAGTGATACTTCGCAGGATGGCGTCGACCCCGATCCGGATGGCGACGGTAATCCGGGGAATAACAGTGATCCGACCCCGGTGAGCTTTGGCGAGAATCCAGAAATTGGTCTCGCCAAGGTTATCAGCGCCGGTCCGACCAACAATGGCGACGGCACGTTCACGTTGACATACACCATGACGGTGGAGAACAGCGGTGATACGG
>Ga0224508_10001108_pt1 | contig 24542 bp, 21 predicted proteins | sample SF_Jan12_sed_USG_4_FD_170157 | JGI IMG/M metagenome (GOLD analysis project Ga0224508, IMG submission 170157) | Sediment microbial communities from San Francisco Bay, California, United States - SF_Jan12_sed_USGS_21 | ecosystem: Environmental > Aquatic > Marine > Sediment | place: USA... | reverse complement strand
TTTTTTTTCTTAGGAGGGATGCCAAAAGGAATGAGTCCCCTTGACGCAGCGCCCCATCATACACCCGATTTCTATATTGATGAAAGTGGGTTTGATATTGGGATTAAAGCACTTTGCAACTTGGCTTTGGACTACATAGAGGCAAACCAGTAAGCTAGTCAATAACTAGCCGGGATAGGCTATTGCAAACACGCTTTTTCCGCGAAGACGAATGTGCTGACTGTGGTCCTCGTTCCACAAAAGGCATGAGAATGCAAGTTCTAGTTTTTTTGTCTTTTGCCCCTTCTCATTGTCGATGAAATCCTCTATAGAAAGCACCTGAAAAGAAGCATCGGCCGGCTGTCTAAAAACATTACTTCGAAAAAGAGTTTCCTGATCATCAATATATTGAATTGTAACCTTTCCCAGGTTTTCCTGATCATGGACGGTCGGATTACCCTGCTGCTCATATCCAAAATGAGCTATGCATCGATCATTATCTCTCTTCAATTCACTAAGATCCACTGATGAGCTACTCACACAGCCGTCCGCATCTGTCACTGTTACACTGATGATTTTTGCCGAGGCCACTGCTACATCAAATGCAGCAATCGAGTCGATACTGCCATTATTCCACTTGTAAGAAAATGGTGCAACCCCTTGGGCTCTCACTCTGACTTTACTACCGTTGTCAGCAAAAGCCAACCTGGCAAAACAGCCCCGTTTGCCGGAGGGATCGATGGTTTGTTCTTGCTCACTCATACAGCCAAACTGACTGGCTATTTGCAACCGGACATTGTATAGCTCGTCAATAGCGAATACGGAAATCGGGTTAGGTATTTCTGCCCGATCACCGTTTCCAAAACTCCATGTAGATTTAAAAGCAGCATTGGGTGACAAACTTTGATCTTTAAACTTGATCCGAACTGAATCATTGCGGAAAGCCTGTACAAAAGGCAATTCTCCTCGAGATAGCGAAGCGTTCACATTGAAATTGGCTGGATCGAATTTTTGAAAGTCCCGGATGATAATTCTCAGGCTCCGCGGACAAAGACGAGCAGTACATGCTTTCGGACGTAGTGTGCCCACGAAGATGAGTACTCCCGCATCATCCTCCTCGAAGCTGGCATCCATAAAATAGTCGTCCTTTCCTGCAGACAAATCAATTGTCTGGCCACCCACGTCAAGATCCGCGACGAAGACGGGAGTCTCATCGACGGAGGTTGGTTCAGGTACACTTACCTTTTCACATCTCCAGGACAATAACATCACCAGAAGGCATACAAGTGCTTTTATGGCTATTATGTTCTTCATCTTATGTAATACGTAGCTTGTAGTCCCAAATGCCACCGGCTTTTTAAGTTTTGATTGAGATTATTGGGCAAGCCAGGATAAATTCGTCCTGGTATAAAGAAGAATGACATCCCGGTGTAAAATCTGTCGGTGACTGCAAACCTGTAGCCGGCAAACAGATTTATAGATAGCGACTGCATGTCATCTGTCTCAATCCACCCGCTGTTTAGACTCTCTAGGGCTGTGATCTCCCTGCCCTCCACATCTATCTGCTGAAGTCTGCCTCTGGCAGCCAATAACAGATCGACAGATCCTCCCAAATCCAGCAAGTGTTTGCCCTTTCGATACCCAAAATAAACAGGAAGGCTCACCATCTGCAAGCTGTTCGTCTTCAAACCGTAAGTGGTAGAAACGGCTTCAAAGGAAAAAGATGTCAACTGTTGGAACTTGGAGAATCCATCCTGATTCAGACGCATTTGAATCGAAGGTTTCGTACCTACGTACCAATCACGTGACAAATGATATTCACCGGTAAATCCTAACACAAATCCCTGCAATGGGGAAGAGCCCCGAATGGCCGGGTTGAGTAGCAGTATCCCTGTCCATCCAAGCCTGGTCTCCCTATACTTTGCCGTGGCCAGCACAGATCCTCCTGCATGTGGTTTTATGTTCTGATCCAGATCATATATCCATCTTAATTCGGGTATGGAAGATCTCAGTAATGATAGAGTATTAAGATTTGCAACTGCTGAGCTTTGTGCCGAGGCTGAATCTTCTAGCGGTGTCCGATGTGCGACAGGAGAAAGGTCCTCAGTCTCTGGTTGACCCTGTGCCAAATCTCTATGGATCTGATCCTGAGAAACAAACGAATCATGTCTATATTCAATCGAGTTCGTGACAGGAGGCTGGATGCTCTCTATCTTAAGCTGAGGTGCTGTCCTTGGAAGAGTTGAAAGTGCGTTAGACTTGTTCAAATCCGACGAAGCAGAAGACTCTTTTGCCTTCTGATCATCATCGGAATAAATATGGTTAGAATTAGCTGTACGACCTGAGAGATCATTCCGAGTGATCCCATTTTCTACATCTGCAATCGAATCGTTTCTTCTCGGCTCATTTTCTGGCCCTTCTCTTGGCAACTCCTTGGTTGACTTTTCAGCCATCAGTTGCTCTCCTTTGATCTCCGTTTGGATCTTGGATTTGATATCCAAACTGTTCCAATACACTATACCCACATGAATCGTGCCGAGAATTCCCAAAAAGAGAAAAAATAGCCAACGATCACGCTTTTTCTTTTTCGTATTGGCCTTGATCATCTCTTGAGCTTGGCTCCAGTGTACAGGATTAACCGGCTGATCTGAGTGATCCAGGTTAGCTTTAAACAATCGATCCAAGATATTTCTATTCATCAATCTACTTATCTAGGAATCTACTCTTCCCCGCGGTCACCGTCTTTAAATGAGCTCCCACATTCATCTCATTCTCAATCATATCCTTCAACTTTGACCGTGCGTTATTCAAATGCCACTTGGAGGTTCCTTCTGAAATCCCTAACATGCCACTGATTTCCTTATGGGTATAACCATCGATAGCAAACAAGTTGAAGACCTTTGCGGACATTGGTGGCAGACTTCGGACGAACTGCAATAACTGCTCTGCGTCGAATTGAAGATCAGCCTGATTGTACTCCATCCCCCCCGATTTGGGTTCAACAATGGTCTCCCGATACTCAATTGTCTCTTTATACTTCTTATTCTTTCGATGATCATCAATTATTGTATTAATCATGATTCTCCTGATCCAGGCTTCAAACGGCACATTTGACTTATAGCTTTCAAGACCATTCAAAATCTTTAGAAAACCGGTATTCAATAACACGCCCTCCTCGTCTCCATCTTTGGCAAATCGCTTACATACTGACAGTAATATCCCGTAGCACTTCTCGTACAGTTCATATTGAGCTCTTTCGTTTCCTCTAAAGCAATCTTCCAGCAACTGCTGGTCTATATGCATCTTCTCCTTCTGCAAAGGGTCAATTTAGGTTATCCTGTGCCCTTCATGTATCAAAAACTATGCACAGGGCTTCATCAAGATCGTTTTTTTCAAAAGATTATGACAAAACCCTGCGCTTTAGTGGGTAACCTACTCCTTTGAATTTTTCAATGACCCTATTGGTTTCAACACGTCTTGATGGCTTTCTAAGACTAGTCGTACTTCATTATCCTGACGGTTTTTACAAAGTCTACTCCAATCACATTGATATAGTAGGCACCCTCAGGAAGTTTACTCAAATTATAATTCCTCGCGTTCCATCCAGCACGCAATTGCGCAGGATCTGACCGGACAACTGTACCGTCGATCCGATGAATCACAATCTGGGCTGGCCCATCATTCTCAGTATCGATATTCAGGCGAAGATCTGATACAAAGGGATTGGGGAATGCATTGGCTGAGACATTGTTTTTCGGCCCAATTGGTTTACCATTTGGATTGAGGACATCACCTGCTCCGCCAATCACAGCATTACCCCCACTGTTGAATGTCACAGATACACACTGTTCTGCTTTACAGTTTTCATTGGAAACCGTTACACAGTATTCTCCCTCCGAATCGACCAATATTGACTTTGTGGTCTCACCTGTCTCCCCCCAACTATAGGTGAAATCACCTACTCCCTTCACGACTGCAATCAATTCAACCAGGCCATTGTCTACTCTTTTTTTACCGATCCTGACGCTACAGTCATTCGGTGAAAGTGCATCACGCTCAAAACAAGCATCTGCGACACATCCCAAAGCATCAGTTACTGTGACACAGATTGTTCCCACAACATCTACTTTTATCGTTTTGGTGGTATCATCAGTACTCCAAGCATATTTAAAGGGAGGGACACCATGAGGTTGTGCAATCAATACACCTGAAGGTGTTGTCTTGATTGTCACTTCGCACCCATCTATCAACCTATTCAAATCAATACAATCCCTGGAGATACACCCACCTGCATCTATGACCTCAACACAGTACTCCTTAAGCTCGGAAACTTGAAATGACTCCGTAGTTTCATCACTTCCCAACCAGCGATAGGTAAATGGTGCCAGTCCTGCAGTACGTGCCGTCAGCGTAAGCTGTAGATCAGAGGCATTAGGACCTCGATGTACCTGAATCTTAGTTTTGCAATGATCACGTGGATCGATCGTAACGCAGGCTCGTGATTCGCAGCCATTAGCATCGATCACTACCACGCAATATTCACCAAGCGTTGTTACCTCTATCGCTTGCGTGGTCGCCATATTCTCATTGTCCCACTGATATTTAAACGGAGCTCTTCCTTTCGTCCGAGCGATCAACTTGAGAGCAAACGATGCACTTGTAATGTCCGGACGGATCACTTTAATCTCCGTTTTGCAATCTTTGCTGGGATCGACCTCAATACAATCATCACTTGTACAACCAGAAGCGTCTGTTATTGTCACACAGTAGATCCCGGGTGCATCCACGCGTATATTCTTTGTAGTATCCTCAGTGTCCCATTTATAACTTATGGGACTCCTGCCCTTGGCTCGTGCCGACAGGATCAGTGATTGATTAATGCTAGCTGCATCCGCATTCAGTGCATGGATTTCAACTTTGCAATCATCACGTTCTAAGTCAATACAATCCGTTGCTGTGCAACCCTCCATGTCTGTCAAAGTGACACAATATGTGCCCATTTCCGTGACTACGATCTCATTTCCTATCTGACCATCTCTCCATTCGTAGATTAATTCACCTACACCTCTGCCTTCAGCGATGAGAATGACCTCACCGGCATCAGTGTACCGCGCCACGATTTTCACCTCACACTCGCTTTCGGGACGGCATTGAAACAGCCGCACTTTTATCTCTGTCTTATTGCGATTGAAAGTGGCGCGAGTCGTGCTGGTCGTGCCAAAACAAGTTTCGATAGTAAATAGCAAATGTCCTACCTGCACATCACCTACTTCAATCACCGTTTCGAATATGCCATCTGTATTGGTTTCGACTGTGTTTTCGTATTGAAACACGTCATTGGGGCTAGCTTGGATGAGTACTTTGACTCCAGCCATTCCCTGGCCTGCTTCATCTACCACGACACCACCGACTTGCACTTCGTAAGCGAAAGCAAATGTCGAAGCCAGAAGGGCTAGGATGAATGGGACAAATCTTTTCATGTTAACAGTTTTAGAATTCTTCTTTAAATATCTTATCCGCCCCCATACACGCACGGATAGGCTAAAGGGTTGGGTGGTGTTCAGACTTTTTTAGGGGTTGAAGTGCTTTTTCTCCTGTTGAAGTCTCAGATATCTTTCGAGCAAAGCCTCCCTATCAGGTGATGTCGATCCCGATGATCGAGGGCTATAATCGTACTTTCCGACGGACCATCGCTGCCTAAATGCTTCATATAAAGTCACCGCACAAGCAACTGAGATATTTAAACTTTGGACCATACCGACCTGTGGTATCGACATTGATTGGTCGAGCACTTGCAAAGTTGCCTGACTCAATCCATCATGCTCATTGCCAAAAACAATTGCTACGGACTCATTGAGATCGACGCTATATAAATCTGTCGATGGTGGTATCAGGCTGGTACCCACAACACTTTGGTACCGACTTCTCACAGTCTCGAAGCACTCGCTATGATTGAGGAATCGATGTATCTGTACCCACCGACCGCTTCCGCCAGATGATTTCTTGCCAATAGAAAAATCCAATTCCTGGAGTCTGGGGTCAGTGTATAAAACGTATATCTCAGCCACCCCAACGGCATCACAAGTTCTGATAACTGCGCTAATATTATGGGGATCATGCACATTCTCTAATACAACTGTCAGATCCAGCTGTCTCCTTGCGGCGACCTTCCTGATCTTCTGCAAGCGCTCAGACATCATCTAGGTGTAACCAAGAAGGGTCACTAGTTTTCAATCGGCTCAAACCGGTAGTTAGTGAATTTATAGAGCTTTAGATGTTGATTTTGATAGTAATCGATACTCTCTCCATCTTCGCCAAACACCCCAGTAAAATCAAACTCATGGGAAAGACGGTCTAAGGGTAGATTGGCAAAACCTTCCGAGATTAGTGTTCCATTCTCTTTCAATAGATGGCTAACCAATTTCATAATGTCCATGCCAAAATACGCTTCGTCGGTGGGGAAAGTGCCGTACTGCTCAAAATAGGATCTTCGTAGAGCAGCGGCATCACTGCCTGCTATACGCAGGGGTCTGGCCAAGGATACATGTACATTGAGGTTTTCGTAGTAATCAAAGTCCATTTTGCTCATATTAATCCATTGAGGCAGACCAAATAAAGTTAAGGCACTGTCGGCTTTCGCAAAGTTCAATTTACTAAGAACCGAAATGATAAAAGGCTCATCATTCCAGTTGGGTACTAAAAATGCTTTTACCCCTGCCTCGATCAATGCCTTCAACTGATCAAACAGAGCGGGATCGTTAATGTCTGCGATTAGTAACTGGGCTAGCAAAGGAGCATTCGAATCTTGTTCGATTGTTAGATGAGCCCGCTGGCAGAACTCTAACACTTCCGGATCGTCTTCCTTGGCGATCAGCATGATTTCCTCTGTTTCAAATCTCTTCTTCAACTCATCGGTCAGAAAGGCACAATGTTCTTCCAGCGAAGGTCTAGCCTGTACAAAGTATGGATTCTCATGAACCACTTTGCCTGAGTTCCATGGCGAGATCAGGATCTTACGCGAAGATTTTGCATAATTTGCCATAGCCTTTAACTCGTCAGTAAAGTATGGCCCGATAATTAAATCAGCTTCTTGTACCACCCTCAACTGAGAAAGGTCGGAAGGAGTACGGCCCGATCGATCTGAATCAACCACTGCCAAATCGATGGGCACCTGAGAAGTTAGGTCCTGCAAGGCAAATTTCAAGCCGGCATAAAACTGTATCAACCGATTGGTCCTGCCACTCAATTGCGCACTTTCATACTGTAGATTCTCGCTCGCAAATGGGGCCATCAGAACCACATTATATGACGTCTTGAACGTTGAGGAGCTCGCTGGTATCCGCTCAGTAATCGGCGGTTCATCCATCTCCGAAACGACTTCCCACTCGATGGTATCTACTTTGGCACCAATAGTTTCCTCCTCAGAACGATCAGATTCGGAATCAGGTGAGGTATCGCCCCGATCCACCGTAGGGGCTAGAAGTGCGCAGCTTGACCACACGAAGGGAAGAAAAAAAACTAGGAAGAGATTACTCCCATTCAATGGTCGCAGGAGGTTTTGTACTAATGTCATAGACTACCCTATTGATCCCTTTGACTTCATTTATGATTTTACTCGACACTCTCGATAAAAAGTCGTGCGGTAGCTCACTCCAGTCAGCGGTCATTCCATCTTTCGAATTCACTGCACGCAAGGCCACAACCTGTTCGTACGTACGCTCGTCTCCCATTACTCCAACGCTATGAATTGGTAGCAAAATTGTGCCAGCCTGCCAAACCTTGTCATAGAGACCCTCGCCTTTCAGGCTCCCTATGAAAATGGAATCTGCCTGCTGCAATAATCTGACCTTGCTCGGTGTCACTTCGCCCAGGATACGAATACCCAATCCCGGACCGGGAAAGGGGTGCCTGGAAAGAATCGCATCGGGCAATTTCATCGCTCTTCCCACCTCCCGCACTTCGTCTTTAAACAGCATGTTGAGTGGTTCAACTACTTTTAGATGCAATTGTTCAGGAAGCCCACCAACATTGTGATGTGATTTGATGGTCACTGAAGGTCCGTGAACGGACACAGATTCTATCACATCCGGATAAATCGTGCCTTGCCCCAACCATTCAATATTGTCTAGCTTAGCAGCTTCTTCCTGAAATACATGTATGAATTCTTCCCCGATTGCTTTTCGCTTTTCTTCTGGATCGGCTAAGCCCTGCAGTGCCTTCCAAAATCGCTCTTTTGCATCGATACCAATTATGTGCAGACCCAAGTCCTGATAAGAGTATAATACCTCCTCGTACTCATCTTTGCGCAACAGGCCATTGTCGACGAAAAAACAAATCAGTTGATCTCCGATAGCCCTGTGTAAAAGGCTAGCAGCCACGGTCGAATCTACCCCGCCTGATAGTCCCATCAGCACTCCTTCAGATCCAACGATGTCAGTCAGTTCACTTACCTTCTCTGAGATAAAACTAGCCGGTGTCCACTTGCCTTTGCAACCAGCTACTTTATAAAGGAAATTTTCCAAAACCTTCAACCCAAACTCGCTATGAGTGACTTCAGGATGGAATTGTAATCCATACACAGGCTTGTCAAAATTTCCGTTTTGATTGCGATAGATAGCAGTATCAATCTGACCAGTGCCAGCCAGTAATCTGAACTCTTCTGGCATGTTGGTAATCGTGTCTCCATGTGACATCCAGACCTGCGAACCATTTGGTACACCGTCAAGAATCACATCTTCTGCCCAGAGCTTATCAAGGTGAGCTTTGCCATATTCTCGCTTTTCGGACCTCATGACGGTACCCCCAAAATGATCCACCATTAGCTGTGCACCATAGCATATTCCCAACACAGGTACCTGTCCTAACAAACTATCAAAATCGACGCGTGGGGAGGTCTTATCAGTTACTGAAAATGGACTACCTGACAGAATCACAGCTTTTATCTCTCCTGTCAACTGCGGCTGCTTCGAAAATGGTAGAATCTCGCAGTACACCTTCAACTCTCTCACTCGACGAGCAATTAACTGCGTATACTGGGAGCCAAAGTCTAGAATAATGACCTTTTCCTTCATGGGCTAGTCTTGTAATCCCCTTCCAGACTTCTGAATTTTACCCTCTTCCTTGAGTTGCTTCATTAGCTTGTCTAAGATGCCATTGATAAAGTCTTTGCTCTTATCTGTGCTGTACATCTTTGATATCTCCACATACTCATTCAATGTGACTTTAGTGGGGATCGATGAGAAATGTAAGAATTCACATAATGCCATTTTGAGCAAGATCATGTCTATGTTGGCAACGCGTTCTATGTCCCAATTCTCCAGAGCTGGTGCTATGATACCTTCCAAGCCTTTATGGTCTTCGATAACCTGGGAGAGCATAGCTTCTCCAAATTCCACAGCAGCCTCATAATCAGGCCTAAACGTTCGGTATAATTCCGGTGTTTGGGGCAAAGCCTTGACAGTCTTTTTAACAGCCCCAATGATCAATGATCGATCATCTTCCCATGTCGGAAAATGATCTTCCATATTTTCTTCAAAAATCTCAGATTTTACCAACAAACGATACATTGAAAGCACGGCTTCACGATGTGATTCAAGTCCATCTTCGTTCTGCACATACTTTTTGTACTCATCGGTTTTTGCAAAGGTTTTATAATAATTGCGGGCAGTATCTTCTTCCAGTAAGTCCGAAAGTCCCTTCTCTTCAAAAACTTCCTGTAAATGCGTCTCTCTTACCAAGGCCTGAATCACCTCGTTCTCATAGAGTTTGGCCGTGAATTTCTTGTCTTCGTCACTAGGCAAATATTTGGCTCGTTTTCGCTCGGTGTCCTCAAGCGCAAACTCAGCAGTTTTAATAATATTAAATAAGTTGAAAAGATAAAGGCTCTGTGAACTATCTAATGAATTTCGATAGCTGGTCACTGCTTCTTCTGGGGAAACTTCCGGGTCCCTACCCATCATAAATAGTGATTGCAACACTTTTATCCGGATGTTCCTTCTACTTAGCATTTCAAAGTGTGGACTACATTAACTGTTTTCGTAGATGTTTGCAAAGAAACGATTTTCTGGATGGATAATGCAAACATATTATTTCAAAAACTCATCTTTAATTTCTTCAAATGATGGAACTCTTTTATAGTGCCATTTTTGTAAAATCTTACCATCCTCCATCAGCACAATACCTGGGTTCGAGCGAACAATCGTCTTTAGCAAAATATCATCAGCCGTGTAGACTGGGAAATCAATATCAGCCGCTTCCCTAAGACTTGCCAGCATTTCCTGATCTGCCCCGCCAAAAACTGCGAAGCTCCTGACGCCCTGCTTCAACCCCTCACGAGCCAAAGGATTGATCACTTCATTAAATCTCTTGACAAATCTCACATTCCAATTGTAGTCCATGACATTCCTTGTACCCTTATCCTCGACATAATATTCTTGGAGTGTAGTATCCCCTCCCTCAATCAAAGTATCTATTTGAAGGGTGGAATCTATGTATTCAATTTTCCTCAACTGGGAACCACTGTAATAGACTTTATGACAGACAAACATAAACGATGGTGTCTCCTCACTTAAAATCTCGTTCGTGATGTCGTTATCTTCCATGTCATAGATGATAAAATCAGAGATTTTAGTTTTTTCTACGGTCGGCTCAGTTCTCTCCTGTCCCACGATATCCCAATCCGTCTTGGGATAATTACGGTACTCTTTTAGATACTGCTCATATGGCAATACCTGATACTTGCCAGTGAGCTTATTCTGGAGCGTGTAATTAATAATCTGAACGTTGGCCTCAGCTTCTTCCTCAATGGCTTTCTGTTCCCGAATGTCCACAGCTTGCTTAAAGGGCCGGAAATCTGCATGAGGAATATTCCATGAAAAATTGCGAAAGCAATATGCGATCAGAGCCAGCGTCAGGATACCTAAAACCCAAGATCTCGTTTTTGCAGAGAATAGTTCGTGCATATCCCTGTGCCTAAAAACAAAGAAAATTGCAGGCACCAACAGTACTAAATCCTTTAGAAAAGATACTTTCGGCTCCAGTTTTAGGAAATCACCAAAGCAGCCACAGTCCGTGACTTTCATCTGGAGTTCATCGTATGGGCCCCAACCACTGAAGGCGAAAAAATTTACTCCATCTGGCACATGCCCCGTGAGATAGGTGAACCCTGTCAAGAATGTAAATACACCCACCATGATTAAAAACACCCAACTGGTAAACTTGGAACGATGTCCAAAGATCAGCATGACCCCAATCACTATCTCAATCACGATAATACACACCGAAAAAGTAACAGCATTCTCATTGAGAAATGGAAACACCGGCGCAAGAAAAGAGACTGCCGTTGACTCCATAGTCGACTCCAGTTCCGCAAAGTACTGTTCCATCTTGTAGGCGGTGCCGAGAGGATCAATAGCCTTCACATAACCGGATATAACAAAAAGCACACCTGTGAAATTCTGAAGAAAAGTCATAGTCCAGCTATGGTGCTTTTTGTAAAGCAGACCGACTACCAAGGTCAACATGAAAGCTAAAGCGGCAATGATCAGGAGAAGAGTACTCAGGGTCATGTAGCGGTGGATTTAGCCAGTCCTTCCGTTATCTTGATCAAGGCAAACAAAGCATAATTGATCATATCAAGGAAATTTGCGTCGATACCCTCAGAGGCAATGGTCTTGCCTTCGTTCGACATGATTTGGCGTGTACGTAAGACCTTCATAAGAATCAAGTCTGTCAATGACGATCGATTCATCGTCCGCCAGGCCTCTCCATAATCATGGTTCTTTAGAAGCATCAATTCTTTGGCATGGCCAAGATACTTATCATACTGCTCAATCACCTTTTCCTTGGGCATCGACATTTCATCATCAATACCACAGTCTTTTTGAATCAAGGCCATCAATCCATAATTGACGATCCCCATGTACTCACTGTCGATGGCGTCCTCTACCATTTGCATCTCATTTTCTTCAAGGTTTCTGATGCGTTTAGCTTTGATAAATATTTGGTCAACAAGCGAACTGAGTCGTAAAATTCGCCATGCGGTGCCATAGTCTTCCATCTTTCGGACAAAAAGATCACGACATTTGGCAGCCTCTTGAAGGTATTGAACTTGGGTTTCGATCAAATCTTATATTATATTTTTACAAATATAACTGAATTGCACTTTCAACTATATTTACGCCCGGCAAAAATACAGATTCTATCGGGCCCGTGGGGATTTTTTAGATCTTGTGATCTCAAGGGGTAGCCAACCAAATAATGTAAGATTTTACATGCTGTACATCCTTCTAACTATCATCTTTAATGTGATTTTGGCCATGGTTTTTCGCTTATACAAAGATTATGGCGTGCAGAATCTACCTGCGATCGTAGTGAATTATATCGTCTGCACATTAATAGCCAGTTGGATGGCGGATCGCTTACCCTGGCAAGCAATTCAAACACAGCCCCCTTGGTTAATGCAAGCTTGTCTGATCGGTACCTTATTCATTGGTGGATTCCTTATAGTGGCTTATACAATTCAATATTATGGAGTTGGTGTCACCGCAGTCTTTCAGAAGGTTTCACTTGTGCTAACGGCCTTCTTTGCTATATGGTATTTCTCAGAGTCTTTTACCATGGCAAAAATTGTTGGTATTCCATTGGCACTGCTCTCCATCGCACTGATCCAGTTGCGAGGTGACAAACTTCTTGGCAGATCTGTGAAGCGCCACTGGTGGATTCTGCTTCTCCCCTTACTTACCTTCAGCTTCAATGGAGTAATTGACACGCTGTTATTTTTCGTCGAACGTACAGGAAGAGCACAGGCTGGAGACTTTCATTTTATCGCCTTTGTTTTTGCAACGGCTGGTGTAGTGGGTCTTCTTTACTTTGCATGGCAGATGATCCGCCACAAGAGACGCATTCATTGGGTGGACATCATAGGCGGCATTGCACTTGGAATACCTAACTTCTTCTCCATACATTTCTTCCTAAAAGCATTGGCATCAGGCTATGGTGGCAGTGTCGTAGTGCCCATCAACAATGTAGGAATTATCCTGCTTTCATCTGTTGTAGGATATTTCCTATTTCGAGAGCGCTTCACATCTGCCAATGCAGCGGGGTTGGCTATTGCTGTCCTCTCCATAATCTTACTGAGTATCAGTTAAGTCCATGACGCACCAAACTATCCAAAATCCAACATCAGGTCTCTATCGTGAAAAAGGATCGAAATTTATTGCCTATGCTATACCGGTTACATCCGTAGAAGATTGCCACGATCAATTAGTACAAATCAAAGATGATCATCCTAAAGCAAGACATTGGTGTTTTGCATACCAAGTGGGAGAAAAGGGCCAGTGGTCTCGTTCGTCGGATGATGGTGAGCCATCGGGTACTGCCGGCCGACCCATTGCTCGCCAAATCGAATCGTTTGCAGTAACCAATGTCCTAGTTGTAGTAGTCAGATATTTTGGTGGTAAACTTTTAGGCACCGCTGGTTTGATAAATGCGTATCGGAGCAGTGCTCAGGACGCCTTGATGCGAGCTATCATTGTTGAGAAAGAAGTAAGAGTAACATTCACTATTCGATTTGAGTATAAAGTTATGGGAGTACTGATGGAAGCGTTAAAGAAAAGGAAAGAAATCATCATGCAAGAAAAGGTGCTGGATGAGCAACCCCTGATCAAAATATCTTTGGTCGCAGATCAGGCCGAAACTTTAATGATCGAGGTAATTAAGGAGGTTACGGGGCTGCATGAAGCAGATATTACAAAACCCTGGAGGTTCCCAGGGTTGGATGTGGACACAGATTTTTCCACCAGTTCGTAAGAAGAAAAAAGAGGATCTATCCATTCGAATTGCGGCCGTAAAAAGTGATCCAAAATTACGCGCAATCTGAAGGATCAGCACTTGGGTTATGGGCAATCTAATGTCAAGATCCTCATGATGTCCAGATTGGAGATAGTCTCCAAATTAGAAGACGCTACGAACTCGATTTTACTTAAATAATTGGGTTCATTCCAAATATCTGATCGGATCTAATTGGCACTACCGGGATCAAACTTCAGGGCAATCGAATTAATACAATATCTAAGACCTGTGGGGGGAGGTCCATCATCAAAGACGTGTCCGAGATGCCCACCACAGCGGTTACAGAAGACCTCCGTTCGAACCATGCTGAAACTCTGGTCACTTTCTTCACCGACGCAATTACTATATAGTGGTATAAAAAAACTTGGCCATCCTGTTCCTGATTTGAATTTTGAGGATGAATGGAATAAGGGCAATTCGCAACCAGAGCAAATGTAGGTCCCCACATCTTTAACCCTGAGCAGATCTCCACTAAATGCTCGCTCGGTTCCTTTTTTTCTTAGTATATAAAACTCCTCCTTACTCAACTGCTGTTCCCAAACCTCTTCTGCGTGATCAATCTGTTCAAATGTGTATGGCTCTAAATGGTCAAATGAAGCATCACTCTTTTGATCCTGGGCTATGCCGTTACATGCCCAAAGCAAAAGGACCGCAAAACCGACTATGTTTTGTTTCCCGGACCTAATCCTTTTGTTCTGTATCCTGTCGTTGTGCATACTCGATTATCTTTCTCATTAAAAACACGATAACTAAGAAAATAGTATAGCAGAGTGTGATTATGATATAGATCCATTTTGTGGACCCAGCATTTCCAAATGTGATCGAGGATACACCAAAGGCTAGTAAAGAAGTGGCGATGACCATGCCAATGTAACTGTAAGACGATCGGCTAATATAAACACCTATATTTTCGGTCCTCAATAAAAGCATTGCATTAAAAAAGGCATACAATAAGAGAAATGAAGCAGAAATTATCCAGGCAGCATATCCGGTGCCACTGCTTGACAATACTCCTACAATCAGCACGATCAACTGACAGATAAAACATCCGATGAATAGCCAGGTTGCCTGTACCACAGGACGTGCTATCTGTTTCAGATCAAGATGTAGTTTCATCCACGAGAGCAGTTGCATGCAAATCATACTCTGTCGCATCAGTAACTTTTGCATTGACAAAATCACCTATTCGCAGGTACGTATTCGCGGAGATTATTATTTCATTATCTACTTCCGGAGAATCAAACTCAGTACGCCCATAGTAAAAAGGACCTTCCCTTCTGTCGATAAGCACCTTCATATCCTGACCTATCAAAGTTTCATTCTTCGACAGTGAGATTGATCGCTGTATCTCCATCAAGCTACTTGCTCTTCTTTCTTTCTCGGCAGCTGCTACATCATCCTTCAAGGTATAGGCAGCGGTTCCTTCCTCATGAGAGTAGGTAAACACCCCCAATCTGTCAAATTTGGTTGCTTGAACGAATTTGCAAAGTTCTTGGAATTCAGATTCAGACTCACCAGGAAAGCCGACTAACATCGTTGTACGTAATGCAAGATTGGGTACAGAACTTCGTGCGACTGCGATGAGTTCTCTTGTCTCCTTATTTGTGATCTGTCGCTTCATCGACTTCAAGATACGATCGTTAGCATGTTGCAGTGGCATATCAAGATAATTGCAGATCTTCTCCTGAGCTGACATCACCTCAAATATTTCCATGGGGAACTTCGAAGGATATGCATAATGTAATCGGATCCATTCGATTCCTTCTACCTCACATAATCTTTGTAGCAAGGTGTCCAGCCTACGCACCTTATACAGATCCAATCCGTAGTAGGTCAATTCCTGGGCAATCAGGATTAGCTCCTTTACTCCCTGGCTAGCAAGGTGCCACGCTTCGGAAACTAATTTTTCAATTGGCTTCGAGACATGCTTACCGCGCATAAGAGGTATAGCGCAAAAACCACAGGTGCGATTACACCCCTCCGAAATCTTCAAATAGGCATAATGAGGTGGAGTCATGGTCAGGCGTTCACCAATCAATTCGTGCTTGTAATCAGCCTTTAACCTATGTAGTAGCGCAGGTAACTCCATTGTGCCAAAGAATGCATCCACTTCCGGAATCTCCTTTTCCAAATCGGCTTTGTAGCGCTGTGATAAACAACCTGTCACGTAGAGCTTTTTAACTTCTCCTTGCTTCTTCCTACCAGCATAGTCGAGGATCGTATCTATTGACTCTTGCTTCGCAGCCTCAATAAATCCACAAGTATTGATAATCACTATGGAACTACTTCCATTGTCAGTGTGATCCGCCACAACTTTGTTAGCGCGGAGTTGCGTAACAATATTCTCAGAATCGACAAGATTCTTCGAGCAGCCGAGCGTTATCACGCTCACAATATCTTTCTCCTTGGTTTTCAAAATAAATAGAATAAAGGCCGGCTAAGATACGACTTCATCAACTACCGACATTGGGATTGTTTTCGGTCCTGTTGAATCAGATCGCAGAGGGAATATTGCGGCTCTGAAGTGAAATATGCAAGTGGTCTGCTGTGCCTACATGCCGCAACACATTGAAACCCATACTTTTGAAATAAACCTTCAAAAACCAATTTCGAAGAGCACTTCTGCCATTGGTCCTAATATCTACTGCATGAACATATCCATCATCCTGGCGATAATGCAGCGATTGTGATTTGCGTTGCAGGCCCATTTTGTCGTAGTCTTCTGGAAGACGATCAGCATCTGTAATCAGCAAAGTGGGATCCAGGAATATTACTGTGCTAATTCCCAATCTCAAGATTGGATGAAGATTCCGGAATTCCCTGGCAATTTCCGGACTCTTTACATTCGAACCAGACACGTAAAATAGAGCATATCCGCAATATGCTGCGATAAAGAGAACCAGGATAATAGCTCTTCTTCTAAAAGATCCAACCGAACCCCATTCCCCGGTCAATCGACCATAAAAAAAAGTGAAGTAAATAAACAAAAGCACGAAAGTAAGTGCCACTCCGCCAAATAGGGCCAGGCGCGGGAAGACATTCATATGCTCATGCAAATAAACAGAACCTCTAATCAGTACCATAAATGGTAAGATGACGAGGATTGTCGCCCGTAGCGTCCAAAAAAGAGTTTTCTTCATCATGATGAATGACTATCCTCAAAAATAACCGCCTTTGCGATCTATTGGTACAATTTTCGATGGAGGTATAATGAAAATCCCGATACCAAGTCACTGTGTTCGTTGCGACATCTAACAGTTCGTCTTAACTTCGGGATTCGAAAGCAGAATATTATGAAACAATTTATACTGACAGCGGTCATCTTAAGTACTGTATCAACGCTCTCATTTGCGCAATTTGGAATCAGGGCACAAATGGCGATGGCTACTATCCAGTCCGATGTTGAGGATGCAAATCCTCCATCGTTTGAGCATCAGGGTATCCAATTAGGTGCTTATTACTGGTTTCGTTTGAATAATATTCGGATTGAATTTACTCCGGAGGTATCCTATGGTTATTTCAAGCACGACCAGGCAACTACCGAAGCCTCCACTACATTTGAGATCCGTCAGTTCGGCTTGAGTGTACCGATTAACATTTACCCATTTGATCTGGCGAGCGATTGCGATTGTCCAACATTTGCCATAGATAATGACTTTCTTCAGAAAGGATTCTTCTTCCAAATCATACCCGCCTATTTTATCTCCACTTTTGAACTCCTCGACGGAACAACTATTGACGATAATCAGAATAATTATGCTGGCATTGGAGCCGGTGTTGGCTTGGATATTGGAATAAACGACCTCATTACTATCACACCTCTGATCAACTATTTTCACTATCCATTTACCGCTGATGAAGAACCAAGACCAGTTCACGAACAGGATGTACGATTTGGGTTACGGTTCGCGTTTCGTCCTGATTATAAGCGCGCATCTTTCTAATTTAGTACTAAGTTCAATAATATTATATATATAAACAACTTATAATAAGCTGTTTATATCCTACTATTGACATCTTGTCATCGCACCCATTCAAACGGGCATCCTCAGATCTATAGTCAAGGTCGATAGCCAGTATACAAACTGGTACTAAAAGTTGTTCTCGTAAATGAATCACCCATAAACATCTGATTTTGTGCGTTTTATCCTGGAGGGAATATATGTGCAGATTGTAAATGAAATCCATATTGGCCCATGGATTAACCTCACCGATCAATATTTTTGAAGTAATGAGCTTAAATAAATACAGTAAGCATGTGACGCAAGATCCAACACAGCCGGCTGCGCAGGCAATGTTGTACGCCACAGGCTTATCTACTGAAGACCTGAAAAAGCCACAAGTGGGCATAGCCAGCACGGGATGGGAGGGCAATCCATGCAATATGCATCTTAACGATCTTGCCAAGTCCATAAAGAATGAGATACAGCATAAAGAACTTGTTGGATTGATTTTCAACACGATCGGCGTAAGCGATGGCATCTCGATGGGAACCCAGGGAATGCGATATTCGCTACCTTCTCGAGACATTATAGCTGACTCTATTGAAACTGTGGTAGGAGCGCAGTGGTACGATGGTCTGATAACGGTGGTTGGCTGTGATAAGAACATGCCAGGAGCGCTGATGGCAATCTCAAGATTAAACCGTCCAGCAATCTTGGTCTATGGAGGTACGATAGCTCCCGGGAAGTATAAAGAACGTAAACTTGATATAGTCAGCGCTTTCGAAGCCCTTGGTGAAAAATTATCAGGAAAGATAACGGATGAAGACTTCCAAAATATAGTCCAGAGAGCATGTCCCGGTGCCGGAGCTTGCGGTGGTATGTATACCGCAAATACCATGGCTTCAGCCATCGAAACACTTGGCATGAGCTTGCCATACAATTCTTCCAATCCGGCAAATAGCATACAAAAACAAAACGAAGCCCATCAGATCTCTGATTGCATGGAATCCTTGCTGAAACAGGATATCAAGCCTAGCGATATACTGACAAGAGCTTCTTTCGAAAATGCCATACGAGTAATCACTGTCCTAGGCGGGTCTACAAACGCAGTAATCCACCTGATCGCCATTGCAAAGGCTGCAGGCATTCCTCTGACCATTGACGACTTTCAACGAATAGGTAATGAGACACCTTTACTCGCCGACCTCAAACCAAGTGGCAAATTTGTTATGGAAGATCTTCACAAGGCAGGGGGTATTCCTGCGGTTTTGAGACTTCTACTGGATGAGGGTATGCTTCATGGCGATTGTTTGACGGTAACCGGAAAAACATTACAAGAGAATCTTGCTCTGATCGAGGCTGTAGATCAGGAGGATATTATTCGACCTCTCTCATCTCCTATCAAAACAACTGGGCATCTTCAAGTACTCTATGGTAATCTATCTCCAGACGGAGCCATTGCCAAAATCACCGGAAAAGAAGGAGATCGATTTGAAGGACCTGCAAATATCTTTGAGAGCGAGCAGGAAGCAAACGACGCCATATCAAAGGGTGAGGTGAAAGAAGGAGAAGTAATTGTGATTAGATACTGTGGCCCTGTTGGGGGTCCTGGTATGCCCGAAATGTTGAAACCCACTTCTCTCATAATGGGTGCTGGACTGGGTCAAAAAGTGGCTTTGGTTACTGATGGTCGTTTTTCGGGAGGTACACATGGTTTTGTAGTAGGACATATAACTCCGGAAGCTCAACTGGGGGGACCGATCGCATTATTACATCAGGGGGATGTGATAACGATAGATTCTCAAACAAATACCCTAACTGTTGAATTAGATCAGACCGAACTAGATCGACGTAAGTCAGAGTGGAGAAAACCTGCGCTCAAAGTAGAGAGTGGTGCCTTGTACAAATATGCAAAAACAGTCAGTACAGCGAGCAATGGCTGTGTCACTGATGAATTTTAAAAAGTAAATCATGTCTTCAAAAGCGATACCTGGAGCTTCGAGAAATCAAGGTAGCAGTGATACCAAAATCACTGGCTCGGAAGCTGTGATCAAATGTCTCCTTGAGGAAGGGGTTGACACTATTTTTGGTTATCCCGGAGGAGCTATCATGCCCATATACGATGCACTATATCATTATATGGACCGGATCCGCCACATTTTACCTCGCCATGAACAGGGAGGCATCCATGCAGCTGAGGGGTATGCGCGAGTGACCCGAAAGACAGGCGTCGTGATGGCCACCAGCGGACCGGGTGCGACGAATCTGATCACAGGTCTGGGTGATGCTATTCTGGATTCCACTCCTCTTGTGTGTGTCACCGGACAGGTCTTTAGCCATTTATTGGGATCAGACGCCTTTCAGGAAACGGATGTCATTGGTTGCACAATGTCTGTGACAAAGTGGAATTACCAAATCACCAAAGCGGATGAGATTCCGGACATCATGTCCAAAGCGTTTTACATTGCCAATTCGGGACGCCCCGGACCCGTGCTTATAGATATCACTAAGGATGCACAGCTTGGTGAATTGAATTTCAGTTATGACCGCAATCCCATCATTCGCAGCTATCATCCGATCCGATCGATTCCGGAAATAAGGTTGGAAGAAGCTGCTCAACTAATCAATCAAAGCAAGAAACCCTTGCTATTGGCAGGGCATGGCATCCAAATTTCAGGCGCTCAAGACATATTCAAATCATTCGTCGAAAAGACTGGGATCCCAGTAGGTTGCACGATTCATGGTCTTTCCTCACTTCCACATGGACATTCGAATTATGTGGGCATGCTCGGCATGCATGGTAATTATGGCCCCAACCTTTTGTCTGGATCATGCGATGTCGTATTAGCTGTTGGGATGCGCTTTGATGACCGAGTGACAGGCGATGTCAAACAATATGTGAAGCAGGCCAAGGTTATTCATATCGAAATTGATCCATCTGAGATCAATAAGAATATTCATGCCGATATCCCAATACTAGGAGATGCTAAGGTTGCCCTGACGAAACTACTCCCATTGGTTGAGAACAAACAGTATCCTGAATGGATGGACGAGTTTAGGCGATGCGATGAGCTCGAGCATGAAAAGGTTATCAAGAAAGATCTGCAAGGTGATGCCAGTGGTGGGATTCGTATGGGTATGATGATCAAAGAAGTGTCGGACCAGACAGATGGTAAAGCAATAGTGGCTACCGATGTTGGACAACATCAGATGGTGGCTGCAAGGTATTACGAATACAAGGACACGAATCAGTGGGTTTCTTCGGGAGGCGCGGGGACGATGGGCTATGGACTACCGGCCGCGTTTGGAGCCAAGATTGCACAACCTCACAGAGAGGTAATTGCCGTTATAGGTGATGGTGGTTTTCAAATGACTTTGCAAGAATTGGGCATGCTTTCCCAATGGAATGCAGCAGTAAAAATCTTATTGCTCGATAATGAATATCTAGGGATGGTCAGACAATGGCAGCAATTATTTTTTGATCGTCGCTACTCATCTGTCGCTTTAGAAAATCCTGATTTCGTGAAGATTGGAGAAGGTTTTGGCATTGCAGGAGAAGTACTTGAAGACCGTGGAAAAATCAGTGCTGCAGTGACACGCATGCTGAAGCACGATGGTCCCTACCTGCTCCATGTCAAAGTTGAAAAAGAGGAAAATATCTTTCCAATGGTCCCTTCGGGCAAATCTTGTACCGAAATTGTTCTTGAATAGCACGAGAAAAATTAAATAATGGATAAACCCACTGAGTTTACTATATCTGTGTTCACAGAAAATCAGGCCGGACTTGTGCAACGGGTAGTTTCCGTATTTACCCGTCGACATATCAATATAGATAGTCTGACGACTTCGAAATCTTCCAGAGAAGGGATCCATCGTTTTACAATTGTAATAAACGTGACCGAGGAGCGGGTCCAAAAGTTAATTGCGGCCCTCGATAAGCAAATCGACGTGATTAAGGCTTTTTATTACAAGATCAATGAGGTGTTATATCAGGAGGTTGCCTTATACAAGATCCCAACCCAGACATTCGCTTTTGGCGATGAGATGGAAACACTAATTCGAGCCCACAACGCTCGGATTCTCACGGTGGAACCAGAATATATTGTTGTAGAAAAGACGGGGCATCAGCATGAAACGGAAGCGCTATTAAAAGAACTTGAGAAACGCGGTATCTATGAATTTGTCCGTTCCGGACGAGTTGCTATAGCGAAAACGATGGAACCTCTCAACAAATACCTCCAGTCCATCGGGGTGGAGGCATAAACATTAACTACTGAATAAAACAAAATCTGAAATGGCAATTATGAATTTTGGTGGTGTCCAAGAAAATGTAGTGACACGAGAAGAATTTCCTTTAGAAAAGGCTAGACAAACTTTGAAGGATGAAACAATAGCCATCCTTGGTTATGGAGTGCAAGGGCCCGGTCAAGCGCTCAACTTAAGAGACAATGGATTCAATGTGATAGTTGGACAACGAGCTCCTTCCAAATCTTATGACAAGGCAGTAGCCGATGGATTTGTACCAGGTGAAACCCTTTTTTCGGTCGATGAGGCAGCAGCACGGGGAACGATCATCCAGTATTTGTTATCTGATGCTGCACAGATTGCATGTTGGCCTGCACTCAAACCACAATTGACTGCCGGGAAGGCCCTTTATTTTTCACATGGATTTGGAATCACTTATAGTGACAGAACTAATATTTTGCCATCTGACGATATCGATGTGATATTGGTCGCACCGAAGGGATCCGGTACTTCACTTCGGAGGTTGTTCGTCGAAGGCAGGGGACTAAACTCAAGCTATGCAGTGCATCAGGATGCAACAGGTAAGGCAAAGGATCGTGCTATTGCGTTGGGAATCGGGATTGGATCCGGGTATTTGTTTGAAACTACCTTTAAGAGAGAAGTATATAGCGATCTCACCGGAGAACGAGGTACGCTAATGGGAGCTATCCAGGGTATTTTCGAAGCACAATACAAGGTTCTGCGAAAAAATGGACATACTCCTTCGGAAGCATTTAATGAGACTGTTGAGGAACTGACCCAATCTTTGATGCCATTGGTTGCCGAAAATGGAATGGATTGGATGTATGCCAATTGTTCAACGACAGCTCAGCGAGGGGCTTTGGATTGGAAGAATCGATTTCGAGATGCTGTCGTGCCCGTTTTTGAGGAACTATATGATAGCGTGGCAAGCGGTCACGAAGCTCAATTGTCAATTGATTCTAATAGTCAGTCCGACTATCGGATCAAACTGGAAGAAGAACTCCGAGAACTGCGTGAATCAGAAATGTGGCGAACCGGTACAGTGGTCAGGAGTTTACGTCCGGAAAATAACTGAGGGTAAAAAAGGGGTGCACACAAATTGTGCCCCCCTTTTTTGCTGAAACTCATCTTTATCTATTGGACAATCATTTTTCGGACATGTTGATAGCTTCCGGCCTGCAGTTTATAGTAGACCAATCCACTTATCCCAATCTCCTCAGCACTGATCCGAATTGTATTCTTGCCTTTCTTATAGTCTCCCGTAATTTCCTTTAGCAATCTTCCGCTGACATCATGCAGAGTAATGGTTGCCGGCATACTTTCCGGTAAAACAAATCGAATGTTAGTTCTGTCAACGAATGGATTAGGTCGATTTTGAAGCAGGGCAAAATGCTCGCTTTCTCCGATTGCATCACCTAAATCCAATCGTACTGATCCCATAAATCCATTCTCTCCGTATGCTGCAGCTGGTGTGATCTGGCCGTTGATCGTGATGATATCGCTAAGCTCATGTACAGCCTTCGCTTCTAGCACCAAGGTAAACATCGTCTTATCTGCAAAACCAACTGCGTTATTACTATTCCAACTTACCGGAAGGAAACCCGTCTCAATCGACCGCCAGCCAAAATTGGCTGCGTCAAATGAAGGCATATCCATTCTTACATCCCGAATCACAGCTGCATCTGTATCCACTTGGAAAGTAAATTGGAAACCTTGGAGACTTACTAGATCTTTCACCTTGATTGGCACTTCATAGGTCATTCCAGGAATCAGTGTTTGATCTGTCGTGTGTAAAACCAAGCCTTTAGCAGACCTGCCGGCACTGCGACTCGGATCTCCGTCCAGATCAAGGTCACCGATTTTGATTCCAATGAAGTCAATGGTCATTTCCTGCTGGTCCACGTTAAGATCTACCGATTCCTGGAAGTTCTCTGCTTCGGGTGAGTCTGTAGTAAACTCGTAGTCATTCTTTACGAATCTCCATGAAGTGTTCTGGTCTAGTCTCTCAATCTCATTCAAAATGAGTGCCCTTAACACTAGCAAATCCAAAGCATTAATAACGTTATCATTATTTACATCTGCTGCGATTCGTAGATAGGGCGATTCTAAAGTCTTCATGTCCACCACATGCTTCTGCAAATAGATAAGGTCCATAGTAGAAACTCCATTCATATGATTGATATCTTTGAACGGCGTTACAGATATAATGCTGCCCATCGGTACGTTAAACTGATAGAATCCATCAGCACCTGTAGCGATGCTTGCCTGTAGTTGTTCACCCTGGGCCAACACATCTACTTGCTCAATCATTCTGTTGTCCTCCGTATAGATATTACCCACAATCATACTGCCATTTCCACCACCTGTGGTGGAGTCGCATCCACCCATGTTGTTTTGAACAACCAATAGTACATCACAGAAATCGAATGAACCGCTCTCATCAATAACCCAGAGACGGACCATTTGTGTACCTAAGTAATCACAACCTACAGTGATGTAATC
>Ga0224508_10001107_pt1 | contig 24571 bp, 24 predicted proteins | sample SF_Jan12_sed_USG_4_FD_170157 | JGI IMG/M metagenome (GOLD analysis project Ga0224508, IMG submission 170157) | Sediment microbial communities from San Francisco Bay, California, United States - SF_Jan12_sed_USGS_21 | ecosystem: Environmental > Aquatic > Marine > Sediment | place: USA... | reverse complement strand
CGCGGCCGGGTCCATGCCCAGGCGTTCGCCCAGCTCGTGGGCGCCGGGCGTACGGCCGGTCTCCTGCCGCATCTTCTGGCTGGCGCGCACCAGCTTGTGGATGGCGCCGATCATCGCTGGCCTGCCTTGCGGTCCGTGGTCCTAGGTATCCAGGAAGCTGCGCAGCTTGCGCGAGCGGCTCGGGTGCTTCAGCTTGCGGAGCGCCTTGGCCTCGATCTGGCGGATACGCTCGCGGGTGACCGAGAACTGCTGGCCGACCTCTTCGAGCGTGTGGTCGGTGTTCATGCCGATGCCGAAGCGCATCCTCAAGACCCGCTCCTCGCGCGCGGTCAGGCTGGCGAGCACCCTGGTCGTGGTCTCGCGCAGGTTGGCCTGGATCGCGGCGTCGAGCGGCAGCACCGCGTTCTTGTCCTCGATGAAGTCGCCCAGGTGGCTGTCCTCCTCGTCGCCGATCGGCGTCTCGAGGGAAATCGGCTCCTTGGCGATCTTGAGCACCTTGCGCACCTTCTCCAGCGGCATGACCAGGCGCTCGGCCAGCTCCTCGGGGGCCGGCTCGCGGCCGATCTCGTGCAGCATCTGGCGGCTGGTGCGCACCAGCTTGTTGATCGTCTCGATCATGTGCACCGGGATGCGGATGGTGCGCGCCTGGTCGGCGATCGAGCGGGTGATCGCCTGGCGGATCCACCAGGTGGCGTAGGTCGAGAACTTGTAGCCGCGGCGGTACTCGAACTTGTCGACCGCCTTCATCAGGCCGATGTTGCCCTCCTGGATGAGGTCCAGAAACTGCAGGCCGCGATTCGTGTACTTCTTGGCGATCGAGATCACCAGGCGCAGGTTGGCCTCGACCATCTCGGTCTTGGCCTTGGAGGCCTCGCGCTCGCCGGCCTTGACCGTGTTGACGATCCGGCGGAACTCGCTGATCGGCAGGCCGGCTTCGTCGGCGACCCCATAGACGTCCTTGCGGATGGCCTTGGCTTCGTCGCCGTAGATCTCGCCGAACTTGGACCAGCCCTTGCCGGTCAGGCGCTTGACCCGGCTGACCCAGCGCGGGTCGAGCTCGCGTCCGTAGTAGTGGCGAAGAAACTCGTCGCGCTTGACGCCGCAGCGCGAGGCGAGGCGAAGCAGCTTGCCCTCGAGTCCGATGAGCCGCAGGTTGAGGCCGTAGAGCTGGTCCACGAGCTGCTCGATGCGCGCGTTGTTGAAATGCACGTCCTTCATCAGCTCGACCAGCTCGGCCTGGAGCTTCTGGTAGCGATTCTCGGTCTGGGTCGGGACCTGCTCGCCCCTTTGCAGCAGGGCGAGGCGCTTGTCCTGGACGCGGGACAGCTTGGCGTGGATCGCCGCGATCTGGTCCAGGTCCTCCAGGACCTGGGGCCGAAGCGCCTCTTCCATGGCGGCGAGGGACATGGTGGTGTCTTCTTCTTCCTCGTCACCCTCCTCGCCTTGCTTGGCTTCCCCGCCCTCGCCTTCGGCGCCTTCCGCCTCGGTGGGCGCCTTCTCTTCTGCCGCGCCATTTGCGCCTGCCGGGCCTGCCTCGCCTGCCGGGCCTGCCTCGCCTGCCGCCTCCGCCTCGTCGTCCTCTTCGCCTCGTTCCTCCTTGGCGATGTCCTCGTCGTTCGGACCGCCACCATAGGTCGCGTCCAGGTCGATGATGTCGCGCAGCAGGATCTGGCCCTCGACCAGCGCCGCGCGCCAGGACAGCAGCGCCAGGATGGTCAGCGGGTTCTCGCAGATACCGCTGATCATCTTTTCCCGGCCGGCCTCGATGCGCTTGGCGATGGCGATCTCGCCCTCGCGCGACAGCAGCTCGACCGAGCCCATCTCGCGCAGATACATGCGCACCGGGTCGTCGGTCCGGCCGATGTCCTCGTCGTCCAGGTTGCCCGTGGCGCGGACGTTGGTCTCTTCCTCCTCGGTGTTCTGGTCCTCCTGCTCCTCGTTCTCGACGACGTTGATCCCCATCTCCGAGAAGATCGCCATGGTGTCCTCGATCTGCTCGGAGGTGACCTTGTCCGGCGGCAGCACCTGGTTTATCTCGTCATAGGAGACGTAGCCGCGCTCCTTGGCCTTCTGCAGGAGCTTCTTGACCGCGGCGACCACGCTGTCCATCAAGGGACCCTCGGTGGTTTCTTCGCGGGTGTCGGTCGCCTCGGCGGCCTCTTTCGTCTTGCTTGCCATACAGCCTCACGCCTAAGACATAAAAAAAATGACGACGACACGCCGCCCCTGGCACCCGTCGCCCCTGATCCCTGTTTTCTAGCTCGACTCGCCCGGCTCTGTCGTTTCTAGGGCGTCGAACTCGACGCGTCTGCTTTCACCCCCCTGCACCGAACGTTGCCGGGCCTGAAACCGGGCGAGCGGTCCCTCGCTCAGGTCCTCGGCCAAGTCGCGCACCGCCCGCGCCGCTTCCAGCTCGGCCTGACGCTCACGGTGCAACGCCAAAAAGTGCACCCAGTTCGGGCGCACTTCGGCAAGCGGCGTTTCGGGCTTCACGAAGGACCATGTTTCATACACCCGCCGGTTCAAGAGACCGTCCAGAACCTTCGAAAAGCCTTGTTCGCACAGGTGGCGTTTCAAGGCCTCGCTGTCAAGGTCCGGCGCCCCGGCAATAAGGTCGACCAGCGCCCCGGCGAGGCGCCGCAGTTCGGCGCCGGCCAGCTCGAGACCGGCCAGGTCCTCGGCGTGCTCGGTCAGGATCTCAGGGTGGTTGATCGCCGCGGCCAGGAGCACCTGCTCCCGGCGATGGCGCAATCCCCCGGGCGACTGGCGCAGACCGCGGCCGGCCGTGACCAAGCCCGGGACGGCGGCCGGCGAGCCCTGCCGCGCCGGGGCGCGGCCGGGCCGGGACCCGGCGCCGGGGCGCCCGCCGCCGCGGACGCGCCGGCCGGTCACCGGGTTGTAAGCGAACGCGGTCTCGAAGCGCTGCTCCATCGCCCGCCGGTAGGCGGCCTGTACATCCGGGTCGCGAATCTCCGCGATGTTCTTCTTGAGGGCCTGCCACAGGCCGGCTTGGCGTTCGGGCGTGGCGAGGTTACGGCCTTCGACCTCCATGAGCCACAGCAGGTCGCTCAGCCCGAGCGCCGCATCGAGCGCCCGGCGCAGGGTCTCGGGCCCCCGGCCGGCGAGCAGGCTGTCCGGATCCTCCCCGGCCGGCAGCAGGGCGAAACCGAGCGAGCGCCCCGGAGCGAGGCCCGGGAGCGCGGTGAGCGCGGCCCGGAACCCGGCCCGCCGGCCCGCCGCGTCGCCGTCCAGGCAGAGCACCGGTTCGGCAGCGAGGCGCCAGAGCTCGACGATCTGCTGCTCGGTGACCGCCGTGCCGAGCGGCGCCACCGCGCCCGGAAAGCCCGCCTGGCTCATCGCGATCACGTCCATGTAGCCCTCGGCGACGATCAGCTCGCCGGTGTCGTGGGCCGCCTGGCGCGCGCGGGCCAAGTTGTAGAGGACGCGTCCCTTGTGGAACAGCGGCGTATCGGGAGAGTTCAGGTACTTGGCCTTGGCCTCGCCCAGGGCCCGTCCCCCGAAGGCGACGACCCGCCCGCGCCGGTCGGCGATCGGAAAGACGACCCGGTCGAAGAAGTAGTCGCGCAGCGGTCCGCCGTCCTCGGGTCGTTTCAGCAGTCCGGCCTCGACCAACAGGTCGTCGCCGATCCCCTTGGCGTTCAGCGCCTTCTGCAGGGATCCGCGCCGGCCGGGCGCGAAGCCGAGCCGGAATTGGGCGATGGTCTCCGACCGCACCCCGCGCCCGGTCAGATAGCTCAGCGCCGCCTCGCCGCCAGGGCCGGAAAGCTGCGTTTCGAACCACTCGCAGGCCAGATCCAGAACCTCGCCCAGGTCCGTTCGACGGCGCGCGGCGGCGCGCTCCTCCGGCGAGCTTTGCGGCACCGGCAGCCCGGCCTCGCCCGCCAGCTTCTCGACCGCCTCGGGAAAGGACAGCCCCTCGCCCCGCATGACGAAGCCGATGGCGTCGCCGTGGGCGCCGCAGCCGAAGCAATGGTAGAAGCCCTTGTCCTCGCTGACCGTGAAGGAGGGCGTCTTTTCGGTATGGAAGGGGCAGAGCCCCTCGTGCTCCCGGCCGCGCTTCTTCAGCTTGACCTGGCGGCCGATCAGGTCGGCCAGCACGATGCGGGCGCGGATCTCGTCGAGGAACTGGGGCGGAAAGGTCATGGCGCTTTCGCTGGCGACTCCGGGCCGTAAGACTAGCAGAGCACGGCGGGCGGCAAGAGTGCGAATGCCGTTCGCGAGTCAATATGTTCTGGAAAAGTCGGTGGACTTCCGCGGGAAAACCCTGGGGATCGTTTCGCGGGCCCGGCCGGCCCCTTCAGGCCAAGCGCTCCTTTACCAGCTGGCTCGCCTTGCCAAAGTCCATGCGTCCCGCATAGCGCTCCTTCAGAGTGCCGATGACCTTGCCCATGTCCTTGATGCTGCTGGCCTCGAGCTCGCTTATGGTCTGGTCGATGGCGCTCCGGACCTCGGTCTCGTCCAGCTCCTTGGGCAGGAACCGCTTGATCACCTCGATCTCCGCGGCCTCACGGTCGGCGAGGTCCTGGCGCCCGCCGTTCGAGTAGGCCTCGATCGATTCGCGTCGCTGGCGCACCATCTTCTGCAGCAGCTCGAGGATCTCGTCCTCGCCCACGCCGTCGCAGTTGCCCTTGCCGCGGGCCGCGATGTCCCGGTCCTTCAGCGCCGCCAGAATCAGGCGCAGCGTGGCGACGGCCAGCTGGTCCTTCGCCTTGAGCGCAATTTTCAAATCATCGTTCAAACGGGCGCGCAGCATGGCTGAGCCTCCGGCACTACGATCCGTGGAAACGGTGGCGAGACTAGCGAATTCGCCGCCAAATGGCAAACCCTCCGATTTATCGTAACCTTATGATTTATAATGATTAATTTCTATACGCCCGGCTTGACCTCGAGCCGGCCTTGGCTTAAACAGATGCCGCCGCCGGCTGTCCGGGCCGGCTGGCGGGCAGGCCACCACTTCGTGATCCGCCCCTGTCGCCCGAAGGACGCGTCCTCATGAACCAAGCGAGCATTGCCGCCGCCGCCCCGGACCGGACCGGGCGGCCCGCCGATGCGACCGCGGCCCTGGTGCTGGCCGACGGCACCGTGTTCTGGGGCCGGGGGGTGGGCGCAGAGGGCCGCGCGGTGGGCGAGGTCTGCTTCAACACCTCGATCACCGGTTACCAGGAGATCCTAACGGACCCCTCCTACGCCGGGCAAATCATCACCTTCACCTTTCCGCATATCGGCAACGTCGGGGCCAACCCCGAGGACATCGAGACGACGACCCCCTCCGTGCGCGGATTGGTGCTGCGCGCCGACATCACGGAGCCGTCGAGCTGGCGCGCGGCCCAGCACCTGGACGCCTGGCTGAAATCGCACAACCTGGTCGGCCTCGCCGGGATCGATACCCGGTCGCTGACCCGCCGGATTCGCGAGCTGGGGGCGCCCCGGGGCTGTATCGCCTATGCCGCCGACGGCGCGCTCGATCCCGCGGCGCTGCAGGCCGCGGCGACCGCCTGGCCGGGCCTCGAGGGCATGGACCTGGCCGACGAGGTCACCTGCCGCCAGACCTACGCCTGGGACGAGACCAGCTGGGCCCTCGGGGAAGGCTACGGCCGCCTCGAGTCGCCGAAACACCACGTCGTGGCGGTCGACTTCGGGGCCAAGCGCAACATCCTGCGCTGTCTCGCCGCGCTCGGCTGCCGGGTCACCGTGGTGCCGGCCGGCGCCACGGCGGAGGAGATCCTGGGCCACCGGCCCGACGGCGTATTCCTGTCCAACGGTCCCGGCGACCCGGCGGCGACCGGGCGTTACGCGGTGCCGGCCGTCCAAGAGCTGCTCGCCGCCGGCCTGCCGATCTTCGGCATCTGCCTCGGGCACCAGATCCTGGCCCTGGCGCTCGGCGCGCGCACCAACAAGATGCACCTGGGCCACCGCGGCGCCAACCATCCGGTCAAGGACCTGGCGACCGGCCGGGTCGAGATCACCAGCCAGAACCACGGCTTCGTGGTGGACGAGGCGTCCCTGCCGCCCGAGGTCGAAGCCTCCCATGTCTCTCTGTTCGACGGCTCCAACGAGGGCATCCGGATCGAGGGCCGTCCGGTGTTCTCGGTCCAGTACCACCCCGAGGCCTCGCCCGGCCCGCGGGACAGCCACTATCTGTTCGAACGCTTCGTCGCGATGATCGAGCAGCACAAGGCCGGACGGAAGACCGGATAACTAAGGCCCCGGCACCGCAGGCAGGGATTGAACATAGGCCGCGATGGCCGCGCGATCCTCGTCGCTGAGGCGGCTGGTGCTCTCGCGGATCACGTCTTCCATGGCGCCGCCGGCCACGTCGCCGTCGGGCAGGAACCCGGTCTTGAGAAAGAAGGCGATATCGGTCCCGCTCCAACCGCCGATCCCGTCCTTGGCATGCGGCGTGATGTTCGGCACCTTCTTGCCGTCCGGCCCTTCGGGATTGCCCGCCAGCTCGCGCCCGAGGTCCAGCGCGCCGAGCCGGCCGCGCGGACTGTGGCACTCGGCGCAGTGTCCCAGATGGCGCACCAGATAGGCGCCGCGGTTCCAGACGTTGCTCCGATCGGGGTCCGGACGAAAGGCCGCGGGCTCGAAATAGAGCCATTGCCAGACATCGGCCAGGAAACGCAGGCTATAGGGAAAGCCGAGCTCGTGCGGCTTGTTGGCCCGATCGGCCGGCGGAACGCTCCGCAGATAGGCCCAGAGGTCCTTCATGTCCTGCTCGGTCATGCCGCGGTAGGAGGTAAAGGGGAAGGCCGGGTAATAGGGCCGGCCCTGCAGGTCGCGGCCCTCGCCCAGTGCCCGCAGAAAATCCGCTTCCGTCCAGCCGCCCAGGCCCGAGCCCGGATCGGGCGTGATGTTCGGCGTGTAGAAGGTGCCGAAAGGCGTCACGAGCGCGCGGCCGCCGGCCAGGACCGTCCCGCCGCCCTTCTCGTCGGTATGGCAGGCGACGCAGCCCGCGGCGTGCAGCACATACTTGCCGCGGGCAATGGCATTGGGCTCGGCGGCAGCCGTCCCGGCCGGCGACGCGCCCGAAACGAGCAGCGCGGCGCAGACCGGGACCAAGAGGCGCAGGGCGCCTCCCACTCCGATCGCTATTCCTTCTTCTTGCGGAAGGGCTTGTGGCAGCCGCCGCAGGTCTTGCCGAGCGCGCCGAGGCCGTCGGCGATGGCCTGCCTGTCACCGGCTTCGGCGATATCGGCGAATTTCGCGGCCGCCGACTGGAAGGCCGAGACCGCCAGCTTGAACTTCGCTGGCTCCTCCCAGATCTCGGGCAGCGCCCCGGTGTCGGCGTAATCCATGGGGCCGCTGTTGGCCGGGAAGATGTCTGGGACGATCAGGCTCATGTCCTTGATCCCGCGCGCGTGGTTTGCGACGTGGGCGCCAAAGCTCACCTCGCCCTTGACCACGGCGGCGATCGCGCCAGTGTGGCCGCCGATCGCCTTCATGACGCTCTGACGGTACTTGACCAGGTTCTCCGGCGAATCGGCCGCCAAAGCTTGGCCGGCCAGACCCAGCGCCAGACCAGCGGTCAGCGCGCACAGGACTCTCCTCATTGGCTCTCTCCCTTGCGTTGCGTTTTGCTCCAGGGTCGGCCTTCCCATCGATCGGCCTACCCAAGATCAGGCTAGCGCGCGCATAGGGGACTGTCTAATCAACCCGCTGTGAGCAAAGACGCCGCTTGTTGTGCGCGCACCACGGCGCAGCGCCCGACCAGCCGGCGGCCGAACGCACATTCGTGAAATGCGTCCTTATCACGGTCTTGGGAATCAGCCCAGGTTGGAGAAGTGCTGCAGCGCGATGAGGGCCGCGATTCCAAAGCCGACGATCAGAAAGAACGTCAGACCGATCACCATCAGGCTCGGCTGTTTTTCCGCGACCGCCGAGCGTCGGCGCCTGGTCCTCCGGTGTTTTCGAACGGCCGCCGGAGTCCCCGGCTTTGCCGGTTGGGCCGTCTGTGTCGCCTGGGCCGCGGCGCTCTCGGCCGTGCGGATCTTCGGGCTGGAATAGATCACCTTGCTCTTGGTCCGGCCGCTCTCCTCGTCGTGGGTTTCCTCCACGACGCGCGTTTCGCGGTGGCGCAGGCCCTCTTCGAGCCGGCGCGCCTCGATGAGCGCAAGCTCCCTGTCGTCGAACAGCGACGCGATCTGCCACGATCCGTGTTCGTAGGTGTGGACCTCGTATGCGATCAACGTTGCCATCTCAGCGTATCTCCAAGCTGCCCGGTCACACCTAGCGGATGTCCGCCGGGCTTGCGAGCCCTCCGGCGCCGGTCACCAGGCGGCAGTTCGCTGCTCCGAACAGGAAATTCACCAGCGTTCCGTCGTCCGACAGGGGCAGGATGATGCTGCGGTACACGATCCTGGACTCGTCCACATCGAAATCCCCTCCGATGGAAATCGGGACGCGTTTGTGGATGACCTTGGTCATGTACGACGACGCATGCCGGAGTACGGTATGTTCAGGACAGTCCGCCACCGCGCGCCCGGCGACCTCGTCCCAGTCCGGGATCAGGAGGCCGCCGCCGACATAGCGGAACGAGGAGAGCTCGGGCTGGGCGCCGACCGCGATCACGAAGCAGTTCGCCCAGCAGGCCCCAAGATCCGCCGATTCCACATCGGACACGCTCGGAAAGCGCCGTGCACCACGCAAATTCTCCCAAAGTTCCAGGATCCGCATGACGAGCCGCCGCTCGCCCGACAGAAACGTAGCCATTAGCCAGCCTATATATACTAGTCTATTAATATAAATCTTAGCGTGGAATTAGAAAACAACCCGTTAACCGAACCGGCCCTTCGAATCCGCAACAGCACAACTGCAAGTAACCCCGCCAGGCTTTCGCGGAGCGGGTCATCCTGCCTAGGGCCCGGGTCCGATCGGGGCTCCGGCCCGCGCGGACGCAAAGGCCAGGTCCGCGTGCAAGGCCTCGCCCGCCGCGGCGCTCTCGCCCTCCGCGAAGACCAGGTAGCGCAGCGGGCCGCCGGGGACGACCGCGTCGAAGGGATAGCAGGTGACCAGGGTGAGGGCCGGGCGTCCGTCACCCGGGGCCAGCCGGGCGCGCCGTGCGTCGATCACCCGGGTCTCGACGACCCGGTAACTGCGCCAAGCCCCGTCGGGCCGCTGCAGGCGCAGCTCGGTCCCGGCCTCGAGATCCTGGAGGAAGCGGAAATGAGTGTCGCGGTGGCCCGAGAGCACGGTGTGGCCCGCCCCGCCGGGCGCAGCCGTGCCGCCCAGGTGACCCGGACCGAAGGCCAGCGTCCGCCCGCTGGCGCCGGCCAAGACGACCTGGTCCACTTCGAGCGCCGGTACCAGTAGGCGGGCCACCGGATAGGTATCGGCCCAGGGCCAGGGGCGGGCCGCCGAGGCGCCGGCCAGGGTGGCCTCCCAGGCCCGCGTCAGCAGGACCTGGGCAAGCCAGGCCTTGGCATGGATCGTCCCGGCCGCGCCGATCCGCCAAAGCCCGGCCCCGACAAGCAGGATTCCGAGAGCCGTGGCGGCGTGCCGGAGAAAGCGCCGCCCCGGCATCCTAGATCCCTACCTGCCGAATCCGGCCGACCGCGATCAGGAATACTAGGCCGAGCAGGAGGAAGCCCAGGCCGCTCAGCGCCAGCACCTCGGCCGGCGTGGCCGTCTGCGGCAGGCCGACGCCGGCGCCCCGGGCCGCAGCCTCCCGCATGAACGGGGCCGGCAGGCTGCGCAGCGGCATGGTCTTCTCGGCCGCGCCGAAGACCTTGTCGTAGTCCATGCCGTGCGGCAGGTTGCGCGGCACCTCGGTGCGGTCCAGGGGCTCGCCCTCGGGCCGCGACCGGGCCTCGTCGACCGCCACCAGGCTGGTGTAGGTCGTGACCAGGCGATGCTTCAGGGCGACCGCGACGGCATCCTTGCGCACCGCGGCCCGGTCGCGGCCCCGATGGAGCCCGTCCTGGATGTCCGCGAACTTGGCGCGCGCCCAGATCGCCGCTACGCCGGGCACGGCCGTGACCGCGGCAAGGCGGACGTTTCGCTGCCAAATCGCCTCGCCGCGGCGGGCGCTCAGCCGCAGCGCGCCCTCGAGCCGGTCGAGGGTCACCCCTTCGATGCGGGCGGCGAAACCGACCGGCTGGTCGGCATAGAGGTCCGGCAGGGTGGCCGGATGAAACGCCACCGCGCTTTGGACCGCTTCGGGCCAGCCCACGGTCAGGTCGGTCAGTGCCGGCCGTTCGAGCTTGCGGAACAGCCCGGACATGCGCTCGCCGACCTCGCGCGGGTCGCCGATATAGGTGAAGCCGCCGCGGCCCAGCTCGGCCGCCTTGCGCATGAAGTAGCTGTTGGGAGCCGCGCCGATGCCGACGGTGAAGAGGCGCGCCTCGCCCAGGCGCGCGGCGATGGTCAGGAACAGGTCGTGCTCGTTGCCGACCGCGCCGTCGGTCAGGAACACGACCTGGCGCAGACGCCCGGACAGCGGCGCCTCGTCCAGCGCCCGGGCGAGAGCCGGAAGCATCTCGGTGCCGCCCTCGGCCTCCAGCGAGCGGACGTAGGCCTTGGCCCGCCGCAGGTTCTCGCGGTTCGCCGGACGGGCCCCGGGGAACAGGGAGCGGGTCGTGCTGTCGAAGCGGATGACGTTGAAGCGGTCGCCGGTGGCGAGCCGGTCGAGGGCAAGCGTCACCGCCTGCCTGGCCTGCTCGATCGAGCGGCCGTGCATCGAGCCGGAGGTGTCGATCACGAAGATCAGGTCGCGCGGTTGGGCGCCCTGCTCGTCCTCGCCCACCTCGCTCTCGCCCGCCTCGTACTCGTCCGCCTGGGGCGGCAGCAGGCTCACCAGCAGGTAGCTGTCGCCGTCGATCTCCTCGGCGAAGACCGTCGCCTGCGGCTCCGCGCCCACGGCCGGGCGCCATTCCAGCAGGAAGTCGCGGTCGGCCGGAACGCTGCCGTCGGCCAAGGTGATCAGCCAGCGGCCCGCGGCGCGCTCTTCGATCGAGACGGGGTGGTAGAGGCTCGCGATCTGCTCCAGGGGCAGGCCGGCATCGAGGGAGACGCGCAGGCTGACCGGGTTCGCCAGCCCCTCCTCGGGGCGGCGCACCGGCCCGAAGAGATCGCGGCCGCGGGGCCCGACGGTCGGCGCGGTCTCGGCGGCTGACGGCCGGAGGGCGATCGGCTGCGCCCGGGCCGGCGGGACGGCCGGCCCCGGGGGCGCCTTGACCAGGGGCGCGGACTCCGGGGCGGGGGTGTAGCGCGGCGCCACGACCATGGGGAAGCGATAGCTGAACCGGCCACCGTCGTAGGCCACCTGGTCCTGGTATTCGATTTCGATCACGACCTCTTCGCCGGGGCCGACGTTGGCGAGCGAGGTGACGAAGACATTGGGGCGCTCGCTGCTCAGGAGGCTGGCGCGCCGGCCCTGGGCGGCGGCCTCGCGGTAGACCTTTTCCGCCGCTTCCTTCTCGAGGATGCGGCCTTCGATGCGACGCTGACCCACGGTCATGACCAGCCGGTCGACCGCCGAGCGTTCGGGCAGCGGGAAGACGTAGACGCCCTCGAGCCAGGCGTCGGAGGGGTTGTGGAACCGCTGGCGCACCTTGACCCGGGCGACCTGCCCGTTGAGTTCGACGGCGACGTCGCTCTTCAAGGTCGGCGCCTCGAGCAGGGCATCGTCGCGTCCCGCCTTGAAGAACAGCCCGGCGGGCGGGGGGGCCTCGGCGAAGGGCGCGGCGGGCTGGGCGGCGCGGACGGCCTGGGGCAGGAGGAGCACGGCCAGGAGCGTGACGAGGCCGGCCGCCAAGGTCGCCGCGACCACGGCCAGCGAGCGCCGCAAGATCGTCCTGGCGCGGGGCGGGAAGACGTCGCCGGCCCGATGGGAGGTTGCGCTGGTTGACATTTTGGTTCCCCCTATTCCTGACTTTGCCCGGATCTGGACCGGGCCATTCCAGGCGAGAAGCGGGGCGGCGGCGAGTCGGCAAAGCGGCCATTTCTTGGTGCTTTATGGCGGCAATGGGGCGGCCGCGCGGAACCGGGAAGCTGGACCACGGTGAGTATCGGCGGCCGGCCGGCGCCTTCCCGGTTGCCAGCCGGGAGGCGCTCCATTACCGTTCGCGAAGGGTGCCAGGGCGCCCCCGAGGTTTCCGAAAAACGAGGAGGGCAAGGCCATGTCGTTGATCGCCGAGCGTCTGTCGCGAATCAAGCCCTCGCCGACCATCGCGGTGAGCACCAAGGCGCGCGAGCTGAAGGCCGCCGGGCGCGACGTGATCGGCCTGGGGGCCGGCGAGCCGGACTTCGACACGCCGGACAACATAAAGGAGGCGGCGATCGCCGCGATCCGCCGCGGCGAGACCAAGTACACCGCGGTCGACGGCACGCCGGAGCTGAAGGCCGCGATCTCGGAGAAGTTCCGCCGCGACAACGGACTCGACTACAAGCCCGAGCAGATCACCGTGGGCACCGGCGGCAAGCAGGTGCTCTACAACGCCCTGATGGCGACCCTCGATCCGGGCGACGAGGTGGTCATCCCGGCGCCCTACTGGGTCAGCTATCCGGACATGGCGCTCCTGGCAGGGGGCGAGCCGGTCGCTGTGCCCTGCCCGCAGAACAACGGCTTCCGCCTGCAGCCCGACGACCTCGAGGCGGCGATCACCGACAAGACCAAGTGGATCATCCTCAACAGCCCCTCGAACCCGACCGGCTCGGCCTACAGCCGCGAGGACATGAAGGCGATCACCGAGGTGCTGAAACGCCACGAGCAGGTCTGGGTGATGACCGACGACATGTACGAGCACCTGGTCTACGACGGCTTCGCGTTCTGCACCCCGGCCGAGGTCGAGCCGGCGCTCTACGAGCGCACGCTGACCGTGAACGGCGTCTCCAAGGCCTACTGCATGACCGGCTGGCGCATTGGCTACGCCGGCGGGCCGGCGCCGCTGATCAAGGCCATGGCCAAGGTGCAGTCGCAGTCGACCTCGAACCCGTCGTCGGTCAGCCAGGCCGCCGCGGTCGAGGCGCTGGCCGGGCCGCAGGACTTCATCGCCCAGCACAACGAGGTCTTCAAGGCGCGCCGCGACCTGGTGGTCGAGCGCCTGAACCTCTGCCCCGGCCTGCACTGCCACACGCCCGAAGGCGCGTTCTACGTCTATCCATCCTGCGCGGGGACGATCGGCAAGAAGACCCCCTCGGGCCAGACCATCGGCTCGGACGGCGACTTCGTCACCTACCTGCTGGAGGCCGAGGGCGTGGCCGCGGTGCAGGGCGAGGCCTTCGGCCTGTCGCCCTACTTCCGGGTCTCCTACGCCACCTCGACCGAGGCGCTGGAGGAGGCCTGCGCCCGCATCAAGCGCGCTTGCGAGGCCCTGACGGACTGAGGCGGAGCAGTGGAAAACATGGGAGCCGGACTACAGCAGCGCCGACTTGCACGTCACCCCCACTCCATCCCTCCCCCGTCGAGGGGGAGGGGGGAACTGCCCGTTACGCCGATGCTTTCCCTCCCCCCTTGCGGGGGAGGGCCAGGGAGGGGGGAAGGCCATAAGGCCGAAATCCCCGGCGCCGCGCCATGAAGTTCCTCATCGTGGGGGCCGGCGGGGTCGGCGGGTATTTTGGGGCGCGCCTGGCCGCCGACGGCAACGAGGTCACCTTTGTCGCCCGCGGCGCGCATCGCACGGCCATGGAAGAAGACGGCCTGATGGTGCTCTCGCCGCTGGGCGACCTGCACATAAAGACCCCGCAGCTCTTCGACGACCCGCTTACGGCCGGCCTCTTCGACATCGTCCTGTTCTGCGTCAAGCTGTGGGACACGGCGGCTGCGGCCGAGCAGATCAAGCCGCTGCTGGCCCACGACACCGCCGTGATCTCGCTGCAGAACGGTGTCACGGCGGAGGAGACGCTGGCGCGCGTCCTGGGCCCGCAGCACGTCCTGGGCGGCATCGCCCAGATCTCCGCCACGATCGCCGAGCCGGGCGTGATCCGCCACACCGGGAATTTCGCGCGCCTGATCTTCGGCGAGCTGGACGGCCTGCCGTCGTGGCGCCAGGAGTGCCTGCTGTCCGCCTGTATCGGCGCCGGCGTCGAGGCCGCGGTCTCGCCCGAGATCACGCTCGAGATCTGGCGCAAGTTCGTGTTCCTGGCGCCGCTGGCCGGCGCCGCCTGCTTCTACCGCTGCAGCGCCGGCGAGCTGCTGGCGGTGCCCGAGCGGCGCAGGATGCTGGAATCCCTCACCGCGGAGGCCATTGCGGTCGGCGAGGCCAAGGGCGTCGCCTTGGAGCCGGAGATCGAGGTCGAGGTGCTGAAGAAGCTCGAGTCCTTCCCGTCCGAGATGAAGCCCTCGATGCTGCACGACCTCGAAGCCGGCCGCCGCCTCGAGCTCGACTGGCTGAACGGCGCGGTGGTTCGCCTGGGCAAGGAACTGGGCGTCGAAACCCCGGCCAACGCCGAGGTCACCGAGGCGCTGAAGCCCTACGCCGAAGGAACGGCATAAGCCCGAGAAAAAACCCCGGGCCAGGGGAGGCCCGGGGTCAAGGTTCTTCAGACAGGGAGATTTAGATATTGCCCGCCGTCATCTCCTTGGCGATGTGGTCGGCTTGGCGGATCGCCAGGGTCACGATGGTCAGGGTCGGGTTTTCGGCGCCGCCGGTGGTGAACTGGCTGCCGTCGGAGACGAAGAGGTTCTTGATGTCGTGGGCCTGGCCGAAGCCGTTGACCACGCCGTCCTCGGCCCGCGCGCTCATCCGGCAAGTGCCCAGGTTGTGGGTCGAGGGATAGGGCGGCACCTCGTAGGTCGCCGTCGCGCCGACCGCGTCGTAGACGGCCGAGCCCTGCTTGTAGGCGTGGTTGCGCATGGCGATGTCGTTGGGATGGTCGTCGAAGTGCACGTTGGGCGCCGGCAGGCCGTACTGGTCCTTTTCGCTGGCGTGCAGGGTGATCGCGTTCGATTCCTGCGGCATGTCCTCGCCGACCAGCCACATGCCGGCCATGGTCTCGTAGCCCTCCATGGCCTGGGCGAAGTTAGCCCCCCAGGCACCGGGGTCGAGGAACGCGGCCATGAAGGGAATGCCCAGCGACAGGGTCTCCATCTCGTAACCGCCGACGAAGCCGCGCTTGGGGTCGTTGACCGACTCGTCGGTGATGATCCCGGCCATGGTCGTGCCGCGGTACATGTTCACCGGCCGGGGGAAGGTGGCGTAGACCGAGCCTGTCATGTGCCGCATGTAGTTCCGGCCGACTTGGCCCGAGGAGTTCGCGAGGCCGTCGGGGAAGGTCGACGAAGCCGAGTTCAGCAGGATCCGGGGCGTCTCGATCGCATTGCCGGCGACGCAGACGGCGCGGGCCTTCTGCAGCTGCTGGTTGCCGTCCTTGTCGGCGTAGAGCACGCCGGTCACCTTGCCGCTCGCGTCGTGCTCGATCTTCAGCGCCTGGGCCTGGCTCCTCAGGTCCAGCTTGCCGGTCGCCTCGGCCTTGGGGATCTCGGAGTAGAGCGTCGACCACTTGGCGCCGGTCTTGCAGCCCTGGAAGCAGAAGCCGATCTGCTGGCAGGAGCCGCGGCCGTCGCGCGCCCGGCTGTTGATCGACATGCGCCCGGTGTGCACGCCCTTGTAGCCGAGCCGCTTGGCTCCGGCATACATGACCTTGAAGTTGTTGTTGCCGGGCAGGCCGGGTATGCCGTTGGTCCTGGTCGTGCCCATCTTGTCCTCGGCCTTGGCGTAGTAGGGTTCGAGGTCCGCCAGGGTGAGCGGCCAGTCGAGCAGGTTGGCCCCCGCGATGCCGCCGTAGGTCGACTTGACCTTGAACTCGTGCTCCTGCAGGCGCAGCGAGGCACCCGCCCAGTGCACGGTCGAGCCGCCGACCGTCTTGCAGATCCAGGTCGGCAGGCCCGCGAAGTCCTTGGCGACCCGCCAGGAGCCCGAGGTCGTGCGCTTGTCCAGCCAGGAGAGCTGGCCGAAGGAGCCCCACTCGTCGTTCTGGAAGTCGTCGATCGAGTAGCGCTTGCCGGCCTCGAGCAGCACCACCTTGATGCCCTTCTCGCACAGCTCGTGGGCCAGCGTGCCCCCGCCCGCGCCGGAGCCGATCACGGCCACGACGGAGTCGTCGTTGAGGTCGAATTTCGCCATTATTCCTGTCCTCCCCGCTCAGCCGGCCTTGGGGCTGGCGTCCTCGGACGGCTCGCCGGCCCATCTCAGGTCGTCGAAGCCGCGCTCGAGGTAGCCGCCGAACTCGAAGGAAGCGCCCTCGTAGCCGAAGTGGCGCCAGACCAGCGGATTGTTGTAGAGCGCGACCACCGTGGTGCCGCGCACCTTCTGGAAGAAGGGCGTCGCCTCCATCGACTCCAAGACCTCGAGCTGATAGCCCTCGGAGAGGTCGACCCAGTTGACGCCCTTGGCCGAATCGAGCTGGCCCACGCCGTCCTTGATCAGGCCGACCAGGCCGGCGTCGCCCTTGGCCGCGCCGTCGAGCTGCTCGACCACGCCGGCGTAGTACATGTCGCCCAGCGACGCGTGGGGATAGAGCCGACGCGACATGCCCAGCAGCGTCACGCCCTCGTGCCCGGTCAGCGTGCCCAGCTCGAGCGCCCAGGCGCCGTCGCTGGCCATGATGACCGATCCGGACGCGATCGCCGCCGCACCGGCCGCCGCCAGGCCACTGGTCTGCAGGAATTGGCGGCGGTTCATGCCACTGTTACTCATCTCGTTCCTCCTCCCTTCTTGATCGCTTGCCGCGGTGCGCGGCCGGCGCCTCACTGGTAGCGGCCGTGCCGTTCCAGCACCTCGATCTTGTAGCCATCCGGGTCCTGGACGAAGAAGAAGCGGGCCATCAGCGCGCCGTCGCGGTGGAACTCCTTGACGTCGGCGGGCTCGAGCCCAAGCTCCTGGAACCGGTGGTGCTCGGCCTTGGCGTCGTCGACGCAGACCGCCACGTGGCCGTAGCCAGTACCGTGGGTATAGGGCTCGCTCTCTCCCTTGTTGAGCGTCAGCTCGATCTCGAAGTCGTTCTCGTCGTTGCGCAGGTAGACCAGCGCAAAGCCGTCGAAATCGAAATGGTCGGCGACCTCGAGGCCGAAGGCCTTGCCATAGAAGTCGATCGACTTATCCAGATCCAGCACCCGGATCATGGTGTGGATGGCCTTCGCCATCGCGCCCTCCCAGTTTTTTTTGTTCTTGGCCGGACTAGGCTAAACCCTGGCGGGGGTCGGGTGGTGGTAGCGGGGTACTACACCTGCTTACTCCGCGGCGCCGGCGACCAGCTCGCGGCGGGCGTCCTGCACCACTGCGGCCGGGCCCTTGAGATAGTTCACGCAGCTGACGCGCAGCAGCGAGGCGAAGTTGGCGATCTCGCCGTGCTGCTCCAGCACCTCGTCGTAGAGCGTCGAGAGGAAGCGCGGCGTGGTCATGTTCTGGCTTTCCGCGAGCTCGTCCAGGATATCCCAGAAGGTGGCCTCCAGGCGGATGCTGGTCGCGTGGCCGGCCAAGCGCAGCGAACGGGTGATGTAGCGGTAGTTGCCGGGATCCTGCCCGGCAAAGATCTGACACATGATGTAACCTCCCTGACCAAGAGCCCTTTTTTGAGCCGAGGGCCCCGGCATTTGGCTCAGCATAGCACGATCGGGGCTCCGGACGGCAATTCCCGGGGCCGGGCCGAAAAAAAAGCCCGCTTTTCTGTTGAAGGCGGGGGTCTAGTTTGAAACCATTGGCCGCAACAGATGAGGAAGCGCGATCGGCCTTCCCCACGGTCTGATCAGCAGGGAGGTATCCATGACCACAAAGACGGTATCGCCGCCACGTTGTGCCGTACTTGTCGGCCCCTATACGAGCGGCAAGACGACGCTGCTCGAGGCCATGCTTCACACGGCGGGCGCGATCCACCGCAAGGGGTCGATCGCCGAAGGCAATACGGTCGGCGACAGCACGCCCGAGGCCCGCGCCCGCCAGATGGGCGTCGAGCCCAATTTCGCCCATGCCGAATACCTGGGCGAGGCCTGGTCCTTCATCGACTGCCCCGGCTCGGTCGAGCTCAGCCAGGAGAGCCGCAACGCCCTGATGGCCGCCGACGTCGCCGTCGTGGTCGCCGAGCCCGAGCCCGAACGGGCGCTGACCCTGGCGCCGATCTTCCGCTTCCTCGAGGACTACAAGATCCCGCACATGCTCTTCGTCAACAAGATGGAGAAGTCGAACGCGCGGATAAAGGTCCTGCTCGAGGCGCTGCAGGCGGTCTCGCCGAGCCCGCTGGTGCTGCGTCAGGTGCCGATCCGCGACGGCGAGGACGTGACCGGCTTCGTCGACTTGGTCAGCGAGCGGGCCTACCGCTACCAGGAGGGCAAGAGCTCGGACCTGATCGAGATGCCGGAGGCGGTCAGGGACCGCGAGGGCGAGGCGCGCCAGGAGATGCTCGAATCGCTCGCCGACTTCGACGACAACCTGCTCGAGCAGCTGCTGGAGGACAAGGTCCCGGCGCCGGACGAGGTCTACGGACAGCTCACCGAGGACCTGCGGAAGGACCTGATCGTCCCGGTGTTCCTCGGCTCGGCCGAGCACATGTTCGGCATCACGCGGCTCTTGAAGGCGCTGCGCCACGAGGGGCCGGACCCGGCCACGACCGCGGAGCGCCTCGGCATTCCGATCGGCGGCGCCCTGACGGCCACGGTGGTCAAGACCCTGCACCAGTCGCACACCGGCCGGCTCTCCATCGCCCGCATCTGGCACGGCAAGATAGAGGACGGCATGACCCTGGCCGGCGAGCGGCTGTCGGGCCTGTACCATGTGATGGGCGGCGAGAACCAGAAGCTCTCCAAGGCCGGGACGGGCGACCTCGTGGCGCTCGGCCGCCTGGAGGAGCTCCAGACCGGGGACCTGATCACCGCCGAGGGCCGGAGCGCCGGGGCCGACATGCTCTGGCCCGAGGTCAAGTCGCCGGTCTTCTCGCTCGCCGTCGCGCCGAAGAACCGCCAGGACGAAGTCAAGCTGACGACGAGTATCGCCAAGCTGATCGAGGAGGACGCCTCGATCTCGCTCGAGCACAACCAGAGCACCCACCAGATGCTGCTCTGGGGCCAGGGCGAGATGCACCTGAAGCTGGCGGTCGAGCGGCTGAAGAGCAAGTACAACGTCGACGTCGAGATGGCCCCGCCGCTGACCGCCTACAAGGAGACCATCCGCAAGGGCACGACCCAGCACTCGCGCTTCAAGCGGCAGACCGGCGGCCATGGCCAGTTCGGCGACGTCCAGGTCGAGATCAATCCGCAGCCGCGCGGCCAGGGCTTCGAGTTCATCAACAAGGTCGTCGGCGGCTCGATCCCCAGGAACTACATCCCTGCGGTCGAGCACGGCGTCAAGGACTACCTGGAGAGCGGCCCGCTCGGCTTCCCGGTGGTCGATGTCTCGGTCACGCTGTTCGACGGGCAGTACCACTCGGTCGACAGCTCGGACATGGCCTTCAAGACGGCCGGCCGCCTGGCCATGCAGGAGGGGCTGCCGAACTGCCAGCCGGTGCTGCTGGAGCCGATCTACGAGGTCACCATCTCGGTGCCCACCGACTTCACCAACAAGATCCACAGCCTGGTCAGCGGCCGGCGTGGCCAGATCCTCGGCTTCGAGCCCAAGCCCGGCTGGACCGGCTGGGACGACCTCAAGTGCTATCTGCCGCAGTCCGAGATCCACGACCTGGTGATCGAGTTGCGCTCGCTCACCCTGGGGGTCGGCAGCTTCGCCTGGAAGTACGACCACCTGCAGGAGCTGACCGGCAAGCTGGCCGATAAGGTGATCGCCGATCGCAAGGGCGCCGATTAGCGCGGCAAGGGCCGCGCCATGACGACCAGCACCGCCAAGGGTCCGGCCGAGCGCGCGGCCGGTCTGCTGCTCGCGGCCCGGCGCGCGCGGCGCCCGATCGAGGCACTGCCGGACGACTGCCGGCCGGCGACCCTGGACGAGGGCTACCTCGCGCAGGACGCCTTCGTGGCCTTGTCGGGCGGCGTCGTGGCCGGATTCAAGATCGGCGCGACCAGCGCCAAGGCCCAGGCCTTCCTCGGGATCGATGCGCCCTTTGCCGGCTGCGTCCTGAAGGACGACCTGCACGACAGTCCGGCCGTACTCGCCGCCGCGCGGTTTCCGTTCCGCCTGATCGAGCCGGAGTTCGCCTTTCGCCTGGGCCGCGACCTGCCGTCCCGCTCGGACGGCTATTTGCCCGAGGAGGTGGCCGCCGCCGTGGCGGAGCTGCACCCGGCCATGGAGCTCGTGACCAGCGGCCTCCAGGACTGGCGCAACCAAGGCGTGGCCTCGCTGATCGCCGACAACGGGGTCAACGCCGCCCTGATCCTGGGCCCGGCCTGCGCGAACTGGCGCGAACTCGACCTGCCGCGGCACGAGGTCACGCTGCGGGTCAACGGCGAGCTGGCCGGGACCGGCGTCGGCGGCAACGCCCTGGGCGGCCCCCTGACCGCACTCGCCTGGCTGGTCGACCACCGCGCGCGCCGCGGCCAGAGCGTCGCGGCCGGCCAGGTGGTTACCACCGGCGTGGTGACCGAGTTCGTCGAGTTGGACGCCGGGGACGAGGCGGTCGCGGACTTCGGGGCCTTGGGCGAGGTGCGGCTCGCGTTCACCGCCTGACCGCCGCCTGACCGCCCGAGGCCATTGACGGGCGAGCGGGCGCCCTGCACCCTGCGCCCCGGAGCGATCGCGACGAACAGGCCCCCGCCGATGCAAGATCCCCGCTCAGCGAACCCGATCCTCGTCGTCGAGGACGATCGGAACATCGCCGCCCTGGTCGAGACCTACCTCGCGCGGGCCGGCTTCGAGCCGATCGTCGCCCACGACGGCCCGGCGGGCCTCGAGCTGCTCCGCCGGCACAAGCCCGGCTTCGTGGTCCTGGACCTCATGCTGCCCGGCGTCGATGGCTGGGACCTGTGCCGCGAGATCCGCAAGCAGTCCGACGTTCCGATCCTGATCCTGACCGCCCGCGAGGAGGAGCTCGACCGGATCCTGGGCTTCTCCCTGGGGGCCGATGACTACGTGGTCAAGCCGTTCAGCCCGCGGGAGCTGGTCGAAAGGGTCAAGGCCATCCTGCGCCGCTCGCGGCCCGCCGCACCGGACGCCGACGCGCGCCTGCAGCACGGGCCGCTGGTCCTCGAGCCGGACAAGCACAAGGTGACCCTGGACGGCCGTTCGATCCCCTTGACCCCGTCGGAATACACGCTCCTCCATACCCTGATGAGCGCGCCGGGGCGGGTCTTCTCGCGCGACACCCTGCTGGGTCATCTCCATCGGCACGGCGAGGCCGTGGTCGACCGGGTGATCGACGTCCACATCGGCAAGCTCCGGCAGAAGATCGAGGCCGACCCCTCCGAGCCGCGTCTCATCCTGACGGTGCGCGGCGTGGGCTACCGCTTCGCCGAGCGGGACGAGACCTGAAATCCGGGAGCCGGACATGAAAAGCACCCTGCTGTGGAAGCTCCTGGCGATCAATGCGGCCATGATCGGCGTGGTCTTCCTGGTGGTGTGGCTGGCCGTCGATTTCCTGGCGGCCGACTATTTCTCCGTTCTGATGGAGCGCTACAACATCTCGCCGGCCGAGAGCCACCAGATGTTCCTGGACGCCATACACCGCTATCTCATTCAGGTGAGCGTGGCGGCCCTGGCGCTTGCCGTCCTGTTGAGCTTTCTGCTGACCCGCAAGGTCCTGCGACCGCTTTCCGACATGGCGGCGATTTCGAGGCGGATCGCCGCGGGCGACTATACCGACCGCGTCGAGGCCGCGTCGCGGGACGAGGTCGGCCACCTGGCGCGCGCGTTCAACCAGATGGCCGACGGCCTGGAGCGGGTCGAGCTGCTACGGCGCTCCATGGTGGTCGACATGGCGCACGAGCTGCGCACGCCGCTGACCAACATCCGCGGCTACCTCGAGGCCCTGGCCGATGGCGTGGTGCCGCCGTCGAAGGAGACCTTCGAGATGCTTCAGGAGGAGATCCTGCGGCTCGTCCGGCTGGCCGAGGACCTCAACCAGCTGACCAAGGCCGACGCCGCCCGGGCCTATCTGCAGCGCGAGGAGATCGCCCTGCCCGACCTGATCGAACAGGTCCTCGAGCTCTACCGCTATCAGTTCGAGTCGCGCGGCATCTCGGTGGAGACCGACTACGCCGAGGGGACCAGGCCCCGGGAGCAAGGGCGCGTGACGGGCGATCGGGACAAGCTGCTGCAGGTGCTGCGCAACCTGATCCAGAACGCCTGCCAATACACCCCCGGCGACGGCGCCCTCTCGATCACGACCGAGCGCGAGGCGGAGGGGATCAAGGCGACCTTCGCCAATACCGGGCCCGAGATCGCGGAGGCCGAACTGAAGCTCATTTTCGAACGCTTCCACCGGGCCGAGAAGTCGCGCTCGCGCGAGAGCGGAGGCGCCGGGATCGGTCTCGCGATCGTCAAGGAACTGGTCGAGGCCCACGGCGGCCGGGTCGGCGCCGAGAGCGCCGAAGGCCGTATCCGGATCTGGTTCACCCTGCCGGGCTGAAGCCAAGGGTCACCGATCCTGGCCTTTGGCATAACGGCAATGTGATCGGCCTTTACACAATCTTTAAGGCCTCGTTATCCGCGCTTTACACAGGCCTCCCATCTTTGTCATGCCGGGCCCGCAGGGCTGCGGCCCTCCGATACAGGGCCGGCCGGCGAACACAAACCCGAGTTGGGAGACAACGACACATGACCAAGACCATCCGCCCCAGGCTGAAAGAGACCGCCGTGGCCCTGAGCGCCGCGGTCCTCCTGAGCAGTGCCGCGGCCCTGCCGGCCGCCGTGGCCCATGCCGCGGGAACCCCCGTTCAGGTCGCGGCGGGCTGTAGCCCCTGCAATCCCTGCGCGGCCAAGAGCCCATGCAACCCCTGCAACCCCTGTGCGGCCAAGAACCCCTGCAACCCCTGCGCCGCCAAGAGCCCGTGCAACCCCTGTGCGGCCGCGAACCCCTGCAACCCCTGCGCGGCCAAGAATCCCTGCAATCCCTGCAAGGCGAACTGAGACGCGGCGCCTCGGCGCCGCAATGACCCGAGAGAAGGGAGAAAGTCACCATGAATAAGGCGTTACATGTATTCGCACTAATGGCACTTCTGGCGACACCGCTGCTGAGTGCCGAGGCGCAGACCCCGGGATTCGGCGAACTCTACTACGACGGCATAGTCGTCGGGACCGTCGTGCCGCCCGCGAGTTCCCCCAAGGAAGGGCGCGACAATCTCTACGTGGTTCCGGACCAGCGGGCGGTCATCGGCGTGGCGCCGGGCGACACGGGCTATCACGGTGGTCACTGGGCGGTCCATATCGTCGCATGGAATGTCGCACCCTACGTCTTGACCTCGGAAGAAGAGGTGCTTATGGCCATGATCAACGGCGACGTGACCATCGCACGTATGTTGTCGTTGGACTTCCGTTGCCCCGTCCAGCCGAACGGCTGAATTCGACGGGAACCCGCGTTGGTCGAGGGCTGGCGCCTTCGGCCGGCGCGGCCGCGAACCATCGCCTCCCCGAAGCTGCTTGAAGGCGGGAGCGCGGGAAACAGGAGGACGGAATGAGGAAGATCGCTGTGCTCTTCGCCGCCGTGCTCATGGCCGGCTTCGGCGCAAGCGCCTTCGCGGCGGCAGGCGAGCGGGTCAAGGTGACCGGCGAGGTCATCGACAGCTGGTGCTACATCACCGAGATCATGTTCCCCGAGGGCTCGGCCCATCACCAATGCGCCGTTTGGTGTGCAGCCGGCGGCATCCCCGTCGGCATCCTGGGCGACGACGGCACGGTCTACATGGTGCTCAAGACGGGGGACGACGCGACCAGCGTCGCCAACCCGGCGGTGCTCGAGATCCAGAGCCACCGGGTCAAGGTGGACGGCGCGCTCTACAAGCGCGACGGCATCAATTACCTGGTCGTCGACCGGGTGCTCGCCGACGAGGGCATCGTCAAGGTCAACCACGAGGAATGGGGCGTTCAGCCCTTCGGGAAATAGCACCATGAACAAGCCTCTCACCGCCGCGCTGCTGTTCGCCGGCCTGCTGGCCGCGGCGCCGGCCTGGGCCGCCGAGGAATGGGGCCTGCCCGAGGAGGAGGTGGCGCGCTTCGAGGCCAAGGTGGTCGACGTGCTCTGCGAGCTGACCGGCGACTGCCCGGCCGATTGCGGCGCCGGCAAGCGCCAGCTGGGCCTGGTGACCGACGCCGGTACGCTGGTGCTGCCGGTCAAGAATTTCACGGCCTTCTCCGGCGCGGCGGCCGAGCTGATCGACTTCTGCGGCAAGCGCGTCGTGGCCGACGGCCTGTTCACGACGAACCGGGGCGTCAGGATCTTCGCGCTGCAGTTCGTCAAGGAGGCGCCGGACGGCAAGTGGCGGCGGGCCAACCGGTTTCTGCCCAAGTGGGCCGAGGCCAACGGCTTCCAGCCAGGCGGTCCCGAGGCCAAGCAGTGGTTCCGCCACGACCCGAGCGTCAAGGCCGTGATCGGACGCGACGGCGTGCTGGGCCTTGGCACCGAGGCCGACAAGGACTATCTGGAGAAACAGTGAGGGAAGCCAGATGCTGATCAAGCTCAAACGCGGCTGGGAGTTGCCGGAGCGCGCGGCCACGCCCGAGGCGGTTTTCCACGA
>Ga0224508_10001106_pt1 | contig 24581 bp, 17 predicted proteins | sample SF_Jan12_sed_USG_4_FD_170157 | JGI IMG/M metagenome (GOLD analysis project Ga0224508, IMG submission 170157) | Sediment microbial communities from San Francisco Bay, California, United States - SF_Jan12_sed_USGS_21 | ecosystem: Environmental > Aquatic > Marine > Sediment | place: USA... | reverse complement strand
ACGGCCGCACCATGATGGGAGTCGGCGCCGCCGACATGATGGGCCTGCACCATCGCCTCGGCGTGCACGCCTGCGGCACCAACTGTGGAATCGGCGCGTCGGAAGTGGTGGCGACGATTCTCAACATGCAGGCCAGCAAACCCGCCGACGCCGGCGACCCGGTTCTGGTGGCCAAGGCCAACTGCGGCATCCCGGAATTCATCGACGGCGAAATCCACTATAACGGCACCCCGGAAATCATGGCGCGTTACGCGGTCATGGCGCGCGATGCCGGGGCACGTATCGTCGGCGGTTGCTGCGGCACCTCGCCCGAGCACGTCGCCGCAATGCGCCACGCGCTCGACACAACGGCCCCGGGGCCGGCGCCCAGCATCGAAGAGGTCGCGCGCGAGCTCGGCGAAGTCAGCGCCGGCGCGCAGGCCCAGGCCGACGGCCAGCACGAAATCAAGACCCGCGGCAGCGCCCGCCGCCGCCGACGCCGTTAATCCCTTTCATCGCCCGAACAGCGGCATCATTATTGGGGTCGGCGGCAATAAGCGCCCCATCGCGGACGCGGGAGGTTTGTGATTTACTGCTACAAGCTGTTAGCCAAAATCTCGAAAAGTAGCCCGCTTCCAGAAAACAGGTAAAATGCCGTGTTAAACGAGCCAGGCGCAACCTCTGGAGATCCGCCATGAAAACGAAAGCCATCACGCGACAGGGCCGTCGCCGAGTATTACGCTTTGCCGGGGTCGCCGCGGCTGCATTGATGCTCGAGGGGTTGCCGTTCGCGTTACGCGCGGCCAATGTGGACAAAACAAAGATTGGCATCGTCGGCTCGGGCAGAGTCGGTGGCGGGATTGGCAGCGTGTGGGTGCAGGCCGGACACGAAGTCATGTTTTCATCGCGCCACATAGAGCATGACAAGGCGCTTGCCGCCAGGCTCGGCACCAACGCACATGCCGGAACGCCGCGCGAAGCCGCCGCCTTCGGTAACGTGCTGATGATTTCGGTTCCTTACGGCGCACTGCCCGAAGTCGGCCAGGATCTGGCGACGCTGATCAAGGGCAAGCTAGTGATCGATACCTGCAATCCGTTCGTCTGGCGTGACGGTGACATCGCAACCTGGGCGCGCAACAAAGGCGCCGGTCTCGCCTCGGCGGAATTGCTCCCTGGTGCGCGGATTGTCCGCGCCTTCAATGCCATTGGCGCCGCGCGCATGAGCACGGCGCATGAAGATCCCGGGCGCGTTGGCATGCCGATCGCCGGCGACGATGCGCAAGCTATCGAAATCGCTTCGCGCCTGATCCGCGACATCGGTTACGAGCCTGTCCTGATCGGTGGTCTCGAGATGGGAAAATATCTGATGCCAGGCACCCCGCTCTCGGGCGAGCACGCGCCGGATCAGATCCGGAAAATCGTCGCCACGCTCAATTAGCTGCGCTCGTTATGGCGCGCTTAAGTAAGCGCCATTCAGACTTGACCCTGTTTTCCGATTAGCGAAGTGACTGTCGCAACCGACGGCAGTAGCGACGTCTATGTGGCGGCCAATTTTACCCATTACAATACCACAGCGGCAATCAGGCTGGCGCACCTCACCCCGGCAGACCTGTTAGTCAGGCGAGCCGGAAGAGCATGCCGAGAAAGGTAGCGTCCTGTATGCCCGCGATCGATTGAGCCCATTCCCTGACCGGATATCCGCTCATGGCCGAACTACGAAGCGTTGATTTCGCCGACAATCGGCTCCTTTGGGGAAAGCCGACCCTCAGCCAGGAATTACAGGCTTCCGAGCTCGACCCAAAGCTATCGCTTGAATTACTTTTATTTTCCCTCAAGAATTTAAGACTTAGGCAAAAAATTCAATGAGTTAGCCAACTGTACTGAATCTGGCGGCCAATCAGGCGATATGCATTCCGAGCGGCAGTTTCGAGCTTAATTTTGTTGACGCGCTGCCGATATATACCGGGTCATGACGAAACAATCGCAAAAGCCAGGCCCGGCGTCCGAAAACTCTGAGCCCATAGCGCTATATGCCGCGGACGATGCCTCCGGGTCGAAGCGGGCGTTAGTCGACGAAAACCGGATGCTGCGACGGCGCCTCGCCGACAGAGATGCTGAGCTCGAATCCAGGAAAGAACGCGAACAAACCCTGTCCGGCGCCATCAAACTCGGCCTTTGGGAATGGGACGAGGTCAATAATCGGCCCAGTTACCTGTCCGAGGAATTCGCTTCCATACTGGGATTAAGTCAGACGGAAGTGAGCGAGCTCTACCATTGCGAAGAAGATCTGTACCGCTTCATTCACCCGGACGATCTCGAGAATTACAAGCACCACGTATTGATGCTGGCCCGGGAAAAGAACAGCGATGGCAAGGCACATGTGTTCGATTATCGTGTCGTCAGGCCCGACGGGGAGATACGCCACGTGCGCGAAATGGAAATCGGACTTCACGAAAAAGACGGCGTGCTGCTGCAGTCATACGGCGCCGTACAGGATACCACCGAGTACCATCGGCTACTTGAAACCGCCCGCGAGAGCGAACAACGCTACAGCTCCCTGTTTTCGGAAATGCCCCTGGGGTTCATGGAACAGGACTATTCCTATATCAAGCAAAAAATCGACAGTCTCCGCTGCGAAGGCATCGATGACATAAAGACATACCTGGAGTCCCAGGGCGATCTACTGCAGGATCTGGTCGCCGGCACGACGGTCATCGCCGTAAACGATGCGACATTCACGCTCTATGGCGCAAAAAACCTGGAAGAATTCATGGAAGACGATGAAGACGTTGCTTCCTGGTGGAACGACGAATGGGTCAGGTATTATGCCTCGGAAATCAACGACCTGCTGGGCGCGGGCAAAATTCACGAGGCAGAACAGATCGAGGAAAGGATGGACGGATCCTTTTTCCAGGCGCGCATGATTACCAAGGTGCTCGAGGGCTACGAAGACAGCTGGGAGCGGGTGATTACGGTCTACGAGGATGTCACCGAGCGCAAGCGTAACGAAGCCGCACTGACAGAAGCCAAGGAATCGGCGGAACAGGCGAGCAAGGCTAAAAGCGAATTTCTCGCCACCATGAGTCACGAGATCCGTACGCCGATGAACGGCGTGCTCGGCATGACCGAGCTGCTAATGGACACCGATCTCGATATGCGCGCGCAGCGCCTGGCCGCTACCGCCCATCGATCGGCCGAATCCCTGCTAGAGATCATCAACTCCATCCTCGATTTCTCCAAGATCGAGGCCGACAAAATGGAACTCGCCGACGAGGACTTTCATCTGCGTGAATTGCTCGAAGACGTGCTCGACATAATTGCCGGGCAGGCACATCGCAAGGGCCTCGAATGCATCGCGGATTTACCGCCCGATCTGCCCACGCTGGTCAGGGGCGACGCGTTACGGCTGCGCCAGGTGATGATCAATCTGCTCGGCAACGCGGTCAAGTTCACCGAGCGCGGCGAAGTCAGGTTAACGGCCAGGGCCCAGGAGCGCGGGATCGACAGGTTCCAGATGATGTTCGAAATTTCCGATACCGGCCCCGGAATCCCGCTCGAGAATCAAAAGACCATATTCGACGCGTTCAGCCAGATCGACAGTTCGGCCAGCCGTCGCTATGGCGGCACCGGGCTGGGATTGGCGATTACCAGCCGCCTGATCGAGTTGATGCACGGCCGCATAGAACTGCAAAGCGAGCCGGGCAACGGCGCCCTGTTTCGCCTGAGCATTCCACTCGCCGTCGCCGAAGAAGACCTCACTCAACCGCAGGTTCCCGAGGCCCTGGTCGGCCTGCGCGTGCTGATCGTCGACGACCACGCCGTTAATCGCGACATCCTGCATAACCAGGTCCTGTCCTGGGGCATGCGCAACGACAACGCGGCATCGGGCCTGAAGGCGATCGAGTACATTCGCCGGGCGCAGACGCAAAACGACCCATACCAGATCGTATTACTGGACTGGCATATGCCGGACATGGACGGCATGGAACTGGCCACGACGCTTACCGCGGACCCCGGCATTCATACCCCGCAACTGATACTGCTGAGTTCGAGCGGTTTCGACACCCATTCCGCGATTGCCAAAAAAGCCTCGATCGCCCGTTACCTGCAAAAACCGGTCAGGCAGCAGCAACTGCTTGAATGCCTGTGCGATGTGATCGGAGACCGGCATTCCAGCAAACAGGCCGGCGGGCGAAAAATCCATCGATTTGCCGGCCAGATTCTGCTGGCCGAGGATAACGAGGTGAACCAGGAAGTAGCCATCGGCATGCTGATGGCCCTCGGCTGCGACCCGGATGTGGCCGAGAACGGCATCGAGGCGGTGGAAGCGGCCAGCAATAAAGCTTACGACCTGGTCCTGATGGATTGCCACATGCCGGAATTGAGCGGCTTCGGCGCAAGCCGACAGATTCGCGAACACGAAAATCGACAGCGGCTGCCGCGTGTCCCGATCGTCGCGCTGACCGCGGATGTCAAAAAGGGCATCGAGGCGGAATGCACCGAGGCCGGCATGGACGGCTACCTGAGCAAGCCCTTCAGCCAGGATAAGCTGGCGGCCACCCTGGAGCAGTGGCTGGCAGCGGAAGTGGACGTCGGTCATGGCCCCCCGGAAACGCCTGCCGATAACGACGAAAGCGAAATCGATACCGCCGTTCTGGCGGAACTACGCAAGTTATCGGAGACCACCGGGCGCGATATCATCGGCAAATCGGTGCGCGCCTTCCTGCAGCAGACGCCCGCGGATCTGACCCGGCTTCGCCAGGCCCTGTCTGACAACGATCTCGAGACGCTCAGAACAATCGCCCACAGCCTGAAATCGTCGAGCGCGAACCTGGGCGCGACAGGGATTTCCCGGGTGTGCGCCCGGATCGAGGAAGCGGCCCGCGAGCAACGTATCGATCTCGCGCCGGCACAATTACTCATTCTCGAATCCCAGTTGCCCGGGGTGTTGCGCGAATTAAGCCAACAGGTCGAGCCGGGCGAGGACGACAATCGGGATCAGCCGGGCGAGAAGCAGTCGCCAACAAAAACCGCGGCGCCTGTGGTCCTGGTTGCGGACGATGACAGCGGATTTCGCCTGACCACGAGCGAGGCGCTCAGGGGCAGCGGATTCTATGTGATCGAGGCGGCCAGCGGCGAGTCGGCCCTGTCGGCGCTGCAGGAAACCCTGCCCGATCTCGTCCTGCTCGATGCCTTAATGCCCGGGATCGATGGATTCGACGTTTGCCGGAAAATCCGGCAAAGGCGCGAAACCCGCAATATTCCGGTCATGATACTGACCGGACTCGGCGACATGGAATCGGTCAACCGGGCGTTCGAGTCCGGCGCCACCGACTTTGTCGTCAAGCCGATCAATTACGCGGTGCTGGGTTCGCGTATTCAGTTCCAGTTGCGCGTTGCCAGTGACCTCCGGGAATTACGCATCAGCCAGGAATGGCTGGCCAGCGCGCAGCGCATTGCAAGCATCGGCTACTGGCAGTGGAACTCCCGTAGCGACGATTTCGTGATTTCCGAACAACTCGCGGAGCTGCTGTCGCTGGGCAAGGTCACGCATCTGGGCGGCCTGGACGAGTTCGTCGAGATGGTCCACCCGGAAGACCGTGAATTTATCCGCAACAAGATCGTCAACGCCGGTCTCGAAGGCGGATCGAGTTCCGGCGATTACCGCCTGTGCACACTGGAATCGGAGACGCTTGCCGTGCACCAGGAACTGGCGCGGCCGAGCGATTCCCGCGATATCGTGCTCGGCACCGTGCAAAATATTACCCGCCAACGCGAATCGGAAAAGAAGATTCGCCAACTGGCCTACTCCGATGAACTGACCGGGCTTGCAAGCCGCGCCTATTTCCATAAGCACCTCGAGGATGTCATCAAGGCCGCGCATCGCCGCAGCGAACGTTTCGCGCTGCTGTTCCTGGACCTCGACGGCTTCAAGGACGTCAACGACAGCCTTGGACACGACGCGGGCGATTTGCTGCTCAAGGAAATAGCACGACGCCTGCAGAACGTGCTCAGGGAGACCGATTTCGTCGCCCGCCTGAGCGGCGACGAGTTTTGCATCATGGTCGATAAGGTCTGCGAACAATACGACGCCGCCCACGTCGCAAGCCGTTGCCTCGAGAGCCTGAACGAGTCCGTTAAACTGGGACGGCAAACGATTCGTCCCCGCTGCAGCATCGGTATCGCCCATTACCCGGACGACGGCGACGATTCAAAATCGCTGCTGAAGGCGGCCGATAGCGCCATGTATGCGGCCAAGGAAAGCGGCAAGCACCGCTACATGTTCTACCAGACGGAATTTACCGACAAGGCCGATAACCGTCTACGCATCGAACAGGAGTTGCGCCAGACGATCGACAAGGGAGAGCTGGAGCTTCACTACCAGCCGCAAATCGATCTCGAAAGCGGGCGCATGGCCGGGGTCGAAGCGCTGGTGCGCTGGAACCATCCGACGCGCGGGCAGATTCCGCCCGCTGAGTTTATCGACATCGCCGAGCGCATCGACTTCATCAAACCGCTGGGGCAATGGGTTTTGAAAACGGCATGCGAGCAGCTTATGGCCTGGCGAGAAACGGATTTACCGCACTTCCAGCTGGCGGTGAATGTCTCGTCCAGCCAGTTTCGGGATTCCGAATTTGCCGACACGGTAGCGCAGGTACTAGCGGACAGCGGGCTTCCGGGTGCTTCACTGGAGCTCGAAATTACCGAGAGCGTCACCCAGCCGACGCGCGAGAACCTGGCGATATTCAATCGCCTGAAGGAAATGGGCATCAGCATTGCAATCGACGATTTCGGTACCGGCTTCTCTTCGCTGGCGTCGCTCAAACACTTGCCCATCGACCACCTGAAAATCGACCGCGTCTTTATTACCGACATGGTGCAGGATCCAAAGTCGTCCATATTACTCGGCACGATCGTCGGCACCGCGCATGCACTCGGCCAAACCGTTATCGCCGAAGGTGTAGAGGAAGCAGACCAGGTCAAGGTTCTGGTCGCGATCGGATGCGATATCATCCAGGGATTTTACTTCGGCAAACCGGTTCCTGCAGCTGAGATACCCGAGATGGCAAACCGCGATTACCTGGCCCGAATCAAAACGGCAGAAACTCCACTTTCGATCCGTGGGGCAGGAGCGTCATGAAAACCAGCCTGAAACACGACGGTGAATACGTCAACAACCGCATAAGCAAGCTCTAACTGTCCACCTTGCCGGCCATGGGACATTAGCCTCACAGAATACCAGGGCGATCAAGGCAGAATCGCCGCAACGGTCGACCTCTGTGGTCAAGCTGGTCTCAGCACCGATCGAAACTTAAAAGGCGCCGCCCAGAGTCAGATAAACCTGGTCTTCGCCACCTTCGTCGTAGCCGTGCGCGTAGCCCAGCCGCAGGTTCAGGTTGAGCGCGTAGAATAAATTTACCCGCGCCAGAACTTCGGCGCCGGCGGCGGAACGATATTCGTCGGGTTCGCTGCCGTCGTTCCAGGTCGCGCCACCTTCGACAAACAGGTTCGCCGATATATCCAGCAAACCGACCGGCGGAGACATGACGCCGCGCTCGACATTAGCCAGCGGCAATCGCCAGTCGAGGGTTGCCAGCTGCATTCTGCGGCCCGAACTGGTGCTATCGTAACCGCGCAGGGTATATCGTCGATTGTTGAGGAACGGCCCGACCCGCCCGTTGAGAATTTCCAGCAACCCTGCCGACGTGCGCACGCCGCCAAGCCTGAACGGCCTGGGCTCCTCGTCTCCCCAACCGTGCACATAGCGAAGGCCGATCACGTGAGCGCTGGCGCCGAGACGCAGGTACTCGCGCCAGTCCAGCGTGTAGATGTTGCCGCTATAGTCACTGTCCCCGAGATCACTGCTTTCCAGCACCAGTTTCACCGCGCGGCCGTCGCCGGGGCTGATCGCGCGAGCGCGCTGCTGGGCGCTGATATAAACAATACCGAGACCCGCCAGGTTGTCTTTCTGGTTATCGCGTTCGACGAAGCCTTCCTCGGTAAAGCGGTCGCTCTCGTAAACGCTTGCCAGCCCGAAAAATGGCAGCCAGGAACCGCCCAGGCCGTACTTCGGAATAATCAGTGTCGCACTGGCGCTATCTTCTCGCTGGATTCGCACGACGTCGCCATCGTCCAGATCGATATCGTTAATGCTGCTTGCGCTAAGTAAAAACCGGTCCTTGTAGCCATAGGCGGCGGAACCGGTCGGATATTCGTTTTCAAAGTCGTAGGCCAGGCCGAGGGCATAAAAATGATTATTCAGCGCGTCGTTGCCGCCGGTTAGTATGCCGAGTTCGGTGGATTCGGAGGTATAACCGAGGATCGGCAGCCACCAGCGCGGCTTCAGACTGCTCCACGGAGAGTAATCGCTCTGGCTAAAATCGACCGCTGGTGGATCTTGCGGCGATGCCTCGGCGATATCCGCGCTCGACCCCGGCGAAACGGCAAGGCTTTGCTGCGCGGATCGGAATACGTCAAATCCATCGCTGCTGTAGCCGACGTAAAATATTTCGTCGCTGGCCCTGTTTCGCGCGAACTGGAACGCCCCCAGCTGCGCCGTGGTCAATTGCCGCTGGCGGCCGCTTTGCAGGTCGATCTCGTGGGTCTGGAATTTGCCCGAGGCTTCGCTGGCAAACAATACGCTTTTTCCGTCCTCGTCGAAGCGCGGATAAGCCTGTACATACTCATCCTGCGTGACGGCTCGCCAGCTGCGGCTGGCGATATCGAAAATCTCGATGTTCCAGCCGCGGTTGCGCTGATGCCGGGCCGCGACAATCGACTTGCCGTCGGGCGACCAGTCGATAGCGCCGATATCGATGCCGTCCTCGGCTTGCCACAGGGTATCACCGACAACCCCGTCGGCATCCACAGAAACGATGCTGGTGGCGGCATTGTTCACCTGCACGGCCGCCAGCCGCCGGCCATCCGGATGCCAGCTTATCTGAACCAGGCGTCTACATTTGGTCAGGCGTTTAAGTTTTTGTTCGGAAAAACGGTACAGGTAGAGATCGTAATAAAGGTTCGCTCCGCCATCGTTGCAGATTTCAGGCTGCACGATGGCAACCGCCGTTTGATGGACATCGATGCTTGCGCCGAGGTGCAGCCGCGCCAGTTCGGTAGTATTTCCGCCGCGGTCGAGTTGCATCAATGCCGGCGGCGCCAGCCTGTCCTGGCGCACATAAAACAGTTCGCCGTTGCCGTTGTCGCCAAGGCCATGGGTAAAGTTGCCGTGCCTGGTCAGGCGGGTTTCCGCACCCGCCGGCTGTGTGGAACCGAGTTCAGCCTCGAGCCAGCGTCGATACTCGAGCCAGAGATCGCCGATTTCCTTTCCGGTTTCCTGCTTCAGTATTCCGCCAATGCGCCAGGGAACGAAATTGTCACTGTAGTTTTCGACAAACCTTTCGCTGGCGCCTTCACCATAGCGGCTGTCGAGAAAACGAAAAAAGTACACCCCGTAAAGGTAACGGGAATAGTTACCGGGCCAACTCGAGATAGGCAGGTTCACCTGCTTCACGGGCTTGAAGCCGGCCGCCAGTTCGCCCCGCATCAACATTTTGAAATAGCTGCTCTGGCCGCGTCCGGTTCCGGCCTCGTCATCGGTTTCATAATGCGTTCCCAGGCCTTCCAGAATCCAGGGGGTATTGAGCGCGTTCGGAAAAAGCAGCGGCACGCGACCAAAGACGTTTCTCATGCCGGCGATAAAACCGCGACCCTTGTCGAGATGCACGACGTGGGTATATTCGTGCATGATGAGCATGGTCCAGCTGTCGCCGTAGTCCAGCAGGCTGGTCGCCGGCTCGGTTATCGGCGGGCTCAGGAACAGAACGCCGCGGTTGTACGGAAACGGGAGGACAAAGCCGTTGGCGACGTCTGACGAATCCGACAGCACGACATGGGTTTTCTCCCGCGGCACCCAGTCGAGCTTGCCGCTAACAATATCGTGAACCTGCTCGGCAATAGCGGCGGTACGTTTTGCCAGTGCCTCGGCGGATTGCTGGTAGTGAATCAGAAAGTGAGGCGTCTCCAGCGTAAACCAGCCTGATTCGGCCCAGGCCGGCTGGCTGCCGAATAATACAGCGCCGAGTATTACCACTACGATTCGTCGGCTGAAAGCTTTCATGCTTGCCTGGGCCGCTCCCTGTCCACTGCAAATCCCTTCATCGCGTTCAACTACGGTACTCGACGCCGGGGAAAACGCACAGCATTTCGAACAGCAGATTGGCGGCGGTCAGCGCGGTGTTGCCCGAGGTATCGTAGGCCGGCGCGACCTCGACCAGGTCGCCGCCGATGATCTCCAGCCCGCGGCAGCCACGAATAATTTCGAGCCCCTGGTGTACGGTCAAACCGCCAATTTCCGGGGTGCCGGTGCCGGGCGCGTAGGCCGGGTCGAGACCGTCGATATCGAAGGTCAGGTAGACCGGGCCCTGACCCAGTTGCTCGCGCACCTCCGCCATCAGCGGCGCCAGCGACTGGTACCAGCACTCCTCGGCCTGCACCACGCGCACGCCCTGCGAGCGCGGCCAGTCGAAGTCGTCGGCTTCGTAGCCGCTTGCGCGCAGTCCGATTTGCACCATGCGCGCCGGATCGACCAGGTCTTCCTCGATCGCGCGTCGAAACGGCGTGCCGTGCGCAATCGGCTCACCGAACATGTGGTCGTTGATATCGGCATGCGCATCGACGTGCACGATGCCGACCGGCCCGTACTTCTTGCGCAGGGCGCGCAGGATCGGTAACGAAATGGTGTGATCGCCGCCCAGCGTCAGCGGCTTGCAGCCGTGAGTTAGAATTTCATCGTAAGCCGCCTCGATAATGGCCACCGACTTCTGCAGGTTGAAGGTGTTGATCGCGATGTCGCCGATATCGGCCACCTGCAGCGAATCGAAGGGTGCCGCGCGGGTCGCCATGTTATAGGGTCGAATCAGGCAGGATTCGGCACGAATCTGACGCGGCCCGAAACGCGAGCCGCCGCGATTGGAAGTACCGATATCGAACGGAACGCCGACAAATCCGACGTCGAGACCCGCGGCGTTCGCAGCATGCGGTAATCGCATCATGGTCGCGATGCCACCGAAACGCGGCATTTCGTTTCCACCCAGCGGCTGGTTAAACTGTTTCTCGGTCATGCTGCTCTTCCTCTAATTCCCGGGTTTCGGCCAATTGCCCAAGTGTAATCGACGTAAACGGCGGGCGGGCGTTAAAGCGGCCGATATCACCCACCGCCAGGCCGCGTTCGCGGGCGAAAATCTGCTCCACCGTGCCAGCGCAAAAGCGCCCCTGACAGGGACCCATGCCGCAGCGAGAAAACACCTTGGCCTGGTTCGGTCCCGTACAGCCTAGTTTCACCATGGCGCGGATATCGCGCGCCTCGATTTCCTCGCAACGGCAGACGACGGTATCGTCGGCAGGCGCCAGAAAGGCATCGGCAACGCGGTAAGCGGCATCCAGAAAAGGCCGGATTGCAAAGTGTCGATCAGCCGCGTTTCGGAGCGGTTTCGCCAGGCGATCACGCGCCACAGTATCCAACAATCCAAGCCGATGCGCCACCTGCAGACCGGCCAGCTGGCCGTTCAGGCTGGCCGCGCGCGCACCGACGATGCCGGCGCCGTCACCGGCGACAAAAATGCCGGGCTGCGAGCTTTCTCCCCAGCCGTCGGTTTGCGGTTGCCAGCACAGTTGCGCCTCGTTCCAGTCGATCGCACAAGCGGCCGCCTGATCGATATTCAGATTCGGAATCACCCCCTGGTGCAGCAGTAACAAACCGGCTTCGATTTCATGGCGCTTGCCGCCGGCGGTGAAACTGATCGACTGCAGACGCTCGCCACCCGCGGCACGCAGCTCGCTCACCGCTTTATAGCAAGCCAGCCGGGCATGGCGTATCGACGCCATCAGGCGCACTCCCGACAGGTGCGGGAAGATGCGCACCGCGCGCGCGGCGAGGCGCGTGATGACGTCGAGCGTGGTCGAATCATCGAACCCGACATCTTCATGCGAATCGCCGATTTGCAGCGTGCCTTCCATGGTCTGGCGAACCTGCAGCGTGGCGCAGGGCAGGAAATTCGCTACCCGTTCGGTGATCAGCAGTTGCCCGCGTAACGGTGCAACCGGGATACGCATGCCGAGGTCCCGTGCCAGGCGCTGGTTATCGAGACCCGCGCACAGTACGGCCTGTCCGGCGCGGTAGCGTTCATCGCCGGCGTCGATGTCGAAAATGCCCTGCTGATGATCAACCGAGGCAACGTGTCGATCGGAAAAATAATGGCAGCCAAGATCCTGCATGCGCTTGTGCAAGGCATGCAACAGCAGCAGTGGATTGAGGTGACCATCGTGTCGCGAGTAACTGGCCCCCAGCACTGCTTCGAAGACCTGTGGAATCCGCGCCCGCAGCGCGGCGCCGACCAGCCCGCCACCGACAATAATGGTGTCGAAGCTGTTACTCACCGTTCAAAAAACCTCGGTTTAAATGCGGAAGGAGGCGAGGCCTTTTTTGGGTTTCGTCTTGACCGCGTCCTGTGGATACAGGTGGGCGAGCCAGTGCTTTTCCCACAGGCGAAATCCGCGCGAAACCGCCAGCACGATAATAAAATACAGCACCGCCGCGGTAATGAAGCCCTCGTAGGCGAGATAATACCGACCGTTGAGCCAGCGGCCGACGCCGAGCAGGTCCTGGATCGTGATCGTGCTGGCGACGACAGAGCCGTGCAGCATGAAGATGACTTCGTTGGAATAGGCGGGCAGCGCGCGGCGGAAAGCACTCGGTAACACGATACGCCGCATGCGCATGGCCCTGCTGAAGCCGCAGGCCCTGGCCGCCTCGATCTCGCCGCGGCTGGTATTGACGATCGAGCCGCGCAGTAATTCTGCGGTGTAAGCCGCGGTGTTGAGCGAAAACGCGATCAACGCGCAATACCAGGCCTGCGATAAAACCGGCCCCCACAGAAATGTTTCGCGTATCCACTCGAATTGTCCGAGCCCGTAATAAATCAAATATGTCTGCACCAGCAGCGGGGTGCCGCGAAAAACGTAGGTAAACACCCACACGGGTGCGTTCAGAATCTTGTTGTTACCGGCGCGGATGATCGCCAGTGGAATCGACAGGATGCCGCCGACGAGTAGTGAAATGACGGTTAGCTCCAGCGTCGTCAGCGCGCCCCACAAAAAGCGGTCGAAGTTTTGCGCGATCAGGACAATGTCGATTGGCGACCATGTTTCGAGGAACTTTACGATCGACTCAGCCATCGTCGGACCTGACGATGCCCTTGCTGTACTTCTTATCGAGCCAGCGCAGCCCTGAGTCGGAAATCGCGGTCAGCACCAGGTAAATCATCAGCACCGCGAACATGAAGGTGAACAGCTGGCGGGTGGAACGCCCGGCGACAAAACCGTTATAGACCACGTCCTGCAAGCCGATGACCGACACCAGCGCGGTCGACTTGATTTGCACCAGCCAGTTGTTGGAAAAACCGGGCAGGGCGTAGACCACCATCTGCGGCCAGATAACCCTGCGGAATATGATCATACGCGACATGCCGCAGGCGACACCGGCTTCGATCTGCCCTTTCGGAATCGACAGGATCGCGCCGCGAAAGGTTTCGGTCATGTAACCGCCGAAGACGATACCGATGGTGCCGACGCCGGCCGCGAACTGACTGATCTCGGCGTATTCCCAGAGGCCGGTCAGGGTACCTATGCTGTTCGCCAGCTCCTGCCCGCCGAAGAAAACCAGCAGGATCAGCACCAGGTCGGGGACGCCGCGCACGATGGCGGTATAAGCCGCCGCGATTTTCTGCGCGACGATGTTTTTAGACAGCTTGGCCCAGGCGCCAACCAATCCGAACAGCACCGCAATCAGCAGCGACAACAGCGCCAGCTTGATGGTCACCCATGTGCCCGCCAGCAGTTGATCCTGGTATTCGAGTATCAAGTCCACGATTGCGCCTGAATTCCGCTAAAGATACCGGCCCGGGTAAAACCCGGGCCGATTATCGTTATTAACCGCCGAAGATATCGAATTCGAAATACTTGGCGTTGATTTTCTGGTAGGTGCCGTTGTCGCGAAGCGCCTTGATTGCCGCATTGAGCTCATCGCGTAGCTTGGTATCCGCTTTGCGAACCGCCATACCGGCGCCGGGGCCGTGACAGGCTTCGTCATGCTGATCGCCGCCGGTAAACTCGAAATCCTTGCCGGCGTCGGTCTTGAGGAAACCGTCGTCAGCCGCGATCGAATCCGAGAATTGCGCATCGATACGGCCGATGGCGAGATCCTGGAAAACCTCGTCCTGGGTTCCGTAGAGCACCAGTTCGGTATCGGGGAACATCTTTTCCATAAAACACTGGTGCGTGGTACCACGCTGCAGGCCGATTCGCTTACCCTTCAATCCGGCCTTGGTAATTTTCAGGCCCGAGCCCTTCTTGGCGACAAACTTTGCCGGGGTGTTGTAATACTTGTCGCTAAAATCGACGCGCTTCTTGCGCTCTTCGGTAATCGACATCGAGGCGATGATGGTATCGAACTTTCTCGCCAGCAGCGCGGGAATCATGCCGTCCCAGTCCTGTTCGACCAGTACGCACTTGCGTTTCAACTGCGCACAAACCGCTTCCGCGATTTCGATATCGAAACCCTTCAGCGTACCGTCGGATTCTTTCCACGAAAACGGCGGATAGGCGCCTTCGACGCCAACACGAAGATCCGCGGCCTGCGCGCTTACGCCCGCCATTCCGAGCATGAGAGCTGCCACGGTTAGCGATGTTATTAGTTTTTTGAACTTCATTTTTACTTCCTCACTTTGGTTGTGTTTCACTGAGAAACTATTTTAATTTCACCCGCGGGACGCAAGCACCCTGCGGCTGGTTACTGCATCGTCCTCGACAGGAATTGCCGAAAACGATCCGAATTCGGATCGGTGAACATTTGCCGGGGCTCGCCCTGCTCTTCAACCTTGCCTTCGTGCAAAAACACGACCTCCGACGAAACGTCACGCGCGAATCCCATTTCGTGGGTGACCACCAGCATGGTGCGGCCTTCGTCGGCCAGATCGCGCATGACTTTCAATACCTCGCCCACCAGTTCCGGGTCGAGTGCCGAGGTTGGCTCGTCGAACAGCATCACCTCGGGGTTCATCGCCAGTCCGCGCGCGATGGCGACGCGTTGCTGCTGGCCGCCCGAAAGTTGCGCCGGATAGTAATCCTTGCGCTCGAGAATACCGACTTTCTGCAGCAAGGCTTCCGCCTGCTCGACGGCCTCGGGTTTAGGAATCTTGAGCACGTGCACCGGCGCCTCGATCACGTTCTCGATGACCGTCATGTGCGACCACAGGTTGAAACTCTGGAACACCATGCCGAGGCGCGCGCGCAGGCGCTCGACCTGGTGGATGTCTTCGGGTTGGTACAGCCCCCGGCTGCTGGTTTTCATACGAATTTTTTCACCGGCGACGAAGACATCGCCGGAGGTGGGAATCTCGAGCAGGTTGATACAGCGCAGGAAGGTGCTCTTGCCCGAACCCGAGGCGCCGAGAATCGATATCACGTCACCCTTATGCGCGCTCAAGGACACACCGCGAATAACTTCGACCTCGCCAAAACTCTTATGCAGATCGACGACTTCAAGCGCGGCATGATCGCCAGCTGCTTCGCTCATTCGGTTTTCCCCTCCCGAGTTTATCGCCATCAGGCGACATTATTATTGCTTTATGCGCGCATGGTAACACTTTTTTGCGGCGCGCCACACTACCGCGCTTGCGCCAGCAGGCGCTCGATCATTGCCTGCGCCTGGCTGGCGTAGCCGCCGCCGAACAGGTTGGCATGGTTGATCAGATGGTAGAGGTTGTACAGATCGCGCCGCAGGCGGTAGCCGGCGTCGATCGGAAAATGATCACGGTATTGCGCGAAGAATGCCTCGCCCGGATGGCCGAACAACTCCATCATCGCCAGCTCGGCTTCGTGGTCGCCGTAATAACAGGCGGGATCGTAAATAACCGGGTTACCGGCGACGTCGACGGCCTGGTTTCCGCTCCACAAATCGCCGTGCAGCAGCGACGGGACAGGCCGGTAGCCGTCGAAAAAATACGCCAGGCTTGCAGACAGCCGATTACCGGCTTCGATCAGCCCGGCGCCAAAGCCGTTGCGCTCGGCAAGCTGCAGCTGGTAGCCCAGGCGATGCCTGCGCCAGAACTCGAGCCAGTCGTCACAATAGTTGTTGCACTGCGGCGTGCTGCCGATGGTGTTGTCGCATTCGAAGCCAAAATGCCGATGGCTACAGCGATGCATCGCTGCCAGCGCCGACGCCAGCCGACCCGGATCGGCGCGTCCGCCGAGCTCGATGTACTCCATGACGATGTAAGCCCGGTCGCCCTGGCATCCGGTTAGATAGACTTCCGGGACGCGAATGGTATTAGTCGCGGCGATCGCGTCGAGACCGAGCCGCTCGGCCTCGAACATCGGCAACAGCCCAGCGCGATTGGTCTTGACGAAAAAACATCGGTCGCCGAGCTGGAGGCGGAATGCGCGGTTGATATCGCCGCCTGCCTGTGGCCTTGCAGCGACATTTCCTGGTGACAGATTCAACTGCCGCGTCACCTCCATGCCCAGTAACTGCCAGTCCATTACAGCCGCCGATACTCGCCCGGTTGCAATCCATCCAGACGCCAGTCGCCGATCGCGACGCGCAACAGGCGCAAGGTTGGATGCCCGACCGCGGCGGTCATGCGCCGCACCTGGCGATTACGACCTTCGCGAATTTCGAGCTGCAGCCACTGCGTCGGGATAGCCTTGCGTTGCCGAATCGGCGGATCGCGCGGCCACAGCCAGTCAGGCTCGTCGACCGCCTCTACCCGTGCCCGCCGTGTCAGCCCATCCTTCAGTTCGACGCCACGTTCCAGCATCGCCAGCGCGGCCTGATCGGGGATGCCCTCGACCTGGGCCAGGTAGCGTTTCGGCATCTTGTAGCGCGGATTCGAAACTCGTGCCTGCAGCGCGCCGTCGTCGGTTAACAGCATCAAACCCTCGCTGTCGAAGTCGAGCCTGCCGGCGGCATAAACCCCGGGCTGGTCGATATAATCGGCCAGTGTCTGTTTACCGGCCTTGGCAGAAAACTGGCTCAGTACGCGAAACGGCTTGTTGAACAGCAGACTGATCGTCATCCTAACCGGCCCTGCTCGCGGGCGTCCGCAGCCAGGCGCGCCAGCGTCCGGCGCGCGCTTCATCGAAGGCCTGCTGTTCGATCATCTGCTCGAGCCTTTGCAGATCGACCTCTCCGCGACGGGTTTCGATCTGCCGCATGTCGGCAATGTCGCAATTGATTCGCGTCAATCCGCTACTGATATCGAGCAGGTCTTCGTTTTCGATCAGCGATTGCTGGACGCGAGCCGCGTAACGAAACTTCATCGCGCCAACTTCGTCCAGGTGCCGCCGCAGGTTTTCAAGCGTATCGTATTTCTTCAATAGTCGCGCCGCGGTCTTGAGACCGACCTCGGGTATTCCGGGAATGTTGTCGACCTTGTCGCCCGCCAGCGCCAGCTGATCCGCGATCTGCTGCGGACGAACGCCGAACTTTTTACAGATCGCGCGGTAATCGAGTTTTCGATTATCGAGGTAAGACCACCACCAGTCCTGTTGCTCGATCAATTGCGCCAGGTCCTTATCCGCGGTCAGAATCGCCAGCGGTAACTGCGCCGAGCGATGGTAACGAGCGAGCGAACCGATCAAATCATCGGCCTCCCATCGATTGCTGCTGACGCAGCTGATGCCCAGCGCCTCGGTCCACTGCCGGCACCAGGCGAACTGGCGCTTGAGCGCTTCCGGCGCCGGGCTACGGTTTGCCTTGTATTCAGGGTAGATCGCCTTGCGCGCCGATTGCGCCAGGCTTTCGTCGAAGGCGAATACGATATGGCCGGGCGCCTGCTCGCTCAACAGGCGGTAGACAAAATCGCTGAAACCGATAAACGCCTGGTTGGGCTGCTGCTGCAGGTTTACCCGCTGCGGCTCCGGGCCATACCAGGCGCGGAAAACAAAAATACTGGAATCGACCAGGAACAGGCGCATTGACTATTTGACACATTGCAACTAAGGAATAAAGATTTTACAACGGTGTTTGCTATAATCGCGCGCAAATTTTCGAGCTTTATTCAATGAAGTCACGTTTCATCCTCGTCCTGTTTTGTCTGCTGGCGACAGAGTCGGCACTCGCGGCCGGTTCGGTCAATCAGTTACAGCAGCTGATCGCCGAGCAAAAGTTCGCCGCTGCGGCGAAAAACGGCGAGCAATTGCTGCGCCAGAACGCGACCCATACCCGCACCCGATTCCTGACCGCCTATGCTTACCAGATGAATGCGCAAGCGGACAGGGCTATCACGCTGTACCAGAGCCTGATCGTAGACAATCCAACGCTGCCCGAACCACGCAACAACCTGGCGATGATTTACCTCGAGCAGGGCGACTACGACCGCGCCAGCCAGCTGCTGGTGGAGGCGATCAATACCCATCCGAGCTACGCCACCGCCTATCAGAACCTGAGCCAGATTTACAAGGGCATCGCCAGTGAAGCCTATCGGCGCGCGGTTAGCGAGTCGAGCCAGCCGGCGAAGTACACGCACACAATCCAGCTGGCCGCGATCACGCGGCTCGATTCGGTCGAACAGGGGCTCAGCGCGGACGATGCCGACAGCCAGCCGACGGCGATTAGCGTCGCCAACCAGGAAACGCTTTTGATCGAACGCGTCAAACTGTGGGCGCAGGCCTGGAGCGGCAAGGACTTTGCCGCCTATACCGATTTTTACTCGTCACAACACCGCGCCAAATTCGACACTCACGAGCAATGGCTCGCGCATCGGCGCAGCCGCATCCTGCGTCCCGGCGATATCAGCGTCGATGTCAGCGACTTTCAGATCAAGTGGCGCAGCGAGAGTCGGGCCATTATCGACTTCCGTCAAGCCTTCCAATCTCCCGGTTATCGAGACCGGGTGGTCAAGCGTCTGACCTTTAGCATGCTTGGTTCGCAATGGAAAATTACCGAAGAGCAGGTATTATCTGTTCTATGAAGCGTTTTTTGACATTAATACTTTTGCTGGGCCTGCAAGTCTCCGTCTTCGCCGCCGACCCCCCGGGCAACAGTTACGAAAAAAGCCTGCTCGAAACGATTAAGGAAATTCAGGGCCTGAATCACGAGCAGGCGCTCTCCAGCACGCGCGACCTGATCAAGCAATATCCGCACAGCCGACTCGGGCACATGCTCTATGCCGACCTGTTGCTGGCCAAGGCCGAACCCCTGACCGAAATCGGTTCCGGTATCGAAATCGACCGCGCCATCCAGGACTTCCAGTACGAAATCAGGCAACGCTGGCAGCACGACACCAGCCCGGCGCACCAGGCCCAGTATCCGGAGAACATTTTATTCCTCGCCGACGACCAGCCCTATATCATCCTGATAGATCAGCAAAGCTCGCGGGTTTACGTCTATCGCAACCAGGACGGCGACCTGCAACTCGAGAATGATTATTTCATTACCATCGGCCTCAAGGGTTACGGCAAGCAGCGCCGCGGCGATCAGAAAACACCGATTGGCATTTATCACGTCACGCGCTACATCGATGGCGAAGAGCTGCCCGATCTTTACGGCGAGGGTGCGTTTCCAATCAATTACCCGAATGCCTGGGACGTTCGCAACAAGCGCACCGGCGGCGGCATCTGGATTCACGGCACGCCTTCCTATACCTACAACCGCTCACCCTGGGCCAGCAACGGCTGTATCGTCGTCAGCAACCCGGATTTCCTGCACATCGGCGACTACATCAGTCCCGGGCTGCATACTCCGGTGGTGGTTGCGGAAAAGGTTAACTGGATCACCCGCGACCAGTGGCTGGCCAAACGCCAGCAGGTCATCGAACTGCTGTCGACCTGGCTGATCGACTGGGAAAGCCTCGACCACGAACGCTACCGGCGCCATTATTCACGCGCCGACCTGGACGCCTACGGGCGTGATTTCAAGCGCTGGGACGGGCACAAGCGCTGGATTAACCGCAACAAGACCTGGATCGAAGTGGAATACAGCAAGCTCAATATTTTCAACTATCCCGGCGAAGACGACCTGATGCTGATGCAGTTCGAGCAAAGCTACCGCAGCAATAATGTCAATATCGATTCACCGAAGGAACTCTACTGGCGCAAGACCGGCGCGAACTGGCAGATCGTCTACGAGGGCGAACGCAGCTTCCCGGTGCCCGACATCCAAATCGTCGAAAACTGATCCGCAAAAAGTCATGTCAGAGGCGCAGGAATTCGCGAACCACATCGTCGACCTGCTCGACCCCTTCGGTCCATGCGAGGCCAGGCGCATGTTCGGCGGCTTCGGAATTTTTCACCAGGGACTCATGTTCGGCCTGATCGCCGACGGCAGCCTCTACCTCAAGGCCGACGCCGAGTCGAAAGCCCTGTTCGAGGCCGAGGGCAGCGAAGCCTTCAGCTACTACAAAAAGGAAAAGCAATACAGGCTTTCCTATTTCCTCGCCCCGGAAGCGTTCTTCGAGGATCCCGAGGACTGCCTCTACTGGGCGCGCACGGCATTCGACGCGGCGCTACGCAATCCCAACAAAAACAGGAAAAAGAAAGGCTGATCGATCCCGCCGGCTTTTTCAAAGTGCGAGGCGTTATGCGGCATGCATTAACATACTAAAATTAGTATATATACTATTTATGATATGTGGACGATTTACGAACTTCGGAATGTTCCGAAGCAAATACGATCCCTTCCTATAGATATTCTGAAACGCTACGAAAAATGGAAAGATATCGTATCGATATCAGGACCTCAGGGCCTTAGTCTAATTAAAGATTTTCATGGTGAGTCACTAAGAGGCGAATGGAAGGGCCATCGAGCATCGAGGCTTGGCAAACAGTTTCGAGTGATTAATAGAATTGAAAAAGATCAAATACTTATTCAGGTAGTGGCCATTACTGCCCACGATTACAGAAAGAAGTGATATGAAAGACTACAAAATTGCAAAAAGACAAATTGATGTTAGCGTTGGTGAGTCAGTGCGCATAGTCAGGGTGCTTCAGGAAATGAGCCAGAATGAACTCGCCAAACTAACTGGCATTCCGCAATCTACTATTTCCGCCATTGAAAATGACCGAATCAACCTCGGAGTAGAACGAGCAAAACAACTGGCAGTTGCGCTTAAGTGCCACCCATCTGTATTGGTGTTCCCTGGATGGGACATTCACAATGCCGCTTAGTATCAAGTTTGAAGCTTAGCTTCAAGCTTTAAGTGCAACAAAACTGATTTCCTGTGCCAGCCAATCCCTTGATTTTCGTGCCCATGCAAAAGTCTCTGGTTTCTCTTCCTCGCCGAAGTCTCTGCTTGTGCTGACTGCTTTTTAGAGAAAATCTACCCAAGGTCGGATTTGACCGCCTGCAGGATGACGAACTTGTTGGTGGAGGCAATGGTTTCGCAATTGCCGAACAGCTTCTTCAGCTTGGCGTGGTAGCCGAGGTGGCGATTGCCGACCATGCGCAACTCGCCGCCCGTGACCAGCGCGCGGCGCGCGTCCTTGAGCATGCGCCAGGCGATGGCGTCGCCGACGCTATGCTGCTGGTGAAACGGGGGGTTGATCAATACCAGATCCTGGCTTAAGTCGTCGATGCCCTGCAGGCAATCTCCGACCCTGAATTCGGCGTCGCGCGCGTTGCCGAACGCCGCTTTGAAATTGGCCTGCGCGCTGGCGATTGCCATGAAGGATTCGTCGCAAAATTCTAGGTTCGCGCCCGGATTCAGGGCGGCGGCGACAAGCCCGATAACGCCGTTGCCGCAGCCGAGATCGACGATTCGCCGAAATCGCGCGTCTACCGGCATGTGCTCGATCAACAGGCGGCTGCCCTGGTCGAGGCGATCACGGCTGAACAGGCTGGCATGGTTCTGGATTCGGTAACAGCGATCAACTTCCAGCTCGTAACTGTCTGGATAGGGGCTGTGCCCGTCGGTGAGGGAATGATCCCGCTCAACCAGAACCAGTCGGCTTTTCTTGAACGCGCGCGTGGTCGTGGTCGGGCCCACAATCGCCTCGAACAGTTCGAGCGTCGACCTGTGAATATTACGCGCCATACCGGCGGCGATAATGCGCGTATCGTGATGCAGTATCGGGCGTAGCGCGTACAGCTGATGCTCCAGCAACGCCAGCGTTTTAGGTATCTTGATCAACACGCAATCGACCGCGACCGACGGCAAATCGATACCGGCATTGGTCTTGACCTGCTGCGCCGGGTAACCGTTGGCGACCAGGTTGTCGCGTAACGCCTGCTGTGCCAGAAACGAATCATTCCACGAATAAACCGGGTACTCGGCCAGCGCCAGCGCCAACGCACCGAAGGCGTCGTTCAGTATCAGCAATTTGCCGTGGTTCGACAACAGCTGCAGTTCATTCAGGTGGTTGAGCAGGAATTCATCGGCGGCATCCCAGGCCTGCAGGCGGTCATTGCGGGGATTACGCTGCAGCACGAACTCTCCCTGCGGCACCAGCAGCGTATTATGCGTCTCGACGGGCAGCGGATTGCTCATGATTCGCCGATGAAAGGTAATGCCAGCATTCCCGGCAGGCGGTCTACCTGGCGCGCATCACGGAACTCGGGAATGCCTATGGTCATATCCTGATGGCCTTTTTCCGGCTGATCGATATAGGTTCGGAAAAACCGATCCCAGAGCGACAGGTTGAAACCGTAATTGCTGTTGGTTTCGCGCCGCAGGATTGAATGGTGCACGCGGTGCATATCCGGCGTCACCAGCAGCTTGCGCATGACGGAATCCAGCCCGGCCGGCAACCTGACATTAGCGTGATTGAACATCGCCATGCCGTTTAGAAGGACTTCAAAAATCAGTACCGCCAGCAACGCCGGTCCCAGCAGCAGTATCACGCCCCACTTGATCAACATCGAGAACAGGATTTCGATCGTGTGAAAACGCGAACCGGTGGTCAGGTCGATATCGAGATCGGCATGGTGGACCCGGTGCAGCCGCCACAAAAGCGGTACCCGGTGCATCAGTAAATGCTGCAGGTAAATCGCCAGGTCGAGCAACAACACCGCGGCCAGTACTTCGAACCAGGCAGGCAGCGACAACAGATTGAACAGTCCCCAGTTCATTTCGCCGACCGAGTACGCCATGCCGACCGCCGCCGCCGGAAACAGCAGCCGCAGCAGCAGGCTGTTAAGCAGCAGCAGGCCGATGTTGTGCAGCCAGCGTTGAAGTTTCGAAACCGTCAGCCGGCGTTTCGGTGCCAGCAGCTCCCAGATCAGCATGACGATAAAAACACCGCCGAAGAAAGCGAGCCGCCAGCCAGCCTCCTGTTGCAGCACCAGGTTGTCGATGGTGGATTCCATGGCCGGCATTTTCGGTCAAAACCGCCCATATTGACAGCCAAATTAAAAAGGCGCTAAATCGTTCGCTAGTTTCAAGAGCCGAGCCGCGATCCGGCGTAATCAACCGCAGGAGAGATCGATGACCGCTGCCACCAGTCCACTCGAGGACGCCAGAGGCGTCCCCGTTTCAAACTGCAAACCCCAGTCTCTCGACGACTACGAAACCGCCTTGCTGCAGTTTCACAGTTACTTCGGCGATCCCACCGAAACCCTGTCGAAGACCCTGGAAACCGATCCCGAGTTTGTCATGGGGCATATTTTTATCGCCAGCGCGCTGCTGACGATGACCGAGCGCCAGTATCTGCCGATGATCCGCGAACACGTCGAAAAGGCGGAAGTGCTCGCCGACAAGTCCAATGCGCGCGAAAAATTGCTGACACTTGCCGCGCGCCAGTGGATGCAGGGCGATTGGGATCAGGCCAGCCTTAGCTGGGACCAGGTGTTGATCGAGTACCCGCTCGATGCCCTGGCGCTGCAGCTCGGGCACCTGACCGACTTTTACCGCGGCGACTGTTTCAACCTGCGCGACCGAGTCTGCCGGGTCATGACCAGCTGGGACAAGAACGTCCCGGGATACTCCTATATTCTCGGCATGCAGGCCTTCGGATTCGAGGAATGCAACCAGTACGACAAGGCCGAACTGGTGTCCAACACCGCGCTGGATATGGAAAGGCGCGATCCCTGGGCGGTGCACGCGCTGGCGCACGTGCTCGAAATGCAGGGCCGTTTCGACGAGGGTAAAATCATGTTCCGCGAGCGCGAGAACGACTGGGCGCCGGACAATGGATTCGCCTTCCACAACTGGTGGCACCTGGCGCTGTATCACATCGAGCACGAGGATTTCGATGCCGCGCTGACGCTTTTCGATGAACAGATATTACCGGGGGATTCCGATGTATCGCTGCAAATGCTCGACGCCAGCGCGCTGCTGTGGCGACTGCAGCTGCAGGGCGTCGATCTCGGCGAGCGCTGGGACCGTATCGCGCAACTCTGGGCCCGAAAAACCGAAGTCGAGAACGGCTATTACGCCTTTAACGACCTGCACGCGGTGATCGCCCTGGTCGGCGCCGGGCGTTTCGATGCGGCCGGCGAGGTGCTGGCCGCGGTCGAGGCGGCTGCGCGGCAAAACAGCGGTGTAACGCGCATGATGGCGCAGGACGTCGGGATCCCGACCTGCCGCGCAGCCGCCTCGACCGCGGCC
>Ga0224508_10001105_pt1 | contig 24605 bp, 28 predicted proteins | sample SF_Jan12_sed_USG_4_FD_170157 | JGI IMG/M metagenome (GOLD analysis project Ga0224508, IMG submission 170157) | Sediment microbial communities from San Francisco Bay, California, United States - SF_Jan12_sed_USGS_21 | ecosystem: Environmental > Aquatic > Marine > Sediment | place: USA... | reverse complement strand
AGTCGTGGAAGAACCCGACAACAAAGACCGATCGTACTATGCGATTCCACACGCTGTTGGCGCAAGAGCTAAGCATCGCGGTCTGATTGTATATCCATGACAATCGTGGAGATGGCCCACGGCCGAGCCCCGGCGGCGTACCGGGGCATTTAATTCAAACGCTGAGCTAATCGAACGCGAATACAGATTCACGCGGTATTTATCGCTGGAGAAACTCCGCAAGCAACTGGGTCGCCAGGGCGAAGGACTCTATTTACGGGGAGTTAAGAAATGGGACTAAAAGAAGACGTCAACGCACTGAGCAATTCTGTACTTGAGATGAGTTCGGCGGTTCAGAAGATTCAGAATACAATCGCCAAGTCGAACGGGTTCGTGAACTGGGTGCCTATTGCGATGCGGCCGGGCAACAAGCTGGATTGCCATATCACCAACGGGGGATGGATTTGGCCCGCTCAGTACATGGCGCAAATCGACGCATTCATGCTGCCGGGTGGTGATGGCCCCGTGGTGTCGCCAGATGCCGTGACTCACTGGGCAGTGATTCCGAGGCCCGATTGAGATAGGATAGGCGATACAAGGTGCTGGCGTGGATCACATGCTTGCAATAGGTAGGTGACGCATGGCAATTGAGCGCTACAATCCGACGCCGGTAGAAATCGAAGAGCGTTGCGAAGAGATTAAAAGCCATTGGACCGACAAGGAACGCGTCCGACGTCTAGTCCATGGAACGCGGAGCGTCATGCGTTGTCCATGCGTCCATGAGGACGAGGACTCAGTTTGCGAGTACACTGATGACCAAACGTAAGCCAAACACCGCATCGCAAATCTCAGACCTACAGTTGGCATTGCGATTTGCGACGATGGAAATCCCAGATGGCTGGAGGATCACACAGGACATCGTGAAGGGGTCGCATGTCGTTACCTTGTGGCGCCGCGTGGATATACCTACAAGCGAGATCAATCCGGCCGGCATTGTGTCAGACGCCGTCAGGGAGGCCCAAAGGCTGGAAAGCGACGTCATCTCTAACGAACCGTCTCGTCCGTCGGTGTTGCGCAAATCAGATAAACTTCTAAGCCGCGGTGAAATGATAAAACCCGCCCATCGATAGCGACTGAATTTCCCCCTTTTTGCAAGAAAGAGCCGAAATGTTAAAAAAACTCTTGAAGTTAGCCTATGTGTGTGTGGCGTGCGCAGCCGTGTATGCGGGTGCGATTTTTCTGGACTTGACCAATCCAGACTACGTTTACAGCATCGCGAGCGCTGTCAGTCGCCAAAGCACTGCGGATTATTACGTCCAGAATCTTGGCGCTGGCGATAAGAAAACGTTCCTGCTCGATGTTTATGGTGACATGCTTGACCTAAATACGGGGACTCAGGCGCAGGACTGGGCGCTATCCGAAGACCTACATGAGTTACAAAAGTCTGTGATGAACGACGAGACCACCTACGGGATCGCGGAATCCTATTGGTACAGTCAGTGGCAGACCTCGCAGGCCCAGGCAGATTGGGACAAGTACGTTGATGCAGGCAATAAGAAAGCTTGGATTGACGATCCAGGACTCGGCTACGACAAGCCGTATGCCGCTGCTGGCTCAGGCGATGCTGGCGATGTGTTCTGGGATGGCGATCATGTGCCGTTCATCGATGACGGCCACGTTTGCCCATGGTGCAATAACACGTCCAATTTTGCGCCAACCGAACCATGGGACACCAACTGGCTAAGGTTAGAATGCAAGCATCCTGATCACGGCACAGGTGAGACGCTGTATTTTCGAGATGGGTCCGAAAGCCCAGCTACGTATCAGAAGCAAGCACCATAAGATCGGGCAGACTGTGTCATGATTAGCGATCGCGTCCTCAATTGGTTAGTGATCATGACAACCACGATGTTTATCGTTGGTGGCATATCTGTGACGATCGGGCCTCCCGAGCTGTCCCTTCAGGATGCTCCGAAGACACGCATTGCAAATCCCAGTATTGTTGCCGTTGAAGGTCGTCGCGAACTTGGATTAGAGATGTGCGAAAAGCACGGATTAATTGGGGAAGATCGGGAACGCTTTATGCGGCACCTGATGTCCAAACCCTACTACTCGGCGCTGAAGGGCGTCAACTGAGCAAGGAGTGTTAATCATGCTTAGGATTTTGTTGTCCGTCGTAATTGTGATGTCCGTTTTAGCTATTGCGGCGCCCGCCGATGCCCGTGGTAGATGCTTTCGCCGCGCACCTGTCCGCGCTGCTGTCGCGAGAGTAATCCAGCACCGTCGAGAATCTGGCCGAACGCTCGGCTGGCGATTGCGTGCTATCAGACGAACCTGGAGATAATCATGCCTCGCTGGCTCCGATTAATTTTGCGTTTGCTGCGCGGCCGTTGGCTGCCGAATCCACCCCCACCCGACGATAGCGGCCCGCCAGGAACTCTTGAGGCTACGCTGAACGAGTATCGGGCGAAAGCAGGACTGAGACCACTGATTGTCAGCGGCTGTCTTCAGGAGCAAGCAGACGAGCATTCGCAGTGGATGGAAGGCCACGGAGACTTGACACATGCCGGAATGTCGACACGGCTGTCGGTGTGTAAGTTTGCAGGCGGCTCCGAAAACATCGCCAAAGGGCAGCGGAATGACCGTGAGGTGATCGCCGACTGGGACACGTCCTCGGGGCACCGACGAAATATGCGGGGCGACTGGACCCACGTAGGTGGCGGTCTGTCGGGCACTTATTGGACTCTACTTTTTGGACGATAGGAGCTTTGATGGATGGTAGTTCGGAAGTCGTATTAGCACTGGTTGGCCTGGCCGGCCTGGCGATTAAAAGCCATTTCGACTTCATGATGGCTAAACGTCGAGGCGAGAAGTCAGACAGAATTCTCAACGAGGTAAACGATGCCGTAAATCATCGTCATGAGCGCGGCGAAGGGACAAAGCTGTATGACATGGTGTTCGAAAATACACAGGCAATTGCGGAATTATCTAAGTCGCTGGGAACACTGGCGGACACGATAGGCAACTGTCCACTCGTGCAAGACGCGCAAGAGAAAGGCGATACTGATGAAAGTTAAGAAACACATCGTACGTCGGAATCGTAGCCGCAAGCTCAGTAACATGGCGGTGTCGATAGAAACACAGAATCGAGGTATCCTGATTAACAATACGACAGCCCTGATACGCAAAGCCCTTATGAAAAACGTTTCGTCTGCTCGGGGCAATCGTGGAAATACAAGGCCAGTGGATTAACCCCTCGCGATATTCGGCGATGGAAATCCGGAAAGTCGATAGCGAATCCAAGGTGACGGCCGAGCATAAATGGATGTTGAAATTAGACATCACGGCGATCGATTGTGTGTACTTCGATTTCGAGTCATTGTCGGAGGCGCGGTGCTGGGCGAATCGTATCAACGCGTGCTGGGACCGAGGTGCCTGTGAGTAGGAACGACGGTTCAGTGAGAACGTTCACGATCCTCAAGGCGTTGTTGGATGGCGATACGCCCGCCGATATCGCTCGCAAGTACGATGTCAGTCGTCAATGGGTCAACGTCATTAAACGCAAGGCAATTCAAGCGGGATTTGAGTTGCAGGTAAATCAGAAAATGTGTCGCTAGTAAAGCGTTAGCCTTTATTCTTTACTAAGGAGATATGATCATCATTCGTAAATCATGCCTGGCGTGGATGCTACTCGGATTGTGCGTGGTGCAGGCACGCGCACAAATAACCGCAGCAGATTTAGACGTCGCAATTGATAGTACCGAGGCGCTGAAGGACGCCGCATACTGGCTCGTGGACGTCCACAAGGACATTTGCGCGACGCACCCAAAAAACAGCCAATTGTTTCAAAGTCATTTCAACATCGTGCAACAATTTTGGCCGGATGCTGAATATTACGCGGCATTGGAGGCAGCTTTCCGTACAGCCAGGGCTGAGACTCCGCCTGGTGGTGATTACACATCCGTTGTGGCTGAGGCTGCCGCGTTGGCTGAAGCTATTGCAGGGTACTATGGTACCTCACAGGCGTGGTTGTTGGTCAATGGTTCGGACCTGGAATACGATATTGCGACGTACCAATATGGCGACAAATACATGCGAGTGCATGACGCGCTAGAAGAGTTTTGACGGGACCACAGTCCTACATATGGAGATGCAATGATAAAACGAATCTTGGCTGTTGCGGTATTGCTCGTTGCAGGTTTGGCAATTGCGTCGGAAATTACCGTCATAGACTCCGAGACGGGTAAAAAGTACCGCATCACGCTACCGGCCCAGGTCGAAGGTACCGTCACGGAAGTGACGGAAACCGATCCAGAACCGCCGCCTCCACCTCCACCCGAAGAAGGCATCCCACAACCTGACAGCTTCGGAAATATCGTTCTACGGAAGTCAGGAGTCTACGAGCTCGACAGGGACCTAACTAACCGGGTCTTCATCGCCAACAAGAACATAGAACTGAGGCTCAACGGCCATTCAATCACTGCTAACAATGAGGGCGTGAAGAACTACGCGGCGTGGAGGGACGGCGACATCTATGGGAAACGTCCGACGCCCGACAATACGGTGATCCGGGGACCTGGCCGTATTGAGTCAATGACGACGGATGCCGTCAACCTATACGTCGGGAAAGGTCTGGCTATTGATGGCGCAACCCTAGTGTGTCACGGTGTAGATGCTTCTTGCGTACGAACATCGTCGAGCCTGGTCATTAGGAATTGCCTATGCCTGTCTTACGTCACGAAGACTAATAACCGTCATCAGATGCCGTCTGTTGTTCGTTGCGAGTGGGGCAGCACGGACATGCAGAAGTGTGCAATCATAGGCGGGCAAGTTGGGGTTCTGGCCAGAACCGGGTCAGTCGTTAGCGATAACTTCATCTCGGTAGATTCAATCGCAACCAACGGATACGGTGTCGCCATATATCGCGTCGACAACGTTCTCGTCGAGAACAACCTGATAGTCGCCAATAACGGTAGAGGGGTGTTGATCAATGGCGGCACAGGCAAAGACACGGACAGGGGGAACCTCGTACGTGACAACGTAATCTTCGCTCGCGAGAAACCGAATGCGGAATTCGGTGGCGCATTGAATGCCAACTGTATTCGGGTGAGGTACGATGCTATGAACAACCAAGTATCGAGTAATGTCTGCCTGGCCGTAGGCGGACCACCCTATACTGGCGGCACCGGGCTTTACCTGTCCAATGACGTTGGGTTTAGCAGCACGTTTATTGACAACACATTCCAAGCGGTCTTGGATGGCGAACTGCTAATCGGCAGGCATTATGGAAAGGCGATCACCTTAGAGTCGCAAGGCAACTGGAACAAAGAAACTGGCGAGCCGCGATACAACCTCGACGTGATCAACGACAACATTTTGCGCAGTAATCATATAAACCTGTCCTTGGCTGGCATCGACGGTTACAACATTGGCGCTCACATGAGCAATCCCTTGACCGACAACACCTTCCAAATCGAGGACGGGGGAATCATCCTGGCTGACTTCGCGGCGACTGCTACAAGCAAACTCGAATCACTCGGCCTTGCATATCCGGAAGCCAGCGAAAGACTGGAAGGTATATTGGCGTCGTTTGCGAATTACGACGAGGTGAGCATACGGCAATATCCCTACGACGTCTGGACCGAGAGCGCATGGAGGGGATCAGCCAATATAAGCATCAAAGGCAGCGGGCCAGAAGTAAAGCCCTACACTGAAGATGGCGTCAACGTGCGCCGCAGCGTGTTCCCCGGCGCCCCATTGAATATCACAATCGAGCCGTAAATGCAGATAAAAGACCGCATTAAGGAACTGGTTCGGGTTAAAGGCAGCGAACTGATCAAAAATGACCAAAATTGGCGCATCCATCCGCAGGAACAAAGGGAAGCGCTATCGGGCGTACTGTCTCAGATCGGCATCGCTGACGCACTCATCGCGCGGCGGACGCGAAAAGGTCTGGAACTGATCGATGGCCACATGAGGGTCGAGGAAAACCCGGACATTAAGTGGCCGGTGCTTGTGCTGAACGTCACCGCCAAGGAAGCCGACGAACTCCTAGCGACCCTCGATCCATTGACCGCAATGGCGAACGCGGACGCGGAGAAACTTGCATCCCTACTGTCTGGTGTAAGCTTTACAGACGACGGCACCAGTGAGATGCTGGCGACGCTGGCTGAGGATAACGGCATCGACCTGAACGAGTCAGCTAACGGCGAGCTAGATGACCCACCAGCGGAGATCGACAAGGCCGAGCAGCTCCGCAAGAAATGGAAGGTCAAGAAAGGGCAGTTGTGGGAGATTGCCGGGCCGAGTGGGCTGACGCATCGGCTCTTGTGTGGAGATGCGACACAAGAAGACAACGTCCGCCTGTTGATGGGTGTTGAACGAGCGGGATTGATGAACACCGATCCACCATACGGGATCGGATACGACAACGCATCCGTACATCCTGATCATGGTCCAATCGCCGACAAGGTATCTGGAGACGATAAAACCGGGGGAGCTATTCAGCCGTTCCTGGAATCGTGCTGGAAGGTTGCCGTCTCACACGCGATCAAAAAGAATGCAGCGTGGTATATGTGGCACGCGATGCTAACTCAGGGTTATTTTTCTGCTGCTGCTGCTGCTGCTGCTGGGGTGATTCTTCACCGCCAGATCATTTGGGTTAAACCCGCCTTGGTCTTCGGTCGCGGTCAATACCATTGGAAGCACGAGTTATGTTTCATGGGATGGGTCGAGGGAAACCAACCACCGGACTACGGAGAGGGAAACGGTGAGCGGACGCAAACGACCGTCTGGGAAATCGACTCGGTCTCTAACGCAGAACGTAAGGAAATGAATCACTCGACCCCCAAGCCGGTCGAGCTGTTTCGCATACCCATCGTCAAGCACTTGAAGCCAGGCGAAATAGCCTATGAGCCGTTCGCTGGAAGTGGACCGCAATTCCTAGCCGCCGAGCAGCTTGGCCGCCGTTGCTACGGAATTGAGATCGAGCCCAAGTACGTCGCCGTCGCCCTGGAACGCATGAAGGCGATTGGCTGTCAAGCAACACTAGCGAAATGACCAAGCGCAAACGCCAGCACGAGAAGCAGGGCCGATACACCGACAAGGACGGCTACAAGAAGAAAAAGAAGGTGCCTAAGTCGCATCGACCGAAGACAGCCCTAGTCGATGATTCAGTGAGCTCTCAACCGCTCATCGCGCAAGCCATCAAACAAGGCTGGATAGGACAGGACGGTCAGCGATGGGACACCGACATCACAGTCAAGGCCCTTCAGGAGAGGTCGAAGAAGGACGGCCTAAACGCCAAAGAACGGGCGTTATTGGCAGTCATCAATGACATGGGCGGCGAACGCGCTCAACAGGCCGTCAGCAACCTAATCAGGATGGAATCGCAGAACCAAAGTGACGAGCATTTCGTCGTAACCCAGGCGACTCCGGAGCTACACGTGCATGGACATCGACACCAGCATACTGGCAGCGATGACCCCGAGTTCGCTGCTGTCCTTGCGGCAATTGATGACCAGCTCGCCCGACGCGGAATCGACGCGACAGCTGACCAGCCGCTTGGTGACCAAGCATCGAATTGACCCGCCGCACCGTCGCCAACAGGAGTTCCTTGACCTGACCTGTGAAGAGGCGATGTTCGGCGGCGCGCTCGGGGGCGGAAAGTTGATGCCACTATCGGAGCCTGTGCTCACACCAAAGGGGTGGGGGGCAATTGGGTCACTAAGAGTTGGTGATTCCGTTACTGACCCGACGACCGGAGGCAGTCAACGGGTTATCGGTGTATTTCCGCAGGGAGTCCAAAGGATTTGGAAAGTCACATGCGACGACGGCGCATCCACCTTTGTTGGGGCGGAGCATTTGTGGGCGTATCGCGTCGTAGGTCGCAAGCGCCCAGGAACTAAACATAGCAAGCAACGTCAGTTTGCAACGCAGCATCTTGGTGCCGAGACTCCGACGACTCGGTGGGACACTTTGCGGGTTGGCACCACGGACGAGATGCGATCCTTCCTTGAACGTGGAACTCCACCGAGGATACCACTTTCTGAACCAATCTCGTTCACCGCTAATGGTCGCACGGGTAAGGGTTTAGTCTCGCCTTATATCGCAGGGATATTAATTGGTGACGGGCATTTACGTGGTGCGACAGTGACGGCTTGCGATAATGACGTGAGGGCGGAACTCATTGCGGCTGGCTTCAGTCCGCACGCTGAATTGCACAAAGACGGCCTTCCGAAAACATACCGAGCGACCGGCAAATGCGGAAAGTTAGTTCGAGCGTGGCTGAAAAACCATGGACTGACGAAATGTAGGTCGTGGGAGAAATTCATCCCTTCCTACGTATTCACTTCGTCAGTCGAATACCGGCTTCATTTCCTCCAAGGACTCATGGACAGCGGCGGAACCGCTGATGAACGCGGTCGTTGTTACTTCATAAGCACAAGCCGACAGCTATCCGAGGGCGTTCAGGCACTCGCTAGGTCACTTGGCGGTAAGGCTAGGTTGCGAGATCGGCAAACAAGATTCACGTATAAGGGCGACAAAAAGGATGGCCGTCCATCGTATCAAGTTCGAATCTGGCTCAGGCGAAATTCTGCGATGTTTCGGTGTACAAAAAAGATCGAAAGGTGCACAGATTCGTGGAATGGCGGCGCAGAGCTGAGCAGGGAGGTTGTTTCAATAACTGAAGTTGAGCCGCAGGAATCAGTGTGCATTAAGGTTTCCGGACCACGAGGTCTTTATGTCACCAGGGATTTCATAGTCACCCACAACACCGAAGTGCTCATTCGCTGGCTTGAAGAGGGCATCCAGTATCCTGGGTTCAGCGGGCTGTTCTTGCGCCGTACGATGCCACAGCTACAAGGATCACCAACGACACCCGTAGAGCGATCGTATCGCTTTTTCAAGGTCAGGGACGGCATATTCAACGACAGTAAAAAGGTCTGGACGTTCCCGAACGGCGCAATGATCCGCTTCGGATCGATGCAGCACGAGAACGACAAGCACAACTACGATGGGACAGAATTTCATCGGATTTGTGTTGAGAGGACAACACCGGTACTGATGGCGGATGGGTCATGGCTCGCGATTCATCAGATACGGGTCGGTGATTACGTGCAGACTCTTGAGGGACCACGAGCAGTCACGCGACTATGGAACATGGGCCGGAAACCGGTTGTTCGCGTTACGACACCTTACGGATCGGCGCTATGTAGCGATTCCCATCGGATGCTTACGCCGTTCGGCTGGGTCTGCCCGTCGGAGCAGCGGTCCATCGTATGCCGGTCACCTTCAGCCAGTTGCTTATACTCTGAGGACATGTATCAAGAACCCTACAGGCAGCACTCCACGACACCATCGGATCGTGGGCTAGTTGGCGCAGGCGGCGCTCCAGGTCAGGCGCTAGGGGAGCGTTCGTGCCTCGACGTTTCGACAATAGATGATCGAAGCGATTACGCAGAGTCTGGTGATGAACACCTAGCAGCTGAGCGGCTTGCTTCGTGGTCCTTTCCTTTAATGCTTTTCGGACCTGGGACTCAGTTAGCTCAATCTGGAAACGTTTCCGAACTTCATCCGCATGAGCTTTCCCATGGGAACTCCGGGTATGCAGTTCAATATTGCTTGGCCGGTTGTCCAGACGATCCCCGTTTTTGTGATGGACCACTTCGCCCCTTTTCAGTAGCCGACCAAGGACGCATTCCATCACAAGCCGGTGCTTGGAAACACAACCGCGTTTTGACGCTTCGGGATGATCAGGGCAATACTCAAACGCATACCCTCGACCGATATAAACCGCTCCACCCCTACACGACCAGACCTTTACGTCTTTGCGAGGACGTCCACCAGGCTTGCGGAGAAATGGTCCGAGCGGGTGAGGCGGAACTGATGGATTTGACTGTTGAAGAGGCATCACACTTCATTGTATCGGGTTACACCGTATGCCAAAATTGCGTCGACCAGGTTGAGGGATTCAGTGAGTCGCAATATGCCTATATGTTCAGTCGTTTGCGTCGCACGAAAGGCTACCCGATCCCTTGCGGCATGAGGTCAGCGGCCAATCCCATCGGAGGCATATGGGTAAAGAGGCGGTTCGTCACCGAGGAGGCAATCCAGGCACTCAGGGGATTCAACGCCCGGGACCCTTCTCCGCCTGACCTGGTATTCGAGACTCCTACGGGTGCTATGTTTATGCCGTCTCGAGTTGCGGATAATCCGTCAATCGAAATTGACGAATACATCGAGCGCTTGCAATCTAAGCTAGGGGCACAGCTCGCGGCCAGGCTCGCGAACGGCGATTGGTCGGTCATCGAGGGCGCGATTATCGATCCTGGTGACTTTAGGTACTTCAGGCTGCTCGGGGGCGAATCGATTGTGAATATGACAAAAACAAAGGCCGATCTATGCGATACAGCGACGCCACCGACGATGTTAAAACGTTTCGCGACGATCGACACGGCGGGCACCAGCAAACAGAAAGCGGCAGAGCTACGCGGTAGGCCGTCATCGTGGTCGGTGTGTGCGATCTGGGATTATTGCTCTAAGCTGAAGTTCCTGCATTTGCGCCACATATGGCGCGAGCGGGTAGGATACACGGACCTAAAGACGCAAATTGCCAAGGTCCTGACAAAATGGGCGGTTCCGGTCACAGTGATCGAAAACGCACACCACGGCCAACCGCTCGCGGCGGACTTGAAGAAACTTGTCAAAACACGCATAAAGCTGGCACCAACAAAGATTAAAGGCATAAAGGAGACAATGACCGACTCGGCAAAACATGAGCGTGCAGTGGCGTCAGGATTACTGTCAATGATCGCTGAGGGCCGGTTTTTCCTGCCAGATATTGAAAGCGTAGCGGGCGTGTCCGAATGGCTCCCCGACTTCGAAGGCGAACTCATGGGGTGGACGGGATTGCCTGAACAGACGTCAGATCAAGTTGACGTCTGTTCTTATGCGGCCCATCATGTGGGGACGCGCAGTCAGCCGTGGGGTGGTGTTATCAATTAATGACAGGTGAGGAACAGATGGCCAAAAGACGCGCGACGAGGGCTAGGTCGAATACACAAACGTCATGCGGAGAATGCCACCCGCCGGCGCAAGCGGACCCGGTCGAGCAGTTTTCGGAGATGAGCGAGTCCAATCCGCTGGTGACGATCACGGAGGCGGCGAGGATGTTCCGGAAGTCACATCAGACGGTCGCCAGGTGGCTTAAAGATGGATTGATGGAGTATGAAGGACCATTGCCTGGAGGGACGTTCGGCATTCGCTTGTCGGAGATCAAGAAGTTCATCGGCGGCTCTGCATTGCAGGAATTCGCCAATACACAGGAGCCGGGAAGAAATGGCGATAGCAACACTTCGGAATAACAAGGTAATCGAGACATCGATAATTCGCGCCGCCAATACAACGGCCTATGCGGCGGGCGATGTCGTCGAAAACTCAACGGCCAGCGGATTTACATTCGCCACTGCTGCTCGCGGCAACGCTATGGGCGGGCAGATCAACCACGCCATGCTTTTCAGTAGCCATAGCAACGGCACGCCGTTAGACGGCGAACTATGGGTCATGGATACGCTGATGGCCCTGGATGTCGATAACCTTGCTTTCACACCCACAGATGCCGAAATGCGGAACATGGTAGGCGTAATTCCATTTGCGACCGGCAACGGATTCGTGGGAACCGCGGCAGGCAATGTGCTGATTCCGGCCAGTCGGACATTTCTGCCGATGCGATTCGTTACCGCTACTGCCGACGACGCGTTGTATGGTGTCCTGGTGGCCCGAAACGCGTACGTTCCTGCCTCGGCGGAGGTGATCACGCTCAAGCTGTTTATCGAGCAAGACTGAAGGCAGGAATAGTAGACGAATTCACACGGAGCACCTAGACAATGGCCAATAATCGATGGGAACCAAAGGCCGCAGCCGTCCAGCAGGTGGACACGATCACAGTTGCGCTGACCTGGGCAACGGCAGATACTGTCGCGATAACGATCAATACCAAGGTCTTGACGGTGAGCGTCGGTACCGATTCAGCGACAACCGACGTAGCGATTGCGGTCAAGGAGGCGATCAACGGGGAGACATTCACCGATACAACTACCACCGTCGTTCCAACCGGTGCCGGGCCAGATATCGCGGAATTCTCCGAACTAACAGCCACGGTATCCGGCAGCGTCGTGACGGTGCGAGGTATCGCAGGCGAGCCGTTCGTGATGACCGTCGTGGAGACAACGGCGGGCGACGGCACGGCAGTCGAAGCGACAGCGACGGCAGCCACTGGGCCGAATCACTATGATAATTCAGACAATTGGTCGAGCAGCGTTCCGATCGGTACCGATGACGTATACGTCGATAATAGCGACGTGTCTATCCTATGGGGCTTGGACCAATCAGCGGTGCCTATTGCATCGTTCACCGAAGGACTCAATTTCACGGGCGATATCGGATTACCTGAAGTGGCGCCAGGTGGTTACAAGGAGTACCGAGAATCCGGCGGTTACTTACAACTCAACTGCGCAAAAATCACAATCGGTACGGGAGAGGGAAGTGGTAGCGGTCGAACCAAGATAGACACCGGATCGTCGACTGCGGCCATCATAGCCGTCATAAACACCGGAAGTTCTAGCGAATTCGGCTTGCCCGCATTTCTTTGGAAGGGCACGCACGCGAGCAGCACGCTTGACATGCTCAACGGATCGGTCGGAGTGGCATCATTCGGCGGCGAGCTTGCTACGCTCACCGACTTGGTGGTAGCGGACGGGACGTGCGAATTAGGGGTGGGGTTGACGCTTGCCACGATGGACGTGTTCGGCGGGACATGCACGCTACGCGGAGTGACGTCCAGCACGATCACGATGACTGGCGGCGTCTTGAATGTGGAAGGTACAACCGGGACGATTTCTGGTATTAATCAGCAGGGAGGGACGATAAACTATCGAGCCGGTGGCACGACGATTACGACGTTGACCGTTGGCGGCGAAGGTAGCCCCACATTCGATTTGACGAACTGTCCCACAACTGTCACAGCCACAAACCCCATATCAGTTAGACCCGGTGCAAACATCGTAGACCCATCCCGTAAGATTCTCGGCGACAATGTTTCGACAACTTCACTCGTCACTGGCATTACGGTGACATAAACGTCCTTTCTGAGGGTTGCGTTACTTGGGCGCGGCGGCCACACCATGGGCCGTCGCGTTTTTTTTGTCGAAAATAACGGCCCCGCAATCTCTATAGATTCCCTATAGTCCATCTAGTCCGCATTCTGCGTATCCCCAACTTGTGAGATATGAGGCGCCGAAATAGGTTCCGGATATGCCGAAGTTCAAAAAAGGAATCCTGAAAGCCGGACGAACGTACCACAGTCCAACGGGTGAACTCGCCGTTGACGAGAATCGCCTACGGCACTGGGAAAGCACTTTTAAGGGATTCAGCGAGGCAGGGATTCGCGTTCCGGTGGCGTGGGACCATTCGAAAGACCCCGAAAAGAGCAAGCCCTACGAATTGTCACCCAGCCAACGGAAACGCCGCAGGGTGGCACCGCCGCAAGACAACGTAGGCTTCCTCGACTCCTTCAAGGTGGCAGATGACGGCCAAAGCGCTGAAATCACCCTAGACATTCCCAGGGCAGTCGACGCCAGCAAGGTCGAAGCAAATTTGGCGGACGTGTCCCCGGTCATATTCGACAACTGGAAAGATGGCTCGGGAACTGTGCACGAGGACGTGATTACACATGTCGACCTAGTGGTGCATCCTGTCGATTCATCCCAATCTCGTTTCGAGAAGGTTGACTCAGAAGGTCACGAAATGATTGCGTGCTCCTTGACCTTTTTCGAGGAGGACGACAACGCACCGAATGTGTTCCAGCTTGGCCTGGAAGACGCGGAAGAGTCTGACCTTGACGATCTGGCGCTCGACTCCGAAGACGAGTCAGACGAAGACTCCGGTACCTCAGAGATGGATGATCCGGAACGTCTTAAATCGGTACTTGAATCACTAACAGCGCTGGGCCTCGTGCTTTCCAGCGACACGACAATAGACAACTTTCTATCCCATTTACACCAGGCGTTGCTCACCGCAAATGCCATGGGAGGTGATGACGTGGCAAATGAAAACCTAGAAGTCCAAAGCCCTCAAATGACCGCGATGTCGCTTGAACTGCAAGCGATGAAGAAACATTCTTCGGCGGCACATAGGGACGTCCTCGCCCAAAGATTACAAACGCTGCTTGAAACCGGCCGCTGTACGCCCGCAGAACACAAAGACAAAAGCGCGGGCGTTACAACGATTCAACTCAGTCTCAACAGTGAGGGTGTGAACGAACCCACTGCGATAGAACATTGGATCGCAAGCCGCGAACCAGTTCCCGCGGGCACGTTTTGGGATGCCGAACGGCGTACAAGTATGTCGCTCAACGTCGAGAAACAGCCGGGCGTCGTAACCGGTGAACAGATGTCCGAAGAGGAAGCCGACAAGTTAGCTGACCAAATCTTGCGTAAGTCGTAAATCACCAGGGCCAATACGGTCCAAAGCAATAATTCCGAGAGTTCATGAGGTTCTGAAATGGCTACGTTTTCTGGTGGCTTCGGCGTTCCTGGTGCCGGCAGTATTGCCGAAACCACGGAAGTTCAATTTCTGTGGGGCGGCGATGCGAATAAGACCTCGCTCAAAAAGAACGGGGTTATTCGTGGCGAAAGTCGCGACGCTGGCAATAGCCCCACGACCGTATTGCGTCCTGGTCTGCTGCTTGGCCTCGAAACGTCCACGACTGAATACAGTGAGTTCGACGGCGATGCAGCCGACGGCTCAGAAAACGTCGCTGGAATCCTAGCTCACGAACTAAGGGCCCAGGACTTTGACGCGAACGATGCTGATCGCGTTGCGGCTGTGTGTGTCGGTGGTCCAGTCAAGGCGACGCATTTACTAATACAGGGCGACGCGTTCGTTGGACACGTAGACGAGTTCTTAGCACGCCAGCAAATGGCCCGGTCGTTCGTCTTCGATGACGATCCATTAGGGGCCTTAGCGGGTGGACTTACGAGGTTCGGCGGGACTGTAACAGGAACCACCGACACGCTCACTGATTCACAAACCGGTTCGACGTTGTTTTACAGCAACGCAGCCTCAGTAACCGTTACCCTGCCGACGTGCAAGCCTGGGCTCGAATTCATGCTTGTGAGAACAGGCGATGAGGAATTCATTGTAACCGCAGGCAGCGCCATCATGATCGGCGACAACGATACGACGGTTACCACGGTCACTTACACGACGGCGTCCCAGCACCTGGGAGCATACGTACACGCGAAAGCGGTCTACGAGGGCACCACGGCCAAGTGGCTTGTCCAAACCAATGACACACTCGCGAGAGCGTTTGCATAAACGCTCCGGGATCACACAACGCAAAGTTTCCGATAGCCGAACAGGGCACAGGATTGAGGAAAAACGATGGCCAGCATTCAGCAAATCTTAGAACCTATCGTCCTGACGAAGGTTGTCAGTCGCATCATGTCGGCCGACAAGTGGATTCTGCAATTCATGGGTTTCGGCCCGGGTGGATTCAACGTCGAGAACTTCGGGCATGGCCGCACTGGCGAATACCAGGTGTTCAACAATACGCGCAAGGTCGGCAAAATGCGAGCGCCCGGAGCTGCCGCCGCGCGATCTGCAAGACAGGCGGTTGGCTCAGTGCCCTTCGTGTATCCGCGAATGCACGACTCTGTTCCGCTGCTCGCTGAAGAACTGCACAACCTCGCTCAGATTGGCGACCCTCGCACGCGCGATATTGCAGGAGAGAACTACATCCGTCGACAGGGTGGCGTCCTTGGTTCTAAGGCCGCGAATTTCCGCGCGTTGATGACGATCGGAATGCTGCGAGATAGCCTCTATGTCAACGAGGACGGCGACGACTGGAACCTGAACCTGTCTAGCGGGTTGTATCAGATCAACTTCGGGATGCCTGCTGGCAACAAAACACAACTAGACATGTTGGGTGATGGCGACATCATCGACGTATCCTGGGACAATCCATCGGCTGACATCCCGCTTCATATTTCCAACATTGATGCGGCGTTCCAGGAGTTGTACGGCGGAAGACTGCAGAACGTTATCTGCACTGGCGCTGTATGGCAAAACGTAATTAACAACGACAAGGTGGCAACGCAGGCGGGTATTGCCAATACACCATTCCGACAATTCGAGCGCGTAGTGGGTACTCGTGAAGACGGCTCACCGATCAATGTATCGGTCGGCGAGATCAGCGCACGACCGGGCGTCATGTTCTACATCACGGACGAGGGACTTGATATCGGGGTGGAGGGTAGCGAATCCTTTGTGAAGTACGTCGAGACGACCGGCGCAATCTTCATGCCTGATCCCCGACAGCGCGACACGTACGGGCTGTTCGAAGGTTCCGAGCCGATCGCCGAACGAGACGGAGCAAACAAGGTGGTCAAGACGGGATTCTCAGCATGGTCGGCCGATACCTCGAATCCGACAGAGACAACCCTGTTCGCGCTAGACAACGCGTTGGCAGTCAATCACATTCCCAATTCAACGGCTTACGGCACTGTTATTTTCTGATCAGTAGTGCTTAGGGACAATCATGCCAGGCTTAACAATACCGGGCCGACAGCCCAGACACTTCGCCAAGACGGTCACGTTCGATGGTACTGCCGGGGCAGGTGCGACCGGCAATATAACCATCGCCTCGGTGACGGGTCGTGTTCTGATAACGCACTTGAGTGCCTATTGCTCCACGTCGGTCGTGACAACCACCGCGGGTGAGTTGGAATTAGGCGTTGCTGGCAATACTGCCGCGTTGATTGCTCAGATCGCGGACGCGGGCGACCTGATAGCAACCGAGTTCTGGAACGACGCTACGCCTACGGATATCAATGTCGCGACGGCGATCATTAACCAGCTAGTCGGAAGCGACATACTTTTGAAGGTTACAACTTCGCCGATGACGGCCGGAGTCATTGAATTCGCAATGCTATGGGTTCCGATGTCCACCGACGGGAATTTAGGATAAGCCACAACAACACCTCGCCGTAGCCTCACGGGCAGAAGGCCGACCGGGTCCATCGGTCGGCCTTCTTTTTTGGGTATGACAAAATGACACTCATTGCTAACACCTATTGCACGGAAGCCGAGATCGTTCGGTTTATTGGCCAAGTCGGAGTCGACGAGGCCGCTGACAATGACGGTGACAACACCGCGGATACGGATGTTGTGGATGACTGCATTAATCAGGCGTCACAAGAGATCGAGCTTTACTCGCGCCAGAAGTACACACCAGCCCAGCTAGCAACAAGTACCCTTGTGAATCGATGGTGCGTTGTCATTGCGACGCGGTTCCTATTCATGCGTCGCGGAAACGATATACCCGCAACGGTCGAAATAGAATGGGAGCGCATCGCTAATCCAGGTTCCGGCTTGCTAATGCAACTACAAACCGGACGCATTCAGTTACCTGGCGTAGCAAAGCGGGCTGACCTGCGCCCGACGATGAGCAACCTCAGAATCGATCGCCGTCGGCGGACGTCAACTGTCAGGGTTACTAGGCCGAATAGTTCGGACGCACCCTCAGACATGAGCCAGGACTTTGACGACGGGCCCGGTGTGCCAACGTACTAACACAGCACAATGACAATCACATGGCGCAAGTAGTCCATTTTCGAGGGAGCAGGGCAGACGTCACTCGAGTTGCGCACACACTGGCCGCTATCCTGTCGGGTAGGCAGAGTGATTCGCTTGGCCTGGGCATTGGGTTCGTCATGTCTTTGGGTTTCGCCGCGCTGTCAGATATCAAGGACGCGTTTGTGACAAAGTCATCTGGCGGCACGGATGAAATGGGAATCACCTGGCCCGAGTTGGCACCCTCAACGATCGCGAATCGTCGGGTAGGCGCTGGCGATCGCGGCGTAGGTAAAAGGATCACAAGGCTACCCGGCCAGAGCACCCTGGACGCGGCTCAGCAAGCACTGCTCGTGCGTAATCGCGAGCGGATAAGGACGCGCGAAACAAAGAAAGCGCTGATACGTTTCGAACTATCGGGGCTTGAACCGAAGGAAGCGCTACGTCGCGCACGTATCGTCGGCGGTCTGAAAGCAACGCGAGAAACCGGAAAAACGAAGGTCCAGACGCTCGGCGGCCGACAAGTCGAAATCCTTCGCGATCGCGGATTCCTGCTGAACTCGCTGTCGCCAGGCACGCTGTCAGGTTCGGCCGGTTTGACGAATTACAGCAAGCCGGCGGGTGACGGTGGCGAAGAACAGATATTTGAGGCGTCGGCTGGTCAAATTATCGTCGGCACCAATATCGTCTATGCCGGAACGCACCAGCACGGGAACGAAGAACGGAATATACCAGCTAGGCCGTTCCTGCCAGACGAGCAGAATCCGGTACCCGCTTTGTGGTGGGATCGGTGGTCGGGTGTCGCCGTACAGTCGCTTGCCGTGGCGGCTCGCATCCTTTTCGCGAGGGGGGCGGCATGAGCACCTCAGCGATAGTCCGTGCTGTCGCTACGCGGATCGCCGCCCACGCGTCGATTGAATCGAGCTGGGTCACGGTCGAACTCGACGAACAGGCTCCGGCCGTTTCAGGAGACATTCACATCACCGTAATGGCGGGAGGAACCGAGCGAGGTCCCACGCACGACGTCAGCGGATGCGTTATCGATAAGCTGTATGGCGTCGATGTGTCGGTAATCCTACGATCACCGAAGCGCCCCAGAGACCGCAAACGGGGGCTATTTATCGATCTTTCCGATAGCCATGAAACAATCCTCGCAATGGTAGAGGAGCAAATCGATTTCGATTACACGACGCTATCAACTGCAAACGCGCTGATACTGGCGGAATCCGCATCGTCTCAGGGATTCATCGAGCCTTTGAAGTTCAGGAGCAACGGTCCGTTTCGGATCGCGCCGGCTGAGATATTCGCAGGCGTGCCAGGAGGATCGGAGGCGGCCGTTGTACGTCGTACGCAGTTTCGTGGCGCTCGCAGGATAGTAACCCGATCATGATAACAACTACTAGAACACCCTTGCTGCCTGATTCGAAAGCGATATGTAGCCGAACGATGCGGCAGCCCTTGACGTGGATTTGCTTCAATCGCACCTGTGGGACTAGCTCAAAGCCGTTTGTATTCACTAGCGAATACGCCGAGTGCCCAAAATGCACATCGACCGGGTGGCCAACTATCAAGCTACGGACACTCATTCATTTGCTGGTACCAGACAAACGTGGTCCAATACCTGGACGAAAAGGCCGATTCCGCATCGCGTGCGAGCCGAAACGGCAATACACTACCCGAGGACTCGAAAAAGAAGGCGCGACAAACCACACGCACAAAGTCAATTGCAGCGGTTGCAACCAATGGCTTGAAGCGCAGGGGATTAAGACCCCGACAATACTGACTCACGGGGGATAGCCATGTCATTTATCGCCGGAAAATACGATGCAATTTATGGAACGGATGGAGCCGAAATAACGGTTGGACAGATATCCGCAGGCATCACGATTGAGCACTCGGTAAGCAAACAACTAATTACTGGCGACAACGCAGGCCAGACGGTTCAGGATGCTGTCTATCAAGGCCACAATGTGTTCGTCGAATTCACACTAATGGAATATGACCAGGCTGGAGCTTTGGACGTGTTCTGGCCGTACGACGTGCTTGAAGGCGAGCAAGGGGTTATCGGTCGGCTAGACACAGCTGTCGCAAGAAGTCTGCAGCTGGACGGACTTACCGGCGCTCCAGTTCCGTCGGCTACGGAGTTGCAAGCGGACCTGGCGATACTCGCCGAAGATTTCCCGGTCAGGATTCTTTACGCGCCAGCTCTCAGGGAAATACCGGTTAGGATGAGGCTGTACCCCACCGGAACGGCGCCTAGCGACTCGTTTTATGTGCTGACGTAAATATGGCCGAAGAACTCAGGATCATTGTTACGGACGAAGGTGGCCCGCCTCCAGCGACGGCACCAGTTGCGCCGCCTGTTGGTACGTCACCGTCGGTTCCCGCATCTGCAACGTCATCGACCGCGGGCGTTCCAGGTGTAATCCCGGGTGTTCCCGGATCGATCCCAATACCGCCGCCTATTGAACCCCCGCCCTTTACTCCGCTCGACCGCAGAAACCAATCACTAGCATCGGCTCGACGAACCGCACAAGCTGGGGTAAGTGGCATATCTGCGATCGCGGCAGGCAATGTCGGTGGTGTTGCGGCAGTTGCGTCGTCCGCATTGGCGGCGATCACGGGGCCGGTAGGCGTCGCGTCAATCGCGATAACAGGCGCGCTAGGCGCAACTGCACTCGCGCTTAAAGCATTCGTCGGTGCAGTGCAAAGGAATGCTAACGACTTGGCCGGCTTGTCGACCGAGTTGTCAGCAGTTCAGGCGATCGGTGGCATCCGTCGAGAGTTCGCACAGCTGAGGCGAGCTCAGCAAATCGGCCCAGGACTAGCGAGATTTGAGAACTTACGCCAGCAGGCCGCCACCCAGATGTTTGATATCGGCACGCAGATTTTGGATATTTTGCTGCAGTTATCACAGAAACTGGAACCGTTCATTGACCTAGCTCTCGTAGTGCTAGGTGGCATATCGTCGTTTTTGGAAAAAAACGGTACGTCCATCGCTGAAGTGCTTGCTTTCATTTTGCGTGTCGGCAATCCATTATTTGGCACAATCGAAGTCATTGGGCAAATCGCCAGACAATTCGGCGTGCAGATAAATAACAACGATCCCGACGCGAACGCGGACCCATTCACAAACTCGTTTTTACGAGGAATACCGCCGCAGCCCGACCGTATGCAGTTCAAACGGCCCTTGGCACCTATCGCCGGGGGGCCGTAATCCATGGCATTAGCAGCCACCGGGGAACTCAGCTACAACGGCTACACATTCGATGCGGCGTCCCATATCAAGGTCGATGTCGAGTTCGTCTATGACGACGACGACCGAACGATAATTTCACATAAGCATATGTTTGTGGTTCAGGCGATCGTCCAGGACGACACTGGACTGTCCATGGAGGTCGCGAACCTACGCCAACGGCTCGGAGAATCGGGCAAAGGATTCACCTTTCGCGGCAAAGGGTTCGGTGACGACCTCCAGATAAACACTAGCTTCGGCGGCAAGCGAGACACCGACAACGGGCCAAAACCGAAACTCTTGTCATGGGAACCGATCGGCGACAATAAAGCGGCTGAAATTGTGTGGCAGTGCGTCGTTACGACGACCGTGTGCAAAGGACTAGCAAAAACAAAGGGCATTAAATCCCTAAGCTTCGGCATCACGTTCGACATAAACCACAAAGGCGAGACAACGCGGTCGATCGAAGGCGCCTTGACGATTGCGGGACTTGGAGTAGGTAGGGACACTGCCGATCGGTACCGCAATAAGTTCAAAACGCCAGCAATACCAGGATTCAGACGGACTCAATCGTGGTCCGTCAGCAGCGACAGAAGCCGGCTAGAATTTAGTATCGTCGATGAGGAAATCGGCAGTAACAATCCATTCTATCCTGGCATGGTCGAGATGTCGGGCCAGCACCGTGTCAGTTGGCGCAGGGGCCCCCAGGGAACACAGCTAGGCAGCACAATAACCGCAGTGATTCATCCCTCCGCGAAACTGAGTCCGTCGCAAGCCTGGCAAGTATTCCTGACAATGGCAGGCCGGCGGTTGCGGCAAGCGCGAGACGTTACTGGCGGAATACTGATTGACGGTTATGACATCGAAGAGGACTTGTTCACGCGATCACAATCATTCCGATTAACGTACAGAATACTGTCGCCAATCGCGAAGTTTGTGGGCTCGTCGGGTTTATTCACACCACTCGGCACAAACTGGAACGTGTGGCAGGTGTCCCTAGCCGACACCGCGTTTGACCAGCGCGGCGCCGCTAAACTGTTTGATGAGCCGTCAAACGACATTAAGTTCGGCTTGTGCGAGCCGGCGGACGCTGTCGTGGTTAACAATAAGTTTCGCGGCTATGTGCACAAAGGAGGCAGGCCCGCAAAGCTGAAAAATGAACAGCCAAAGGCAGAGGACAGCTGGCTCTATTATCAAAACGATTCAGAGGTGTTTCGCGAATGTCCGTCGAGTCGATTGCCAATTATCCAGGATTCGACGTCTGACGCTGGCGGGTGGGAGCTAGATAGCAGTGTCCCACCATCTCGGCCAGCGGATTACGGAACACCACCATCGAACGCAAAAAACGACGTTATCCAACAGGCGGGGCTTCCTCGGTATTCAATTCGAATAATAGGCCGGGCCGAACGGGCAGGGCACCACATACCGAGGACGGTTATCATGTCCGTAGCTGGCCATAATGCGGTGGAAATATCATCACAATTCAAGGAAAGGGTTGTGGGAAACTTCCTCGGCGTTCCAGTTTACGAGGCCATGTGGTATGCGGACTACATGATCGCCGGAAGTCCTGGGGTTGTGTACCCTCCGGAGGATCACAAAGATAAGGTCAACTCGAGAGACAATGTGGCGATATCGTAAAGCGAGGAAACATGGCGACAACTACCGGGACCAAAAAGAAAGTGGCGAAACGAAGAACAGCGAAACCGTCGGCGAACGGAAAGCCTGTTGTGACAGACGAAGTGATCGAGTTTAGGATTAAGGGTGGTGAGCACGACGGCCGGACGTTTTCAATGGACGCAATGCTATTGAAGCTGACTTGCCAGATCGTGGAACGTCAACACGACCTCGCCAGTGATGGCGATCAAGTGTTTGCGACCGCAGACTTTGCCGATTCGTTAGCAAGGGCATTGTCGGCCGCAGGTCAGCCATCCGGCCCGGCCATCGCGATTGCTGCGTGGCAAATGGTGAATGCCTATTTCGCGGAGTGTCAAAAAAAAACGAGGTAACTTCCGATCTTAGCTTTTGGTACGGATTTGACGTAGCTGCACTTCCGCGCGAAAGGCAGCTAGGCTTGATGGCGAATCTATCACGGGTACAGTCTCAATCGAAATTGTTCCACAGGTATTATGAGGCAACGGATTTCGAGGGGGTTTATCAGTTATACCTCGACGCTTACGGCGACGAAGAACTTGCCCAGAAAGCGCAAACACAGGCCGCGAAAAACCTTCTGAATACGCCGCGAAGTGAAACACATTAGCGAAAGATACCGAGGTCGCCAGACATGGCAGCAACAAAGAAAACGGCGAAAGCAAAGCGTGCACTAGTCGGCAAGCCAGCGACCGCGGACTACAGCTCTTTCTCACACTCGTACTACACGCAGGTGCGAGACCTTCCCGTCTTCAGTTTTAACTGGATTCGGGCAATGCTGATCGACCCCACGGTGCGGCTTGGCCTTGCGATGCGGGCGGCACCACTAGCACAAGCTCAATTTGGCAGGAATGACAAGGACGCTACGACGGGTAAGACAACGTTTCAGCCGGGCGTCGCTTCTCCAAATCAGGAGGTCGCTAAGTTCGTCGAAAAACAACTCATGCGAATCTGGCGCAATGAACTGCACAAAATAACTCGGGCGCAAGTGTGGGGCTGGTCTGGTTGTGAGGTCGAATACAAGTTGAATTCCAGCAACCAGGTCGCAGTGAAAAAGCTATTGCCACGCCACGCGATGGACACCTTGCCATTGACCGAGGGAGGCGAGGTCAAGGGGGTCCAGTTCCGCGGCCTGAAAAAGCAGGGCCACGTCAACCTACTGTTTCCGAAGGCATGTTGGCACAGCTACTCACCTGAGTCTGATTCGCCATTTGGTCAATCGGTCCTCTATGGTGCGTTTTCTCCGTGGTGCGACAAGTGGCTAGACGGCGGCGCATTAGATGTTCGCCGACTGTTTTGCCATAAGGACGCCTACGGCGGCATGTCGATGGGCTACCCGTCGGGAACGACGGAGGACGATCAGGGCAACGAGGTGCCTAATCGCGACATCGCGCGAGAAATCGTTGAACAAGCGAAGGCCGGAAACGTGCTGACGTTCCCCAGTGATGTCGATCCCGCTACTGGAAAAGCACTATGGACAGTCGAACAAGCCACGATCCCGTCAAACCCACTTCACATTCTTCAATATCCAAAAGACCTCGACATCGAGATACTCCGAGGCATTGAGATACCCGACGATATGCTGATTAGCGACAAGACCGGTGCTTGGCAGGGCAAACAGGTACCTATGCTGGCATTCTTTGTCAATTCCGATCGGTGGTTGTCGCAGATCGTAGGAATGGTGGTGTCACAGATACTGGAACCGCTGGTCCTTCTTAACTGGGGTTCGGCGATCGATTTCGAAGTGACAACAAAACCGCTCGCAGAACAGGCCATGGAACAGATCAAGCCCGATGCGTCAAAGGATGAGGATGCGAGCAACCTAACCGCGTCGTCGGGTGACGCCCACACGGATAATCAGTTAGGTACAGGTCAGCGGAATGGCCAATCTCCGGTAAACGGCAAGACATCGCGGTTCCCGCTCACTCGGGCTAGCCGTTTCAGCCTGACGGACGACACAAACGCCGCTGAACGTCTCGTGGGCTCAGGCGCCATTCAGGCCGCGCAACTGGTCGACGCTGGCCGAAAGATGTTAGGCTTGGATGCCGATACAGAGGACGATTTGACAGCTGACCAGGTGGCGGACATGTTTGACTTGGACACCGAGGAA
>Ga0224508_10001104_pt1 | contig 24613 bp, 24 predicted proteins | sample SF_Jan12_sed_USG_4_FD_170157 | JGI IMG/M metagenome (GOLD analysis project Ga0224508, IMG submission 170157) | Sediment microbial communities from San Francisco Bay, California, United States - SF_Jan12_sed_USGS_21 | ecosystem: Environmental > Aquatic > Marine > Sediment | place: USA... | reverse complement strand
CGCCGTCAATCGTCGTGCGCGACACGACTATTTCATTGAAGATCGCTTCGAGGCCGGTTTGGCGCTCGAGGGATGGGAGGTGAAAAGCCTGCGCGCGGGCAACGCCCAGCTCACAGAAGCTTATGTAAACTTGAGAAATGGTGAAGCTTGGCTCGTGGGCGCTCATTTTGCACCGCTCAAGACAGTGTCCACCCACATCAAGGCGGACCCTACCCGGGCCCGCAAGTTGCTGCTGCACCGCTACGAGCTGGACCGGCTGACAGGCGCGGTCGAACGCAAAGGCTACGCGCTGGTGCCGCTGGACCTACACTGGTTCAAAGGCCGGGCCAAGCTGAACATCGGCCTTGCCAAGGGCAAGAAGCAACACGACAAGCGCGTGGACAAGAAGGACCGTGACTGGCAGCGCCAGAAAGAACGAATCCTGAAACACTAATTTATAATCAATAAGTTAGAATTAATACTTAAGGTTAATTCTGCGTAGAATATCGTAGAAACATGACGTTATCGCATTGTATTTGTGCGATTAGGCCCTACACTACATGCCACACGGGGGTGACATGGCTTCGACGTGGGTCGCGAAACTCCGAGTGCATGCCGAGGGACAGAGTACCTCGTAAATCCAACTGTAAAACTTATAGTTGCCAACGACGACAACTACGCACTAGCTGCTTAAAAACCAGCAAATGCCTTCTGCCCGGATCGTGCCTGTGCGTCCGGATCGCAGGAGTCACCGACACAGGACCGCGGCAAGAGCATGTTCTGGGCTCGAACCGTTAAATCCTTACAGAACTGGCTGTGAGTTTTCCCTGCCCGTCGGGTAGCCTGCAGTGAGATTAATGACGGAATAAGCATGTAGACCTCGTAGCGGAGGACTTGCGGACGCGAGTTCGATTCTCGCCACCTCCACCAATATGAAAATGGGGTTGCCCTTCAGGGCAGCCCCATTTTTATTTGTGCAGACGGTACGAGTCCATTCTCGCCACCTCTACCGCCCAGGTGTAACCAATCCACCTTTACAGCCCTATAAGCAAAGAGCCAGACAACAAACAGGGAACCTGTCGAAATGAAGAAGCGCAAGTGGATTGTCACAGGGCTACTGGTTCTTGCCGCCGTCGTTCCCGCCGCCGCCTACCTCATTTTACCCGTGCGTTTTTATCCCGGGGACCCCGCGGACGCAAAGATCATCTACGACGACATCGAGGCATTCGCGAAGGCCCACGAACTCGGCCGCGCCAACGATTTTGCCGCCGATATCTACGCTATTCACTATTTTGACAGGGCCAGCGATCCCGTCGAATCGCTCGTTCGGCAACTGGAAATCTCGGCTGGGTCAACGGCGGCACATGCGCGCGAATACCCGGCAACGTATGACGCGATCGTCAGTCGCTTAGCGGCGATCAAGGCAGTGGAACCCAGTGTCCGCGACGCCTATGAAAAGCTCGAGGCTGCGTACCCGGACGCTGTCTACCCGCCGGTATACCTGGCATTTAGCGGCTTTCGCGCACGAGGTCTAATCCGGCCCTACGGCATCATAACCGGTGGCGAGTACTTCATCGGCGGCACCAGCGACGCATCGAGTCCAGGCTGGTTTGACGGAAGAAAGCTCATAGTCCAACCCGAGCTGCTACCGGGCCAGCTCATTCACGAACTGGCGCATATACAGCAGGCACGCAATAGTCCGCTGTCATTCGTCGACACTGGAAGCGTCCTCAACTGGACGCTCTTTGAGGGCGCGGCTGACTATGTAGCGAACACGATCACCGGCACGCACACCAACGCGGCCTCGCATGCGTTCCTCGAGGCAAAGGGCGATCCGTTGTGGTGTGCATTTTACGATTCGCTGGACGCGAGTCGTCGTACCCATTGGATGGATGCGGCTGTCTTCGGTGCACCGCCGGGAGGCTTCGCTGCGTCATTCGGCTACGAGATTGTCGCCGCCTACGTCGAAAATCACCCGGACAAGACTAAAGCCCTCGTGAATCTGATTGAATTACGCGACTACCAGGTGATTTACGAGAACAGCGGATATCGACAGCGGCTCGAAACCCTGTGCGGCAACCGCTAGCGTAAGAGGAACGCGACCTCTCACGGCCTACCCCCCAGGCGCTACCAATCGCATCATTTCGGCGCAGAGAATCGCCCCGTAAGTCCCGAGCGCATATCCAAGCACGGCCAACAGAACACCGACCGGCGCCAATGCAGGATGAAATGCCGCCGCCACAACAGGTGCCGATGCAGCGCCACCAACACTGGCCTTGCTGCCGACAGCAACGAAAAAGAACGGTGCCCTGATTACCTTCGCCACTGTAAGAAGCAAGGCCACGTGAAACAGCATCCAGATAATGCCAACGAGAAAGAGCAGCGGTGCATCGGCTATGCGGAACACGTCCATCTTGGTACCGATAATCGCGACCAGCATGAAAATAAATACGCTGCCAATTTTGGACGCGCCGGCTCCTTCCAGCTCGCGCACCCTTGTAAAACTCAAGCCCAGTCCGATGGTCGTCGACACCACGACGACATAGAAAAACTTGTTGGCCAGGATCGTGTCACTCAGGCCCGCAACTGACGCAAATGCCGGGGCTACGAGATCCGCGACAAAATGCGAGAATCCGACGGTCCCCATCGCCACAGCGGCGATCATCATAAAGTCGACCAGGCTGCTCGGCCGTTCCATCTCAGCCGTGTAATTCGCCATCTTGTCTTTGAGCCGATCAATAGCGGAAGTATCCGCTCGCAACCAGCGGTCAATCGGCTTCGGGTTCCCCGCTCCGTACAGCAGGAAGATCATCCACAGGTTCGCCACCACGATATCGATGGCAACCATCGCCGCATAACGGTCCGGGTTATACCCGTACACTTCGAGCATCGCGGTTTGGTTGGCACCCCCGCCGATCCAGCTTCCAGCGAGCGTCGAGAACCCGCGCCAGGCGGCATTCATGCCCTCGCCGCCGACCGTCTCGGGACTAAACAGGGACACCAGGAAGATCGCAACGGGACCACCCAGCACAATGCCGATAACCGCCGTGAAGAACATGACCAGCGCCTTGGGACCCAGCCCGAGGATTGCCTTGAGATCAATGCTCAATGTCATCAGCACGAGACAGGCCGGCAGGAAATAGTCCTTTGCCACCGGCCACAGATTCGAGGTCTGGCTCGAGATCAGGCCGAAGCTGTTCATCAATGACGGGATCAGGTAGCACAATAGTAGCGCCGGGACGAACGTGTAAAACGTTGTCCAGCGGCCACCCAGGCTGCGCGTGTAGAAGACTGCGCCGACGATGACAACCAGCATGCCGAGAACCACCGCATCGCTGGTTATGATGGGTCCGTTCATCTAATCGTCTTTGTAAATGGCTGTCGTCAAACGACCATTAGTATCAATGGAGCCCCGGTACATGCCCGGTGTGTTGTGCTCCATCGCAATATCGCCCTGGCGATTGATGCTGATCACACCGCCGGATCCACCGAATTTCACCAGCTTCTGCAGCACGACCTCGTCGACAGCTTCGTGCAGTGACTTTTTCGAATAGCGCATCAACGCCGCAATATCATGAGCAACGACTGAACGAATGAAATACTCGCCATGCCCCGTCGCCGATACTGCACAGGTGTCGTTATCGGCGTAGGTTCCTGCACCAATGACCGGCACATCGCCAATGCGCCCGAAGCGCTTGTTCGTCATTCCGCCAGTCGACGTGCCCGCTGCGATATTTCCGTCCTGATCGAGAGCGACTGCACCCACTGTGCCGAAGCGATACTCCGGCGGAGGAAGGTCATTTTGCGACGTCTGTTCAGACTGCGCGCGCTCCAGCTGCTGGCGGCGAAAGTCCGTTGAGAAATAGTCGTTATCGACGAGTTCGAAGCCCTGCGCTACCGCAAATTCCTCTGCGCCCGCCCCGGCTAACATCACGTGCGGGGAGTCGGTCATGACGCGGCTCGCGAGCAGGATCGGGTTCCGGATATGGCTGATGCCGGCAATTGCGCCTGCATTACGAGAACGTCCATCCATGATCGCGGCATCGAGCTCATGACCACCCACGCTGTTGAATACGGCGCCATGGCCAGCATTGAACAGTGGTGAGTCTTCCAGGACGATGATCGCCGCCTGGACAGCGTCGACCGCTGAGGCGCCGTCAGTCAGGCGTGCGTGTCCGGCCTGGAGGGCCCGACTCATGGTCTCTCTAATTGCCTTTTCCTTCTCTGCGCTCAGGTCAGCGCGGTTCATGGTGCCGGCGCCCCCATGAATCGCTATAGCGACAGGCGAAGAATCCGTTGCGAAACCGGGGAATGACGACGCGACACTGATCGCAATGATCAGACTTGCTGCTAAGAATCTCATTTGCGCTATTCGACGCCGATGGCTTTCTTGACCGCACCTTCCATACGGGTCAGGCCGGCTGCTTTGCCCGCTTCGAGCGCTTTCTCGAGATCTTCGGACTTGCTGTATTCGCTCAGGGCGAACAACGCACCGACACGGTTGGCGCTCCCGCAATGCACCAGCACCGGCTCATCGTAGCTGGCAATCGCATCTTCAAGCGCTTTTGCGTTCGCGAACGTGATGCCGTCGCGACCGATCGGCAAATTGATGTAGTCCATACCCAGGTCCGCAACGACCGAAGGCTCGTCGAGCCCCCGGTCCTCACCTTCGGTGCGAAGATCAATAACCGCGGCATAACCCATTTCCGCAAAGACCTTGAAACCTGCTTCGTCCGGCTGGCCGGCAGTCGTTACGCCGTCTACCGGATTAACCACACCGAGCTCAACCACGGTATCGAGGTCGATCTTGAGACTGCTCACCGCCGCGAGATCGGTCTCATCGGCAGAAGCAAACAGGCCTGCAAACGCCAGGCAAATGAATAGTGTCAGTCGTTTCATTGTCTTCGCTCTATCTTCGGGTTAGTCCGCCAGCGTCAGGCGTGAATTGACCTCGACGCCCCGCTCCGTGAGGTGCACATTGAACGCCACGCGCTTGTACATATCGCCAGAAGATACCATGGCATCACGAATCGCGGCGCGCATTTCGAGCGGCACCTTTTCGCCCTCTTCGGAATCATCTTCTTCCATCGCCGCCTGCCCAATAAACTCATAGTAGCGCTTGGCATCGAAAGACCCACTCATGAATGGCTTTGACTCCACCACATCAGCAGCAAGCATCGCCTCGGCATTCACGTCAGCGCCGTCGCCCATCGATAGCGACAAGCCACTCTCCGACAATGCGGCGAAAGCCTGCTCAGCGATCTCGGCCAGTTGTGGCAGGTCAAGCAGCTTCGCCTTGCCGTCCGGCAACAGGTTCAGGGCGGCGACTTCAGGACTCATCATGGCCGCCATTGTCACGAGATCCTGGGCGTTTTCGATGGCAACCAGGATGCTCGCGTCAATCGACTCGGGTGGCTTCTCGGCCGCGATGTCCATCCCTTCTACGTTGGTAATGTTGGCGAGGAAGCCGCGGAAACTATAGATCACGGGGGGCAATGGTTGCGCCAGTGCCTCTCTGCCCTTCACGGTACTGGCCTGCAGGTCTCCGAGAGCCTCACACTCGAACGGATCTGCCTCCATCGCGTCCAGTCGATCCTCGTAAAAACCGCGCAGGGCCAGAGGGTCGAGGCTGAAACCGAATGAGAACAGACCGCCAAGGTCAGGTCCGAGACCCGGCACAACTGCCGGCAATGTGGCGAGGCCCGCCGCGATGTCGTCCCGCAGCTCGACCACCATGGAGGTTTCCAGGAAGTTCTTGTTGACCTCGGTGTAGCCCACGACGATGCGTGGTGCGATGCGGGCAAGACTCGCGAATTCAGCCTGGCATTGCTCGGAGAATCTGGCCGGATCATGGTCAATGATCTCCAGGAACTCCGTGTTCAGGCCACTCGGATCGCCGACGAACGACGCTGCAATGCGCTCGACGTCGATGAAACTGACGAAATGATCCGTGTAGCCGTACTCCTTGTTGATGTTGCGCAGTTCTTTGCTCTTCGCAAGACTTTTCTTCGGCTTGGACATACCCAGTGTCCGGGCCAGGCGCTCGTCGCTCACGCCGGCGGGCACGAGGGTGATGACAGCGTCGTTCTTCACCGTCGCAATCACGACCCGCATCTTGTCGAGATCCAGGTAACGATAGGTTTCACCTGACAGCGTTGCAGTCGGAAGTTTCTCGCTCGCCTTGGATTCGATGCGCTCGACGGCCGCATCGAACTGCGCACGATTCGACAGGGCGATACGGAACACGGGCAAAAGTCCGTCACCGTACATCGCAAATAAAGCGTCGCGCCCCATACCCGCATTGCGCAGACCTTCAACGCTCATCAGATCCAGGAGCTCATCCGTGAACGCCTGCAACTGTGCGGCCTCTTCGGCACCGCCTTCCTTGCCTGACAGTTCCGCCATGTGTTCCGACATATGGTATTGCAGCATGCGCCTGTAGGCCGACAGCGTCTTGTCGACAGCCGGTTCGAACTTGTCCACGACATCATCGGGGAGCGGCTTGGTAAACGCCATCACGTACGGCGTATCCTCAGGAATATACTGCAGCAGGTCTTTGGCCTTGCGGGCAGCGTCCGCACTCGCGGAATAAAACAATGCAAAGGCGGCGGCGACAATAATCGAGGTTCGAATAACATGGTTCATATCAGGTCTTTCCTTCCAGATGACGGATCGAAGTGTACGCAGCGGGCACGAAATGGCAGTGCACCCTGTCACACACGGTGAACCTCGCAACCGCAAAGTTGCGAGTCCATTTCCTTCTCGAAGACGAGTAGATTAGCGATGCCTGACGGTCTGGTAGGTAGCGGATGCCGCTTGCCGTCTTGAGCTCACATTAACAAGGTACACTGAGACGATGCAATTAACTGACGTATGCCCGGCAGACCTTGACGCCGTGCTGGCACTGAATGAAGCTTCTGTGCCGCACGTTAACAGTATTGACCTCGAACAAATGCGTTGGTTCGCGGAGAATGCATTTTTTTTCAAAATCGCGAGCATTGACGGTCGCCTGGCAGGGTTTCTCATTGGGCTCAGACCGGGCCTGAATTACGGCAGTGAGAACTACCGCTGGTTCTCCGAACACTATGCGGAATTTGGCTATGTCGATCGCGTGGCGGTCGATGAGTCAGCCCGCCGGTTTGGTGTCGCGTCGCGATTGTACGACGACTTCGCGGCGTTACTCCGGGGTAAAGTCGATCACATGACCTGCGAGGTCAACATTCGGCCGCCGAACGAGTCATCGATGCGCTACCACGAGACTCATGGATTTACACAGGTAGCCACCCAGGAAACCGAAGACGGCGCCAAGAAAGTCGCCCTGATGGAGAAAAAGCTTTGAGTGATTCAGCCAACGACAGAACATTCGATGTCATCGTCTATGGCGCGACCGGATTCACCGGCCAATTGGTCGCAGCCTATCTGTTGCGCAAATACGGCGTCGGCCGTGATTTGCGATGGGCTATCGCTGGCCGCAGCGCGGAAAAGCTAGAGAGCGTGAAGAAGGCGCTGGGCGACGATGCTGCCGGTCTCGAATCAATCGTCGCTGATAGCGGGGACAAGGAGGCGATTTCGGCACTTGCGCAACAAACCCGGGTTGTACTGACAACAGTCGGCCCTTACGCACTCTATGGCTCGACCCTCGTCGCCGCCTGCGTCGATGCGGGCACCGACTATTGCGACCTCGCCGGTGAGGTTCAGTGGATCCGTAAGATGATCGACACTCACAACGAGCGCGCCAGACAGACCGGCGCACGCATCGTCCACTGTTGCGGCTTCGATTCGATTCCATCTGACATTGGCGTGTGGTTCCTGCAGGACGCAGCGCAGAAAAGCCACGGCGCGTGCTGCCAGAGTATCGCGATGTACGTCAAGGCCACGAAGGGGACCTTCAGCGGCGGCACTTTTGCCAGCATGATGAACATCTTCGAGGAGGTGCAGAAAGACCGCTCGATCGCCAAGCTAATGGCAAACCCCTACGCGCTGAATCCCGAGGACCAGCGCGACGGCCCGGACAGCTACGATCAGCAGAAAGTGATCCACGATGCCGATACTCAGAGCTGGACGGCGCCATTCGTCATGGGCGGCGTGAACATGCGAGTAGTGAGACGCAGCAACGCAATTGCTGGCTACCCCTACGGCCGCGAATTCCAGTACCGGGAGACAATGCTGACAGGGCGCGGTATCTCAGGATGGATCAAGGGCACCCTGTTGATACTCGGCCTTGGCGCGCTGGTGCTCGGAGCGAGTTTCGGACCGACACGCAACTTCCTGAAGCGGTTCGTCCTTCCCAAACCCGGCGAGGGCCCCTCTCCCGAACTGCAGAAAACGGGCTTCTTTAACCTGATGCAAATCGGCAAGCTACCCGATGGGACGGTTATCCGTACGCGAATTACGGGCGACCAGGATCCCGGCTACGGCTCCACGAGCAAGATGCTGGCCGAATCTGCGGTCTGCCTGGCCCGGGATGAACTTACGGCCGAAGGCGGTGTATGGACGCCCGCTGCCGCGATGGGTGCTCCGCTACTGGGACGACTGCGCGAGAACGCGGGGCTGACCTTTGACGTCGTGGACTAGTGAGGCGCTGTGCCTGAGTAATGCAGGCGAGGATCGTATTTTTCCCCGGCCTCGATTCTGACGGCCAGGCGATTTCTGGGTGATGCGACCGGACAGGTCGAGAAGTCATTGAAGGCACACGGCGGGTTGTACGATTTGTTGAAGTCGAGAATTGCCTCACCACCGTCGACGCCCGGATCGTCCAGGTAGACGAAGCGCCCTGCTCCATAAGTCTCCCGGCCGCTGGTTTGATCCCCGAACACGATGAACAGCCTGTCATTGGATGAAGTTTCCGCTTCGAGTGAATAGGACATCCCGTCGATCTCGAACTCAACGATGCCCGGAGACACGGGGAACTGCTGGAAGCCCTCAATCACGGTGTCGACAGTTATCGTCCGGGGCTCGTCGTATTTTCGCAAGGTCGCGATGACTCGCCTTGACGGATCGATTTCGAAAAAGGGTATCGGTCCGAATTCTGCGACGAACGGATGTTCATAATCCCGAATACGGACAGCCAGCTTGCCACCGCGTTCGATCACGCTCCAGGCCAGCGAACCGTGCGACACGAGGATGCCATTGCCCGTGGTGTCAGCCGGCATCAGCACATCGGTGACCGGCGTTCCATCCGTTGTCACCTCGACACCCTCGTCGACGACCAGGCGGACCCCTTCTTCGCTCACTCGAAACTCGCCGATACGGGCAGCCGCTGCCGCCGGAACCACGATATCGTTCTCCGCACCGGAACCCAAAGAGTACGTACCAGGCTCGAGCCAATGGAGGCCGATCTGGTTCAGGTAACCGGTCGGCTTGACCAGTGCCGCGAGGCGCGCGTCGCGCCATTCCTGGATTTCCTGCTCGTAGGCGACAAGGTCCAGCTCGGCGCCGGCACGCCCGCAGGCCGCCAGCAGCAGGGCCGCCATCACTAATCCTGTTATTCCAATAAACCTGGCCATACAATTCCCGTATCAATTCCCAGACCGGGTCTCTATAATCCGCCGCCACTCACTACGGCGCAGCCCCAAATGTCTGATATTTCAAAACTTCGCAACATCGCGATTATCGCTCACGTCGATCACGGCAAGACCACGCTGGTCGACCGTATGTTGCAGCAATCCGGAACCCTGGGTCCCCGTGCCGACGTGCCCAATCGGGTCATGGACTCGAGTGATCTTGAGCGTGAGCGCGGCATTACTATCCTGTCCAAGAACACGGCCGTCAACTGGCAGGACTACCGGATCAATATCGTTGACACCCCTGGGCACGCCGACTTCGGTGGCGAAGTGGAGCGCGTGCTGTCCATGGTCGACAGCGTCTTGCTGCTCGTGGACGCCGTCGAGGGCCCCATGCCGCAGACACGCTTCGTTACGCAGAAGGCGTTCGCGCAGGGGCTCGTGCCCATCGTCGTCATTAACAAGATCGACCGCGAAGGCGCCCGCCCGGACTGGGTTATCGACCAGACCTTCGACTTGTTCGACCGCCTCGGTGCAACCGATGAGCAACTCGATTTCCCGATTATTTATGCGTCGGCTCTCGAAGGTTATGCCGGTGAAGAGTCCGACGTGCGCGGCGGCGACATGAACCCGCTCTTCGAAACAATCGTGAAGCACGTGCACCACCCCGATGTCGATGCAGACGGGCCGCTGCAATTGCAGGTATCCAGTCTTGATTACGACACCTACGTTGGGGTCCTCGGCATCGGGCGTATTCGCCGTGGCACATTGAAAGCCAACTCGGCGGTCAGCGTGGTCGCGCCCGACGGCAAGTCGCGACGCGCCCGCGTTCTCGAGTTATTCGGTTTCCACGGCCTGGAGCGCCGGCGCTCGGAAAGTGCGTCTGCCGGCGACATTGTCGTCTTCAGTGGCATCGACAAGCTCGGGATCTCGGACACACTGTGCGATCCGGAGCACGAGGAAGCCCTGCCAGCACTGAGCGTTGACGAACCGACAGTCAATATGACCTTCCAGGTCAACAAGTCGCCGTTTGCAGGCCAGGACGGCAAATTCCTCACCAGTCGCCAGATTCGGGAGCGCCTCGACCAGGAACTCAAACACAATGTGGCCCTGCGCGTTGACAACACGAGCGACCCCGACAAATTCCGCGTCTCCGGACGTGGCGAACTCCACCTCAGCGTCCTCGTCGAAACGATGCGTCGTGAGGGCTTTGAACTGGCTGTGTCACGCCCGGAAGTCATCATGCATGACGTCGACGGCGCCGAGCACGAGCCCTGGGAGCAACTCACCGTCGATTTCGATGAGGAGTTCCAGGGCACTGTCATGACGCGACTTGCCGACCGCAAAGGCGAACTCCAGAACATGTTCCCCGACGGCAAAGGACGCATTCGTCTCGACTACAAGATCCCGACGCGCGGCCTGATCGGTTTTCGAACCGAGTATTTAACTGCGACATCTGGCACGGGGCTCATCTATCACGTACTCGACAAGTATGCGCCGCGCGTAGCTGGCGCCATTGCCCAGCGAAACAACGGCACACTCGTCTCCATGGTGAAAGGCAAGGCGCTCGCTTATGCCCTCTTCAACCTGCAGGAGCGCGGCAAACTGTTCATCGGGCATGGCGCACCGGTATACGAAGGCATGATTATCGGGATCCACAAGCGGCAGAATGATCTGGTTGTGAATCCGACCAAGGCGAAGCAGCTGACCAACGTCCGTGCTGCCGGTACAGACGAAAACCTGGTTCTGTCGCCGCCGCTCAACTACTCGCTGGAACAGGCACTGGAGTTCCTCGACGATGATGAGTTGCTCGAAGTCACGCCCACCAACCTGCGACTGCGCAAGAAGCTGCTGACGGAAATCGATCGCAAACGGGAATCGCGCCTGAAGGCATCGTGAAAGATCCGGCGACACTGGCTTTCGCCGACCTCCAACCCGAGGACATCGTCGCCACACTCGATGACCTGGGTTTTGCCTGCGACGGCCGCTTTCTCGCGTTGAACAGTTACGAGAACCGCGTCTACCAGATCGGCATTGAAGACGATGCGCCGGTAGTCGCGAAATTCTACCGACCGGGTCGCTGGAGCGATGCGGCTATCCTCGAAGAGCACGCGTTTGCCGCGGCGCTGGACAAGCAGGAAATCCCTGTGGTGCCGCCGTTGGTTCATGAAGGCTCAACCCTGCATCACGCCGGGCACCACCGGGTGGCTGTGTACGACTGCTACGGCGGCAGGGCACCCGACCTCGACAATTATGAGCTGCAGACGCAACTGGGCAGACTGGTCGCGCGTATTCACCTCGAAGGCGAGTTGACGCGCTTCAGTCATCGGCCCGGCATCGACATCGACAGCTACGGGACTGAGTCTTTCGAGTACCTGCTCGACAACGACTACATCCCTGAAGACAATCGACCGGCCTACGAGAGTACTGCCGAACTCGTTCTTGACGGGGTAGAGGCCTGCTATGAACGTGCCGGCGCTGTACGCGAAATACGACTGCATGGCGACTTCCATCCCGGCAATGTTCTCGTCCGCGGCGATCAGTTGCATATAGTCGATCTTGATGATTGCCGTCATGGGCCGGCCGTGCAGGATCTCTGGATGTTCATGTCGGGTGACCGTGAAGAACAGACCCCTCAACTCAAGGCATTGCTCGAAGGCTACACGGCATTTCGCCGTTTCGACGCGCGTGAGCTGCACCTGGTCGAAGCCCTCCGCAGCCTCCGCATCATGCACTATGCGGCATGGCTCGCAAGGCGCTGGGACGACCCTGCATTCAAGGTCGCCTTCCCGTGGTTCGACAGCCGCCGCTACTGGGACGATCACGTGCTTGCGCTCCGCGAGCAGGTTGCGCTGATGCAGGAACCGCCGCTCGAGTGGCTGGACTACTAGGGCCGGAAGGCCCGGGCCAGCGACCCGGCACTAGCGCGACGGCAGCCGCTGCTTGCGGGGACCAATCTCAAAGCGATCTATCCACCGCGAAAACGTACGCCGACTGAGCGCTTCCAGGAGCACAATCGATTCATCCGCCTTTTTCCGTATGAGCTCAGGATCAACATTGCCGCGCTCCTCGCGAAGGGTGTCCTGGTGTATGGGTACGGCCAGCCAGCGGTCGATCAACGGGCGGTTCGCCTCCAGGTGAAACTGGAACCCGTAGGCATGTTCCCCAAATCGGAACGCCTGTACGTCACTGGCAGGCGAACTGGCGAGAAGATCCGCTTCTGGCGGCAGCGTGATGCCGTCCTCGTGCCATTGGAAGACCTCCTGCATCGGCGCAAACGCGGACAATACCGGGTCGCACTGCCCAGCCTCGGTCAGCTCGATGTCATACCACCCTATTTCACGCACGGCATTTCGAGAGACCGCTCCGCCAAGCGCCTTGGCGAGTAGCTGGGCGCCCAGGCAGATCCCGAGTACCGACATATCGCGCTCGACCGCTTCGCGGATAATGTCGACTTCCGTAATCAGGTTCGGGTAACTGTCGATCTGGTCGGAATTCATTGGCCCGCCCAGAATTATCAGTGCTTCGTACCCATCCAGCGTTGGCCGCGAATGGGGCTCGCGTCCGAAGTTGACGTAGCGGATTCTGAACCCGGCATCCTTCAACAACGGATCCAGAGTGCCGAGCGGTTCGAACGGGACGTGCTGGAAAACAAGTACTTTCGGTCGGGCCATCAGGAAATTTCACAATTTTCGATTTGCACTGGATGAACGGTAGCACTAAAGTTGATCTGGCCAGAACTCAGCATTTCCGGGAACTTAAGTGCATTGGAACTGCTCTGACTAAGCAGTAAAACTACCTCGCGCGGATTCTATCCACTTGATCGACAGATTACGCTTCGCATCGCTTGCCGGTCTGGCCGCCATCCTTATGGCCGGCTGCAGCTCGACCGTGACGATGCAGATGCCGACGATACCGGAACCGCGCATTGAGAAGATCCCGGTCGATGTCGCTGTCCGCTTACCCGCGGAATTCGAGAATTTCGTTCACGTTGAGGAAGTCCTGGGTAAGGAAACCTGGACGATCGAACTTGGGCGCTCAAATGCAGCGTTCTTCACGCAGCTCTTCGGCTACATGTTTGACTCCGTCGTGATGCTCGGGCCGGACGACGACCCACGCGACTACCAGTTCGATGCGCTGATCGAGCCTGTGATCGAAGGATTCGAGTTCTCGACGCCCAGCCAGAGTCAATCGGACGCATTCGCCGTCTGGATTCGCTATCGCATGTCGATCTTCGACAGCGTGGGCAATCGGGCCTCGAGCTGGACTGTAAACGCCTACGGGAAGGCGCAGAAAGAAGAACTGGGTGGCGGCGATTCCCTGAAGCGTGCTGCTATCCTGGCAATGCGTGATGCGGCGGCATTGATTATCATGCAGATGGAGAAGGTCACCAATATTCGACAACTGGCAGACGGCCCGCTGGCACCCGCGCCCGATACAACGGACGTAATGCAGGCCGGCGTCGAGCAGGAAAGCGAAGAACCGGCAAGCGTGATCGGCATTTTCGCAATCGGAGGCATTGACGATGCGGCAGAGTAGAATCCTGGTAGTACTTGTCGGGCTGAGCCTGGCAGGATGCGTAACCTCACGACTCGAGGATGCCCGCGAGAAAGTTACGGGACTGGCCGAAGGCCAGTCCGTCGTCGTCATGACCAAGAGCTACCACACGGGTAACGAGACCGAAGGCGATTACCTGACCTGCATCGAAAAAGCCCTGGGCTCCGGTTCGAAGGGGATCAACGTCATCCCGCACCAGCAATTCGTGGACGAACTGTTCCCGTGGTTCGAACCACGCACGGCGCCAGCGGACACAAAGGGACTTCCTGTGCTAATGGGCCGACCCGGCGTTGCGGATGCCGTCAAGGGTATGGGTGTACGGTACGTCGTCTGGCTCGATGGTGATACCGAGCGTGTTGCCGAAGGTGGCAGCCTCTCATGTGCTGCCGGGCCAGGCGGTGGCGGTTGTTTCGGCTTTGCCTGGTGGCAGAACGACGCCGACTACGAGGCCGCGGTGTGGGACATGGAGGGCTATGAGTCAGCCGGCACGGTCTCCGCCGACGTCAGTGGCACCTCGTTCCTGCCCGCACTCGTTGTGCCGATCCCACTGATCGCCCGCACGCAGACTCGGGCCTGCAAGGGCCTCGCACAACAATTGCGTGCATTTATCGTCCAGTAGAGACGCCTAGTAGGGTCGTCCGGCCCGGATCAACGCGGCTTTATAAAACGGTGAATTCAGTGACGCTACCGATACCGAGCGTCCCGACTGTGGGGCGTGTACGAAGCGTTGCTCCCCCAGATACAGACCAACATGCGACATCTTGCCTTCAATACTGAAGAACAGCAGATCGCCTGCCCGCAACTCGCCCTGCCCTATGGGGCTCGCCGCTGACCACAACTGGCCTGTCGTGCGCGGCACGCGAACGCCCGCCTTGGTATAGGAATACTGCACGAGGCCACTGCAGTCGAAGCCACTGGGTGTGCTGCCGCCGTAACGATACGGCACGCCGACCTGCTCGAGTGCGACCGCTGCCGCGCGTTCGCCAGCCGTTACGCGTTCGCCCCGGTGCACCACCTCGCTGGGTGAATGCCGTTGCGCCGCCGGGGGTGCGGCCGGATTCGAGCCACATGCCGACAGGGTCAACACGGTGATTGCTAAGGAAAAAACCCGAATTGTATGGCCCGGCTGCGCTATCATCTGCGACACTCTGATCGAGAATACCCACGAGCATACCCTCCGAAACCTTAATCCGGAATGAACTGCATCTCAGCTTTTAGCCAACTCCCCACCCGCTGGGCTCTGCTTGCCTCGTTGCTACTGGCCGCGGCCTGCGGCGTGCCGGCCTCCGAATCAGCTGACCGGGCCAATACCCGCGAATACAGTCTGCACTACACACTCGCACCGGACCCATCGACCTCCACGGTCCTGGTGACGATGCGATTGCGGCAACCGTTCAATCTGGTCCGTGAAATTTCCTTTGCGCTTAACACGGACATGAGCGACATCGGCGGCGATGGCGACCTGCGAATTCGCCGGGGACGAGCTCAGTGGTTCCCGCCATCCGATGGCGGCGTACTCGAGTGGCGCGTCGTCGTCCACAATACGCGGGGCAAAGATACCTTCGACGCGCTGCTCAATGGGCAATGGGGCCTGTTCCGCGCCGAAGATGTAATACCACGGGCCCGTACCAGGACACTCAAGGGCGCAACCTCGAGGACAACCCTCGCGTTTGAGCTGCCTTCTGGCTGGTCCGTGGTTACGGAGTACTCGGGCAGGGAGCGCCCGTTCCTTATCGATCGCAAGGACCGACGCTTTGATGAACCTACGGGCTGGATTGCCATGGGCAATCTCGGCGTGCGGCGAGAGACAATTGCCGGCACACGGGTCGCCATCGCGGCACCGCAGGGACACAACGTTCGCCGCATGGAGATGCTCGCCCTCCTCAACTGGACGCTCCCGGAACTCAATGAAATTCTTCCCGATGCGCTGCCGCGCCTCACGATTGTCAGCGCAGGGGCGCCCATGTGGCGCGGCGGACTGTCTGCGCCAGCGTCTTTCTTTCTGCATGCCGACCGCCCGCTGATCAGCGAGAACGGCACGAGTTCACTGCTTCACGAGGTCATACACACGGCACTCGGGCTGCGCCCACAACCCGGGAGTGACTGGATCGTCGAGGGACTCGCCGAGTACTACAGCATTGAGTTGCTGCGACGTGGAAAGGCGATATCAGCGCGACGTGCCAGGATGGCGTTCGAACACCTGGGTGAATGGGCCGAGCAAGCCGACACCCTGTGCGGCGCGACGTCTACCGGGGCATCGACCGCACTCGCCGTCGTCCTGTTCAAGGAACTTGATCAGGAGATATCCGATAAGTCTGAGGGCGCTAAGAGCCTCGATGATCTGCTGCCGCTACTCGCGAACGACGCAGTGGATCTCGAGACACTGGCCACCGCCGCAAGTGGACTGATCGGCTCAACACCTGACGCGCTTCACAGCGATAGCTTGCCGGGCTGCCCTACAATTGCGGGCAACAATCAGGAGCTATGAACAGCAGCATGGATGGACGCCACGACCTCGAACTGGTCCTTCAGTCGCGCACACCAATCGTCGTCATCGAGTCGCAGGACGAGCAACGAATGCTCGAACTGCTGCAATCGATCACGATTGCCCGAGCGAGTCAGAACTACACGCCGGTGTTCCGCTGGACCATCACGGACGGCCTGCAGCGGATCGATATCGCGCTGGAACCCCAGGCGATCAATGCGGCGCCCACCGACGTGCTGAAACACATAAGAGCCGTATCGAAACCCGGCCTGTACGTGCTTCTCGATTTTCATCCGTTCCTCGAAGACCCGGTACACGTGCGCCTCCTCAAGGACATCTGTATCCGCGCCCGGGAGGTGCACCGGCAAATCGTCCTGATCAGCCATTCGGTCAAGATTCCGCGGGAACTGGAGAGTTTCTGCGCCCGCTTCGATATGGCTTTGCCGTCCGAGCGGGACCGCAGCAATATCGTCAAGAAGGCGGCGAAAGATTACATGCAGGACAACCCCGGTGCGCGAGTCCAGGTCGACCCCAAGGCACACGAGCTCCTCATCCAGAATCTCGCCGGACTGACCTGGGCAGATACCGAGAGGCTGGCGCGCAACGCAATTTACATGGACGGCGCCATTACGCGCAGCGATCTGCCCGATGTCATGCAGGCGAAGTACGAACTGCTGAATCGAGGTGGCGCGCTGCAATTCGAATATGACACGGCTCGTTTCAATGACGTTGGTGGCCTTTCCCGCCTGAAGACCTGGCTGCAACAGCGACGCCCGGTTTTCCGAGGTGATGAGGGTGCGGCTCACCTCGACGCGCCGAAGGGCATTCTGCTTCTCGGCGTGCAGGGCTGTGGCAAGAGTCTCGCCGCAAAAGCGACAGCTGGGATCTTTGGCGTCCCTTTATTGCGTCTCGACTTCGGGACGATATACGACAAGTACCATGGCGAAACCGAGCGCAAACTTCGCGAGTCGCTGAACACAGCCGACGTGATGTCGCCGTGCGTGTTGTGGATCGACGAGATCGAAAAAGGTATCGCCGGTCGCGGTGGCGAAACCGGGACGACACAACGCGTACTGGGTTCGTTTCTCACCTGGATGGCAGAACGCCAGAACAAGGTGTTTGTCGTCGCGACCGCAAACGACATCAGCACGCTGCCTCCCGAGCTCGTGCGCAAAGGTCGATTCGACGAGATCTTCTTCGTCGATTTACCCAATGACAGCGTCCGCACTTCGATTCTCTCGATTCACCTGGCAAATCGGGACCAGTCGCTAAATAATTTCGATATCAAGAAACTGACGGCGGCGACCGACGGGTTTTCGGGGGCGGAGATCGAACAGGCGATCGTATCGTCCCTGTATGCCGCACACGCTCACGATGAACCCCTGGCAACCGAGCATCTACTTGCCGAGATAAAACAGACGCGGCCGTTGTCGGTCGTCATGGACGACCGCATCAGCGCCATGCGCGAATGGGCCTCCGGCCGCACCGTACCCTGCGATTAGCAGGCTGCGGGGGCATTTAACTTAAACCTCGAATAAGGCCTCGCCGCCAATTGAGCGTCGCATCCTGCGTGATAGACTGCGTGGATGGCTAATGAGAAAAACAAGATCAATGAATTAGTCTCCGATGACGATCAAACGGCGGAACTCGAGGCAGTGACGTTCCGCCAGAATCACCCATCGCAGCAAATCGCTCCTTTGGAAGCAGGCGAAAACACCAGCGATTTCGCTCAGCATCGCAGTGCCGATGCCAAGACGATCAGCAAGCTCCAGTACGACATCGAGCAATTGCGCGCAAAATGGCTGGGTCTGGAAGCAGAGATCACAGCGCGCGAAGAACTAACCGATAAACTCAACGCCGATCTCGACGATCTGCGGGAATCTCTGTCACGCAAGGAAAAACTGCTCAAGACGAGAGACCGCAAGATCAAGTCACTCAAAGCCGAGATCCGGGTTCGTGACGAACAACACCGATCCGTCAAGAAGGAACTCACCGGTGACCTGGAGGCGATGCGCAAGGCCGTGCGGGAAATACCCGAGCCGCCGTTGTCGACGCATACGCAGGATGCGTTGGCGAATGACGAGAATCGTCTTGCCCGGACCGAGGCGTATGCGGATTCACTACGGCGCAAGCTGCAGGACGTCATAGCGCTGCAGGATGACCTGCAAAGTGAACGTGACCGCTTGTCCAGCGCATTGCAGGAGACGATTGACAAGAATCGATACCTCGAAGAAGCACTCGCGAATGCAGCGGATGACAAGCTGCAGCTGGACAAGGAAATCGCCGCGGCAGAAGGCAAACATGCCGAGGAACTCCGCTTCCTGAGATTCGAACTGAGTGAGGCACAGGAGACTGTCGCTCAATCCGATGAGATCAACAGCCAGCTCGCGTCCGACCTCGTCGACACTCGCGGTTTCAAGGAGGAACTGGAACGCATGCTGTGCAATAGCGATGAACAATCGCGGCAACGCATTGACGAACTCGAAAGAGAACTGGCGAAGATGACGCGGGTCGCGAGTGAATTCGAGGAGAAACTCGAAAGCCGGAGCGACGCGATCAATGTGCTGCTTGCTGAGCTTGCGAAGAAGTCCGAGCAGATAGAGTCCATCAATGAAATCGGCGAGGTCATTTCTGACATCGATGTTCGGATTTCCGAACAGTTCGATGAAGAAGAAGCACCTGCGCAGTCACAGAAGACACAAGACCGCGTCACACGTGTGCTGGTTGGCAAGGTGGGCAATCAACTGCTTCGCTTCCCGCTTTTCAAGGATCGCCTCACGATAGGGCGAACCGATGACAACGACATCCAGCTCAACGCGGTGTACATCAGCCGCCGGCATGCCGTCGTGCAGGCCGATGGCGACGCCACACGAGTCATCGACTGGGGAAGCAAGAATGGTGTTTATGTTAACTCGAAACGTATCACCGAACATTTCCTGCAGAACGGCGACATCTTAACCATCGGCAACGCTCACTTCCGTTACGAGGAACGACCAAAACGAGACAGCTGATCTGTGAGTGTGATCACGGTCTCTTCTTTACGATCGGTCTAATATTTACTTCCGCATTACGGAAGCGAGACAGCACGATGCTCAGCACCACCGCAGGGAAGCCGGCGAGGCTAAGCGATACGCAGGAGATTACCCGCAAGACGGGGAATGTGGCGACCAGGAAGATCTGGCTGCCCAAACTCCTGTACGACTCTCTGCCGTATTTCTACCTCGTGTCGGGATTCCTGGCCTTCTTTGCGACGCTCTATATCAGTGAGTGGTTCTGGGTCCTGCCGCACTACCTCCTGTTTTCGGCTGCCTGCATCCATCTCGGCGTGCTCATCTATCGACGTCGCCGCCGCGCCGCCTCAGACGCTTGACCTGAACGGGTGCCTGGGCAACGATAACGGCCCCGATTCTCAATGGCGCCAAACGTGAGCGACGACAAAAGCCGCAAGGCACCTGCACCTGGAAGTATCCTTAAGAAAGAAGCAATGCTGTTTGTCGGCTTGCTGTTTATCGGCCTGGTCATCCTGCCTGTGGCCATCTGGTTTGTCGGGCATGCGGTATTTGGCGCCTATGACGGTATGGGCTACATGGCCTTTTTCGGCATGCTCAGCGGCAAGATCCGCGCCGGGGACCCCGCGGCATGGTTCCTGGTGTTGTCTCCCTGGCTCGTGCTGCAATGCATAAGGCTCATGGCCCTGGGATGGCGCGCTGCAGCGAAAACGTGATCTACATCACAATTCGATGATGTCCTGCGCCACAACTCTGACAGGCTGTGTAGATAATCCCTGGCGCTTGGTGCATCCTGCTAAGCATACGGTCTAAACAATTGATTCGTCTGATTTTGACGTACCCCGGTTACCCGCAATGTTGGAGAAACTGAAGAACTGGTTCAAAAACCGATTTTCTGGCGGCGATAGTGAACCTGCGCCGGATCTTCGCGCAACTGGCGCCCATCCCGCGCCCCCGCGACCCACCCAAAAGGTGCCGCGCCCGACCCCTGAGTATGTCGAAGCCGACGAGGAACTTTCCGGCGACATAGAAAGCAACGGACCCGGCAAGAATGTCCTGATCCGCAACAAGTTCGTTCGCGAGGAAACAGGCACCCACGAAACCCTCAAGATCCTCGACGATTCTCTCGTCGATTCCGGAGAAGAGCCCGGCCTCGACCCCTATAACACAGGCGGCTTCGACCGCTCCAAGAACTGGGACCGCCGCTTCGGCAAATAGCACCAGTCTTTAGTACCATCGCATTATGACTATGCGAATTTCTTTCGAACTCGACGAAGACGATCTGAAACATTTCCAGCTCATCATGAATGAGGCTCGGAATGCGGCGCGCCGCATGCAGCCTGAGGACATTGTTGGCGCGGCCGAAGACCTGCTGGAAGCTGTCCCGGCGTCCAAGGCTCCCGGGTTCATTGTCGAGCGCCTGGAACGCCTGCGACTCATGATCCGGATGTTGTCCGATATCGAATGGCGCCTGCCCCACCAGGAAGCCACCCGGGTGCTCAATGCGCTCGCCTACTTTGCCGAACCCGAGGACCTGATCCCGGATCATATCCCCGGACTCGGGTTCCTCGACGATGCAATCATGATCGAGCTTGTCGTGCGCGAACTCAAACACGAGCTTGAGGCCTACCAGGACTTCTGCGATTACCGGGAACGCCTGTCAAAAAGCGGCGATGGCAACGCAGCCAGTCGGGAAGGCTGGCTGAACGCACGCCGCAAGGAACTGCAAGCCCGGATGCGACGCCGTCGCGGGCGGGGTGGCCGTTTATTGCGTTAGCCCCATGATTCAGGGCCAGAAATATAGCCCCGTGCCGAGCAAACCCAACCACATGGCGGCCTGCGCCCAAAAGCGCAATGCGTGATTCTTTGCCAGCGTGTAGAAACTTAAGGCTGAAATAACGGTCATACCGAGAAAGACGAACAGGCTGCTGAGTAGCGGGTCGAACTCGCCTTGCAGACGTGGATATTCGTCACCGAGGACAAGGACGACAATGATGACGGCGGTCAGGCTGAAGGTAATCGCGAAACACGAGCCGAGGATAATCAGCGTGACTGCGGACAATGGACGCATTTAAATTTTCCGTAGCGGTAAAACAGTCCGCACAACATTGAAGAATATGACGAATGTGCCCTTGAACAACGGGCGCAGGACCTCTAGCCTAGCCCACAATACACTTGGCTGAAACCTCTTTGGAACATTGGAGATTGCTTTGACGAAAACCGGAATTCGCCGCATCAACGGGCTCGCGGGACTGGGTCTTGCGCTTGTTTGCTGGCCCGCACTCAGCGCTAATACGGCACTCGACCAGAAGAGCTTTCTCCACCCCGAGCAGCGCCACGAGAAAATCGGTGAGATCGTCACCCAGTTCGTTCAGCAGCAACACTACAACCATGTGGCTGTCGATGACGAGCTTTCTTCACAGGTTCTGGATCTGTTTATCGAGTCTCTCGATCGCAATCGGATGTACCTGCTGAAGGGCGACATCGAGTATTTCGAAACGTTTCGTTACGAACTGGATGACCTCGTCAAGAGTAAACCGCTGGACCCCGTCTTCGAGATGTTCCAGGTGTACCAGACACGTGTTCGTGAGCGGCTGGACTTCGCGTTGCAGCAACTCGAGACAGAACCTGATTTCACAGTCGACGAGACCTACCAGTTCGACCGCTCGGAGGAACCCTGGGTCGCATCGTCAGCCGAGCTCGATGAAATCTGGCGTCAACGCGTCAAGAACGACGCCCTGAATCTTGCACTCGAAGACGAACCCTGGGACAAAATCCAGGAGGTACTTGGTGACCGTTACCGTGGTTTCCTCAAGCGCCTCAACCAAGTGAATAACGATGACGTGTTCGAGCGCTTCATGAACGCGTTCGCACACACGCTCGACCCGCACTCAAGCTACCTGTCGCCTCGCAATTCCGAGGAATATCGCATCCAGATGAGCCTGTCGTACTTTGGCATCGGCGCATCGCTGCAGACTGACGGGGATTTCGTCAAGATCGCCGGCATCATCCCGGGTGGTCCTGCCGCCGCCGATGGCTCCCTCAAACCGGAAGATCGCATCACCGGCGTCGCGCAAGGTGCGGACGGTGAAGTCGTCGACGTCATCGGCTGGCGCCTGGACGACGTGGTTGAGCTGATACGTGGACCGGCGGAGTCGGTGGTGCGCCTGGAGATTATTCCGGCGAACGCCCTTCCTGGCAGCCCGAAGACATTCATCGACCTGACACGCGGCCAGGTGAAACTCGAAGAGCAGGCAGCCAAAGCCGAAGTCACCAAGATTCAGCGCGAAGGCCGTGAATGGTCCATCGGTGTCATCGATGTCCCGAGCTTTTATCGCGACTACCGCGCGTTGAGCAGTGGTGACAAGGATTACAAGAGCACGACCAAGGACGTCAAACGCCTGATCGCGGAGCTCGAGGAAGAAGGCATCGACGGCCTCGTGATCGACCTCCGTGGCAACGGCGGCGGTCACCTTACCGAAGCCACGGCCCTGTCGGGCCTGTTCATCGATAACGGACCGATTGTGCAGCTACGCAACGCGAATGGGCGCACCAGTCGCCTTGACGACCCGGACCCTGTTCCACGCGTCGCTTACAGCGGTCCGATGGCTGTGCTGGTCGATCGATACAGCGCCTCGGCGTCGGAGATCTTCTCTGCCGCTATCCAGGACTACGCGCGCGGCGTTATTGTCGGCCAGCAGACTTTCGGCAAGGGCACGGTTCAGAACCTGTATTCGCTCGATCAGTACCTGCGCAGCGAAGACGACAAGGGCTTTGGTCAGCTGACGCTGACAATCGGCAAGTATTACCGGGTGACCGGCGAAAGCACCCAGCACCGTGGTGTTGACCCCGATATCGCCCTGCCGTCGCATATCAATGCGGAAATTATCGGCGAAAGCGCCCGTGATACTGCCCTGCCCTGGGACACAGTCCCGACCACCCGCTTCCGGGCTGGCAAGGCACTCGAAGGCATGATCGAGTCGCTGACGGTGTCCCACGCAGAACGCTCCAAGGACGACCCGAACTTCCAGTACCAGCTGGACATGATCCGGGCCGCCGAGGAGATTTCGGCGAAAAAGACGATGTCACTCAATATGCAGGCGCGTCGCGATGAGCACGAACAGGAGTTGCAGCGTAGGCTGGATCGTGAGAATGAACGGCGTGCGGCACTGGGAATAGAACCGGTCGAGAGCCTCGACGACATCGAGGAAGATGACTTCCCCGACATCCTGCTGGAGCAGGCGGCGGGCATTGTCACCGACCTGGCCACGATGCGGGAAGTGGCGTCAGAACCGGCAAGAACGGCGCAGATTAGGCCCTGACAGCCGCGCTTGACCCGCTGAGACGAGGTGTTATACTCGACTATAACACCTAGCCGGTCGCATCAGGCGATCATTGTTACGGGGGGAATGTCATGACAGGCAGGCCGACAGCGCCAAAGCAGGGCAACATCGCGGCAACCGCGGCGTTTCTTGTGCTCGCTGGCTGGTTCGCCGCCCCTGTACTGGCTGCATCTGACCGAGGCCCTGCCTGTGATCAGGACCGCGACGCGACGCTGGATGTCGCCCGCCATGAGCTGACACTGACAAGCCATGAGGTCAGCAGTGAGCAAGAGTCCGAATCCGTAGCCACGACGATCGATTCCGTTGTCGAAGACCACCTCCTGAAACCCCGGGTTGAAGCTGCTGCCCGCAAGGTGTTTGCCCACGGAGAGGCTGAGGCTGAGTCTGAAGTCGGCACAGAAGACGAGTCTGACGACGACGTCGCGGAGCCGAGGCTTCGGCCCGTGTCTGACAACGAACTGGTGCCCTTCAGGCGCCAGATGTTCCGCAAAGATATTTAGAGCCTAACGGCTCATCACCTTGGCAATTCCAAAGTAATTCTCCCCCAGGAGATTTGCGTCCGACTGCTTGACGACGCCATTCTGGTCGATATCGAAGACCGTCGCGACAGTGCCGGGTACAGGCACAGCGTCGTCATCGTGCCGGAACACCGCGCCGTCTGCGATCTTCTTGGCTCGTGTCTGCAGCAACTCGGCAAACTCGCCGGCCTGTTCCACTTCTTCTTTGCGACGGTTTACA
>Ga0224508_10001103_pt1 | contig 24614 bp, 30 predicted proteins | sample SF_Jan12_sed_USG_4_FD_170157 | JGI IMG/M metagenome (GOLD analysis project Ga0224508, IMG submission 170157) | Sediment microbial communities from San Francisco Bay, California, United States - SF_Jan12_sed_USGS_21 | ecosystem: Environmental > Aquatic > Marine > Sediment | place: USA... | reverse complement strand
AATAAAAAAAGATGTTAATCTTTTGCTATTCTGTAGAATCAGGCCACATCATTTTACGCATTTTTTTACCAACTTTTTCAATTTGGTGTGCGTCGTATTCTTTCATGTATTTATCAAAGGAATCTTTTCCATTCTTCTGGTATTCAGAAATCCACTCACTGTTAAATGTGCCATCTTGAATCATGGTGAGAACTTTTTTCATGTTTGCTTTACTTGCAGAATCCATGACCATTGGACCACGTGTTAGTCCGCCATATCTGGCAGTCTCACTTACGCGTCTCCACATTCCATTGATTCCATATCTCTGAATTAAATCTACAATGAGTTTAAGCTCATGTAAAACTTCAAAGTAAGCAATTTCTGGTTGGTATCCGGCTTCAACTAGAGTTTCAAATGCATTTGTAACCATAGAAGCTGCGCCTCCACAAAGGTCAGCTTGTTCACCAAACCAATCAGTCTCTACCTCTTCTTTGAAAGTAGTTTTGATTAGTCCTGCTCTTGCACTTCCTACGGCCTTTGCAATTCCTAATGTTCTATCCCAAGCTTTTCCTGTAAAGTCTTGTTCGACTGCAACAATTGAAGGAGTTCCAAAATTATCAAGATATGTTTCTCGTACTTTGGAACCAGGTCCCTTTGGTGCAACCATGATTAAATCAACATTGTTTGGTGCTTCAATCCATTTCCAATAGATTGCAGCTGCATGAGAAAATGACAATGCTTTTCCTTCTGAAAGATTTGGCCCAATTTCATCTATGTATACTTGACCTTGAATCATGTCGGGAATCAATATGTGAATAATGTCTGCTTGTTTTGTTGCATCTGCAACAGACATTACTTTGTGACCATCAGCTTCTGCCTTTTTCCAGCTTTTACCACCTTCTTTAAGACCAATTATTACATTAAGACCAGAGTCCTTCATGTTGTTAGCTTGTGCATCACCTTGGATCCCATAACCAATTACAGCAATTGTTTGATCTTTTAACGGATCAAGACTGATATCGTTATCTTTCCACGTTTTTGCCATGGTTTTAACAAGAATATTGCAAATATTAACTATGATTTAGATTTCAATTATTTTGTCACATGAGCGACATTTTACAGTGATTTTTTCACCTGCAAGTCTAATGAATCTCTTTGAACCACATTTTGGACAAATAGGACAAGCACGTATTGGTTTCATTGGTGTTCAGTAACAATTTTTGATTTAGTTAAATTAGTCTATTGTATTGCACCGCTTCCAAGTATCCTAATTGTCGTGGATTCAGGTTTTAAAATAATAGCGATTTGGCCAATCTTACATACAACTGGTTTTTCAAATGTTAGTTTTAAAGGAGAGATTGATGAAAATTTTGCAGCTTTGATTTGCAATCCAATATTTACTAAACAACCTTGATTTTCTGCAATGTCATTCTTGTAAAATGGACTTTTCTGAAAATCAAGTTCAATCTCAGTTTTTACGTCAACTGCACCTTTTTCAGAAATTACATCACCACGACTCACTTCGTCAGGTTTGACACCTTTAACTGCCAATCCAACTCTTGCAGGACATATAGATTCACTCACAGGATCATCATGCATTTGAATTGATTTTATCAAAACATCAACATCTGCAGGATATAATTTCAAATTATCATATTGTTTTACGGTTCCATTAGTCACTTTACCTAAAATGACAGTTCCAACACCTTTAACATCAAAACAATGATCAATTACCATCTCAGAAAGATCATCATTTGTGAGGGGTTCTAGTTTATCCATTTCTTCTTTAATTTTATCTTGATCAACTTTTGTATAATTTTCAACAACAGTTCCTTTGATCATCATGGCCAGTTTTGATTCATCAACATCAAAAGTATGAGATAAAATGCCCTTTTCTTTTTTCAATAAATCAAGTGCAATGATTTGTTCCCCAGTAAATTTATCTAATTTATCAACGTAGAGTATAGCATATTCAGCCAAATTAATTGCCTGAAAGAGAGGCTGTATTTTATCAGGAAATCCATTAGGTACAACCCAAGTTTTGATTATGTCAGATTCTTTTCTATCATAGAGTGTAAGATCAGTTTCAGTACCTTTTTTTCCAAAATCAGATACAACATCTTGTTTTCCTAAAACTACAAAATTTACTGACCTAACCATGAAATTTGAATAAAAAATCGAACTTATGAAGTTTTGAATTTTTTATTGAAAATACAATCATTGTTTATGATTTTTAGTACAACTATCACAAAATTCTAAACTGAAATAATTACACAAAATTAATTATGCAAATTAGACATCAAGAGTCTAAGAAATCATGGGAAGGAATTAAGAACTACAGAATAACTTGCAAATCTGTGATTTTTTGGTTTCACTAGTTTCTGGCGATATTTACTGACGGGTTTGCCAATGGCCCCATTAAGGCCAAGTGGACCTTGGACATATTTCTCTTTATTTGCCCAATAAAGAACCTCGTCTTTTGGAGCATAATGATTTACAATTTTTGTATTAACAACGGTTTGAAGAATTTTTCCATATTTTTTAGAAGACGGCACATCTTCAGTGATTGACGCACCAAAAAAATACACACTTTCAACAATTCCAACAGTTTGTTTCTTTTTTGCAAGATACTCTAGAGTACTCAAGATTACCTGAGAACCTAAAGAGTGACCCATTAGCCGAATCTTTGTTTTAGGACTAGTTATTTTAAAATCTTCAATGAATTTTCCAAGATTTCGACCATTTTTCTTTGCAATTCTTTGACCTACTGCAAGAGCATGTTTTGCATGTTTAATCAAGTGAGCCCCAGTAGTGTTTGAATCATAACTAAACCCAATTACGGGATAAATATATCCCAATTTGCGTAATCTATTTTTCGCCAAGTTGACTTTGGCAACAGCCCCGGCGTTATCATTTCTTAAACCATGAATCATTACGGTAAATTCTTTAGAATTAATTAATTTTTTAAAATCATTTTTAGGATATGTATAGTAAGAATTATTTTTCAGAGTATTTCCATTGGATAGATCATAGTAGCCCCTAGTTGAAATTCTCGGAACAGGTGTCATGTTTATTCAGATGGACCCAATTGTGTTTTATGTTTTTCAACATCAGATTTTTCAACTTTAACAAACAATGGCGATGAATCACCCAACAAATGACCTGATGAAATTTCTAATTTAGACATATCATCCCAAGAGAATTCATCAATCACCCCATCCAATCCCAGTTGATTCCAAATTTTTTGTGAAGATTCGGGCATAAATGGAAAGATTGCAATTGCCAGACTTCTAGCAGCATTTACTGAAAGATACACACAGTTTGTAGTTCCAATGCCGTTTTTCCAAGGTTCTTTGTGTTGAAAATATTGGTTAAAGAATGATGAAAATTCCATGATTTTTTTCAAAGCCCTGTCAAGATGGTTTTGTTCCATGAGAGAGCCCACATCAGTTGCAAGATTTTTAATTTTTTGTTCCGCTTCAGAATCTTTTTCATCAAATGATTCAGTTTCAGGAATCTTTCCATCAAATGTTTTTTTAGTAAAGCCTAGTGCTCGATTAACAAAATTTCCAAGATTCCCAATTAGCTCAGAATTAATTCGAGTGGTAAAATCATCCCAATCAAAATTTAAATCATCTTGAGAATAAGGGTTGATAGATACAAGATAGAATCTAAGATAGTCTGCAGGATAGTATTCCAAAAATTCTTTTAGTCCAATATACCAATTCCTACTTTTAGAAATTTTCTTTCCCTGAAGTGTCAGATGTCCTCGAGTTGGAATATAGTCAGGTAGTTTGTATTCACCATTTAGCCCCAATCTCATTGCAGGTAAGAAAAGATAATGATGGTACACAATATCCTTTCCAATAAAATGGTAAATGTCTGCAGAATTCCAAAATTCTTTTCCGTTGATTCCTTTATCATTTAGGAACTTCATTGCAGTTGAAATGTATGCCAAATGATTGTCAAACCAACCATAGAAAACTTTACCTTTTGCATCATCAAGCGGGACAGGTACACCCCAAGGAATATCTCGAGTAATATCCCAATCAATCAATCCAGATTTAATCCAATTTTGAACATATTTTTTTACATCTTTTTGAAGATGTTTATTTTCATCCAACCATTTTGATAAAGAATCTCCAAAATTTGTTAGTCTGTAAAAATAATGTTTTGTTTTTTCTTTAGTAGGAGGTTGGCCACATAAAGAGCATTTTGGATTAATGATTTCCTCAGGTACACGACCACAACTTTCACACAGATCAGAGTACTGGTCTTCAGCATTACAATAAGGACAGGTGCCTTTGACATATCGGTCAGGCAGAAACTTCTTATCATTATTACAATAGAATTGAATAATTTCTTTTTCATAAATATGTCCAGAATCATTTAATTTTTTGAAGACATCTTGAACAAATGCTATATTTTCAGGAGAGCTTGTTTTGTAAAAAAAATCAAACTTGATGTTAAACGCAGAAAAATCATCATAATCACGTCGATTCCAATGGGCAACATATTCAGATGGAGTTTTTCCTTCTTTTTCGGATTGAATTAAAATTGGAGTTCCATAATCATCAGACGCGCAGACATAGTATGCCTCCACCCCATTTAATTTTAAAAATCTAGTTGTTACGTCAGCAGGAAGATACGTTGATGCGACGTGTCCTAAATGGATTTCACCGTTTGCATAAGGCAATGCACTTGTAATGATAGCTTTCTTGTTCATCAGATATTATTTGAACGTGTTATTGAGGTTAAGAAGTTTACCAGTTGTTTGCATACTTTACTTGTTCAGAAGTAAGTTTGTCAATTTTAACATCCATTGCATTAAGAGCATCAATAGCTACTTGTTTATCGATTTCTTTAGGGACATCGATAATTTTGTTTTCCATTTTGTTATGATTTTTAAGAATATACAAAACAGATAGGATTTGATTTGAGAAAGACTGAGCCATAACTTCTGGTGGGTGTCCTTCTGCTGCAACTAAATTTGCAAGACGACCTTGTCCAATTAGATAAACTATTTTTCCATTTTTTAAAGTACATTCATCAAGATTAGGTCTTACCTCTTTAACAGATTTTGATGATTTTAGTAAAAATTTACTGTCAATTTCCACATCAAAGTGACCCACATTACCCATGATTGCGCCATTTTTCATTTGTAAAATATGCTCTTTTCTAATGACACTTGTCATTCCAGTACATGTTACAAACATGTCACCAATCTTTGCAGCCTGAGACATTGGCATTACTTCAAATCCATCCATGTGAGCTTCAAGTCCTTTGATTGGATCTATCTCAGTAACAATTACTTTCGAGCCCATTCCATGAAATCGTGATGCAACACCACGTCCAACCCAACCATATCCAACTACAACAACACGTTTTGATGCCATAAGGAGATTCATTGCGCGTAAATAGCCGTCAATAGTACTTTGGCCAGTGCCGTATCTATTATCAAACATATGTTTTGTTTGAGCTTCATTGACTAAAATCACAGGATAACGAAGTTTGCCTTGATTTTCCACAGCCCTGATTCTGGTGACACCGGCGGTAGTTTCCTCTGTAGCCCCTAGAACTTTCATGTCTTTGAATCGTTTGTCAAAATGAGCTTTGATATTCATATCAGCACCATCATCAGTTAGAATGGTTGGTTTATGTTTCAACACTTGATCAATGCACCAATCATAATCTTTGACGGATTGACCATGCCAGGAATAAACATGAATTCCCTGAGATGCCAAATATGCCGCAATGTTATCCTGAGTAGTTAACGGATTTCCACCACAACATGCAACAGTTGCACCCAATTCTTTAGCGCCCATAAGTAAAACAGAAGTTTCTTTTGTAATGTGTAAGCAAAAACCAAGTGTGACACCTTTGAGTGGTTTTGATTTTTTATAGCGATTAATTGTATTGTCTAAAATTTGCATATGAGATCTAGCCCATTCATAAGATAATTTGCCTTCTTTGATCAATTTTGAACTAGTCTTAACTTTGCTCAATAATATGGCATATGAATTGGGCTATAAAGTTCTATCATGCGAATGTAAATAAATGACAAGAATATTAGAAAAATATTGACCTGGAAGAAAATTGCAGACAAAGGTGAAGTTGCTGCAGGTAAGGGCAAAGCTTTCAAAATTGACGGAAAGCAAGTTGCAATTTTCAATCAAGACGGATACCATGCAATGGATGATCTTTGTGTACATCAAGACGGATCAATTGCACCAGGTAAATTAGATGGCGATATTGTAGAATGTCCATTACACTTTTGGCACTACAATATTAAAACAGGGGAACTCATGGATTATCTCAAAGAAGTAAAACTTGAAACATATCCCGTGCAAGCTCGAGATGATGGTATCTATATTGACATTTAATCATACAAAATAGATTGGCATTTCAGGATAATTCCACAGGGTTAAAATTTGACCCATTATTCATTCTACGACAATTTCAGTGAATTCTAAACGATTATCCGTATCTTTTGCAGACTTGGCAATACTCAATCACCCGATAAATGTAATGCAGGCACGTACACCGTAGGATTAGATTCAGTATAGGACGATAAAACATTCTTTGAAAATAATTTTGATACACGTTAGAGCGCATCTAAGAAATGATTTAATTGATTTTTGATCTATGCCTAAAATTAAAATCGAGGCATAAGTTTTATTCACACACATTCTAAAAAATAATTGTTGAATCCTGACATCATAAATGAAATAACAAATCAAGATTATTCTGCAATTACCGAAACAATTGAAAAATTTGTATCCAAACAAATTGAAAAAAGTCATGCAAAAGGAGTCATTTTAGGATTAAGTGGAGGCATAGATTCAGCAGTGCTATCTTACATTTGTAAAAGAAAACTAAAAGACAAAACACTTGCATTAATAATGCCAGACACCACAATCACGCCCGAATCAGAAACGGAGGATGCACTCAAAATAATTGCGTTGACAGGAATAGAATACAAACTAATCGACATCAATCCAATCATAAATGAATACACTACACATATTGAATCAAATGAAAAGTCCAGTGGGAATCTTCGAGCAAGAGTCAGAACAAATATTTTGTATTACTATGCAAACTCCAAAAACTATCTCGTCTTAGGTTCAAGTGATAAAAGTGAGTATATGATCGGGTATTTTACTAAATTTGGAGATGGGGCATCAGACATCACGCCAATTATTTCATTATACAAGCTTCAGGTAAGAGAAATTGCAAAGTATTTGGGAGTGCCAGAAAATATTATTTCAAAAAAGAGCAGCCCACACCTATGGAAAGAACACGAAGCTGAAAAAGAATTAGGAATACCATATGAAAAAATTGATTCTATTTTGTATTGTTTATTGGATAAAAAATTAACCATAGATGAAACTGAAAAAATTACTCAAATAGATAAATCCATTATTGAAAAAATTAATCAATTGATGATAAACAGTGAACATAAAAGATCACCACCACAGAAACCAAATGGAGATTAGGCATGAAACTGCATGACACATTATCAAATTTAGAACAAAAAGTAGACGTTTCAAAAAAAGTGAAAATTTATCTTTGTGGAGTAACCGTTTATGATGAATCTCACATAGGACATGCCAGAACAATCATAGTTTTTGATGTTTTAAGAAAATATTTGGAAAGTAAAGATATTGAAATTGAATTTGTTCAAAACTTTACTGATGTGGATGACAAAATCATAAATCGAGCAAAAGTAGAAAATACATCTGCAGAAAACATCAGTGTCAAATACATTGACAATTATTTCAAGGACTTTGATGGACTAAATGTTAAACGAGCAACAAACTATCCAAAAGCAACAGAACACATAGAAGACATTATCAAATTTATTGAAGAATTAATCAAAAAGGAAAGTGCATACACTTCAAAAAACGGAGTTTATTTTTCAGTATCAAGATTTTTAGAATACGGTAAACTATCTAAAAAGAAAATAGATGAACTTCAGTCAGGATCAAGAATTGAAATAGACGAAGAAAAAAAAGATCCATTGGATTTTGCAGTATGGAAATTCTCAGATACAGAACCAACATGGAATAGTCCATGGGGCAAGGGAAGGCCAGGATGGCATATTGAATGCTCAGCAATGAGCATAAAGTATCTGGGAGAAAACTTTGATATTCACGGAGGGGGGAGAGATCTCATTTTCCCTCACCATGAAAACGAAATTGCACAATCAGAATCATGCACAGGTATTCAATTTGCCAAAATCTGGATGCATGTAGGAATGGTAACGATAAATGGTGAAAAAATGTCAAAATCAATTGGAAATGTAAAATCCATTAAGCATGTTTTAGAAAACTGGGGTTCCAATGTGATCAGATTATTCTGCTTATCGGGGCACTATTCCAAACCTATTGATTATTCTGAAGAATTGTTAGAAGAGAATCTTACAAAATGGAGACAGGTTGAGACATGTTATTATGAACTAATTCATGCCGACAGTGAAAACAGTGAGGAAATTAAATCAATTATTGAAAAACTAAGCACTGAATTTAACAATGCATTAGAAGACGACTTAAACACACATCTTGCATTATCGGCATTTTTTCAACTAGTCAAAGAAACCAATAGATTGGCAGCTGATGAAAGACTCGGAAAAGAGAATGCTCACATCATTAAAATTGAATTAAAAAGAATGTTGAAAATTTTGGGATTAAGAATTCCAGATATAACTGAAGATGAAAAACAAAAAATCGATGAATTAATCAGGAATAGAGAACAATTTAGAAAAGAAAAACAATTTGAGGATGCAGATAAAATTCGAGATAAACTAAACGAAATGAACATTGAATTAATTGATCACAGAGAAAAAACAATTTGGATGCGAAAAGAAAAAATCAAAGCTGAAAATCAAAAATTAGGGCATGCTAATTAGGACATACTAATCATTGTTATGCCTAAAAAAATTAGGTGAATCTAATTAGTCGAATCTAATTTTCACAGTGTTTAATACAATTAAAAATAAATGAAACCCATGAACGCATGGAGTAAGTTTTGGGAATGGTATGAAAATAAAATATTAGGAAGTATAATACTAATTGCAATAATACAATTCATTCAGATTCCGCACATGGTGTGGAATGCAGACATTATGTTAGAAGCAGGAATTGTATCTAGAGTTCACCCTGTTATCGATTGGTTCTTGTATGGAGTTGACTTAATTGAGATTATTTCAATTATCAATGTTGGAATGATCATGTTCAGTCTAATTAAGAAAAAAAGAGATCAAAAAAGACAAATTAAAAAAATACAAGAGTAAATTTTTAGATTTCTAAACAGCATAATTAGAATAATTTGTTTTCAAAAATTTCATCATCCATAGTTTCATTCTTTTATTAAAAATCTAAGATTTATTCACTCTCATTTAAAAAGAACAAAAATACGTTCAAAAAAAATCAGAGAGTATTTTTTGCCTCATCAATCCAAGGATATTCCCATGCGCAAGCCATTCAGATTTACTAACGCTCATTTTACTTGAAGCCAATAACAAAGCAGCATCAAAATTATCAGAAATTATCGGATTTTGTTTCATAGCTTTACGAACTCCTTCACGAATTTGCCATACGCCTACAGGAACAGCATATTCTGGTCTAATTTCCCGTAAAATAACAACTCCTGCTTGAATTTTCTTTTCAACCAAATATTCCAAGACTCCCAATTTAGCAGCAAAATAAGCACCAGCTATTGCAGGAGAATGATCAATACCGCGTGCATCCTCATAGTCAGAACCAAACCCCAAAACACCATTGGAAAACCATGCTTCAATCATCTCATAGACCCATCTATGAGGAAATAAAACAATGCTGAAAACATTTCCCAAGTGTGCATAAGAAAAAACTCTACAAGAATCAATTAAACTATTATCTAAAATTTCATCAGTGAGGGATTTGCAAATGATATCATCAGTTGCAGTTATACTCCATTTAGTTGGAACTAGTTTTCTTTTATGTCCCAGCATTCCAATGCTAAAACATTTTTGAATTTTTGAAATTTCAATTCCAGAATGATACAAATTTAAAACCGCATCTTGGGCTTTCAAGTCTTTGTCATAGTATATTTTTTCAATGGATTTTACAGAAGTTGTTCCTGAAAATTTTGCAGATTTTATTTCCCCAATAGGGCCAAATGGTGCACTTTCACCATCAATGGAAATATTAGATGACGGAGATTTTTTAAATATCAAGTCAGAATCAAGTGGTTTTGAAGACATGGCAACTTCTTGAAGATTTTCAATGTAACGTCCATCAGTTTGATCAATTGAAATTTTTTGTATGCCACGAACTAAATTTAATCTAAAATTAACTATGTCTTCCAATGACTTACCTATCCATTTTTCAGGGCTATCAAGCAAGCTCGTATCACCATGAATTGGTGGAACCATTGGACCAACAAAGACTTTAGGATAATTATAAGAACCTACAAAAACAGATGGCGGACTTGTACCGCTTATAGAATCAGAAGAAAACAGATTCCCATGTTTTGAAAGTGTTTCATTCCATTTAGCCAATATTGAACGTCGAATTTCTTGAGAATCAGAAGACATTGTAAATTATGCCTAAAATATGCCTATTAAGTTGCCTAATTGTGAAAATTAATGGATTATCAACGGATGATGTTTAAGAGATAATTTCCAAACAAAGAAACGTGTCAGTAAAAAGAATTGTCTCTTTTTTACCAAGTGCAACTGAACTGCTTTATGAATTTGGAGTACAAGATGATCTGTATGGAGTCACTCATGAATGCAAATATCCACAAGATGCAATTTTAAAACCGCAAGTGATCAGTTCAGTAATAAATTCAGATGAACTAACCAGCAAAGAGATCGACGCAGTAACTTGTCAGTTGTTAAAAGACGGAAAAGATATTTTTGTATTGCATGAGAATAACCTAAAAGATGCCAATCCTGATTTAATTATTTCACAAGAAACGTGTGAAGTTTGTGCAGCATATACTAGTCAAGTGAATAAAGCAGTAAAAATTCTTCAAAAAAAGCCGATATTGTATTCAATGAATCCACATAACATGAGTGAAATCATGATTTCAGTTACAGAGTTGGGTAAAAAATTAGGAAAGAAAAATAGAGCAAATGAAATTATCGAATCACTTGAAAAAAGAATTAAAAATATTGAAAAAAGTAACAACAGCAAACATCCAAAAGTACTGGCAATAGAATGGCTCGAACCATTTTTTACTGCAGGACATTGGATTCCAGAAATGATACAAATTGCAGGAGGAATAAATATGATAAGTAAAACAGGAGAACATTCTCGACGATTAGACATTGATGAAATCATCAAATCAAACCCAGACATAATCATCTTAATGCCATGTGGATTTGACATACACAGGACAGTAACAGAGTATGGTAAAATTTTAAAAAAGAATGAATCATGGAATTCACTAAACGCCGTTAAAAATAACCAAGTTTTTGCTGTAGATGCAAATTCATTTTTTAGCAAACCCAGTATACGAACTGTAGAAGGAATAGAAATTCTTGCAAAAATAATCCAACCAGAAGAATTTACTAATTTGAAAGTTTCAAACAAATCATTTACAAATATAGAGAAAAAATTTCCATAGACTCAGAAAATCCCCTCGTTATACGATATAACATACAATTGGTCACGGTTGTTTTTAGAAATCACACAATATGAAAAGAAATCTTGTAGAAGATTCAGGTATGAATAATTATTAGAAATAACAAACGTTGTTTTGAGTAAATTAAAGAAGTGAATGCACTAGATAAAATTATTTTTGCACCGCACTAACCAGAGACACAACATCTCTATCCCTCAGTTGATAATCTACAGGAAGTCTCAATTTATACCTCAAGTCTTTTCCATAAAGAAGTCCCTTAGTTAAATCAGAATGAATCTCTTTTGCAAGATCATTAATTGTAGCCCCGTCTTTTAATAAAATTAAGTCAGGCAATACACGGCCCTTTTTGTCAGATAAATTTTTTTCATCCGCAACTGGATAAATGGAATTCATCTTCAATAGTTTGAAAACTGCAACATTAATTGCAAATTGAACACCTGTCCGCATGTATTCTCCCATAATTCCTTTTTTAATAAAATCCAACGCATTGATCTGTTTTTCATTAAGTTCATCAGATCTAATAATTTCAAATTGTTCTGAACCGGGAGAATATTTTATCAGTCCTTTTTGTTCTGCACGCCTTAAACTAAATTCACTGTCACCACTTACAGGAATCACTATTGAATCATTGTAACGCTCTCTTAACCTATCAAAGTTTTTGTCAGCTCCCTCAACATCAACTTTGTTTGCTACAATCAACGTAGGCTTTGAGATTTTTCTTAGATGTGATGTGAATTTTTTACTGTCAATCATATCAAAATCATTAAAATTTTTTTCTTCAAGGTCTGTTTTTAAAAGAGCGTCTTTAACGTGTATCTTGTTCACACCAATGCCCCGATAAAGATCAGTAATTGCATCTACAATGTCAGTACCAGTTTCAATCAATTTTGATATTTTATCCCTATTACCTTCCAAAATTTTATGATACCACATTACTAATTCTTCTTCAATATCTGCAAAATCAGAAACAGGATCCCCAGTTCCAACTTCAGTAATTTTTCCACTTGAATCAATACCACCAGAGGCATCAACAACATGAAGTAATGCATCTGATTGTGCAGCAATAGATAAAAACTGATTTCCAAGACCTTTGCCTTTCCAGGCATCTTTAATCAAACCAGGTAAGTCAATCAATTCAATTGGAATGTATCTCCACCCATCCAAGCATTTTGAATTATTTGGATTATCTTGAATTTTAAATTCAGGATGGACACAAAGAGAAATTGCATGTGCCACTCCAGATACAGGAGATTTGGTAGTAAACGGGTATGATGAAATTTCTTCAGAGGATAGAGTGGCAGAATTGAAAAAAGTTGTCTTTCCAGTATTGGTTTTACCAATTAAACCAATTTTGATAAACATGTAATGATTACTATTTTAAAATATTTATCTCTGCCTAAGAATTTGAAGGATTTTGCTTTTTAATTTTTTCAAGAGTTTGATTGAGTTCCTTTATCGCCCATTCAATATCAGAAAAATCATCTTCAGATAAAGATTCATGCCATTTTTCTAAAACACTATTTGTAATCTCTGAACAATTATAGATTAGATTCCAATAAGGATGATGCTCAGCAGTAGTGTACGCAAGTTCAGTTACATCATTAAGACCATTTTGCGCCCTAGCTAACGAGGTAATTCTTTGACCAAATATTTTGATTATATCATTATTAAGATCCCTCTCTATTTTTAGAGGAATATTCCGTTGTTCATATTTTTTTGCAAATCCCAATAAATCATTATAAAAATTTTCAAAATCAGTCATCATAATAATCTCTGATGTTCTGCCAACATGCATCGGTTGAAAACTACTTTGATTCCAGCATTTCTTGCCAATTCTTCAGCTTCTAAATTGTGGATTCCTTCTTGAAGCCAAATCACCTTTGGTTTTTTCTTAATTGCCTCTCGAATAACCGATAAAACCTGATCAGATGGCCTAAACACATCAACAATATCCACATCTCCAACTATATCAGAAATAGAATTGTAAGATTTTTTACCTAAAATCTCATCAGAATATGGATTTACAGGAGTGATATCATATCCATTCTCAAAGAGATATTTGGGCACATAATGTGCTGCTTTTGAAGGATTTTTAGACATTCCCACCACAGCTACTTTATTCAAAGATAGAATATCACGGATTTGTTCATCAGATGATGGATCTTGTTCCATAATTAACAATCGATCATGAAGAATATAATTTTTGAATTTATTAATCATACAAAGAATTTTTTAGTCGCAATAACAATTGCAAATTATGGATTCAGAGCCAAAAGACATCATAGTTCTAGGTGCAATCAAACATGGAATAAAAAAATTCGACAAAATCCAAAAAATGACACAGATTGAATCCGAAGAATTGAATTCCATATTGGAGCAGCTAGAAAGTCGAGGTTTTATTCAGACTGAAGAGAAAAAAGGATGGTTTGGAATGAAAATAGAAATTGCTGCCACGGAAAAAGGTTCCAAAGAAGTAGATGAACGAGTCCACGAATTACAAACAAAATGGAATCAAATGTCAGTACTATACAAAACAGGTGACAAAGAGAAGTTAAAACAGGAAATGGATGATAACAAATCAATCATTCCTTCAATGATGTTCTTTGGAGTAATGGATATGATGATGTTTTCAATGATGTTCAGTATGATGGCCATACCAATGTCAGATTATGTTTCATCAGAAAATATACCAGATACAGGAGATGCAGGTATGGATGACGGAAGTGCTGGTGACGGGGGATTTGATTTTGATATTGGATTCTAGTGTGTATTTTATACTTGAAATAAAAACAAACTATAGTTGATTTACAATTCATTTGACAACCCAGGATTAGTTAAAATACTCACATTTTTACAAACCCACAATACAGAATATCTGTCAGGTCAAGATTTGAGTGATGTCTTGCGAATTAGCAGAGTTGCAGTATGGAAGCATATCAAAAAAATTAAAGAGTTAGGATATACCATTGAATCAAAACAAAAGCTAGGTTACAAGCTCATATCAAATTCAAATTTATTACTTCCATGGGAAATCACTTCAAATCTGAAAACAAAAATCATCGGACAACAGGCATATTATTTTGATACAATTGATTCTACTCAGAATCAGGCATTAAAGATGGCAGATGATACATCACATAATGGCTCAGTGATTGTAGCATCAAAACAAACAGGAGGTAGAGGAAGAGCGGGAAGAAAGTGGATTTCACCAAAAGGTGGAATTTGGATATCAATAATATTACAGCCAAAATTTGATATTTCGATTACTACATTGTTTCCCATTGCATCGGCATTGGCATTGTCAATTGCAATAGAAAAAACATTTTCAATAAAACCAGAATTAAAATGGCCAAATGATTTGACAATAAAAGGGAAAAAGGTGGCAGGTATGCTAGTAGATGTGTCACTAGAATCAAACAGAATTGAAAATTTAGTTTTGGGAGTAGGAATAAATTTTGATGTAAATGTAAAACAAATTGAAAAATCACTTAAAGGAACACCAAATTTTTACGGGGTAGCAACGCTTAGCGAACAAAAAAAGAAAGTCAAACCAATTCAATTAGTTCAGACGTTTTTAGTAGAATTAGAAAAAATATACAAATTACTTAATGCAAAGCAAACAAAGAGAATTATTTTTGAATGGACCTCCAGATCATCGACAATTGGAAAAAATGTAGAATTAAACACAATAGACACAAAAATTAAAGGAAAAGCAATCAGAATTGATGAAGATGGGGCATTGATGGTATTAGAAAATAGTAAGGAACACAGAATAATTGCAGGAGATATAATTCACATGTCAAAATAAAGTTATTTTTTTCCAGGTTTAGTTTTGGGTTGGTTAGAAATCATAGAGGATTGTTCTTTTAGAATTTCTTTTAGATCCATTTGTATATCAAAAACTAACGAGAGTAATACTTCCAGAGATTCAGAATATTGTCTATATACAGATAATAATTCAGTTTTCTTATCATTGGCCTTTAACAGATATTCATTTGAACGTAGTAAGTTTGTAGAATCATTCATTTCAGGAATATTGGAAGGAAATGGGCCTAATTGATCTAAATCTACTTGAATTTCTTGAATTTTTTTACGTAAATCATATATTATTTTTCCTGTACCTACATTCACCATACAAAAACATGGGATTATTGACGAATTAAAGATTTTCTGAATTAGACATGGTTTATCAAATTAAAGTAAATATGAATTCAAATTGAGTACAAATTAAAAATAAATTATATTCAAAAATCCAGATGAATAAAAAAATGCCACGTATTCATCATATACATCACATTATGTATAGGGTATTCTTTGCTAAATTCTAAGAAATCAGATCATATTCTAAAAAACCAGAATGAGTATTAGCTTAACCTACACACAATTAACCTTCAGAAATTAGGTAAAATTGATAATAAGGTATCATTATAATTCATCATCATTATGCTTAAAAATACAATGATTGCAAAGCCAAGATGTCCATCTTGCGGAGATAGAAAAATGGTTACAGATCAAAATACAGGCGAATTATTTTGTAGTAATTGTGGATTGGTAGTTACAGATAAAATTGTAGATACAGGTGCCGAATGGCGCTCATTTTCAAGTGATGAAGGCAACAAAGCAAGAACAGGTGCTGGAACATCATTAACAATGCATGATAGAGGTTTATCAACAGTAATTGGTGCAGCTAACAAAGATGCAACAGGAAAACCATTATCTGCAGGTATAAAAAGTTCCATTGAAAGATTAAGAACATGGGACAGTAGAAGTCAAGCACATTCATCTGCAGATAGAAATTTGAGACATGCACTTAATGAAATGGGCAAACTAAAAGATAAACTTGCATTAACAGATGCAGTAGTTGAGAAAGCAGCTTACATCTACAGAAAAGCGATGGAGAAAAAATTGGTTCGAGGTCGTTCAATCCAAGGGTTAGTTGCAGCATGTCTTTATGCATCATGTAGAAATACAGAGACACCTAGAACTTTAGATGACATTGCTAAGGGAATAAACATCAGAAGGAAAGATGTTGCAAGATGTTACAGATTAATTTTCAGAGAACTTGAATTAAAAATGCCAGTAGTTGATCCAGTTAAAGGCGTATCAAGAATTGCAAGCATTGCAGAATTAAGTGAAAAAAGCAAACGTAAAGCAATTAAAATTTTAAATCAAGCAAAAGAGGAAGGCATAGTCGCAGGAAAAGACCCAATGGGAATAGCTGCTGCTGCGCTTTATCTTGCATGTATTAGTACAGGAGAAGTAAAATCACAAAAAGACATCTCAATTGCATCAGGGGTTACCGAAGTAACCATTAGAAATAGATGTGCAGGATTGAGAAAAATGATCAATGAATAAAAAAGATCAAAAATGAATGGGTAGTAAGAATAAAATCTTCTGAATGTATAAAAGAGAAATATTATTTTTGAGAATTTTTAAATTCTAATACATCCCAAGGAAAAACAACATAAGCATCATCATTTGTTTTTGCTGCATAGACTAGTTGAGGAGGATATTTTTTTCCACGTCTTACAAACAAAGTTACAAAAAATAATTGTAATGGATCATCAATTTTGGATAAAATTTTCTCAAAGGTCACACCAGAATCAAAAATATCATCAACAACCAATGAGTTTGAAGAGATAATTTTTTGATCAACAAAAATTGTTCGTATTCCCAGATGGTCTGCCAATAAACGTGAAGGTATCAACCCTCCTCTACTCAGAGTTGAAATACTAGAGAAAGTTCTTGGTGATTTTAAAACAAGATCAGACAATACTTGTATCAACGAATCTATTTCAGACCAACTTACGTACTGTTCCAAAGGTAATGATGATTTGAATAAGCAGAATTAAGTTGTTATGATCAGAATGTTTTCGTGGGAGATTTTTTCAGGGGCTCAACAATTTTAAGAACTTTAAATGCCAATTTACTGAAATCGATATCTTTTTCGCATGACAACAGCAATACATCATCATTACTTAGTGGAAAACTCATGACAATTATTTTATCTCGATAGGACATTGAAAAATGAACTTCACCGAATTCAGCATCAAATTCGTGTCTCATTCTAACACGCAATGCAAGTTCCATGAACATCATTTCATCTTGTTTTTGGGCTTCAAGTGAAAATATTCCATCCTTCATCCCGCCGGCTGTAAGATGACCTCGGCTGCTAATGTGCCTAGCTGAACGCATTTTAGGATCTAATTTAATGATTTTTTGACACATTTTTTCAAGTTTCTCTTCATTATCCATTAGTCTAATTAAGTAAGCGAACTATTTATTGCGACCTGTGTTGTTAGGTATCTGTGCAACCAGATTCGTCAAAAAACACTGCCGACTATTACAAGCATTTATCATTATTTTGGACAGATATTATGCATTTGATGTCAAGCAAACCACAGGCATTAACATCTACGGGTCCAATGAGAGCATTTACTGCAAATTCAAAAAAAGTTACAACTGAATTAATTGAAATCAATGAAGATTTAATTGGATTTAATCAATATCTTACAGAATACTACAAACAACTTGCAGATGCATGGGGAGTTGCTCAAAAGAAAGTCAATCTAAAATCCCCCGAAGTGCCACAAAATGTTGAACAGATTGAGGCATTCAAAAGAATATGGATAGATATGTTCGATAATGATTTTACAGAATTGTTTGATTCTAAAAAATTTGGCGAGAATTATGGAAAACTTGTTTCCAAAGAGCTCGAATTAACAAAACATTGGAATAATATTACCAACGTAGTTTTACAATCAGTTAATCTTCCAAGTAAAGAAGAAATTGATGAAGTATACAAAGAACTACATTCGCTTAAAAAAAGAATTGGAAAATTAGAATTGAAACTAAAGAAAAAGGAGACAAGAAAGAATGCATAGTGAATCAAAAATAGATCCAAAAATCATGGAAGAAATTTTAAAATTTGGTAAAAATGTTATTGATGCTCCAAAATTAGTTTCAGCACCTGATGAAATCAGTTTGGAGGTAACCCCTCATGACACGGTACAAAAAATTGATAAAACAAGATTGTTGCACTATAGACCACTTACAGAAAAACAGCACAAAACACCATTGCTAATATCATATGCATTAATTAATAGATATCACATATTGGATATTCAACCAGAGAAAAGTTGGGTAAGAAATCTACTTTTGCAAGGATTTGATATTTACATGTTAGACTGGGGATCTCCAACTAGTATGGACAAGTATCTGGATTTTGATGATTATGTAAATGGATATTTAGATTCAGCTGTAGAACATATCAAAAATGAATCGTCAACTGAAAAAATTTCATTGCAGGGGTATTGTACAGGTGGAACAATTGCAACAGCATATACAACATTGCATCCAGAAAGTGTGAAGAATTATATCGCAACAGCACCTGTCATTGACGGCTGGAGAGATACAACCGTCATCAGTAATCTTGCAAAACATATGGATGTAGATAAAATGGTAGAGACAATAGGAAACATGCCTCCTGAATTCATGTATTATTGTTTTTCAGTGCTCAAACCATTTGAGCAAGGAATTGAAAAATACATCAAATTTTTTAAAAACATAGACAACAAAAAATTTGTAGATAATTTCCTCAGGGTAGAAAAATGGCTAGGAGACACACCACCAATTCCGGGAGAATTATTCAAACAATGGATTAAGGATATCTATCAAGACAATTTGCTTATTCAAAATAAGATGTATGTTGGAGGTGAGCTAATAGATTTGAAGAAAATAGACATGCCCACATTCACACAAATTGCAGTTGGAGATCATTTGGTTTCTCCTGAATGCAGCATGCCACTCCATTATGCAATAGGAAGTGAAGATAAAACTTTGAGAATGTATCCGACAGGGCATGTAGGTATGATTGCTAGCTCACTTTCACAAAAGAAGGTTTTACCAGAGCTAGGAAAATGGCTATCGGAAAGATCATAAAAAAAGAAAAATAATTTATAAAAAAATAAATTTTTCACTAGTTGTTATTCTTTGTAGTGAATACAGAAATCCATGATTGTAGAATGTTTCTATTTAGGTCAGCAAATGATTTTGCATTATCGTTGAATGTTTTGATGTTTTGTTGTGTTACATCGATAGTTGTAAGTGCCATTTGGTTTTGTATAGAAGCTGCCTTTACAAATCCTTCAGTTGTATCATGAATCACTTTTAGTGTTGTCTCAGGAACATCTGCTGCAATACCGGTTTTCTTCACATATTCTTTTTGTAGTGTGATAGATGAATCCACCATATTTTCATATGCTTGAAGGTATTCTTGTTGCACATTGGTAATTGACTGATGATATTGTGGTACTGATTGTTTAATACCGTTGAAGAGTCTGTCAACATTTTCTTGATATGCAGAAAATACATCTTTAGGATTTTTTTGTGTTGTTTCGTTTTTACTCATTGTTTCACCCCCTTATTTTTTGATTTTTTTGCAATTGGTAGAATAATGACTTGAACCAAGTCACCATCGCCCAGTCCAAGGGCATTACGTTCAGCTTCAGGTATAGAGATTCTTCCATTACTACTGATGGTAGTTTTGTAAGCACCCCAATTCATGAAAGATGGAAGCATTTGACCGATGTTAAACATGGTATCCATACTTTTACTTTGCATAGAAGACATGTTATTCATCATATTAGATTGAGTTTGTTTTGTACTATCAGAAACTTCTCTTAGGACTTCTAAGGGATTAAATGTTTGACTAGTTTGATTGGTCATTAAAGAGCCAAAATTTTTCATAAATTCTGCTTGAGCACGTCCACTTTTTTGGATCCAAGATTTAAACATCTCTGTAGGATCATATAGGTTTTGATTACCGCTCATAGGTTATGATAGGAATTAGAGGTATTTAAATGATCTAGATACCGTTGAGAAATTCCGACGTCTTTGAAGCAAATGTGTGAGGATCTTGAACATACGGAGTGTGGCCACATCCATCCATTCTGTAAAATTTACAATTCTGAATTGCAGAAACAAAATCATCGGCATGGATAATTGGAATGACAGGATCATCGGCACCCCAAACGATCAAAGTTGGTACAGATATAGATTTGAGTTTAGATGTGATCGATACCGAATTTTTTAATCCCAAAACAGTTGACATGAAAGCGAGTTTGGCATTAGGTAATCGCATTCGCTCTATAAACCCATCAACAATTTGATCTTCAACCTGTTTTCCAGAACCTTCCATTAATTCAAAAGCATTTTTTGCACTTATTTCATTTGGATACAGTGCAGCCATAATATATGCATCAAGAGCAGGAGTAGATTGTTTCATCATCCCAGAAGGAGATACAAGAATAAGTTTTTCAATATCTTGAGAATGAGAAGATGCATATTCTGCAGAAATTTGTCCACCTAATGAAGAACCAATAATGTTAGGATGTTTAATGTTAGTTGCTGCAAAAAATTTTTCAAGAAATTCTGAAAAAAAATTAAGAGTATAGTCTGCAGTAGGCTTATCACTATGTCCAAATCCTATCAAATCAGGGACCACCACACGAAAGTTATCTGCAAAGATTGGAATTACGTGAGTCCATCTTTCAGCGGATGCACCTAACCCATGAATTAGTACAAGAGTATTCTTAGAAGTACCAGATTCCAGATATCTTATTTTATGTTCATCAATTTGAAGGAATTTTTCATTCATTATTTTAGCTTCAATTGTCATAACTAGATAAGTTTTAGTTAATTTATCGATCAAAAATGTTAAATATTTTTCAGATTTTTAAATTACTGTCAATGACAAGTATGTTTTTTAGGATCAAAAATAGTCAAATTAGGTGCTAAAAAAGAAAATTTCAAAAATCTTAGTACCGTTAGATGGTTCGAAAAACTCCTACAGAGGTTTAGAGACGGCCATTATATTAGCCAGGCACTGCGGAGCAATAATTACAGGAGTGTATTCTATTTACGCACCACCACACTCAGAATTTAGGGGTGTTGGATCAGTTGAAAAATCACTCAATGTAGAAGTAAAAAAAATCATGGAAAAAGCCAAAATTTTAGCAGCACAAAATGGAATTGTTTTCAAAGAGAAAATATTGAGGGGTGAGATCGGATACAACATAATCAAATTAGCACATGGAAAGGAGAAATTTGATATGATCGTGTTGGGATCACGTGGGAGGAGTTCTGCAAAAGAAATATTCTTTGGCAGTACATCAAATTATGTCATACATACATCAAAAATTCCAGTGGTACTAGTAAAATAATTAAGAAAATCCGTGTTTTTTGAAATATTTTTGATGGTATTCTTCTGCTTTGTAGAATGACGGCGCCGAAACAATCTCAGTAACAATTGGATTTGCATGCTTTCCAGATTGTTCAAGATTATGTTTTGATTTTTCGGCAATTTCTTTTTGTTTTTCATCATGATAAAAAATTGCTGAACGATACTGATTTCCAACATTAGGACCTTGACGATTTAATGTTGTGGGGTTGTGATTGTTCCAAAATATATCAAGAAGTCCACCATAAGAAATTTCATCAGGATCAAATTCCACCTCTACAGCTTCTGCATGCCCTGTTTTATCAGTACAGACTTCTTCATAAGTGGGATTAGGTAATTGGCCACCAATGTATCCCACAGTAGTAGATTTGACACCTTTGGTTTTATGAAGTAAATCTTCAACATGCCAAAAACATCCCGCACCAAATGTAGCTTTCAATTCAATTAGTAATAAAAAATACCAGATTAAAACTATTTGTTGAAATCAGAATCTAGTTAATTATGATAACTTCTTCTTGAATGAGGAATTTTAAGGAATTTACAAATTCAGCTTCAGAAATTAAATCCTGCGACCACCAATGAGCATTATTACGAACCCAAATTGGGATTTCTTCTGTAGAAACATTTCCAGATGAGGGAATATTTGAAATCATGATTATGTTATTTTCCAACATGAATTCAATTCCAGACACAAAGTCAGAATCAGTGATTTCCCCTATTGCCCACCATTCCGCATTATTTCTAATCCAATCAGGCATAGGAACAGGATCTCCATATCCTAAAATATTGTAAATTGAATCACTAGGAAACTGTGAATCAAACCAGGTTTTGTAACCCTGCTCATTGTTGTATCTGTCAATGTAATATTGTGGAGATTTCTCAAGTGAGGGGAAATTATCAACATGTGTGAGTTTGTAGCCCACAACATCATCAATTGAATCACTAGGAAACTGTGAATCAAACCAGGTTTTGTAACCCTGCTCATTGTTGTATCTGTCAATGTAATATTGTGGAGATTTCTCAAGTGAGGGGAAATTTGGAACTTTCAATTTTAAAGTGACAAAGTTGGACATGGATTCCGAAACAATAATGGATTCAGGTTCAGAGTTTGGAGTTGTAGAGATCTCAGTTTCAGGATTTAACGAAGGTGTAGTTTCAGAAAATTTTTTGTATTCAATCGATTCCTCCAAGCTTCCAGCATACGTTATTTTGATAGGATAGACTCCATCAGCAGTCCAAGTTGGTCCACCAACATGAAAAATAGCAGAAAAATCCCCATCCGGATTTACAGAAATCATATTAAAATCTGCAAAATTTGATTTGTTGGGGGTAAAAATCTGGATAGTTACAAAAGGAATACCAGGATCATATGAGACATTTCCAGATACATTTAGTTGATCACCATCATGATAAAGCGATTTATCAGTAGAAAAAGTATAAACTTCTCCAAAAGCAAAGGTGTTCCCCATTGGGATTAAGGATAACAAAAAAACAAGAGCAAGAAAACGAGTCATATTCTAAAAACCAAGTTTTGGCATTATTAAAGAATTTATGAAGTTGTTCAATTATTTTTAATTGACATCGGAAAATATACCTACAACTTTATTTGCCAAATTTTCAATATTAACAGTGGGTTCTGCAGAAATTAATAAGAGAACTTGTGAAACAGGAAACGGGAAACTAACCAAAACTGCCTTGTCTCGTCTTGCAGCAAGATAATTTATCGGTCCCAAACTCTCATCAAATTCTTTTCTAATAGAGGCTTTTGAAACAAAATCAAAAAAAGACTGCAGTTTAGTCTCGTCGCCTTCATAAGGAGTAATACCCTCTTTGAATCCACCAGTGATTAATTTACCATCTTTATTGACAATACCAGAGAAACGAATTTCAGGTTCCTCAAGCAATTGTGTACATTTTACGCTAAATAGATTTGAGGATGCGTCATCATCTGTCATTATAATACAAATCTAGACATCAAAAATAAAAACCTAACCTAAAAACTTAGAAAATCTTACTTTAAATAGCATTTTAACAAGACATAATCGATAATTTGTTCTTCTGATGCTTTTTTCATTTTTTGGAGGGATTTAAATAGAATTCTTTCAACATATTGAGGATAATTTTTTAAAATAGATTTTTTTAATTCTTCTCTGTGTTTTACATAGTAATCAGTTAGAGAACCGTATACATTGGAACCAATTAATTTTTCAACAGAGATAGAAAATCCGTTGGATAAAATCAGATTTTTCAAATAATCTATACTATAATGTTCAGATGACCAGGTAAATTTCAAAAGGCCCAACTTTCCAAAAGAGGAATTCCCAGTAGTAACAGGTACTGCCATTACAAGTAATCCAGATTGTGTCAAGATTCTTTTTGATTCAGAAATAAAATTAGCCAACGGTTTGAAGTGTTGGGCGGATTCCAACGCCAAGACACGATCAACTGAGTCATCTGCAAATGGAAGTTTCGTAGAAGTTGAATTGATGAATTCTATATTTTTTTGACTTCCAGAAAAAGATAATTGATTGAAATTGATATTTACATCATACAAATGAAGATCAGGAAAAATATCTCGCCACAATTTAGATGGCGCAGATAAACCACTGCCTACATCAACTGCATGTTTACCAGAAGCCAAATCTGCCAAATTTGCAAAGATCATGCACAAGTTATTTTGTGCAGAAATTGGATCTGTGTGTTTTGAAGACCAGTAACCAAAATTAAGCATGGAGCCACCTGTTGCCAATTGCATTACAGGTGA
>Ga0224508_10001102_pt1 | contig 24616 bp, 26 predicted proteins | sample SF_Jan12_sed_USG_4_FD_170157 | JGI IMG/M metagenome (GOLD analysis project Ga0224508, IMG submission 170157) | Sediment microbial communities from San Francisco Bay, California, United States - SF_Jan12_sed_USGS_21 | ecosystem: Environmental > Aquatic > Marine > Sediment | place: USA... | reverse complement strand
GAGCGTGTTGATGACTGGCGCAAACGCTGACTAGGTGCTGGGCCGTCGGCCTTTTTTGGCGGCGATGCGCATCCGTAACGCATTGAGTTTGATGAATCCCTCGGCGTCCGTTTGATTGTACGCACCGGCGTCATCTTCGAACGTTGCGATGCGCTCGTCGAACAACGAATCTGATGCTGATTTCCGCCCTGTGACGATCACGTTTCCTCGGTACAGCTTAAGCCGCACTTGCCCGTTTACCGTTGCCTGGGAAGCATCGATCAACTGCTGGAGCATTGCCCGCTCCGGGCTCCACCAATAGCCGTTATAGATCAAGCTCGCGTATCGTGGCATCAAATCGTCTTTCAGGTGCGCCACCTCACGATCGAGGGTGATGGACTCAATAGCGCGGTGCGCTTTCAACATGATGGTCCCGGCAGGGGTCTCATAGCATCCCCGAGACTTCATGCCCACATAACGATTTTCGACGATATCGATGCGACCGATCCCATGGAGTCCACCTAGGGCGTTCAACCGCTCCATGGCCTGTCGTGGGGAAACCGCTTCGCCGTTCACCGCCACGACGTCTCCCTTCAGATATTCCAGCTCGATATATTCCGCCTGATCTGGAGCATTCTCCGGCGAGTTGGACCATCGCCACATTTCCGCCGATGGTTCCATCCACGGGTCCTCGAGGATTCCCCCCTCGTAAGAAATATGCAACAGATTGGCGTCCGTCGATTGCATCGCTTCATTGCCTAGCTTTTTATCGATCGGAATACCATGACGGTCTGCATACACCACCAGTCGTTCGCGGGAGTTCAAGTCCCATTCGCGCCACGGTGCGATTATTTGAATGTTGGGGTTCAGCGCATAAGCGCCAAGCTCAAAGCGAACCTGGTCGTTGCCCTTACCGGTAGCACCGTGGGCAATGGCGTCCGCGTTGGTATGTTCGGCGATTTCAATTAGACGTTTAGCGATTAGTGGCCGAGCAATGGATGTCCCGAGCAGATATTCACCCTCATATAGGGTGTTAGCTCGGATCATTGGAAATATAAAGTCGCGAGCGAACTCCTCGCGTAAATCTTCAACGTAAATCTCATTTATGCCCAAGGCCTCTGCTTTCGCACGGGCCGGCTCTATCTCCTCTCCCTGACCAATATCGGCAGTAAAAGTCACCACTTCACACTTGTACTGCTCTCGCAGCCACATCAAGATAACTGAAGTGTCAAGCCCACCGGAATAGGCGAGCACCACTTTGTTAATCGCGGATTTCATCGTAATCAAGAACCGAGACGAGGGTTATGTCAGATTTGGCAACAGTTGAGTTCGACGTGTAAACTTTGAGGCGCATGCTATGATCTTTGGTCTTGGTGGCAGCGTCAAGTTAAGAAACACCGACAGGCTTCAAGCGCAGAAAAAATGTGAATGGCTATGGCTAACTCGGATAGAGCACGAGGCGAAACCAGCGATTCAATAGCGTCACGATAGCGGTGGTGCCCAACACAGTGTGTGGTCCGATCCGCGAATGCTGCGGCTTGAATTCTGCGTAACTCTGTCATAGGCTAGGCACGTCTTCGCATTTGTTCCAATCACGGTCAGATTAAGCATCAGGAGGTAGTCAATGAAAAACCCGTTGGATTCCATTACCGGGACAATCATCTCCGGTGTCATTCTGACACTGATACTGTATGTGTTTGCCAGCAATTTTCTGTTGGGCTAAGCCGTTATTAACGCCATTAGAATGACACCAACAAACGGAGAAGCGCAATGGACCTAATTCTTGATCGATGGTTACACGTCCTCGTTGGGATTACATGGATCGGGCTGTTGTACTACTTTAATTTTGTACAAGTGCCTGGTCTCGCAAAAGCCAAGGCGGACGGCACTGCTCCCGGTATCACTAAACACATAGCACCGAGTGCACTACTATGGTTTCGCTGGGCGGCGTTCGCCACTTGGCTCACCGGAGCGTACTATCTTCATATGAGTCCAAGATTGAGTTTCGCGGACGCTTTTCTTCTATCCGGCGGAAGCGCGGTCATTGGAATCGGTGCATGGCTAGGCACGATTATGCTGTTCAATGTGTGGGTGTTGATCTGGCCTAATCAGAAGAAGGTGCTGGGTCTTGTCGACGCGTCGGACGAAGAGAAGGCGAAAGCCGCGCGCGTTGCGTTGTTGGCCTCACGCACAAACACTATGCTTTCGATTCCGATGGTTTTTTTCATGGTCACGTCGGCCCATGGGCTGCCTGCAATGGGTTAGTTGGTTTCGACGCCGGTGAGTTCACGGCCAGGGATCCAACCGGGCCTTTTTGTTGTCGTTTTTGATCCATGCCGACTCGGCACTTTTTGACTTTACGAGACTTGCTTCCAGAGGAGTTGGCGTCGCTCGTCGACCGCGCCATTGCCCTTAAGCGCGACCCAAAAAGCGGGCGAGAGATCATGCGCAACAAAACACTGGCATTGATCTTTGACAAATCCTCCACACGTACCAGGGTTTCTTTCGAAACCGCGGTAACCCAGCTTGGCGGTAACACCATTTTTCTCCCGCCGGGGGACTCCCAACTGGGACGGGGTGAGCCCGTAGAAGATACTGCTCGGGTGCTCTCTAGCATGGTGGATGTGGTTGTGATAAGGACGGCAGCTCACGATATGGTGGAGACGTTTGCCCGGTTTTCAACTGTTCCAGTAATCAATGGACTCACCGATTGTTTCCACCCCTGCCAGCTGCTGGCGGACGTTCAGACATACGTCGAGATGCGAGGCACCATCTCGGGTACAAAGGTCGCGTGGGTGGGTGATGGAAACAACGTCTGCCAATCGTGGATGAATGCGGCGTGTTTGTTTGATTTCGAACTCAATGTCGCCACGCCAAAAGACTATCGACCTGATGATAGTGTTACGGCTCTGTGTGAGAGCAATGTACGGATAATCGAAGACCCTAGAGCAGCAGCGGCTGCCGCGGATATTTTAGTGACTGACACCTGGGCGAGCATGGGGCACGAGAAGGAGAAGCAGAAGCGGAGTGAGGCATTCAAAAGCTACCAAGTCGATACGGAAATGATGCGCCTTGCGTCGGACGACGTGTTGTTCATGCATTGTTTACCGGCTTATCGGGGTTGTGAGGTGACCGCAGAGGTTATCGATGGGCCACGGAGCGTAGTATGGCGTCAAGCCGAGAATCGATTGTACGCCCAAAAGGCTTTGTTGGAGTTCTTGCTGGGTCCAGCTGCTGGTCGTTCTCAGCAAGCTCGAAGCTAACGGTTCTCTCATCCGATAGTGTAATCAAGTAAGGGTTTTAAAACACTGGATTTTAAACCTCGGGATTTTCCTTATCCAAGCAAAACATTTGCTATTGCCGGCTACCTCCAAATTCATACTTAATGCAGTAGTGGAACTCGCGCGCAGCGGTTTCTCTATTAGCGTGATGACGACGATGCTTATGGTGGGGGCGGTGATCGCAGACGAGCATGACGGTTCCGTGCCGAGTGCACCACAGGCGTTTGAGCGTGGTGCCGAACTAAAGCGCCAAGGTGATCTCAGAGCCGCCGCCGTGCAGTTTCGTCGAGTGATACAACTTACGCCAAGCGGTAGCGATCTAGGGAAAGCAGCCGAGGAGGAACTACACGTAAACTTGCCGGTCCTAGAGGCGCAGCGCCTGCTGGTAACTGGAGACGCGCACGGGGCGCAACAAGTGTTGCGGCACGCGATTGAGCTCAACCGTGACAATCCCCATCGGATATGGTTGCTGAGTGAAATGCTTCGCAATATTTCGGTGTTGCAGGGTATTGGCTCAAACGTTGGTGACGTTGATGGTCAGGCGGTGTTAAACAAGGTGCAGGAGATCTTGATCGGGTATCGGGCACGCACAGGGTCGTATCCACGAGGCTACGCTGAGCTCAATAGAATATTGCCCCCGAATCAAGCCCCACTGTCGCACTTCGATGTCATCTACTACAAGGGGGGGCGTGATGAATTCGTGGTGTCTCTGCGCAATAAGACTGATCAGTCGAACACTGTGACACTGCACAAGACGGGTCTACTTCAATAGTCGGGTAACGACGTGGGTTGTCCAATAGGCGCAGGTGATAAAACCACTGGAACCTTGCTTCTGTCACTGGATAGTGAGATGTGTTAGCTTCTAATCTATAGTAGATTATGTTGTTTGCTAACATCGATATCGTCTGCAGATTTGATGTCGAGGGAGTTCAAGTCATGTTACCGAATCTTGGCAAGATCGTGGAGACGGCGATTCGCAACAAGCGCCGTTTGCTCATTCATTACAATGGTGTTAATCGTACGCGGGTAATCGAGCCTCATATATTGTTTCGCACAGAGGATAGAAAGTCGGGACTGGTGGCCTATCAGGTGAGCGGGTATTCCTCGCGGGATCGCGAGCCCCCGTTTTGGCGACCGTTTCAACTCGGCAAAGTAGACAGTGTCGTTGTGCTGGAGGAGGTGTTCAGTCCTCGGGTGGAGAAGGGTTTCCACAAGGTGAGATCCGCGGTTAAAGGTGAGGAGGTGATGGTGGTGGATGCTAGTCCTTCCGAGTACTATTACCTAGAGCCACGCGTTTACGGTCCTCCGGTGCCGGACCACATACAGCTCGCAACGAATCTTTCAACTACCGTGGATCGCAGCGTATCAAGGTAGTCGCACCGGTAAATCGAGGAATGTAAAAGGGCCTCATTGTGAGGCCCTTTTTGGTGATAAATTGCGACTTGCGCGGTTGCGGATTCTACCGCTCCTCAAAGCTATTTCTCAGCTTCTCCAGAGCCCGCTTCTCGATCTGACGTATGCGTTCTGCGGAAACCCCGTACTCGTCGGCCAGTTGATGCAATGTTTGTTTGTCCTCATCAAGCCACCGACGCTGTATGATGTCGTTGCTGCGCCTGTCCAATCCCGCTAACGCAACCTGAAGCTTGTCCCGCTGTCCAGTTTCAGTGTCGTGATTCACCACTAGATGTTCAGGATTGAATCGAGAGTCTTGCAAAAAGTTTGCTGGTGCAAAGTTCGGACTATCCTCATTGTCTCGATCAGTTCCGTCAAACGGAACATCCATGCTGCTCATTCGCGACTCCATCTCTTGTACTGTTTCGGCGGGAACGTCGAGCTCTAAGGCAAGTTCTCCGACTTCTTGCTGATTCATCCAACCCAGGTGCTGGCGAGATTTGCGCAGGTTAAAGAATAGTTTTCTTTGTGCCTTAGTGGTGGCCACCTTCACTATCCGCCAGTTGCGTAGAATAAACTCATAGATCTCCGCGCGAATCCAGTGCACCGCAAACGATACAAGCCTCACATCTCGATTGGGATCATAACGCTTGACTGCCTTCATCAGACCGACGTTTCCCTCTTGAACTAGGTCAGCTAACGGTAGCCCGTATCCCATGAATCCACGCGCGACCCGTACCACAAAGCGCAGATGCGCCAATACCAATTGGCGCGCGGCATCTAAATCTTCTTCCCGACTATAGCGTTGTGCCAACTCATACTCTTCCTCCGCGCTTAGCAGCGGCACCGAATTGATCGCTTGGATGTACGAGGTCAGGCTGCTGGCACCTGAAATATCTAACGTAATAGGCAATGTCTGAGCCATTATCTCTCCTGGAACCGTTCTCTCTAGGATAATTTTAGCACTCTTAATGTGAGAGTGCTAATAGCCTAAAAAGTTCCGTCAGCCCGCAACGAAAACAGCAAAATGAAACAATAAAACAAGCAGTTATGTAGAGTACAGGCGATCCAGATGGAGGCCGACGGTTATCCGAGAAGCGACCCAGCCCAGCGTTCCAGCGATCACAACCAAGAGCGCTGCCGGACGCACACCCAGCCCCTTGAGTTCAAAGTTGCTGCCATAGAGTTTCGCAAGATCCTCTATAGGTCCACTCATGAGCCACAGGCTGAGGCTGACTAGCATCAACGCAAAGAGCGCACCGAGCACCCCCAAAATCCATCCTGCGTAAAGGAACGGACGCTGAATAAAGGCCTCTGTGCCGCCTATAAGACTGATAATCTCGATCTCATCGCGTCGGTTAAATATCGCTAGGCGGATGGTATTGCTGATGATCACCACCACCGCAAGACCTAGAAGTACTGCAAGCAATATCACCCCCCGCTGAGAGAGTCTTATCATCGCATGTAGACGCTGCACCCACTCCAAGTCTAGCTGCGCCAGGTCGACTTTGTCGCTGTCGTGCAATTTCTCTACCAAGTGTTGTAACGCAATGGGAGTACTTGCGTCCTCAGTTGGCTTCACGATTAAAACCGAAGGCAAGGGGTTGCCGCCGATCGCCTCCAAGGCGTCGCCAAACCCGGACAGGGCTTTGAATTCTTCCAGCGCTGCATGGGCAGGAACATATTTAACCTCAGAGACTTCGGTGTATTTTTTGATTTGCTCGACCAGTGCACGTGTTTGCGCATCGGTGATCTCGAGGTTCAAAAACAATGAAACCTGAGGCCGTCCCTGCCACTGGAGGCTTATAGATTTTGCGTTGGTTACTAGAACGTATAATCCACACGGTAACGCCAATGCTATCCCAAGCACAGAGATGCCAAGGGCTGACGACAATGGTGTACGCACTAGCTGTCCAAAGCTAAAAAACAGGACCTGCAAATGACGCAGTAAGTAGTTGGTCACGCGCTGTCTCGGATTAACTCGGCATCTTTTAGCAGTAGGACCCGCTTGCGAAGACGATCAATGTGACGTCTATCGTGTGTGGCGATCAACACGGTCACGCCGTGTTGGTTAAACTGCAAGAACAAGTCCATAATTTCGTCAGCGAGTTCCGGATCTAGGTTGCCCGTCGGTTCATCCGCCAATAATAGTCGGGGTCGATTGACTACGGCTCTTGCGATGCCGACACGTTGCTGTTCGCCACCGGATAGCGTTATTGGATAGACATTCTCTCTGTTTAGCAGTCCGACCTTGTCCAGTGCCGCGCGCACTCGACGCGCCGTGTCGCGATGACCGATACCGGAAACCACTAAAGGTAGGCCAACATTATCGAATACGGTACGGTCATATAATAGTTTGTGGTCTTGAAACACCACGCCGACGTCTCGGCGCAAGTATGGGATTTTACTTCTTGGAAGCTTGGTCAAATTCTTATCGTTAACTACGATCTGACCACGAGTCGGCCGCTCCGTCAGTGTGATTAGCCTAAGTAGTGTGCTTTTGCCGGCGCCAGAGTGGCCCGTCAGAAATGCAATCTCCGTGTCATCTAGTCTGAAGGTAATTCTCTTTAGCGCCTCATGGCCATTGGGGTAGACCTTATGAACCTGGCTAAAGTGGATCACAGGTTAGCAGCAACAGGAACTATGAAGCACCGACAGAGAGGTCTTGAGGCAATAACGCTTCAACGAAATCTGAGGCATCAAACTCGCGCAGATCATCCATGCCCTCTCCCACTCCGATGTAACGTATAGGCACTCCGTATTTCTGAGTGATGGCTAATAGCACGCCACCCTTTGCTGTACCATCCAATTTGGTTAGACAAAGCCCCGTCACATCGATCTGCGTTCGGAAGTGATCAATCTGCGACAGTGCGTTTTGTCCGGTTGCTGCGTCCAGTACTAGCAGTACTTCATGGGGCGCGCTGGAGTCCAATTTCTGAATCACCCGTTGAATCTTGCTCAGTTGTTCCATCAGATCAGAGTGAGTATGCTGGCGACCCGCCGTGTCCACTAACAACACATCGCAGCCTCGCGCTTGGGCCGCAGTGAGCGCATCGTGCGCTACGGCGGCTGCGTCTGCACCGCGCTGCTGGGCGATGACTGGGACGTCGAGCCGCTCCCCCCAGGCTTTGAGTTGTTCGATGGCTGCAGCGCGGAATGTGTCACATGCTGCCATCATTATCGACAAGCCCGATTTTTTCCAGGCGTAGGCCAATCGTGCTGTGGTAGTTGTCTTACCAACCCCATTAACGCCAACGATCAGTACGACAAGAGGCCTGACGGGAGTATTGAGCTCCAAGGGTTGGCTATGCGGGTCCAAGACGCGCCGCATTTGCTGGCGCACCAGGTCCAGCACTGCGCTTGCGTTGGCCACGCGTTGACGCTTCGCTTCGCTGCGAACTGCTTCCACAATGGCGCTGCTTGCCTGCACCCCAATATCGGAACTCAGCAGCAAATCCTCGAGATCATCAAAGCAACCCTCTGGCAGCTCATGTTTCTGTCCAAACAGGGCTAAGAGTCCACCGGTGAGCGCGCTGCGGGTTTTGGATAACCGAGATCTGAGGGAGGCATCCTCGCTGCTGCCCTGTTGCGCTGAGCCCGATTCGGTGCGCCTGGCTTTAAACAATGGCATTCAAAATCCTTTATAGGTGAACTGACGCAAGGGAGTCTCTTTCGTTCAGTGGGTTGTTGGATGCGTTATCCTACCATCCGACTTATGAATCGTTGTAGCCTTCGCCCGCAGAAGAATGTGGTCGAGCTTTGGCAAGTCTAACGTGGGCTGAGATGAGATTAGATCAGAAACATGCGCGTGTCCGACATTGTTGTAATTGTGCTACACCGCGGGAGTAGCCATGACACGTAACAGCCTACGTATCATCGGCGGTGAGTGGCGCGGGCGTCGGCTACCCCTAGCGCCGGTCCGTGGTCTGCGGCCTACTCCTGATCGCGTGCGCGAGACATTGTTTAATTGGTTGCTGCCGTGGATAGCGGACAGATCTTGCCTAGATTTGTTTGCCGGCAGCGGCGCGCTCGGTTTTGAGGCTTTGTCACGGGGTGCGACTAAGGTCTTAATGGTGGAGCAGAGCCGGGAGGCAGTAGCTATGTTGGAGCGGAACCGTAGTGAACTTGCCGCCGAAAACCTTACTATCTCACGCTGTGATGCAGTTGCTTTTCTCCGACAAACCAACGAAAAGTTTGACTTGGTCTTTCTAGATCCACCTTTCATGCAAGGTTATGTGCAGCGTTGCTGCAAATTTCTTCAAGACAAACGCATGCTTGAGCCGGGTGCTTTGCTCTACCTAGAGGCAGAGCGTTCCCTGGATCCTCTGCCGATCCCCCATGAATGGAGGCTGGCGCGTAGCCAAACTGCCGGCAACGTGGGATACCACCTGGTCGAAGTGGTTTGAAAAACTGCAACACGACTCCTGCTCTTCAGTTTGACTCACAACTAGTCACACCGATACTCTTCGCTCTTTTGCCATTTGCAGGGAGGAAAAATGCTTAGACGTGCATTTTACGCTGGGACCTTTGACCCAATAACAAACGGACATATCGATCTCGTGGAGCGGGCTGCAAGAATGTTCGATGAGGTTGTGGTGGCGGTTGCTGAAAATGCTGATAAGCAACCGCTGTTTAGTCTGGATGAGCGCGTTTCACTAACAAGAGAGGTTACTGCCGATATAGGGGGAGTGCGTGTAATTGGATTTAGCGGGCTGCTGATAGATTGTATGCGTGCCGAGCAAACGCGGATCATTATTCGCGGTCTACGGGCAGTTTCCGACTTTGAGTATGAGTTTCAGTTAGCCGCAATGAACAGAAGGTTAGATCCGAACATTGAGACAGTCTTCTTGACACCTTCGGAGAGCCACACCTTTGTATCGGCTTCGCTGGTAAAGGAAATCGCCAAGCTCAAGGGGGATGTCTCGCAGTTTTTGCATCCCAGTGTATTCGCGTCGCTGCAGAAGAAGTTGAGTTGACCCTAGATGGTGTGTGCCCATCGCCAACACAGCCAATGCCCTTTGTATGTCCTTATACATAAATGACGAATGCATCAATTGCGATGTGTGCGAACCAGTATGTCCAAACCGCGCGATCTTTCAGGGTGACGAGATATACGTCATAGACCCCAGTCTGTGCACCGAATGTGTCGGTCACTTTGCTACGCCACAATGCGTGGACGTATGTCCTGTGGAGTGTATATCCTTAGACCCTGGGCATTCGGAAAGCTATGAGGATCTGCAACAAAAGTACCTTCGACTCGCTCAATAATCTGGCTAGTGCAGCCGTGATTTGTCGAAGGAATTTTGGCTGGGAATGTTTCTAAGCGGTGTTTTCTAGCCGATAGTTTTCCGCCCAGCTTTCCCCGTCTAGACAACGTTTGATCTCTTCCGTTAGGGCTTGCATCCTGAGGTTTTGCTCCGCGATGCCTTCGCGCACTAAATGCAATTCTGCGGTCCGATCTTCCAATGTGTCGCTGGCCTTGTGAATGCGCTTGATACTTTCTAGGCGGCGACGAAGTTGCATTTGGTGTTCTCTCACCTGTGATTCCATCGGCGACATTATGGTTTTCAACCAGTTGTCAACATCGCGATTGGCGCGCTCGAATATTTGCCTGGTTTTGGATACGACGGACTCGTGGAATTTACGAATTAGCGCCCATTGTTCGGTCATCACCATAGACATGCCCCTTAGGAAGTGCTCATGGCGGTCCTCAAGGCGTTTGAGTTCTCGTTGATATCTTTTGGTGCTAAACCTGCGCGGCTTAACATTGGCAATACCATGCTCCTCGTGGAATTTCTTATATACGCCCTCCATTAGCGCCTGTATTTCGTTAGCCTGATCGGTTGCAGCAGCCATGGCTACGCGGATCTCATCAAAAAAACCAACCATATTTCGCCGCAATCCTGCAGTGGTCAGACTTGTCTCCATTTCTTTTTTGCCCTGGGCGATCATCCGTTCCAGATTCGCCATACTCAGGCCTTCATACAGGCGATGCGTCAATTGAGAAAAGATCGATCTGGTAGCCTGAAAACGTTGTAGGTTCTTCTCAAGATTTTCTTTATCAGAACGCACCTTGCTCATGATGTCCTCTATAACTTCCATATTGTTGCTGCTCAGATTGTCAAGTTCGGACAGATGATCGTGCACATCTTTCAAACGTTGTTCCACCATACCGCGAATGGTGTCGGTTATCGCGATGATCTCACTCTCCACATTTTCTCGCACAATGTCGCGTTTTCTTGGAACGAGCACGTTGGCAAGCGCGTCCTCGAGTGCAAGAATTTTACTGTTCTCCACCAGTGTTTGATCGCCCTTGATCTTGCCAAGCAAGGCTTTTTGAGCTGAGACCGGGTAAATGTTCTCCTCAGGTACATCCAACGTTCTTGCCGTTGAGCTTATCTGACGAAGGATTTCATGATCGACTTCGACCCTATCTTTCAACTCATCCCATAACACGTCGATCTTATTCAGTACGACAAGCTGACCCTTTTTGCTTGAACCATTGTCACCGCTGATGTGATCACGCCAGACCACTAAATCAGATTTAGTTACACCCGCATCGGCTGCCAGAATAAAAACTACCGCATGGGCAGCGGATAACATGTTTATTGTCAGTTCGGGTTCAATTCCCAATGCGTTGAGTCCGGGTGTGTCAAGGATGACTAAGCCTTGCTCAAGTAACGGATGGGGGAAGTTGATGACCGCGTGGCGCCAACGTGGAATCTCGACCAGTCCATCGGCGCGCAACCTCATACCGTCGTCATGGGCGGTGTCCCGTGCGATCGGCAGACCTAGCTCGCGAGCCTGATCTTGGGATACAAGCTTTACTTCAGTTATGCTATCTAATGCTTCTGACACTTGATCGGGATCGTCTAGGTCTAGCGCAATAGTGGACCACTCGTCCGGATCGGTCTTGTACTCAGCGATCGTAGTGTAGGTGCTGCGGGTCTCAATCGGGAGTAGCTGGATATGGGCAGGAGAGTCTTCTTCATAGATCAACTCTGTGGGGCACATCGTGGTGCGACCTGCGCTGGAAGGTAACACTCGGCGACCTAGTTGCCCAAAAAAAGTCGCATTAATAAGTTCCGATTTGCCGCGCGAAAACTCCGCCACGAACGCGACATACAACTTGTCGTCGCGCAGGCCGATCAGGGCTTGATCCAGCCGTTGCTCCGTCTGAACATCACCGAGTTTCTGTTCGGTGAGCCAGTCCCGGAAGCTGACGATTGAACTCTTTAGGTCACTGCGCCAGTGACCGTAGGCATCAAATTCCTGTTCGATCCTGTTATCGATCATTGCTCTCTTACTCTGCAGCTATAGTTGTTCATTATAGGACGCTGTTATGGGATAGGACGCTGTTATGGGTGCCTTCTTTCGAAGGTTAACCATTGGTCCTGCGGCCTCACTCGGGCCGTCACCCTACCATTCACATATACACCATTACAGTTGCCAGCGCAAAATTACCCCTGATTTTCAATGGAATTTATCACATAAGTTTACCCAATACATTAAGTTCCAAAGAGGCTCATCGCTGACAGTGTGGGCACAAAAAGCTGGACCGTTGGTTCCTTATTTGCCTCCTAATTGGCTGGCCACATTCGGTACAGGGTTCTCCAGCGCGGCCATAGACCTGAAGCGTGTGGCCAAAGTAACCGGGAGTACCATCGCTGTGGGTGAAGTCCCTTAGCGTGGTCCCACCGGCTCGCAGGGCGTCCCCAAGGGTGGATTTTATGCAGGCAACAAGCCGCTGGTAACGTGCTTTTGAAATGCGACCTGCTTGCCGGCTGGGGTGTATGCGGCTGCGAAAAAGCGCTTCGCACGCGTAGATATTGCCGATACCCGCTACGATCTTGGCGTTCATGATGAACGCCTTGACGGTGCTCATCCGGCCCCTGGAGAGTCGATGTAGATAGTCACCATCGAACTGATGCGAAAGTGGCTCAGGTCCCAGCGTGCGCAGCAGGTGGTGCTCCCGCGGGTCGGCAAGGGTCCACAGCACGCAGCCAAACCGGCGCGGATCGCGTAACCTGAGGCAAGCATCATTATCGAAGATCATATCGAAATGGTCATGAGGTGCCGGACGGGTGTCGGCGCGTAATAACCGGAGACTGCCGGACATCCCAAGGTGAATGATTACAGTACCAGAGCCAGCCTTGATCAACAGATACTTAGCGCGTCGGCTGATTTGCTCGATACGTTGTCCGGGTAGTTGCTTACACAGGCTGGGTGGTACCGGCCAACGCAACCTCGGTTGGCGCACCTCAACTCTCTGCACTTTGCGACCAACGATATGCGGTGCAATGCCTCTTAGAGTGATCTCCACCTCCGGGAGCTCTGGCATAGCTTTTAGCTCCGGCCAGAGCGCACACCGATGCTCACGGGCACTATCTGTTCGCCGAGCCAGTGGCGTGCCTCTTCAAAAACCTTGGCTACTGGAACATGGTTGATGCAGTTGCGGGTACAACGGTTGCGTCGGTAGCAACGGCGGCAGACTTCGTCAGCTCGGATCACGGTGACGTGACGGCCGATAGGACCCACACGCTTTTCATCAGTAGGTCCGAACAGTGCGATGAGGGGTGTGTGCACCGCGCTTGCCACATGCATGGGAAAGCTGTCGCCGGTCACTACCAGATCAGCACGTCTGACGAGCTCGGCGAACTCAAGTAGGCTTAGCGTCCCTGCTGCGTTAAAGATATATGGCGATCGAGTGGATGCTATCAGTTGGTCAATCTCTATACTCTTGTCGGCCGAGCTAGTGAATATCACCATCGCGTGTTGCGCAACGCGGGCAGCGAGGCTGGCAAATTTGTCTGCGTCCCAATTTTTCGTCGCCCAGCGTGTGAAGGGGCTGACGATCACTACCCTTTTTGACTGTGGATTGATTCGCGTCAACAGCGTATCGATGGCCTGACACTCGCTGTCCGAAGTGAAGATCTCCATCGCAGTATGCTCTGTATTGATGCCAGCAAGCCGCAACACACCATTCATCTCCTCGATCGCGTGAATTTCTGGTTTATGGTAGCGCTTCAAGCCAAGCCAACGCCCCTTTACAAATTTGTTTTGGGCCCGGGCGGCGTATAGGAACAGCACGGAACGTGCCCGGCCCTGCAGGTCAAAGGCGAGATCATAATGGGTTTTTCTAAGCCGTCGGATTAGTTCCAGGATGTGCTTTGTGGTCCACAGGGGGTGGCGCATCCACAGGCGTCGCACTCTGTCCTTTTCGAACAGCAAAAATTCGTCAATATTTGGGTTGTAGCGGAATAACTCGTAGGAGCTGCTTGCGGTCAGTAGAGTGATGTTGCACCCCGGGTAGGCTTTCTTGATAGCTCTAATGTGGCCGCTGGCATGGAGCACATCGCCGAGTGAGGTCTGTTTGATCACCAAAATGTTCATTGGTTCTTTCCGCGATCTTACTCTATGAGTGCTGGTGCTCGTCTGCTTCACAGTTCTGGCAGTGTAAGTCAGGGACGGCGCAAAATTCCAATCTACACTGCGCCTTCCTTGACAGCGTAGCGGCGCAAAATTATTGTGCCCATCACCGTTGGCGCCGGTGACCGGTATAAAAAAACCGAGACGATGGTCGGCGGTGATGGAGAACTAGCGACAACCTATGCGCACTGCATCAATGTTAATGACCCACCGCTCGCCATGACGTTTAACGTAGTCAATCGCTCCAGTGGAAAGCAATTCCAGGTCGAGCAAAATGAAACGGTATTACAGGCTGCGCTACGTCATGGCCGTGTGTTTCCCTATAGCTGTCGCGACGGTGCCTGTGGCAGTTGTAAGGCCGATCTCATTCAGGGTCGTGTCGACTATGGTCAGGTTCAGGCGCAGGTTTTGACAGACGAGGAAAAGGCCGACGGCAAGGTACTGTTGTGCCAAGCTAGGCCATTGGAGGACTTGATCATTGCTGTTGGCGAGATCGCGGCCGCGCAAAACATCGAGATCAAAATGATGCCATGCCGGGTGGCGAGTATGGAAAATCTGGCTCATGATGTAATGGCATTGCAGTTGCAGTTACCCCAGCAGCAGCGCTTACAGTTCCTCGCCGGGCAGTATATCGATATTCTGCTGCGTGACGGGCGTCGTCGTAGCTTTTCGTTGGCGAATGCACCTTTTCAGGACAACACCTTGGAAATACATATACGCTTGGTGCCGGACGGGCGATTCACCAACCATGTTTTCAGTGCAATGAAAGAGCGGGACATACTCCGCTTGCAGGGGCCCTTGGGGACCTTCTTCCTGCGCGAGGAATCACAGCAACCGATCTTGATGATGGCTGGCGGAACTGGGATCGCTCCGGTCAAATCGATACTGGAAGACGCTTTTGTTAAAGGTATTAAACGACCCATTCACTTGTTTTGGGGAGTAAGGGCAAAGCGAGATCTTTACTTGGATACGATGATTGATGGGTGGTGTGCACGACATCCTGGACTGAGCTACACCCCAGTACTGTCCGAGCCGCAACCGGATGACTGGTGGTCGGGGGCAGTGGGCTGGGTCCATCAGGCTCTAATCGACGCTTACCCGTGCCTCGACGAGTACGAGGTGTACGCTAGCGGCCCGCCTCCTATGATCGAGGCAGGTAAGAGTGCATTTGCCTCCCACGGATTGAGAGCCGATCGTTTGTTTTACGACTCGTTTGAGTTCTCAAGTGATGCGCAACCCAGATGAGCTGGCTCTGAAGGGGTGAGGCTCACCGAATGGCTACGCAGTCGCTGCTTCTTTTGGCGTCGGTTCGCTTGCTGTTTCTGGCTCAGGAAGAGCAGGTAAACTTGTAGAGGTACTCTTCTCCAGACCTTGGCGGTAACACTGCAAAGCCTGGTCTTTTTCGCCCAGATTTTCCAGCAGACTCCCCAGCACTCTGTGCGCTTCTTCCGGACCGTTGTTGGCTATACATGTCTCCAGATAGCTGCGTGCTTTGCCCCACAGTTTATTCTCCATTGCGAGTAGACCTAGGCTGAGCATCAAGCTGGGATCGGCAGGATGGTCGGTGGTCCATTGCTCGGCAGCGTTGAATTGGCTTTGTAAGTCCCTAGTCTTCACCGAGCCATATAGCGCAACCAGATCAGCGTCCCACTGTTTGTTTATGGCGGCGCGTAGCATTGACTCGGCCTGCTCCATCTTCCCCAAGTTAATAAGTTGCTTCACGTAAGCGCTGAGCAATTTCGGATTGCGCTTTAGTTTCGCTGGCAGTTTGTTCCAGGTGTTTCTTAGGGTCGTTGGATCTGCGCCGGTTTCCGTAGCCTCGAGTAGGCCTCCGTAGGCCTCTAGAGTTCTGCTCTCAAGTTCTGCCTCGGCAAAGGCCTGGTTTTTGCGCAACGCGGGCAACAGGTCAACCGACTCACTCCACTTTTTTGAGGCCCGTAACACGTCGGCGGTCAGTGCTAACACACGATCGTTCTTCGGTGCCTTGATGCGCAACTCCCTGAGATTAGCCAACGCCTCTTTCAGCTGACCATCCTGATATTGCATTCGCGCCTGAATTAGGCCAATAGCAAGATTGCGCTTGGGATCCGCATCATGGGCTTGCGCAAGGTAGGTGTCACGCTTCTCGATATCGCCTTGCTGTTGCGCTGAGTAGGCCGCTCCGACATAACCCAATAGCGGCGTCTGACTGTCGTCGATTCTCGTCACTAAGTCTTTTTCTGCCTTGATCCAGTCCCCCTCGAGCATGTGTGCATAGCCGCGCACCAGTGACTGCTGTCTCTTCTCCAGCGATCTCTGTTGTCTCCACACACCGATTGCATGGGGTGTGCGCCACAACCCGACTAAAATTCTGAGCAGGAAAAAACTGATCACTACCGCGAGAAAGACAATGGCGGCAAAAACTGTAACCGGCATCTCGACGGTCCAGGGCGCACGCGCTATGAGCACGTAACCCGGATCCTCGATCGCGAACAAGGCCAAACCCACCGTCGCTAACAGGACAATGAAGCATACTACGAGAATCTTCATCGGGTCGTCTTGGTCTCCTTCACGGCGCGTAGCGCCGCCACTGACGTTGAAATATCGGGCAGGTTCGGCTCCAAGTTTGCCTGTAGCATGCTGCTCAAATCGTTTTTAAATTGAACTACTACTTCGTCTTCGTTGTTGAAGTATTCATCGGTCCACGCTACTGCCTGACCCAGCAGGTCACGGTAGCTCTGTGGTGCGTCTCGCAGCAGTGCCAACTCCGCCCCCAGTAACTGCAGGCGCAGATTCTCCTGTAGGTAATAACGCTGTTCTGGTGCCAGCAACGGCTGCCGCGGCTCGCTGGTGTTTTGTATCCGCACCAAAGTGCTGAGACTTTGCCACATATCGCGCCCCGTGTTGGCCAATACATTGCTACTCTTGGTGTCGCTGGCCTGGGCGTTTGCTTCGGATGCCTGGAGTCGTGGTTCAGTTTTAAGCGGCAGACGATCCACCACTTTGGCTGCACTAGACAGGCGCAACGCAAGGCCAGTGATGTCCACGGGTTTTATAGTTTGCAACTTAGCAATATCATCGGCGATCAGGGCGCGTGTCTCCACAAAGGCAGGATCGCCCAGGTCTTGCAGACGTTGGTCGGCGATTTCTAATGCGGCCAATGCAGTATCGCGATCCCCGGCGAGTCGAAGACGGTGGTTTGCCAACAGCAATAGCTGTTCAACCTCTTCAATCGCCCAAGTGTCGATGTTGCGATCTAGCTCTGCATACACTTTGGCAACGGAGTCCGACAAGTCTGCCTGCTGTAGCTGCATGGTCGACAAATCTGTCTTAATTCCTTGTACAGCCGTCTCAAGATCGGCGCTTCGCTGGGAGTGTTGTTGCACCGCGCCCGATTGCGCTTCTTTGATGTCTTTCAGCTGCCCCTCTAGATTTACCACAGTGTTCGATACGCTCGCGTCTGTCAGTTTGTCTATCACTTGGCTTTGGTACCACAGGTAGCCGCTTACACCCAGCGAGGCTAGTGCCACTAGCAACGCGATCGCTGCGAACACTCTGCCGCCTCGCGTACGCGCAGGCTCTGCCCATGTAACTTTATCTTCAGTAGGAGCAGCAGTGCCTGGGTGTTGGCGATCGCCGCTCTCGCTAACCGCGTCGGCCTTGATGTCATTGGTGGAGACGCCGCTCACAGGTTCCGCCTCGGCCTTTGAGGCATCAGCCTTGTTATCGCCTGTGTTCATAGTTACGTTCCGAAGTGTTGAATTGTCACGAGGCGCTCCCAGATTCTGCATTGATCGCCGACTTTACCATACCCCCAACTGCTTAATCTCCGGTTCGGACGCAGTGCCAGTACTGTACCGCGGCGACTAGCGCTTCGTCGTTCGCGCCTTGTGCGATCAAGATTTCTCCCTGCCAGCCGCGGTGCTGGGCAGTTTCGGCGATACGCTCACTTGCCACAACCAGCGGAAGTCTGAACAGCTCGCTTCGATCCGCTGGTTGGGTCACCTCAATGAGATTGCACAACCCCTCCGCGCTAGTGATCGTGACTATATCAGCCTGTGGCCAGGGTCGTAACCAGCCTGTCGTGCTGACGTTGGGTTTTACGCGACGATAACATTCGCCGTATTCCACCAACGCCCCCCGCCGCTCGAGTACCCGCCCCAGCAGCGCGCGTCCGCCAACACCACGGAAAATGACGATCCGGCGGCCAGCCACCCGACGCATTGCGGGCAGGGCCAGTAGCGCCTCGCTGTCGATACCTGAAGTTGGCACCACGTTTGCTGTCAACCCCCGTGCTCGTAGCGCGTCGGTAGTGGCGGGCCCAATGGCTGCGACAAGGATATGCTCCGGCCATTTTCGAACTGTACCGATCATTGCAATTGCCCGGTCAACAGCGATTCGACTGATAAATATCGCGATATCGAAATCATCGAGTCGAGCTATCAACGCATTGAGTGCCGATGGATTTTCTGGTGCACCAATCTCTATGGTTGGAAAACGGATGACTTTTCCGCCCCGTGTTTCGATCAAAGATACAAGGGGGTCTGCGTGTTGTTGTGGCCGTGTGACCACAACGCTGACCCCGGCAAGTTCAGACATCAGTATAGATTTCCTGCAGAATCTGGCGAGCGCCAGCGCTCAGCAATCGATCTGCCAACAGGGCGCCAATTGCCTCTGCGTCCACAGCCGGGCCTTGCACGGTTCGGCGGATGATCTCGCGCCCGTCGAGCCGACCTACCATACCTTGCACTATAACAATATCGTTATCCAGTTCTGCATAGATGCCGATCGGCGCCTGGCACCCGCCCCCCAAAGCTGCGTTGGCCGCGCGCTCAGTGGACACACAAATGTGACTCGGCGGATGGTTCAGAGGCAAAACAAGCTGGTGCGTGAAGGTATCGTCTTGGCGGCACTCTATGCCGATTGCTCCCTGCCCGGCTGCGGGAACACAAATGTCAGGATGGACAACCGAACGAATACGAGCACCTAGCCCTAAGCGCTCCAGGCCTGCGACCCCCAGGATCATTGCATCGAACCTTTTCTCGTCCAGCTTTTGCAGACGAGTATCGACATTGCCCCTGACACTTTCGATCCGCAGACTGGGATACGCACTGCGCAGCTGGCACTGACGTCGTAGGCTGGTGGTCCCCACCGTGGCCGCCTCGGGTAGCTCGTCAAAGGACTGGTACTCAGCGCAAACCAGGGCATCAAAGGGACTCGCCCGCTCACAGATGGCTATGACAAGAAGCCCCGCTGGTAACTCGACGGTGACATCCTTCATGGAGTGCACCGCCAAGTCGATATTGCTGTTCAGTAACCCCTCCTCGAGTTCCTTAAGGAACAACCCCTTACCTCCGACGGTGGCGAGCGGTGCCCCGAGGAATCGATCTCCCTCGGTGATCATTTCCACCAATTCTACCTTGAGGCCCGGGTGTGCACGTTGTAATAAACGCCGCACGTGGTTCGCTTGCCATAGCGCCAAGCGACTCTTACGTGTGCCAATTCGAACTACAGACATCGCCATGCGATAGTTCGTTGGGCGGTGACAATGGTCATCCGTGTGGCTGCTGCCGTAGCGGGAAGCGCGTGGTTACAGACGTCACCAGGTCTCAACGCTGGCTTGTTCGCGCCGGTGTTGATCGGATCGACGTGGCTTGTCACTGCGGGGCAGATATAGGAGATATATATGTGCATGGCACTGCTGCCGACACACGTGGTCGCGCTGGCTGAGTGCAGGCTAACGTCGGGTCCAGCGTCGTACTGCGGGCGTATGGCGTCGGCTCACATCAAGCTTGTCATCAATGCCATTGAGGATCACTCGCCAGCGACCGGATGGTTGTTTTTCTATTCCACGAATGTAGGCCGTTGCCACCAGAGCGTTGCGATGGATGCGCAGAAAACGATCACCGAATTCTTCTTCCAGACTGATTAAGGCATCTTCAATCAAGTGTTGCTCTGTAGCGGTGCGCACAGTGACATACTTGCTGTCAGCCATGAAATAGATAATGTCTTGAACCGGGATCAAGTTGATTTGGCCGCGCATGTGGACGCTGAGATGGCTGCGTGCGGTGGCCTCTTCGTTGGAGCGGCTGATCTTGTGCAGTTGATTCTGAGTGAATTGTCTAGCCTTCTGCAATGCGGTCTGTAGGCGATCCTTACGGATGGGCTTCAGCAAATAGTCAATAGCATTGGCCTCAAAAGCCTCCAGTGCATGCTGATCGTATGCAGTGGTAAAGATCACGCTTGGTGGGGATTCCATCGAAGTAAGGTGCATTGCCGCTTCCAGCCCATCCATCACTGGCATTCTGATATCCATCAAAATGACATTAGGGTTCAGCGACATGGTTTGTTCGATAGCATCGCTACCGTTTTGCGCCTCGCCCACCACTGTGTAGTCTCCAATCTTGGAGATCAACTCTCGTAATCGAGTCCGCGCCAGTTTCTCGTCATCAACAATCAGGACTTTCACTCGATTTCTCCGGATATTGGGTGCGCTATCTTAACCAAAAATTGCCGATCTTGGTCTATCCCGAAATCAATTGTTGCGGCATCTCCGTAGTGCTCTCGGAGTTTGAGTTGAATGTACTCAAGGGTCGCACTGGATTGTAACTCCTGGGTCATCTCAGAAGAGTCTGGCGCAGGGCTGGACACGCTAAGCTGAAGTGAGTGGTTCACTGTCTTCAGACCTATATTAATGGTACCCCCCTCAGTAAGGGATTCAATACTATGCTGGATAACATGTTCCAGAATCAATTGCAGGATTAACGCTGGGGTCTTGGTAGCAGTTGGTATCGTTTCGACATCCCAATCGACCCTTAGTCTGTCCTCCAGCCGAAGCTGCTCGATTTTGAGGTATTTGCGTGCCACCACTACTTCTTTTTGCACATTCACCAGATCTTTGCTCTCGTCCAACATGAGGCGGAATAGATCGGCCAGATCTTCGATGGCTGCTTCAGCTCTAGCCGGAGCAGCATGGGTGAGACTAGCGATTATATTCATGCTGTTGAAAAGGAAATGGGGTCTGATTCGGCTCTTCAAAATGTCCACACGGGCGCGTGCCTCCGATAGCGTTTTGAGCCGCAGCTCGTGGCGCGCCAGGAAATAGCGCAGAGCCAATGCATTGACTATTGCGCTGACGGTGAGGTTCTGGATGTGAAAGTAACTGTACCAGTCGGGGCGAGGTGATGTAATAAACCCGACGCCCCACATGAGCCACAACGCTGCCTCGCTGACGCCCCAGGTAACGCACAGTAGCACTAGATACATCATTATCACGACACGGCCAGGGGGCAATCGATTTAACATCCGTCGCAGCAGGCACAACACCGCCACGCTGGTGAGCGCGACCCACTGAACGAACAGTGAGGTAATGAGCAAGTCTTGAAAGACGTTAGTTAAAACCGGCCGTGATATAACCGTGGCAGCGACCGCAAGGAACTGCGCCAACACTACGACGTTGATGACCATCTCACCGCCACAAAAATTGGGCAGTAGGTCCACGTTATTAGTACCTGCAGGTTGCGACGCCGCTCGATTTCGGAGGCGCGCGTCGGTTCCCCATGGCCAGCTCAGGGAGTGTTCGCTCATCAGCCTTGGCGTCCTTTTACGATGGGGACACGGACCCTGACATGGTAACTGTCAGCTTGTTCGTAGTTATTAAGGCTGGCACGGCCGCCGTAGTGTCTGTAGAGTCGTTCGCTGACATTTTCCAAGGCAATCTTATTTCCTTTTCGGTTTTGCGCTTGATTAGTGACTTCAGGTAACGGATTGCTGATCACGATGTTGAGATAATCGTCCTCGCACCAGAATCTTACGTTGATAGTGCCGCCGCTGAAGCTCGGCTCGATACCGTGGTAGACCGCATTCTCGAGCAAAGGTTGTAGCGTCAGCGAGGGTAGCTGGGCACTACGTGGGACGTTTGATGCGGTCCATCTTACGTTGAGCCGATCGCCCAGCCGTAGCTTTTCGATGTTCAGATATTGGCGCGCTAGCGCACCCTCTGCGCTTACTGGCACCATGGTGCGGGCATCTGCAAGCAAGGTCCGAAACACGTCTGCAAGGTCTTGTAGCGCCTTTTCCGCCAGCTCCGGATCTATGGATATCAAGGTGGCAACACTGTTCATGCTATTGAAGAGGAAATGTGGTCGGATTCTAGACTGTAGCGCTTGTAGTCTTTCCGAGTGTTTTGACTCCTTCTCGATCTGCGCGCTGCGGTACACGATTGAATACCGCAGTCCCAATGCACCGACCACCGCAGTTATCACCAGGACCCTGATTAGCAATGAGTCATGCCAATCAGGCCAGCGTGCGGCAGAAATCTCTAGTTTATACAAGGCATAGATGTAGGCTTCGGTGACGATTGCCGCTACCAGCAATAGAACGACGAAGGCGATCAACACTCCGGGCGTAATTGGTAACCGCTGCAATGGCCTGCCGATCAGCTTCAATATGATGATGCTTCCAATGGCGATAAGTTGAGCGATTGAAGAAACCTGCAGGAGGTCTTGCCACGCGGCATCGTTGAACTCGCTGTTACGAGTTAAGGTGATTATGATGGCGATGCATTCGGCCATCAGCAAGATGCGAAATGCGACAACAGCGCTGCCGAAATTTGGCAGAAAACTGCGGGGCTCGCGTTGCTCCGAGGTCATTATCGGGTGTGTGCTTGCAAAGGGAGCTCACTGATAAGGGGTTGACAATAATAGTACGCCCGTTGGCACTTGGCGATAGCCGATGGGGATGGACATACTTATCAGGGGGTTAGAGGCGATGCGTAGCGAGAAGCATCAGAGCTAAGCCCCAAAAAAAACCCCCCTTGCGGGGGGTTAGAGTCCTGATTCGGCTACATAGGTGGGGGTGTCTGAGGAAGGTGTCCGAATCAGGCGTATTCCTTAGCCAAAACAGTTAGGGAACACTACCGTCTATGTTAAATCAGTAGATTTGTGTCAGCAATTGAGCTCCGATGGGCGGAACGGGCAATCAGACGAACGGTTTGCAGCGCATTTTCTGTCCCGTCCCGAGTCCAGATTTGCAACCTAAGGACGTTATACTTATTTTTACGCCAAATACTAGGCCAGTTTCATGACAAATACAAAACTTTGGGGGGGACGATACTCCCAAGTCACTGACCCTGCTGTGGAGAAATTCACCGCCTCCGTCCAGTTTGATCGAGAATTATATCCATTTGATATCGCAGGCTCCATTGTTCACGCCAAGATGCTGTGCAAGGTGAAGATCCTGTCTGCCGACGAGGCGGATCGAATCATCTCTGGGCTGCAGCGTATTGCCGAGGAAATTGGCAGCGGCGTGTTCCCTTGGTCAGATGAGCTTGAGGATGTCCACATGAACATCGAGGCTCGATTGACTGAGTACATCGGCGAGGCCGGAAAAAAACTTCATACGGCTCGCTCGCGCAACGACCAGGTCGCCACTGATATGCGCTTGTATCTTCGCGCTGCGATCGACCGAATCTTAGGTCAACTAATCGTCCTGCAACGCGACCTGATCGAGTTGGCCGAGCGTGAGGCGGATACCATCATGCCCGGATTTACCCACCTGCAGGTGGCCCAGCCTATTACCTTCGGTCACCATATCATGGCGTGGTTCGAGATGTTTGATCGGGATTCTCAGCGCCTGGGTGAATGCCGTGCGCGGGTCAATCGGTCGCCACTGGGTGCCGCCGCCCTCGCTGGCACCAGCTTTGATATTGATCGCGAGTTCACCGCCAAAGAACTGGGTTGTGATGGGCCGATGGCTAATTCTCTGGACGCGGTATCGGACCGAGACTTCCTGATTGAGTTCGCTGGGCACGCCGCACTCCTCATGATCCATCTTTCGAGGATGGCGGAGGAGCTCGTGTTATGGACCTCAGACCGGTTTCGCTTCGTGCAGCTGAGCGACGCATTTTGCACCGGTTCTAGCATTATGCCGCAGAAGAAAAACCCGGACGTTGCCGAGCTCATTCGCGGCAAGGTTGGGCGTGTGACAGGCAATCTGAATACGCTATTGATGGTGATGAAGGCGCAGCCCCTGGCGTATAACAGGGATAACCAAGAAGACAAGGAGCCGATGTTCGATTCCGTCGCCACCATAGAGGCATGTCTGGGGGTGTTCGGCGCGATGATCCCACATCTGTCTGTCAACGCAGATGCGATGCGCCAGGCGGCGGCGAGCGGCTACGCCACCGCCACGGATTTGGCCGAGTATTTGGTGCGCAAAGGAACGCCGTTTCGCGATGCCCATGAAATCGTGGGCAAAGTTGTGCAACACGCTCTGCAGGTGGGGTGTGATTTGAGCGAAATTTCATTGGCTGAGCTGCAGCGGTTTTCCGGTGCCATCGAGAAGGATGTCTACCAGGTGTTAACCCTAGAGGGCTCAGTAAGTTCTCGTGATCATTTTGGCGGTACCGCGCCTGATCAGGTGCGACAGGCCTGTGTCGAGGCACGCACCAGGGTAGCTGCTGCTGCGAAGTTTTTGCAGCGAAACAAGTAACCTGGGGCGTCAATTAACCACTACAACAAAACCACGTTGTGATATTGCTCGCAAAGCGGCTATGC
>Ga0224508_10001101_pt1 | contig 24620 bp, 24 predicted proteins | sample SF_Jan12_sed_USG_4_FD_170157 | JGI IMG/M metagenome (GOLD analysis project Ga0224508, IMG submission 170157) | Sediment microbial communities from San Francisco Bay, California, United States - SF_Jan12_sed_USGS_21 | ecosystem: Environmental > Aquatic > Marine > Sediment | place: USA... | reverse complement strand
AGCCCGGAAAGACGATGGAAAAATGCTTCGCTTGCCACAAGGCGCGGGCCGCGGATAGCGATTTCGTCTTTACGATGAAGAAGATACGCGCGAAAGCGAAGTAGGAAAGTATCGGTCAGGCGCGGCCCTGGTCGGGGCCCATCAAGGGGACCGTCAGTGTCGAGCCCAAGTCGCCGCGCAAAATCGCGGCAAGCGTCTCGGGGGCGCCGCTCACAAAATTCCTGACCTGCATTTCGACCAGGACGTCGAGGTCGTCGGGCAGATCCATCCGGTAGACGTGTTTGCGGATGCACACGAAGATGATTCCGCCGTGCAGCGACATCGACAATTCCCGTTCGCCGCGTGTGAAGGGAACCGCCGCGAAATCCGGCAAGCCAGCGTCGCGGCGCAGCGCGCGGCAAACCGGCATCAGGACATGTTCCGTAATTCGAAAGCTCTTGCGCTGCGGCATGCCGAAGCCGTCGATGCCGGCCCGCACCATGAGGCGCATCCGTTCCTGTGTGATATCGCCGGCATATCCCTGATAGAAGCGTGTGAGGCGTTCCGCCAGCGGAAGACTCTCATCGGCGATGAGCCTCTGCCATTCCGGCCTCCAGCGGTCGGTCATCGCCCAATCCAATACCCGGTCGATCAACGCCGCCTTGTTCTTGAAATACCGGTACAGCAGCGCCTGCGTAACATCGAGTTCATCCGCGAGGTCGCGGGTCGTCGCGGAAAATCCGTGGTTTGCGAAGAAGGCAGCGGCGCCTTCGACAAGCTGCGCCTCACGGATCGCGGCCGGGTAACGCTTGCGCGCGGAGCCGGAGCGCTTTTTCGGGGCGGCCTTGCGCCTGCCGCGACGGAAGTTGGGTTGGGCGGTAGATATTTGTTTGATCCCAATGGATTGATTGATTCGGTAGTCTCCGCCTTGGCGGCATATCCACAGTCACACTCGAAGACTACTCCGCCTCTTGCGCCGCGGAAAGCGCGATCGCATCATTGCGTCACGCCATGCCGATCTGCGGCGGAAAGGCGTCGAGGAGCCGTCCGGGCCGCGCGTGCATCATTTCCTCCAGTTCGCGCCGGACCGCGGCATAAGCGGGATCTTCAAACAAATTGTGCATTTCCGTCGGATCGTTTTCGAGATCGTACAGTTCGCCGGCGCCGGAAATCATCTCGAAGGTGCATTTGTGCGTCTTGGTGCGGACCGCGCGCAGGTTGAGATCGACGCCGAAACGCGATTTGTGAACGAACCATTCGCTATGGGCGACCGCGCGGGCGGCGTCCGGGGTGCCGGTGATGAGGGGATAGAGGCTTTTGCCCTGCAATTCCGCCGGGATAGGGACACCGCCGATCTCGTAAAATGTCGGCGCGAGGTCGAGCGTCGAGACCGGGTCCCCTACCACGCGGCCCGCGGGAATGCCGGGCCCCTGCAGGATCATGCCGACCCGCAGCACGCCTTCATAGAGCGTCGGGCCTTTCAGGTAGAGGCCGTGATCGCCCAGCATATCGCCATGGTCGCTGGTGAAGATCACGATCGTTCGCTGGTCTTCGCCGCTCGCCGCGAGTGCGTCCATGATGCGTCCCACCGTGTGATCGACCTGCGAAATCATGCCGTAGTAGTTGGCGGTCATGTCGCGCAGTTGCGCATCGGTCTGCGGCGGCACGCGCTGACCCTTCATCCGGTATCTTCGAATTTCCGGGTCGTCGACGATCGGCTCGCCAGTCAGCGACGCTTCGTGCCACCAGGGCCGCCGGTCCAGGTCGAGCGTCCGATGTTCGGGAAGCGCCACCGAATCCGGATGATGCAATCGGCTCCAGGGTTCCGGACAATCGAAGGCATGGTGCGGATCGGGAAAGGACACCCACATGCAGAATGGGTTTTCGCGGTCGCGGCGGCGCAACCAGTCGATGGTCCGGTCGCCGGCCCAACTGCTGCTGTGCCATTGCGCCGGCAGGCCGGAATGCCAGGTTTGCGCCGCGCCCGATTGCGGCGGCAACTCCGTCGCCCAGCGTTGCAACGCCTCGTCACTCTGGCCCCGGCTGAAAAAATAGCGCTCGTAGTGCTGCCCCATGGGTGGGCGCTTGTTGTCGCGCGCCTTGTTGAGATGCCCGTGCACCACCAGCTCCACGTGATCGAAGCCCATATAGGGGCCGCGCCAATCGTCCGGATACTTCTGCGACCCGAAATTGCATTCCGGCGTTTCGGTCGGGTGGTAGGTGGTCTTGGTGGAGAAATGCGCCTTGCCGATGAAGGCGGTATCGTAACCGGCGCGCCCGAGGGTGCCGGCGAAGCCGGATTCGCCAAGCGCCGGATCCAGATTGATACCGTTATCCGCGACGCCATGGGTGTAGGGCAGCAATCCGGTCAACATCGACGCCCGGGCCGGCTGGCAAAACACCGCGGGCGTTATGCAGGCGGAGAACCGCGTGCCGTTGCGCGCCATGCGGTCGAGATGGGGCGTGCGGACGGCGCGTCCCTCGAACCCGAAAGCGTCGCCACGCTGCTGGTCGGAGGTGATGAGCAGGATATTCGGCTTTTTGGTCATGCGGCGGCCAGCTCCTGATGCAGCCAGGCTTTGGCAAGCCGCAGATCGCGATGAACCGTCGCGGCGGAAATGTCGAGCGCGACGGCAGTCTCGTCATAGTTGAGGCCGCCGAAGAAATGCAGCTCGACGATCTTGCTCTTACGCTCGTCGAAATCGGCGAGTTTCTGCATCGCCAAATCCAGTTCGAAGACGTCTATCTCTGACTTCGGACCGCCGACAAGCTCCTCGTTCAAGGTGATATTGGCAACGCCGCCGCCCCGCTTGTCGCGGTTCTTTGCTTTCGCGTGGTCGACCAGCATGCGCCGCATCAGTCGCGCGGCGATGGCATAAAAATGCACCCGGTCGTTCCAGTCGATATCGGCATCGATCAGTTTGAGATAGGCCTCGTTCACCACGGCGGTCGGCTGAAGCGTGTGTCCGCTGTTCTCGCGCGCCATGTAGCCGGCCGCGATGCGGCGCAACTCGTCATAGACCAGCGGCATGAGCTCTTCCAGGGCGGATTGTCGCCCGCTGCGCCAATCGACCAGAAGGCGGGTCACTTCAATATTATCCATGAAGCCGGACTCCAAAAATCATTGGGCGAAGGGCGCCTTTTTGGGCCATCGGGAGCCCGCCCATACTAGGAGATTTTCACGACATTGTCGCCGACGCGGGGAATGGCTCGGTGTGCGTGTCACCAATGGCCGGGGCGCGCGGATAAATATGTTGTTATTACAGATAATTAGCGGAAATTCGCCGGAATTATGCCGGGCGACAAAAAATTCTGAAAAAGATGAGGGGATTTTCGGCCGGATGTCGCTTGTTGGGGTGAGAAGCGATGCAATTCAACGAAGCACCGTCGCCAGATTTCACATTCAAGCGATTATTAGGAGTAAATTCCATGAACCGTCACCTCAAAATCTCGACTGAAATTGGACATTTCGGCCGGCTCACCCAGATTGCCGCACTTCTGCTCGTCGTGAATGCCGGTGCGGCCCTTGCCGAGGAACCGACCGCATCCGACCGTGCAATCGTTGGCGCTGCCGGCGGTGCGGTGGGCGCGGTGACTGGTGCAGCCGCCGGCGCGGCGATTGGCTACGGCATCGATAAATATAAGAACCGGCCCGCGCCGTTGCTCAAAGGAACTCGGACGGCGACCACGCCGCTGCCCAGCGATCCCGCTGAGATTTCGCGCGAATACAAACGGGACCCGCGCGCCTTCAAGCAAAAATATCACGGCCATCGCGAGGGCTGGGTAATCGACGAAAACCAAGCGCAGCAGGTCGATGCCGCCCGTGCCGAGCAGGATCTGGAGCAAAAGGCGAAAGCGGATCGGAAGATTGCCCGGAAAACGACACGGAAAAAGGCCCGGCGGAAGGTCAGTACCGTAAGGCCGAAGCGCAAGACGCGTCCGTCCAAGTCGGTTCGCCGGATGCAGAGAAACAAGGTGCGACTCGACAAGCGCGGTAAGACCATTCAAGGGCTGCGCACAAAGATTTGGGAACTCGATGGCAAGCCCATGAAATCCGGCTATGCGGGGGACAGGCGCGTTTCCACAAAGGCCCTGCCGCACATCAAAAACAGCACAAACGCGGCGAAACAGCATGCGAAAACCGCAAAGCGGGCCAAACGGGGGGCCGAAGTCGCAAAAAAAGGCGCCAAGTACAGTCGTGCGGCGAAGGGTGCGCTCGCCGGGGGCGCCGCGGGGATGGTTGCCGGCGCGGCACTGGGCGTAAAGATACCTGATGCGGTCGACGGCGTGATGTTCGCGGGCAAACTCGTCAGCGATTCGAAGAATGCCGACAAAATGATCGCCAAGGCCGCAGAGGATGGCGTCAAGATGGTCGGTACTGCAGCCACGACGATCACGAATCCTGCCAAAATGGCCCGCAATCTCGGCGGCGCCGTCAGCGGCGTTGGCAAGACGCTCGGCCTCTCCGGCGTGTTCAAGCGCAAAGGTTCGGTCAACACCCGAGTGGACTCGAATGGAAAATGTCGCACGAACAGCATCTGGTACCGGTGCCGGTTGCAGAGTGCCCGCAATGGATCGGGGAGAGCCTCGGCCGGCAATCGGTATACGTTTGGGCGGTCCAACCGTAGTTCCCTGAATCTCCGCAAGGGCTTGTCGAATGGTGGGCGGAAGATCGCTCGTTTGGCCGGCAGCACGCACCGGTTCGCGACCCGGTCGACCAAAAGCGTCGGACGTTCATTCAAGAAGGCGGGCCACAGCGTCGGTCAGGCGTTCAAGCGTCCGGTCAGGAGCGTCGGGCGTTCATTCAAGAAGGCGGGCCGCAGCGTCGGTCAGGCGTTCAAGCGTCCGGTCAGGAGCGTCGGACGTTCGTTCAAGAAAGCGAGCCGAAGTGTGGGTCGGTCGTTCAAGCGCCCGGTCAAGAGTGTCGGTCGGTCGTTCAAGAAGGCGGGCCGCAGTATCGGGCGTTCGTTCAAGCGATCGACCAGGAGCGTCAAGCGGTCGACAAGGAAAGTCGGGCGTACAATTGGCCGGACTGCCCGGAAGGCAGGCCGCAGTCTAACGAGGATCTTATCCCGGCGGCGCTAGGGCGCACGGATACAGACTAGGGTTGCTCTCGAACTCGCGGCGTCGCGCCAATAAAGCGGCGCCGCATTCTTTTTGAACGCGCAGTGCTGAGAACCTAGCGCCGCCGGCCCATGCGCAAAAAGACCAGCGTCAAGCCGATCAATGTGATCGACACCGCCACCATGTAGATGAACGTCTCGCTCAACCGGTCTCGAGTGCGGATGATGTCTGCGTCCAGCGGACGAATGACTTCCAGCACGCCGCGAACGTCGCCCACCTTCCATCCCTTCCGGATGCTGTCGGAGTGACCGTTATGGCAGTCGACACACTCCTGCTTCATCAGACTGGCCGTTGCGTAGCGCAGCGATTGGCGGCCTTCATACATTTCAAACCGGTAGAATGGCCGGCCGGGCTCTCGACGCAGCGCTTCCAGTGCCGCCTTTTCGAAGTCGTCGGCGGGGCCGCCGCCAACACGGTGCCGGAATGGAAAGTCGCTGTAAAGACGCGCGGACATGGCGGTTATCTTGGATTTTCGGATATGCTCGCCGAGGTCGATGGTGAAGGATGCCGGCACGGGGATGGCCCCTTCGAAGCTCGCATATCGATGCGTCACCGGCACGACATCCGAAACCTTTGCAACGATGGTCTTGGCGTAGAAATCCTGGACGATGGATAAGGTTTTAGATTCGAGCGCCGCGCCTTCTATTGCCGTCGATTGGATCAGATGATCGCTCAGGCGCGACAAATGCCAGAGACCTCCGCTGAATACCAGAATGACCGCCATCAGCAATCCTGCCGGCGCTGGATGACGCCGGCACCAGCGATAGACGTATTCGACCGTGCCGATCGGCCGTGCGTCGACCGGGCTGCCGTCCAGAAAACGCTCGAGGTCATCCGAAAGGCTTTCCGCCGTGCCGTAGCGCCGTTGCGGCTCCTTGCGTAGCGCCTTGAGGACGATGTTGTCGAGGTCGCCCGATAAACGGCTCTGCATTTTTTTATGGGCGATGCGCTTGGATTCGTCTTTCCCATTGCCGTCTTTCCGGCGCATGGCGCTGGGCGAAACCGGCTCTGTTTCGCATATCACGGTGAGGCGGTCGGACGCACTCACGTCACGCAAGGAATAGGGTTTGCGGCCGCTGAGCAGCTCGTACAGAACGACACCGATCGAATACACGTCGCTCGCGGTGGTGAGCGAATTGCCGCGCGCCTGTTCCGGGCTGGCATATTCCAGCGTCATGAAATTGGTGTCCGGCATCGTCGGCGCCATGGTTTCGAGGCCGAGTTCGGGAGTGGTCAACTTCGCAATGCCGAAATCGATGAGCTTGGGGACGCCGTCGGTCCGCACCAGGATATTGCTCATCTTCAAATCCCGGTGGACGATCATATGTTGATGCGCGAACTGCACCGCCGCGCAAACCTGGCGAAACAGCCGGACGCGTTCCTTGATGCCGTATCGGTGATTGTCGCAGTAGCTGTCGAGCGGCTCGCCCTCGACGTACTCCATGACGAAAAAGGGCAGGCCGTCTTCGGTGGTTCCCGCGTCGAGCAAGCCGGCGATGTTCTCGTGCCTGCTGACGGCGGCCAGTACCTGAATTTCGTTGCGAAACCGTTGCAGGATGCTTTCCGTGTCCATGCCCCGGCGGAGCACCTTGATCGCGACCTGCTGACGATATTCCGCGTGACGCACGGCGAGATAGACATTGCCCATCCCCCCATGGCCCAATCGTTTTTGAATTCGATAGGGACCCAGATCTTTGCCGATATACCCATCCTTTGGAGGCGGTTTGGCGCCGAGTGTCGCGGTCAGTCCTGCCATGTTGTCCAGAAAGCCACCGCTTTCCGCCGCGCCGTGATGGCGTAGCAATTGCTCGACTTCATGGAGGAGTGCGGCGTCGCCGGCACAGGCGGTTCGTAGAAATTCAGGGCGCGCTTCGGGCTCATATTCCAGCGCCTCCTCGAAGATCGCCTCGACTCTTTTCCATTGCTCATTGTCCATTGCCCGACAATACCTCGGAATGCCGTATTTGCCATTGGCGGTTTGAATCGTTGAAATTTGCCGCCTAAATACCCCGAAATTCGGCCTGTGCCGATCCGCAGCCGGTGGACGTTCGACGGAGAGGACGCGCCTTATCCCTCCGGCAATTGCTCCAGCAGGCGTCCGAGCCCCGGGAGCGGGTCCTTGATTTTCATTACCCCCATCATCGCCCAGAGTGCCGCCTGATTGGTGGTGATGACCGGCTTGCCGAACTGTTCCTCCCATTGCGGGATGAATTTCATGGTCGGGAAATTGCCGCCCGGCACCACCAGGACCTCGATCTCCGGCCGGTCGATGCGGGCGAAGGCCTCGGTCGCATTGTCGGCGCTCAACGCGCCGATTGCGTATGAGTCGGTCGCCCCGAACGGATCGGTTGCCAGGACCTCCAACCCATAGCGCGACTCATAGTAGTGCTGCGCCTTGCCGATCACCTCCTCGGAATAGGGGGATACCAGCGCGATCCGGCGCGCGCCGAACGCTTGCACGGCGCGCCCGACCGCCTCGGCCGACGTCAGCGACGGTACGCCGGCGCCCTCGGTCATGCGTTTGACGGTTGCGGCGTCGTAGCCCTCGTCGAACAGGCTGGCCGAGGTTTGCGAGAGGCAGAGGACCTCGACCTTGGCGGTGCCGAGCATCTTGGACTGGTACGCGACGTCCTCGTCGCGGCTTGGCGTAAAGGCGATGTTGTTGGCCTTCCCAAGACGTCCGATGTGAACTTGCAAATTCGTTGGCAGCAGCCGGCTGTATTCGATTTCGACCGTCGTGTTGGTCGAGGGTATCAGCGCGCCGAAATGTCGGATCATGGGTCGGGTCTCCCGGGTGAAGGCGGTACAGGCAATGGAGTATTCGATACTACGCCGTTCGCGAGCGTTCGCTCAAATTGCGCTCCCATTCGCCATTTGCACCGATCCGAAAAGTGCCGATTGATTTTCCAAGGCCCCATTCGCTACTCTCGTGGCGGATTGTATAGCGGGATGTCCCATGAGTATGGCCGATGATACGTCGCCGCCGCCAAAGTGGCTCGTGCGGCTCACCGGGGTCAGCGTCGTATTGGCGGTGCTGGCGCTCTTTGCGCTTGTATGGAGCCGGTGGGGACTCGTCGTCGTCATGACGCAGGACGTGCTCAAATACTGTTTCTAGCCGCAATGGGGCGGCAGCGACTTCACGGGCGCCATCCGTGACCGGCGGGTAAGTGACGCATAATGGAGTATCAAGGATTTTGGCTGGGCCTGATTGGCTTGTTCGGTGTACTGCCGGTACTGGTCGGCGTCGGCGCCGGGATGATCTGGGCGCGGCGCAAAGGTTGGCGAGGCACGGAGCTTCTCGTGCCGGCTATCTGCGGCGGCGTCGGGTTCGGTATTTGCTTTTTTCTCGGCGCGGTTCTGTTTTTCCGCGCATGAGCGCGATCTACCGCGCGCTGGCGGTTAGAACAAATCCCGAGCGAACCGGAACGGTTCGCGACGACGTATTTGCGTATAAACAAAGAGAGAGAGCAAATCCCGAGCGAACCGGAACGGTTCGCGACGACGTATTTGCGTATAAACAAAGAGAGAGCAAATCCCGAGCGAACCGGAACGGTTCGCGACGACGTATTTGCGTAAGAACAAGACGACGTATTTGCGTAAGAACTAAAGAGAGTGACCACTTCACGTGAGTCAATTTGAACAAGAAATGGTTTAGTCGACCACCTGCGCGAGCCGGTCCGCCATGGTGCCGGAAGTGGATGCCGCGGTGAAATGGGTCACGTATCGGCCGTCCGGCCCCATGAGATACATATAGGATGTGTGGTCCATCAGGTATTCCTTGGCGGCGCGGGATTTCTCGTCGGGATAGACCTTGCTGAAATAGGCCCTGAATGCCTTGGTGACTTCCCGCAACTGGGGTTCGGAACCGGTCAGGGCGACCAGGCGTGGATGGAAATGCTTCCGGTAGTCCCGCAGGACATCGGGCGTGTCGCGATCGGGATCGATCGAGACGAAAATCGGCACGATCTTCGCCGCCCGCGCCGGCGCCTGCTCGGCGAACGCGTCGAGCGCATTTGTCATTTCGGCGAGTTTTGTCGGACAGACGTCCGGACAGTATGTGTAGCCGAAATAGATCAGCATGAAGCGGCCGCGGAAGCTCGCGTCGGTGACCGTTTTTCCCTGATCATCGGACAAATCGAACGGGCCGCCGATGGGAACGTCGATGGGGGCGGGATCGAACAACAGGGTATAGACGACGCCGCCGGTAAATCCGAGGCTCACCAGTGCAGTCACGGCAAGCAAAAGATTGCGCACGAATGGCCATTTCATGATCGGATTTGCCGTTCGCGCGTGTCGGTCATCGAAAGGTTAGCGGTAATGCGGATCAAGCATTTTCGGAATCCGGCCATCGTGCATCCTATGGGTCCGCGCCGGACAAGGGCAATGATATAGGCCGCGCATTCGAAACCCGTGAGCCGGGCCCCCGGGAGCGCTCAAAGCGCGCCGCTGGCGCGCAGCAGCGCCGCCACCGCCTCGGCCAGTTTGCGGTAGCCCTTGGCGTTGGGGTGGATCGTGTCGCTTTTGAGCGAGCCGTTGGACACAATCGCGGCCAGCGCCTCCGCCTCGTATGGGATGCCGTGCGCCTTGGCGACGCGGGCGAAAAGCTCGGCCCCTTCGGTGATCCACAGGCCGGGCGCCGGCACGCCGATCAGGACGACATCGATGTTCCGGGCGCGGGCCAGTTCGACCATCGCCCGGATATTGGCCTCGGTGCCGTCGCGCCGGTGTCGGCGCAAGAAGTCGTTGCCGCCGTGGCACAGGATCAGCAGGTTCGGGCGGTGCCGGTCGAGCATCTCGGGCAGCCGCGCCAGACCCCGCGCCGAGACCTCGCCCGGCACGCCCGAGCGGATCACCCGGCGGCCAGTCAGCCGTGTCAGCACGGCCGGATAGCTATCCTGCGGCTTGGCGCCGGTGCCATAGGTCAAACTGTCGCCGAAGGCCAGAATTACGCCGTTTTTCGGTAACGGCGCGAGCTGCGGTTCGCTCGGCCCGCAGCCCGCCAGCAACAGCACAAGGAGCAGCGCCATGGCACGCGAAACGATGATTGAAATTCGGGTCATGACGGACATCGGGGATCGCCTTTTGTCGGTTCGTGCGGCGGCATCCTTCGCCGCCCCGATCGTCGCGGCAAAGCCTTAACATTCGGCAAATGGACCTGCACGGTTGCGATGCGGCTGGTTCCGACCGTCGTGACGGCGACCGCAAGGTTTTGTAAGTTATCTCTGTTATCCCGGAACGCATTTGGAGATGTGTAATGGCAACCGTCAAGAAGGGACATCTGGTTTTCTCGCCCGAATGGGCGAAGCACCTTCGGTTTGCCAAACGTGCATTTTGGAAAAGAGAGCGTCTGGCGGGCAAGCGGCTAGCGCGTGCGGAATCCAAGGATGCCCAAAAGCGAAAGGATTAGAAACGCCTCGGTAACGTAATCGGCGCGGCGATGACCGAACGTCTGGCGGCACTTCATCGCGATTGCCCTCGATCCGATTCCCATAACTGGATACCGCGAACCGCTAATGGCGTCCGGTCCATCTGACGGCGATCGCAAGAAATTGTAATCTGTTTATGAATTTTCCCGCGGCTGCAGCCATCGAAAGGATTGCGCGATGAAGGTTGGCGTCAACCTGATCAATTTCGGGCCGTCGGCGTGTCCGGATGTCCTGAGCCGGTCGGCGGCGCTGGTCGAGGCGTTGGGCTATCACATGCTGATGACCTCGGATCATATCGCGGTCACCCCCGATGTCGCCGAACGCTACCCCGCGCCGCTGTTCGAGCCGGTCAGCACGCTAGGCTGGCTTGCCGGAATTACCAAGCGGATCGCCATCGGCACGACGGTGATCATCCTGCCCTATCGCAACCCGCTGGAAACCGCGCGCGCCTTAGCCAATATCGACCAGCTCAGCGGCGGGCGCTGCATTCTCGGCGTCGGCGTCGGCTGGGCGCGCGAGGAATTCGCGGCGCTAAACGTGCCGTTCGAGCAACGCGGCGCCATGGCGAACGAATATCTGGCGGCGATTAAGGAACTCTGGACCCTTGACGTGGCCAGCTTCGAGGGTCGTTTCGTCCGCTTCAGCGATGTCGATACGCGGCCGCGACCGGTGCAAACGCCGCATCCGCCGATCTGGGTCGGCGGCGCGAGCGACGCCGCCATGCGGCGCGCGATCCGCTACGGCGACGCGTGGCATCCGATCCGCTTCCGCGAGGAATGGTTCCGCGAGGAAGGCATCCCGCGGCTGACCGAACTCGCCGGGCAGGAGGAAAAGCCGGTGCCGGCGCTCTGTCCCCGCATCCGGCTGCGGCTGACCGACGCGCCCCTTCCGGATGGGGAACGGGTGATGGGCGAAGGTACGGTCGATCAGGTACGCCGCGATATGGCGGCCCTGGAAGCGCTGGGCTGCACCCATGTTCTGCTAGACACCTATTACGACGATGTCGAGGCGACGCGGCATTACGAGACCGCGTGGCGCATGGTCACCATAATGGCGGAGACGGTGCTCGACCTGGAGCGGGAATCGCTGCGCTGAGCGTGGCCGTGCGCCGATCCCGGTCTCACCCCAGCCGGTTGATGCCGTCGAAGGCGGCGGTCTTGTAGCACTCGGCGAGGGTGGGGTAGTTGAAGACGGTGTCGACGAAATAGTCGATCGTGCCGCCCATGGCGAGCACCGCCTGGCCGATATGCACCAGCTCGCTCGCCCCTTCGCCAAGGATTCCGACGCCGAGCAGCTTGCGGGTTTCCATGTGGAACAGCAGCTTCAAAAACCCCGTCGAATCGCCGATGATTTTACCGCGGGCGATTTCCTTATAGGCCGCCTTGCCGGTCTCGTACGGAATGCCCGCCTTGGTAAGTTCCGCCTCGTTCCTGCCGACAGTTGAAATCTCGGGGATCGTGTAAATACCGTAGGGAAAGAGGTCCGGCACCGCTTCCGCCTGCGTGTCGAAGGCGTGACACGCGGCGAGACGGCCCTGTTCCATCGAGGTGGAGGCGAGGCTCGGAAAGCCGACCACGTCGCCGACCGCATAGACGTGCTCCACCTCGGTCTGGAAGCTTTCATTGACGGCCAGAAGGCCGCGGTCGATCGTCGACAGTTTGGCGTTCTGCAATTGAAGCGCTGCCGTCGCGCCGGTGCGGCCGATGCTGTAGAGCGCTTTTTCGGCGATCACCTTCTTACCGCTGTCCAGGACGATGCGGACCCGGTCGCCTTTGTCGTCCGTGAACGGTTCGATGGATTTGACGCCTTCCGCCAGACGCAGCGTTACCCGGCTGTCGCGCATCTGATAGACCAGCGTGTCGGTAATCTCCGAATCGATGAAGGGCAGGAGTTGCGGGCGCTTGTCGATCACCGTGACCCGTACACCGAGTGTCGCGAAGATGGTGGCGTATTCCAGGCCGATCACGCCGGCGCCGACCACGGCGATGCTGCGCGGCAATTCCTCCAGTTCCAGAATATCGTCGCTGGTGAAAATGCGCTGACCGTCGAACGCGATATGCGGGTCGCGCGTGGTTTCGGTGCCGACCGCGATGACAATCTTTTCCGCCGTGATTTCCCGCGCCGAATGGCCGTCCATCGAGGAAATGCGCAGCGTGTGCGGATCGGCAAACGATGCCTGGCCGGGAATGACCTCGACCCCGTTGCGCTGCAGTTGATGGCGCGTCACATCCACTTCGTGCCGGATCACCGTGCCCGCGCGGTAGAGCAAATCCGTCATCGTGATGTTCTGTTTTACGCTGTAGGAGGCGCCGTAGATGCTGCGTTCCCGATAGCCCGACAGATGCAGCGCCGCTTCGCGCAGGGTCTTGCTGGGGATCGTGCCGGTGTTGATGCAAACCCCGCCCAGGGTCAGGCGCTGTTCGGCGATGCCGGCCCGTTTGCCGAGCTTGGCGGCCTGAATCGCGGCGCGCTGACCGGCCGGTCCGGTTCCCAGGACGAAAAGATCGAAGTCGAATGTACTCATAAATCAGCCGAATGACTGGCCCGGCCTGTCAGGCCGGGCGGAAAGAGCACTATGGTAGGTTGAACGTTTCGGTTTGGTTAACGTTAAAGGGGTGTTCCGCGAGCGCGGTGTCACCAAGGGGACTCCCGGCGGTGCGTCTTTTGCCGTACAGTCGGGCAGATCGAAACTGGGAGAATACCGATGAGCACAGTCGTCAAGCCTGCCGAATTTCAACCGACCGCCGCCGCGGGCGACGGGACCGTATCCGAGAAACTCGCGGACTTCGCGGCAAGCTTCTCGCTCGACGACGCACCGGCGGATATCGTCACCCTGGCGAAAATGCACGTGCTGGACTGTTTCGGCATCGGCCTGGCGTCGTCGACCATGGATTACGGCCAGCGGGCGGTGACCGCCGGGCGCGGCCTCGGCGGCGAGGGCGACTTCCCGGTGATCGGCATGCCGGACCGGTTGCCGCTGCGCGATGCGGCGATGGTGAACGGTACGCTGATCCATGGCCTCGATTTCGACGACACCCACACAACCGGCGTCATGCATTGCTCGGCCAGTGCGGTGCCGGTCATGTTCGCGATGGCCCTGGCCGGGGCTAAGAGCGGCGAAGAGGCGCTGGCCGCCTATCTCATGGCGATCGAGACGGGAACGCGGATCGCCCGGGCGGCGCGCGGCGGGTTGCACCGCGCCGGATTCCATACCACTGCGGTCGTCGGCGCCTATGCCTGCGCGCTGCTGGCCGGACGGCTGGCCGACCTCACGCCGGCGCAATTGGCCGATGCGCAAGGCCTGACCCTCAGCATGGCCGGCGGCACCCGCGAATATCACTCGAACGGCGCGTGGTCGAAGCGCATCCATCCCGGATTGGCCGCGGTCAACGGCATCACCGCCGCCGGCTGGGCCAAGCACGGCTATACCGGGCCGCGCACCGCCTATGAAGGGCAATACGGGCTTTACAATTGCAACGGCAACAATCTCGAGGTGGATTTGGACGAATGCACCGCCGGGTTCGGCGAGGACTGGGAACTCCGCCATGTCGCCTACAAGCCCTATCCCGCATGCCATCTCAATCATGCCTTCGCCGACGCGACGCTGAAGCTGCGCGCCGACCATAATCTGACGCCGGACGATATCGAGTCGGTGACCGCGCTGGTGCACGAGGACGAGATGGCCGTTGTCATGCCGGAAGAGCGCAAGCGCCGGCCGCACAGCGCCTATGCGGCGCAGTTCAGCGTTCACTACATGATCGCCGCCTGCCTAGGGCGCGGCCAGTTCACGCTCGCCGAGCTCGACCCGGAAACCTATACCGACCCGGCGATCCTCGCGCTTTGCGATCGGACGACTTTCGAAATTACGGAGGAAACGCTGTACCCGGATTATTTCTCCGGCACCGTGATCATCCGTACCACGGACGGTCGGGAACTGAAGCACTACCAGAAATACAATCTCGGCTCCGACGGCAACCCGATCAGCGACGACCATGTGGTGGCGAAATTCATGAGCAACGCCACCCGCGCGGTCAGCGAACGCCGTGCCCAGCGGGTTCATGACGCTGTTATGGCGATGGACGAACTGCCGGACCTGACCGAGCTCGACGCAGCGGTGTCGCTGAGCTGACGGGCTGGGCTCGGTTAACCTCAAAAGTATCCAATTGTCGTCATACCCGCGAAGGCGGGTATCCAGATGCTCCAACACTTCTGGATTCCGGATCGTCGCTTCGCAACGTCCGGAATGACGGCGGAATATTTCTACGCGGCGGTCTCGTGCGGGCTCGGCGCCAGGTCGATATTGAAGAAACGGCGCAGTATATCGCTGATCTGATCGAAGCAGACGCCCCAGCGCAGCACCTCGAAATTTTGCAGGTCGATGATGGTGCTCGAGGTGCCGATCGCGTTGTGGTAGCGGCACAACCCGTAATCGACGATCAGGTCGGCGGCGTCGCGAACTTCCGGATCGATATCCTCGGCGCGGTACTTGCTGCCGGTCTCCGATTTATTGGCGGATGAACCCAGCACCGGCGTGCCGCGTTCCAGGCTCATCTCGGCCAGCCGGTTGGCGAGCGGCCCGGCGTTGATCAGAGTGTCCTGCGTTCCCGCCTTGGTCGACCGCTCGATCGCGAAAGGATCGAGCCCGGCCAGCAGCGGCGCGTCGGCCCGGAAGGGGGCGACCACCGACAGCGGCAGATCGAAATCCTGGGTGACCGCACGAACCACTTCCTTCTGGAGGTCGCCGGTGATCAGCAGCTGCTCGAAGATTTCCATATTGGCGAGCATGCCGTTGGGTTTTTCGAAGGTCCGGCCCTTCGCCTCGAAGATGCGCGCGATGGCGTCGCCTTTGTTGGCGCAGATCAGATAGGCGACGCTCAGTTGCAGAATTGCGATGCCGCCATTCTCGATCGTGTCGAAGACTTTCTCCGCGTCGCCCTGAATGTCGAGCACTGCCATTGCCGTCCGTCCTTTCCCGTTTTCTTGTTATTTATCGTGCCGCGAACAGGCGGGTCAGCGCCGTCGCGTCGGCCAGCCCGTCGAATCCGTCGACCGCGGCATAGACCGCCTGCAGGTCGAGATCGGGCATCACCGTCTGCGTCAGGCTTTCGAATTTCGCGCGCAGCCCGTCATCCGGGATCGGCCGCGCGGGCGTCCCGAAACTATCGAGAACGTCCGATCGCCGGGTCTCGCCGTTCCGTGTCGTGAGTTCGACCCAACTGCCGAAATGCGAGGGGAATGCAGCTTCGAGGCCGGTATCCTCGACTGCGTCGATCCGGTCGCCGAGCGCCAGGATAGCCGAGTTGTCCAGCGTATCCTCGGCATAGGATTCGTAGGCTTCCGGCCCGTGCAACAGGCTTGTCGCGAGCGCGAAGGGCAGGCTGTACTGCGCCGCCATGACCGACGTCGGGCGGCGCATCATGTGCTGGGTCACCATGATCGCCGGACCGCCGACGCGAATACCGGCGATCTCGTCGGCCGGCATCGTCAGCCCATCGGTGGTCTCGCGCAGCGCGTCGATCGTCGAATGGAACAGCCGGCAGCAGGGGTAGGGCTTGATGCTGATGCGGTGGATTTCGAGCGGTGCATTGGGCTGGCGCCGCAACCGCGAGACGTCCGGCTTCGGGCCGAACAGGTTGCACAGGCCGAAGACTCCGTCGAACGCCTGTTTCGGCCCGTCGATGCCGAGCGCCGCGAACTGCGCCGCCATGGTGCCGTTATGGGCGCCGTAGCCGCCGTGCAGCCGCTTGACCGTGGTGCCGTGCGGATCGTGGGCGAACTGCATCGATCCGCCGGCCATCGAGAGCATCAACCCCCAGGCGGAGCACAGCGTGCGCGCGTCCAGCCCAAGCAGCTTTCCGGCGGCGGTGGCCGCGCCGAATCCGCCGAACAGCGCGGTAAGATGGAAGCCTCGCTCGATCATGTCGCCGACGTCGGTCGCCGGGCCGATCCGCGCCATCACCTCGTACCCGGCGGCGATTGCGGCCAGGATTTCGCCGCCGTCGCGTCCTTCGGCGACACCGACGGCCAGCGCACTGGCGATCACGCCGGCGCCGGGATGGGTCACCGATTCGTCGTGCGTATCGTCCATCTCCATCCCATGCGCGGCCGTCGAGTTGATCAATGCGGCGGAGGGCGGGGCGGTCTTGAGCGCGCTGCCGAACACGATGCAGGGGCCGGAACCGTCATAGGCGCGGCCCCAGGCGGTCAGCGCCTCGCCCCAGGGCAGCGAGGCACCGCGCGCGCAGACGCCCAAATGGTCGAGCAGCAATCGTTTGAGTTGCGCGATATCGGCCGCGGAAAGCGCGTCCGGCGTCAGTGCAAGGGCCTCTTCGGCCAGGGCAAACGTCAGGTCGGGACGGTCGGTCACGTCGGCAGCGGGTTTCATAATGGATCCTTGCGGCGCCGTATCCGGTCGGTTCGGGAGAACGCGATCGTTCCGCACCGATCGAGTTATGCGGATTTTCGTTTTTTGGAAATCGGTTCGTAAAGTCGGACGCCGAGGAATTTGGAAACCTCGGCCTGTTCGGATTTCGCAATTACCGCGATGCCGCGGCGGGATACCGACGCGTCCAGCGCGACCGCGTCCTTGTATTGGCTGACGGTGTCCCAATCGAGCCCGTCGAGCCAGGTCACCGAAACACCGGCATCCTGCAACGGCATATAACCGTCGGCGATCAACAAAAGGTGGTTATCGTCGACGGCGGGCGATTCCTCCATGCCGTCGAACAGCCGCCGGGTCCAGTCGGTCATCAGCGCCAGATCCCAATCGCCGAAGCGGCCGCCGCCACCGGCGCCGTATGCTGGATCGGCAAAGACATCCGCCGATTCGATGCTGTGAATAGCGAGATAGGGCGCGGCGCGGGGCGCCAGCGAACGAAACCGTTGGCTGGCTACGAATCCCGGGTTGGCGAGCAATTCATCGATCTTCTCGCCGTTATACCAAGTATTCCAGGCGTCCTCCTGATCCGGATCCGCGAAGCCGCATTCCACCATGTACAACATTCAGATCATCCAAAAACGTTATTCTAAACAACGATCACCACCACGTGATTTGCACTCTATAACCGGGTATCGTCTTCGACAATGTGCAGCGGGCGGGTTTGCCCGAATTCGGGCGTGCGGACACTAACATGAACTCGAGCAGGCGGGAAAACCGGGAATGACGCAGCAACTGCCCCTGAGGGGCTTGAAGGTACTCGATATCAGCCAGGGTATTGCCGGCCCCAACTGCGCCATGATGCTGGCCCTGCAGGGCGCCGAGGTGGTCAAGGTGGAACCGCCGCGCGGCGACTGGATGCGCACCATCGGCGTGCGCTACGGCAAGCAATCGGCGCATTCCGCCGCCTATAACCGCGGCAAGAAAAGCATCGTGCTCGATCTCAAAAATCCGGTCGCGCTGGCGGCGACGCGCCGGCTTGCCGCCGAGGCGGATGTGTTTGTCGAAAATTTCCGGCCCGGCGCGGTCAATCGGCTTGGCCTCGGCTACGATGAAGTCGCGGCGGACAACCCCGGCCTTGTCTATGTGTCGATCAGCGGTTTCGGACAGCACGGCCCCTACAGCGACCGGCCGTGCACCGACACCGTGGCGCAGGCTTTTTCAGGCATGATGACGGTCAATCGCGCGATGGACGATTCGCCGGTCAAGATGGGCGCCTTCTTCATCGATGCCTTCACCGGCCTGTACGCGTTCCAGGCGGTGTCGATGGCGCTGTATGGCCGGCGCGACAGCGGCGCGGGGCAGTACCTCGATATCAGCCTGATGCAGAGCGTGGCGGCGATGCTGACGCCCAACATCATGGAGCAATACGTCCAGAACGGCCCGCCGCGGCTGCCGAACGTGCCGGGCGGTGTTTATCAGACCAAGGATGGCTGGATGCTCGCCACCCTGCTGCGCGAACAGCAGTACCGCGACCTGTGTGCCGTGCTGGGACTGCCCGAGCTGGCGCAGGACCCACGCTTCGATGATTTTGACAAACGGGATGCGAATAAGGCGGCGTTGCTACCGCTATTGCAGGCGGCGTTCCTGGACGACACCACGGCAAATTGGGAAGCGCGGTTGCGCGAAGTCGATGTCTTGTGCGGCCCGGTTAACAGCATCCTCGACTGGCTTGGCGACCCGCACGTGCAGGCGGTGAACGCCGCACCGATGTTCAGCCAGCCCGATCTGGGCGCGGTGCCGCTGCCGACCATTCCCGGGGTTTCGCCGGCATCGGAAGGCGATCCGCTGCACAAATTACCGGATGTAGGCGAACACACCCGCGCCGTGCTCGAAGACCTCGGTCTCGACGCGGCCGATGTGGAGGCCTTGGTGAAGGAAGCCGCAACCGTGGCGTGATTTACGATGATACTCGTCGGGCGCGTCGACAGCCGCGGCGTGACTGAATCATACCGTCGCCGTTACCACGAATTGCGGCGCTACGGCGAGGAAGGTTTTGGTCTCCAGCGCGGCCTTCACCGTTGCCAGTATGGCGTCGATCCGACTATCGGGCAGTTTGCCACTCTGCCGCGCGTAGTTCGCCATGTTGTCGATCATGCCGAGCAAGCGGCCCTCGCGGTCGGGCCGGGTGATGACCTCTACCGTGACGTGCGAATATCCGGCCGCACGGGCAATACCATAGAGTTTGCGGCCTATATCGGGCGTCCGGCAGGCGTAGCCTGCCGCGTCGGCCAGGCTGCACCAGTCCTTCGTCGGCACCGGCTCCACCACCATCATGGGCCAGTCGCCCTCGATCGCGTGTGCCTTGCCGCCCGGCTTTAGTACGCGCCTGAATTCCTGCAGGCACTGCAACGGATCGTCGACATAAATAAGTGTGTTTCGCGCGACAACGCGATCGAGGCAGCAATCATCCAGCGGCAGCACGTCGCTGGTCAGGTGATGGACGGTGATCCGGTCGCCAAGTCCCGTAGAGGCGATGTGTTCGCGCGCCCGATCGATGAAAGCCGCGTTGATATCCAGCGCGTGAACATGCCCTTCACATCCGACCCAGCCCGCCAGTTCGATGGCCGTATGGCCTGGACCGCAGCCGAAATCGGCGACGGTCTGGCCGGGTTGGATATCGGCCGGTTCGAATAGCGGCTTTGACTCCGGATTCCATTGGAACATCCTGTCGTAGCGGTCGAACCGCGCTGACTCGATTTCAGTCCAATGGTCTTTGTAGAAACTGTCCTTCGTCATTGCGATCAGCTTTGCCGCCGGCCGATTAACCGGTGGCAATGCCACCCGTGCCATTATTCATAGTATGCGCCCTCGCGATAGACTGGCGCTTTCCATTTGTTCTTCTTGGTGCCGCCGGGGATCGGCTCGCCGTCGAAGCCCTGGCGGTCATTGCCCTCGTCCTTGTTCACATGCGTGCCGACCCGCAGCAAGACCAGTGGCTCTTCGCTCGAAGCGTTGAAATAATAGTGCGTGCCGGCCGGGAGCATGATGCCGTCGTTGCGGCTAAGCTCCTTTTCCTCGCCGTTCGGGCCATAGAAGATCGCGGAGCCGGCGAGGATGACGAACATATGGTCTTCGTTCGTATGGGCATGCAGGACGTTTTCGCCGCCGGACGCGTAGACCTTGATCCAGGTCCACAGGTTTTCCGTTTCGGCCAGCGGCTCGACACTGCGGCCGTCGTCCAGAAGTTGGGCGCGGAGCTTGAAGAAGGCGGGTTTGCCCTTCTCCGCGATCGGGCAATGTTTGCCCATTACGTCTTCGGCAGCCTTGATATCGTCCGGCATGGGGTCCCTCATTGTCAGGTTGGATGGGTCGGCGGATTTTATGCGCTGAATGGGCGCTTTGTCCATTGACCCAGGGCGTCGCACGGGGTCACCAGAATACTGCGATAAAAGCCACCATAAGGATGGCGAGAGCCGTCGCCTGGGTGCGATAGTCCCAGCTCAGGCCACGTCCTTTTGCGCTCGCCTCGGGTTTGAGGTCGGACCAGTGGAAACGGGTTGATGGATCGGCCGGAGGGCTCGGCCGTACCAGGCTCACGATTGTCATGATGAGCAGTGCGATGCCGAACATTCCGATCGCCATATAGGTGAAGTGGACGGGCGGCAGACCGAGGCCATCCCAAGTTCCCGTTACTTCCTTGGCGAGAAACAACGCCATGCCGATTCCAAGGCCGCCGGCGATGGCCCAGAATGCCGCCGCCGCGGTGAAGCGGGCGCAGAACAGGCCGCCCAGGTAAACCGCGACAATCGGCGGCACCAGATAGGCGAGGGTGGATTGGAAGTATTGAAACAGCGAACCGAAACGTTCGATCAAGGGTGCATAGAGCGCCGCCGCGACGATCAATACGGCGGTGAAGCCCCGGCCGATGGCGAGCAGCGTGCGGCCTGAGTACTGCGGCCGCAGCGGCTTGACGAAATCCATGGTGAGCAGGGATGCGGCCGCGTTCAGCGCACTGTCCAGGCTCGACATGATGGCGGCAAGCAGCGCCGTCAGGATCAGGCCGCGAAGACCCGTCGGCAATAGCTCGAAGGCCAATGCCGGAAACACCCGGTCCGGGGTATCGAGGTCGGGCAACAGCACCACCGCGATCATGCCCGGCAGAATCATCAGAAACACATTGGGCAGTTTGAGGAGGCCGCCGAACAGCGCGCCCTTCCGGGCCTGGTCGAGCGAGCGGGCGGCAAGCGCGCGCTGCACGAAATACTGGTTGAGCGTCCAGTAATAAAAGCCGAGCAGGATCACGCCGAGAATACCGGGCCATGGAAGGAACCCGTCATCCGCGGGCTTGAAGAGCCGCCGCCGAGCCTCCGTCAAGCCCTCGGTCAACGCGTCCCATCCGCCGACCGCGTCGAGACCGAACCAGAATATCAGTGCGGCACCGCCGATCATCAATACCGCTTGCATGGCGTCGGTGACGACGACGGCGCGCAAGCCGCCCACCAGGGTGTAGATGCCAGCCAACAATGCCAAGGCAGCGCTGGTTTGCCACAAATCGACCTGCGGCCAGACGGTGCTGATCACGATACCGCCGGCATAGAGTGCGCCGGCTGTATCAATGAACATCAGCGTCAGGATGGTGAAGCCGGCGTATGCCCAGCGCGCGCGCCGGTCGAAGCGCGCTTCAAGGTATTCGGGCACGGTGAACAGCCTGCTCCTCAGGAACACCGGCAGCATGAACAGCGCGAAGAAAATTAAAACGAGGGTGGCGGTCCATTCATAGTTGAACACGACCATCCCGTGGCTGTAGGCGGCGCCCATCAGCCCGACGAAGCTCGCCCCTGACATGTTGGAGGCGAAGAACGAAAAGCCGATCAGATACCAGGGCAGCGTCCGCCCGGCCAGAAAGTAGTCGGCAGCGTCACGCTCGCCGCGGCCGGCCCAGAGGCCGATCGCGACGATGGCGATGAGGTACAGCGCGATGACCGCAAGGTCGATGGAGGAGAGTAGAACCACGGGCTCTCGATCCTGATCGGCGGCGTGCAATGTGTGCCGAAGTTACGGTAACCGACATCGCTGTTCCGGCAAGCCCGATTTTTTTTAAGTGTCAGTCGTCGCCGAGCAAATCATTGGCATCGCCGAGCCGCGGGTATCCCGCATCGGGCTCGGGCGCGCGGAATTGCGGTACGATGGGGACGGGGGCGGCGGTCAAGACGTCGGTTCCGTCGACCACGCGACGGCCGAACAGCCCGCGCGACTGAAAATGCGGGTCGGCCAGCGCTTCCCGCATGGTTTTGACGATCGAGCAGCAGACGTCCTGCCCCGTGAAGGCGGCTTCCCAATGGGACGCCGGCTTTGACGCGATGATCTTCGCCACCGCATCCGCCGTGGCTGCCGGATCCGGGCGGTCGTCGCGGTGTTCATCGGGCAGGTCGAGGATGTCGCACAGATTGTCCCAGAATTTCTGCTCAAGCGCGCCGATCGCGGCGAACCGGCCGTCGGCGGTGCGGTAGATCCGGTAGCGCGGCGTGCCGCCGGTGACCATCTCGCCGCCCGGCGTCGGCTCTTTTCCGGTCGTTTCCAGCAGGCCGAGCGCCCAGTATTGCCAGGCGAAGACGCCGTCGCACATGGCGATGTCGAGATGGGCGCCATCGCCGGTCTTTTCGGCCTGACGCAGCGCCAGCAGGATGTTGATGACCGCCGGCAGCGAGCCGCCCCCGATATCGGCGATCAGCCCTGGTGGCGGGATCGGCGCGCCGTCGGCGCCGGCGGAAAATCCCAGCAGGCCGGTATCGCCGATATAATTCAAATCATGTGCGGCGACCTGCGCCTTCGGGCCGGTTTGGCCATATCCGGTGACCGAGCAATAGACGATCGCCGGGTTGATCGCCTTGACCGCGTCATAGCCGAGGCCGAGCCGATCCATGACGCCGGGGCGGAATTGTTCGAGAATGACGTGGCTGTCGGCGATCAACGGTTGCATCTTGGCGATGACCGCCGGGTCCTTGAGGTCGACGGCAAGGCTGCGCTTGCCCCGGTTTAGCAGGGCGAAATTGGCGCTGGTATCGGCGAAGCGCGGCTCATAGAGGCGCATCTCCTCGCCATAATCGGCGCGCTCGACCTTGATGACGTCGGCGCCCGCCTCGGCCAGGATCAGTCCGGCCAGCGGCCCCGGCAGCAGTGTGGAAAAATCGAGCACCCTGACGCCGTCCAATGGCTGCATTGCTTGCTCCTCCTGAAATGGGGGCGGGCCCCGATCTTGTTTACAATAATTTGTGCACGCCCTGGCTGGTTGCCAGGATCCGGTCGCTGCCGCCTTCCAGGACACGGTTCTCGGTGAAGAATGTCGAGCGCCCCTTGCGCACTAGCCGGCCTTCGCTCAGCAATCTCTCGCCGTTGGTTCCGGAGATGAAATTGCATGAAATATTGATGGTGACCGATTGGACCGGCCCGTCCGGGCCGTAATTGCCGGCGAAGGTGCTGACCACATCCATCATGCTCAGGATGACGCCGCCATGGACCCAGCCCTGGCGGTTCTTGTGCTTGGGCTGCAGGAGGAGTTCGGTCTTCACGAACCCGTCTTTCCAGTCGACGAAGGTATATCCGAGCAAGTCATGAAATGTGCCTTCGATGTCGGGTAGCGTCTTGAAATCGGGCATGGCGTCCATTTTTTTATTTTTGTCGTACAAGCCGGTCGCGGGCTAGCGTTCCATGAAGCTCCGGCCGATCAGCTGGCGATGCACCTGGTTGGTGCCTTCCCAGATCTGCGTGATCTTGGCGTCGCGCAGCAGCCGTTCGACCCGGTACTCCTTGATATAGCCGTAGCCGCCGTGGAGCTGCACCGCGTCGGTCGCGATCCGCATGGCGACGTCGGAGGCGCGCATCTTGAGCATCGACGCTTCGATGTTGAAATCTTCGGCGCCGTCATCGACCAGCCGGCCGACATGCCACAGCCAGTTTTCGCACAGCGCCAGATCGGTCGCCATGTCCGCCAGCATGAACTGGATGCCCTGGAATTCGACGATCCGGCGGCCCGATTGCTTGCGCTCGTTGATATAGGCGACCGCGTCCTCGAACGCGGCCCGAGCGATGCCGAGCGCATGGGCGGCGACGCTCGGCCGCGACCGGTTCAGCGATGCCAGCAGCAGCGCCAGCCCCTGGCCCGGTTCGCCCAGCAGGTTGGCGCGCGGCACCCGGCAGTTTTCGAACACCAGGCCGGCGGTCGACGACGCACGCATGCCCATCTTGTCTTCCGGTTTGGTGGTCGAGAATCCGGGCGTGTCCTTGTCGAGTATCAGCGCGGTGATGGCGCCCTTCGGGCTGTCGATTTCGCTCCACTTGCCGAAGACGAGATAAAGGTCCGAAGCGCCACCATTTGTGATGAAGGTCTTGCCGCCATTGACGATGACATCGTCGCCATCGGGCTCGAAGCGGGTTTGCATGCCGGTGGCGTCGGATCCCGCGGTCGGTTCGGTGATGCAGAGCGAGGCCAGCGCGCCGTCGAGCATGCGCGGCAGGCAGGTCTGCTTGAGCGCCTCGCTGCCGTATTCGATCACCGGTTTCATGGCGTGGAAATTGGTCGCCCAGATCACGCCGGTAGACGCGCAGGCCTTGGAAATCTCCCAGGCGCAGGCGAGATAGGCGAGATACGACATCCCGGCGCCGCCGTACGACTCCGGAATGAACATGGCGTTGAGCACAAGTGCGTTGATGTC
>Ga0224508_10001100_pt1 | contig 24631 bp, 23 predicted proteins | sample SF_Jan12_sed_USG_4_FD_170157 | JGI IMG/M metagenome (GOLD analysis project Ga0224508, IMG submission 170157) | Sediment microbial communities from San Francisco Bay, California, United States - SF_Jan12_sed_USGS_21 | ecosystem: Environmental > Aquatic > Marine > Sediment | place: USA... | reverse complement strand
GAAAGCCCACGGCCTGGCCGGTTGCCGGATCGGTTATGCAATCGGCGAGGCGCAACTGATACAGAGTTTCGACAAATTGCGCAATCATTTTGGCGTGAACCGCATCGCGCAGGCGGGCGCCCTCGCGGCGTTGACCGACCGCGGGCACCTGCGCGAAGTCGTGCACAAGGTAACACGGGCTCGTGCGCGCATTGGAGCAATCGCACAGGACAACCAGCTGCAGGCGCTACCCTCGGCGGCCAACTTCGTGGCCATCGACTGCGGGCGGGAAGGTGACTACGCGGGGCGGGTACTCACCGAGCTGAATACGCGCGGTGTTTTCGTCAGGATGCCGGGTGTCGCGCCACTAAATCGCTGCATCCGCGTCAGCGCGGGGACAGACGACGACCTTCAGGTATTTGCCAACGCGTTACCGGCTGCGCTGCACGCCGCTGCAAGCTAGCGGGTGGGTGGCGCAAGCGCGATGGGCAGTCTACTGACTGTCAACGATACCTTCGGTGAGTATCCACCGTCTTATTACGCTGCGACCGCGGACCTGCTGGAGCCCCTGCCAAGCGTGCAGGAACATCTGTCCTGCGATGTCTGCGTTATCGGCGGCGGATACACGGGGCTCTCCACGGCGTTGCATCTCGCCCAGCGCGGTGTGGATACCATACTGGTGGAAGCGCACCGTGTGGGCTGGGGTGCGTCGGGCCGTAACGGCGGTCAAGTGGGGAGCGGGCAGCGGCGTTCGCAGACCGAACTGGAAAATAAGCTGGGGCATGAACATGCAAGACAGCTCTGGGACATGGCACAGGCGGCAAATCGACTGACCAGGGATCTCATAGCGCGTCACGACATACGTTGCGATTTGAAACCGGGCGTGATACATGCCGATCATCGTCCGCGATTCGTCCCCGCAACGCATCGCTACGTCGACAAACTGCGCTCGCAATACGGTTACGAGCAGATACAGCCTTTATCGCGCGAGGACATCCGCCAACACTTGCAGACGGAGTATTACCATGGCGGTTCGATCGACTGGGGTGCGGCACACCTGCATCCGCTGAACTATGCGCTCGGGCTGGCGCGTGCCGCGCGCGCCGCGGGTGTGCGAATCTTCGAGCGCAGCCCCGTGCTGGGTTATACCAGCGATGCAAGCTGCCGGGTTCGTCTGGCGGCCGGCGATGTCCGCGCTGCCTTCGTGGTCGTTGCCTGTAATGGTTATCTGCAGGGATTGCGCACCGGCCGCGGCAACCGCACGATGCCTATCAACAACTTCATTATCGCCACCGAACCCCTGTCGGAATCGCTTGCCCGGCAGTTGATCCGTGAGGATGTGGCGGTCGCCGACTCGAAGTTCGTCATCAACTATTATCGCCTGTCGGCCGACCGCCGCCTGTTGTTCGGCGGCGGAGAGAGCTATTCGTACAAATTTCCGCGTGACATAAAGACTTTTGTACGTCCGCACATGCTGGCGGTGTATCCGCAACTGGCGGATTTGAATATCGACTACGGCTGGGGTGGCACACTGGCGATAACGATGACCCGCTTGCCTTATCTGGACCGCCTGGCGAACAATGTTTTGATCGCGGGCGGCTATTCTGGACAAGGTGTGGCTATGGCGACGCTGGCGGGACAGATTCTGGCGGACGCTGTGACGGGATCCGCCCGGCGCATGGACATAATGCAGCGCATACCCAGTCACCCGTTCCCTGGCGGACGCTGGCTGCGCTGGCCGATGCTGGTGCTGGCGATGACCTACTATTCGCTGCGGGACAGGCTGTGAGCGCCGGTGCCGGGTCGCTAGCGCAAATCCGTTCACCTATCGGCGAACGGGGGTAAGATTTGAGCATAGATCGTCCCGCCGTGTTGATTCCCTGCGACGTCAAGCAAGTTGGCATTCATCCTTTTCACGCCGTAGGCGAGAAGTACATCAACGCCGTGGCGCACGGTGCCGGATGCATGCCGATGCTGCTTCCCGCCGCCGGCCCCGGTAAGGATCTGCGCTCGCTGCTGGAGCATGTCGATTTTCACGCTCTCCTGGGAAACTTCGATGGCGTGTTTCTATCCGGCAGCACGTCCAATGTGGATCCGGCGATTTATGGAGCGGAGCTGCAGTTTCCGGTCGAGCACATGGATACCCAGCGCGATGCTTCAACGCTGGCGTTGATTCACGCTGCGGTGGACGCTGGCGTGCCGTTACTGGCGGTATGCCGGGGATTTCAGGAAGTGAATGTGGCCTACGGGGGTACGCTGCATCAGCAGGTCCACGAACAACTTGATCTGCTCGATCACCGCGAGGACGTATCCCTGTCGCGCGAGCAGCAATACGCACCGAGGCATCCGGTAAACCTCGTCTCCGGAGGCTTCCTGGCGAATCTGGTTGGCCGTGAATCCATCGAGGTCAATTCGCTTCACGGGCAGGGTATAGAGACGCTGGGACGCGGATTAACGGTGGAAGCCACGGCCCCTGACGGACTGATCGAGGCAATTCGCGTGACCGATGCCGCTAATTTCGCCGTTGCGATCCAATGGCATGCGGAGTGGCGGTTCTGGGAGGATAATATGTCACGCGCGTTATTTGCCGCGTTCGGCGACGCAGTCCGTGCGCGGGCGGCGATACGCAAATCATCATAGCGCCAGGCCCGCAGAGGACCCGGAAACGGAAGCGAGAGAGTTCTTTGGATGATCGCACGCCCGATGCAGTCAGATGGCAATGCAGTTGCGGACTGTGACTTTTCGGGTCTCCCCGCAATGGTCATGTCACGGTTGCCCAGCCGGCCTGACGACGATGGATTCACGTATTGCCTCGTGTGCGCTTGCGCAGACCTGCCGATACTGGCAAAACAGCGCACGAACGGTGGTGGCACGTGAAAAAGACTCTGCGTATGGATAACATCCTCACCCTTAATGCCGGTTCTTCGAGCCTGAAATTTGCCGTGTTCCGGGTCGCGGCCGAGGAGATCCACGAGCGGGTACGCGGCCAGGTGGAGGGACTCGGCGCCCAGCCTCGCTTCATCGCGCGCCAGCCCGACGGCGTAAAGCACGAAGCGCAGCCCTGGTCCGCTTCACGACCACCGGGAACCGCGGTGGAGGCCTTGAACGCGGTGCTCGAGTGGTTGCGCGGGAGCATGCCGGAGATCGCCATCGATGCAGTCGGTCACCGCATCGTGCACGGTGGGTCGGATTTCTCGGAAGCGGTCGTGTTAAACGCAGACGTGTTGCAGGCGCTGCAGCGCCTCGTCCCGCTTGCTCCGTTGCACCAACCGCACAATCTTTCGGGAGTGGCGGCCGTCAGGGAGCTGTTCGGCGAAATTCCGCAGGTCGGTTGTTTCGACACCGCTTTCCATCGCCAGCATCCATGGGTCAACGATGTATTCGGGTTGCCGCTAGAGCTTCTCGAAGAGGGTGTGCGCCGTTACGGATTTCACGGTCTCTCCTACGAATACGTTATGCACACGCTCACGCGAATTGCCCCGCTCTTGGCGAGTGGCAGAGTGGTCGTGGCGCACCTCGGTAACGGCGCCAGCATGTGCGCGGTTCGAGGTGGCCGCAGTGTGGATTCGACGATGGGATTCAGCGCGCTGGATGGGCTTCCCATGGGAACACGTTGTGGGCAGCTCGACCCTGGGGTGTTGCTGTACCTGCTTCAAGAAAAAGGACTCAGCGCGGAACAACTCAGCGATATGTTATACCGGCGATCCGGCCTCAAGGGACTATCGAGCATCAGTCACGATCTGCGCGAACTCGAGGCCAGTACGCGGTCGGAGGCCACTCAGGCGATCGATTACTTCGTTTTCCGTATCCGCCGCGAGCTCGGGGCTATGGCGGCGGTGCTCGGCGGACTCGATGCACTGGTGTTTACCGGTGGTATCGGTGAGAACGCGGTTCACATCCGTGAACGTGTCTGCCGGGACTTCGAGTGGCTTGGCATAGAACTCGATCAACACCGCAACCGCAACGCAGAGCAGACTATCTCTGCCGAGGGCGCGCCGATTCGGGTACTGGTCATCCCGACCGATGAGGAAGCGACCATCGCCGCCCATACGCGACAGCTCGTCGCGTCCCGCGAATCTTCTGCGAAAATGCCCCCAGCGAACCACTCTCTGCAGGAAACACAGCGAGAAAACTGAACACCCGGTAGTTGTCGACGAGATGATCCCTATCGCTCCTGACAACGCTCTCCTAATGCATCGGTTGGGTTCAAAGAACAGGGTTGTTCACGCGGTCGCTTTGATTTTTGACTCGCGGTAGATAATGTAGATGCCGCTGACGAAGATGATGCTGCCGCCGACCCAAGCCAGCAAATCCACACGGTCGGCGAATATCAGCGAACCCATCGCGGTGGTCCAGATTAGACGGCTGAAATCCACGCTCATCACGGCGGTGGCATCGGCGAGTTTTAACGCCGTCACCATCGTCAGGTGGCCGCAGGTTCCGGTCAGGCCTATCAGTGCAAGCCAGATCAGCTGTGTGCTCGTCGGCCACGTCCATACCAACAGCGCCGGAACGAACGAGAGCAGGGTGAGGGAGGCCGACATCCAGGCCACGATGGAAACCGTGGTGTCGGTTTTGGACAGTTGTTTGACGATGACGACATTGAAACCCCACAATAGCGCCGAGCCCACGATAAACAGTGTGCCGGGGTCAAAGTTGGCCGCGCCCGGGCGTAGAACAATTATCACACCAGTGATCCCGATCGTAACCGCGCTCCACCGGCGTAAATGCATTTTTTCGCCAAGTAACAGCACGGCGCCGAGCGAGGCGAAGATGGCTGCCGAAAAACTCAATGCCGTGGCGGTAGCAATGGGCACTATTGTCAAACCGTAAAACCAGCCCAGCATGGCCATCAGTCCGGTGGCGCCGCGCAGCACTTGTAGTTTCGGCTGGCGGCTGCGCAATCCCGCCAATCCGACTGTGAAAATCAATGGCAGCACCGCGACAAGGCCGAAAAGATTGCGGAAAAAAGCGATCTCAAAAGGGTGTAACTGTCCGCCGAGATGACGCACCATCGCGTGCATGCACGCCAACAACGCGGTGGACAACAACATCCAGAGCAATGCGCGGACGGTGGGATTTAGTGGCGGGTCGAACACTGCTGATTCGTGCTGGCAAACTAAGTACTCTCGCACAGTAAGGATTCGAATAGCAAACCTGATGACATCTTTTGGCACGAGCCAGGCACACGCGCCCGATTTCTCCGGAGAGTGCCGGTGAACAGGCTGCGGAAAGTTGCGGATTTCGCCGCACGACGTTTTCTGTATGCCTGGATCAAGACCACAGTGCTTCCGGGTGACGAACAAGCCTTGGACCTGGAGCACGAATCGCCCCTGTGTTTCGTGACTGAATCGCGTTCGTGGAGCAATCTGCTGGTGATCCAGGAAGAATGCGCGCGCCTGGGTCTGCCTTCCCCATTGCGGACGTTACATATGCGCGGCTTTGATACTTCGCGCTCGGTTTATTGTCTGGAGCCTCGCAATCGGTGGCTTTTCTGGCGGGACCGCGGTCCGCGACGCTCGGCAATGTTAGGCGGCGTGCTGAAGGCGCTGCGAGAGAACCCTCGCATGGATGTGCAGATGCTGCCGGTATCGATATTCTGGGGCCGCGCGCCGGCGCGTGAAAAACACTGGCTGAAAGTTTTGTTTGCGGACACCTGGGGCATTGCGGGGCGAACGCGAAAATTTTTCACGATTATCATGCATGGCCGCAACACGCTGGTTAATTTCAGCCAGCCACTCAGCCTGCGCTCTCTGGTGATCGAAAACGATGACGACGACGTGGTTCTTGATGCCGTGCATACCGAACTGGCGAGACGCCTGTCGGAACAACGTGCGGCCACGCTCGGCCCTGACATGTCGCATCGTAGAACGCTGGTTAAGGAACTGTTGGGTGACCGCAACGTGGAGGCCGCGATTCAGCAGGAGGCGGAGCAGTATGGTTTGACTCTCGAAGCGGCGCGCTCACGGGCCCGCGGTTACCTGTATGAGATCGTTGCGGCGTCCACCGGGATCACCATCCAGCTGTTGTATCGCGTATTGAGTTATTTCTGGAACCGGTTCTACGACGGCATAGAGGTGTCAAACGCTGAGGATATTCAGCGTCTGGCACGCGATCACACCTTGATCTATGTGCCCTGCCATCGCAGTCACATCGATTACCTGCTGCTCGGTTACGTGATCTATTCTCACGGTCTGGCACTGCCGTCCATTGCCGCCGGGAAAAACCTGGATCTACCGATCATAGGTTCGCTGCTGCGAGGGGGCGGCGCGTTTTTTATCCGCAGAAGCTTTCGCGGCAACCGTCTGTATTCGACGGTGCTTTTCGAGTATATGCACGCGCTGGCCAGCCGTGGGGCAGCGGTCAAGTATTTTATCGAGGGCGGACGCAGCCGCACCGGCCGCTCCCTTAAAGCGAAATCCGGAATGCTGGCAATGACTGTGCGCAGCTATTTGCGCGAGCCGAACAAGCCGTTCGTGTTCATTCCGGTTTATATCGGTTACGAGAAGCTGATCGAGGGGCGCTCATATCTCAGCGAATTGCAGGGCCAGCACAAAAAGCATGAAACACTGTCTGGTATGTTGCGCTCGGTGGTCAATCTGCGCGGCAAGTTCGGGCGTGTGTACGTAAACTTCGCCGAGCCTATTTTTTTGTGGCAATTGCTGGATGCGAATGCGCCTGAATGGCGTAAACAGACTTACGATGACGATGTGCGTCCACCATGGCTACGTTCAGTGATAAGTGCGCTGGGGACAACTATCATGACCCGGGTTGGCACTGCAACAGCCGTAAATCCGATAAATCTCATCGCGCTCGTGTTGCTCGCAACGCCCAGACAAGCGCTGGGTGATGCAGAATTGTGCGAGCAAATCGATCTGTACAGGGAACTGTTACGCGGGGAAATCTACGGAAATCGGCTTTGCACCGCGCAATTGAGTGCTGCTGAGAGTATTGCTTATGCGGAGCAGATGGGGATGCTGCGCTCCCGCGAACACCCTCTGGGCATCATTCGTTACTTCGGCCACGAGCGGGCTGTGCTGATGACGTACTATCGTAACAACGTACTGCACTTGTTCACACTGCCGTCAATGATTGCCTGCTGTTTCGTCAATGTGAAGGCGATGTCGAGAGAGAAAGTGATCAAACTGGTATCACTGGCGTATCCGTTCGTGTACGAAGAGCTGTTTCTCCCCTGGCAGGAAAGCGAAGTCGCCGAAGCTATCGAGGCCACGATTGAACAACTGCTGGAAGTTGGTTTGCTGAGTGCGCGTAAACAGAACATGTTACGGCGTCCGGGACCGGGATCGGCCCGTGCGCAACAGCTCGTGTTGCTGGCGCGTGTCGTACAGCCGCTGCTGGAGCGCTATTACATGATCCTCGCGGTATTGCAGCGACAATCGGTTGAGCGGCCGGCGCGAGAGGCGCTGGAAGAGCGTTGTTTCCTGCTCACACAGCGGCTGGCGATTCTTTACGAGTTGGAAACCCCGGACTTCTATGATCGTTCGCTGTTCAACAATTTCCTCGACATGCTGATTCGACGCGGTTACGTCGCAGCCGACGATAAGCAACGGCTGACCCTCGAAGAACCTCTGCGTGAAGTCGACGAAGACGTGCGTCTGCTACTCAGCAATCAGGTGCGCCATACCATACTGAATGTCGCTCGTGCCCGGTCCCGTCAGTAGTCAGAGGCCAGGGCTGGGCAGGGTATCAACCGAATACCGCCTCCAGCGTCGGTTCCTCACCCTGCACGTTCTGCACACGTCTGGTGAATTGCAGTTCATCGGACGTCAACACGTCTTGCCGCCTGCGTTGTGCCGAGACAACCTCGTGGTCGGCTTCCGAGACAACTCCGCTGTCGCGCCGACGTGACTCCAGCCGTGCCTGAATGTCGCCATCCGGGGCATGAACGTCGAGTATCGTGAAGTCGACACCGACGCGACTGGCGAGTCGACCGAAGACGGCCCGTTGTTCGAGGTGAAGAAATGCTGCGTCCACGACGACGGAAAACCCGGCCAGCAGGCAGGTCTGTGCATCCTCGGCTAGGCGTGAGTACGTTGCCTCTGTCGCTTGCGGCGAATAAATGCCCTCGTCGAGAGCGGAACCGGTGCTCGCGGTCGCCGTTAGACCATGCAATCGCTTGCGGGTGTGATCCGACCTCAGGCGCAGGAACCCGTGGTCGCGTACCAGTTTATCGGCGACGTAACTTTTCCCCGAACCGGACAACCCGTGGGTGATAAACAGTGCGGGAGCGATGTTCTCGGTATGCTTTTCGGCGAGTCTCACACACGCTCGGAATTCGGCGGACGGCGTTGTTTCCTCTGCTAACTGCCGCGACCGAATAGCAATGATCTTGGCACGCACCAGGGCACGGTAGACACTGTAAAGCTTGAACAATCCCAGTCCGTCGTAGTCGCCAGTAGTTTCCAGGTAATCGTTCAGCAGCACGCGGGCGTAACTTGGTGCACCGTGACGCTGCAGATCCATGACGGGAAAAGCGATTTCACTCATCGTGTCGATGAATCGCAGATACGGGTTGAACTCGATGCCGTCGAACAGTACCGGGTGCCCGCCGATCCAGGCGATGTTATCGAGATGCAGGTCCCCGTGGCATTCGCGCACGAACCCGTCGTTGCGGCGTTGTTCTATATGCTCCGCCTTGTCGATGCCGTTACGGCGTGTCCAGTGTTCCAGGTCAGCCAGTTTTCGTGCTGTTTCCTGGTCTGGCAGGTTTTCCCGGATCTGGCGAAAATTTTCCAACATCGGAGAGAGTACGCGCGCCTGGGAGCCATAGGGTGCCGTGGCGTCGCAACGCGCCGCGCCGTGTATGTGAAATTCAGCTACTTTGCTGGCCACGCGTCGGATGTGGGCGATGTCCAGGCGGCCGCGCTCCAGCATGGCGGACAGCAGATCACCTTGATCGAACTGCATCATTCTGACCGCGTATTCGAAGCCTTCGCCTTTGTCGCGGATGTAAGGCGTGCCGGGACTGCCGGAGAACGTTACCACGCCGAGGTAGATGTCCGAAGCGTAGCGGCTGTTAAGGCGTACTTCTTCTTCGCAGAAGTACTTGCGCCGCTGCGGTGTCGAAAAATCCAGGAAACCAAGATTCAACGGCTTCTTGATCTTGTAGGCGAAAGCACCTGTCAGGACCACAATCGAGATGTGCGTCTCGATCACACTGATGTCGCGCGTTGGATGCGCATAACATGCGGGATCCTGCAACGCCTGTACCAGCGCATATTGACGTTGCTGCTGTTCCGATAGAGACGCGGCCAGCTGTGGACTGAGTGCAGTTCCAGTGCCTGCTCCGTGTCTCGATTGCACACCGTGACTGACGGGAAGCATGAGACTGCCGTTGCCGACTTCAGTTGAGTTGCGCGGTAGCAAGGTTCTCGGCCATCTGTGGCAGCGTGTATTCTCGGCGATTGCTGAGGTTAGCCAGGCCATCGATGTCTAGCCAATCGATATCGTTACGATTGAACTTGATCAGTCCGCGTTGCTTGAATTGCGTCAGCAATCGGCTGACCGTTTCCACTGCGAGATTCAAATGATTGCCGATATCTGCCCGCGACATCGCCAGCGTGAACGAGACCGGGCTGCACCCGTTACGCAGTTGCGCATGCGATTGTTTCAGCAGGAAAGTTGCCATGCGCTGCTGCGCGTCCAGTTTCCCGAGTGTCAACAATAATTGCTCGTTGCCGAAGATCATTTCGCTGAACAACGTGAGCAGCAGTCGCTGTACGTCCTCCTCGCCTGTGCTGGTGCGCAGCAGGTGATCGAAATGCAGCGTGCAGATGCTCACTGTGTCCAGCGCGATTGCGTCAACAGCATATTGTCCGGCGGCAAGTCCGTCGGCGCCGATGCTGTCGCCCGGGCCCGGAAAGCCGGTGATTTGTTCCTCGCCATCCTCCGTGACCATGACGGTTTTCACGTGCCCCGAACGCACCATATACAGCGAACTAAACTCCTGGCCGCTGTAGAAAATGTGGTCGCCACGGTGCAGGATGCGGTTGGAAATTTCGAAATCCAGCTGTTCGGCGGCGTTGCTGTCTGCAAGAAACCGCCCGAAACACAGCTTGTTGCGCGCACAACTACCGCATTTGCCGTTGTGGAGTTGATTTAGGGGCAGGATTTTGGGTGTCATGTTGTCCCCCTTACGATGTGATTCAGTTGCAGTAACGTTAGCCAATCGCGGTCACCAGGGGTATACGCAATTCTACGTACGGGACTAGCGGAGCTTGCAGGAGCGAGTACCGTTGAACTTGATATAGATCAACGATAGTTGCCCGGCCAGTGACAACATAAAAATAGGCTTGTGGAGATTGATCATGGCTTTCAAACATATTCTTGCCTACGTGGACAACGATGCCGAATGCAGCGCTCGGTTGCAGTATGCGGTTGATTTTGCCGCATTATTCGACGCCCGTTTGACTGGCCTGTATGCGCGCCGCTTGTTGACTGTGCCGAGTTACGCGGCAGTCCACATTCCCGCTCCGGTGTTGGCCGATTACGAAGAGGTTAGCGAAAGGATGGCGCGCGACGCGAAAGCGGCGTTTGAACAATTGGCGGGGGGCGAGGGCATAGCCTGCGAATGGCGGTTGCTGGAGGGATTCGTCCCGGACGCGATAGCGCGTGCCGCGCAATGCACAGACCTCGTCGTTCTCCCACAGACCGCCGACAACGAGGCGGACTTGAACGAAACCTACAGTACCGACAGCGTGCTACTGAAAGCGGCCGCGCCGGTGCTGGTCATACCGTACGCAGGGCGCTTCCAGGTGCCGGCGGAGCACGTGGTGATCGCCTGGAACAACAGCCGCGAGGCGGGCCGTGCGGTGCGTGAGGCGTTGCCGCTGTTGCACAAGTCGCAGCGTATCACCGTATTGAGCATAGCGGAGCCGGAGCGCGAGGAACTGCTAGGTGCGGATCTGGGAGCCTATCTTGCACATCACGATCTGCAGGTGGAGCTGAAACAGATCCCGGCGGGAGATTGCAGCACCGCCGACGCACTGCTGTCGTGCATTGCGGATAACACGGGAGACCTGCTGGTCATGGGAGGTTACGGACGCTCCCGGCTGCTGGAGACCGTGCTTGGCGGCACGACAAGGGAGATTCTGGCACACATGACCGTGCCGGTGCTGATGTCCCATTAGCTTGAGGAGACAAGGCGCGGGGGTCGTTATAAACGGCGTATCCTTCACAACGCTCCCGTTCTCTTTTTTCTGTTTCTATTTTTTCATTTATTTTCAATGAGATGTGTTGATTCCGTAGGTGCATGTGCAATCGGGTATCATGCGTCGCATGGTGCCCGGCAAACAATCGAAGCGGTCGGAGAAGCCCGTGCCCACGCGAGCCGAGCCCTTCGGCGAAGGCGGCATGTTCAGGGTGTTTATGGACCGCAGTCCGCTGCTCGCGTGCATCAAGGACCGCGATGCTGTAATCCGTTACGCTAACTCGGCCTGGGCTCAACGTCTGGGAAAACCTTTGCACGAACTGCTGGGCCGTTCGGAGTACGAGCTTTTCTCGCACGAACAGGTCGAGCGGTTTCTGCGTTCCGATACCCGGGTGTTCGACAGCGGCGAAACCATCGAGCTGACCGAGCAAGGCCGCATAATCGACGGCGAGCAGAACTGGTGGCATGTCATAAAATTCCCGATCGACGACGAGAACGGCGAACGGTTGCTGGGCATGTTAGCGCTGGACGTGACGGATCGGGTGAGGGTGCAAACCGCCCTGGCGGCATCTGAAGCCCACGTCAAAGCGGTGCTGGATACCGCGGTGGACGCGATTATCACCATCGACACCGCCGGTGTCGTGCGCTCATTCAACCTCGCTGCGGCCAGAATGTTCGGCTACACCGCCGAAGAGGTGGTGGGTAACAATGTCAACATGCTGATGCCAGAGCCTTATAAAAGCGAGCATGACAGTTACGTGCGCAACTACCTGGCAACCGGTGTCATGAAGATTATCGGCATCGGACGCGAAGTGTCCGCGCGGCGTAAAGATCGTAGCGAGTTTCCCATCGATCTGGCGGTCAGCGAGGTGGTGGGCGGAGGCGAGCACGAGTTTACCGGCGTCATCAAGGACCTGACGGAAAAGAAACGCACCCAGGCGGAACTCCAGGAGCGTGAGGCGGAGGCACGTTACCATCGCGAGCAACTAACGCATCTTACGCGAATCAGCACTTTGGGCGAGATGGCGGCCGGTATCGCTCACGAGATCAACCAGCCATTGACCGCCATCAGCACCTATGCGCAGGCCTGCCAGCGCCTGTTGGTTAATGCTGACACGGATATTGCGCTGCTCACGGATACCCTGGACAAGATTGCGCGGCAGGCGCAACGCGGCGGCGATATCATCCGCCGGGTACGCGACATGGCTTCGCATACGCACACACAGACGCATCGCTCCACCGGCGAAATCAATGCCATCGTATGGGAATGCGTCGAGATGTCTGCTTACGAAGCGCGTGTCAAAGGCATAGAAATCGCGCTGCATTTGCAGGAAAACCTGCCGGTAATTCCGATCGACGCGGTGCAGATTCAGCAGGTTGTATTGAATCTCCTGCGCAACAGCATGGACGCGCTGCAGAATCAGCCAGGTGAGCGCCGGGTGGATATCCGCACCGACCTGGATGATGAAGCACTCTGTGTCTCGGTCGCCGATAACGGCCCGGGCGTGAACGAGGCGGCGGCACAGCACCTTTTCGAGCACTTTTTCACGACTAAACGTTCGGGGATGGGGATTGGGCTATCGATGAGCAAAAGTATCATTGATGCTCACGGCGGTGGCCTCCGCTATGAGCCCGGTACACAGGGTGCGGCATTCAAATTCACTCTGCCGCTGAGAAAAGCCGATGACTGACGAGGCGACTGTGTTCGTTGTCGACGATGACGATGCGGTGCGCGATTCCGTAATGCTGTTACTGAAATCGGCGGGGTTGGCGACCGAGGGTTACGGTGACGGGCAGTCATTCCTGGATGCCGTTGATGCGAAGCGGGCGGGGTGTATTGTGCTGGACGTGCGCATGCCGGGTATGAGCGGCTTGGATTTGCAGAAAAAGTTAAACGAACTAGGAAGCACCCTGCCGATAGTTTTTGTCACGGGTCATGGCGACGTGCCCATGGCGGTTGAAGCGATGCGCGCGGGCGCCGAGGAGTTTTTACAGAAACCGTTCCGGGATCAGGATTTGCTTGACCGGGTGCACACGGCGTTGCAGCGTGATCAGGACAACCGGGCAGTCAATATCCAGCGCCATGATGTGCAAGACCGTGTGGCGCAACTGACCGCCCGGGAGCGTGAAGTCTTCGAGCAGTTGGTGAATGGCGAATCCACCAAGCAGATTGCAGCTGCGTTCGCGCTGAGTCCGAGAACCGTGGAAATCCACCGCTCCCGTGTGTTGGAGAAGATGGGTGTGCGCTCCGTTGCCGAACTGGTCAAACTGGCGCTGGCAGGTGGTGGTTGAAACTTTCCCGGGGGCCACTGGCGTGCCGGCCCGGGCGCGCTGACCGTCGTGCGCGACGGTCGGACAGGCCGTTGAAATCAATCGACTTGCAGACCAGGCCGCGGCGCAGCCAGTACAGGTTTTTTCGCAGCCTGGCGCAACCGCACTACAGTCTCACCGCCGCTGTCGACGCAACCTATCTGATGACTGCGTTGAAGTCGCTAACATCTCCGTGTTCAACGCAACGTTATTCGCGATCGTTGGTGCGGCGAACGCGGTGCCGGAACTGCGCATGCGGTTTCGCGCAGAGCAGATCATCGAGCATGAAATTGTGAACGCCTCCGTCACGGTACCTATAGGCGATGACAGCTTCGGGTTTTGCGACATAAAATATGTGGACGATTGGCACGTGTTTGATGCGCGCTGCAACGACGCCGTACAGCGGGCGAAAAGCCAGACTGAGCTGAGGACGCCGTAGCGAACATGGTTGACTGGCTTTACATGTCGTGTCCTCCCTGGGTCGATTTCACCCCCATGACCAATCCGGTGAACGGACCCGATGACTGCGTGCCGCGGATTACGTGGGGGAAAATCGTGCAGCATCCCGGCGCCTGGCGCCTGTCGGTAGCGATACAGGTGCATCATGCGCTGGTAGACGGCCTGCATCTGGGTCGGTTCTACGAGGCGCTGCGGTCGCGTATGATGTCACCGCTCGGGTGAAACATCGCATGACATCGCGAAGGGCGGGCCCGGAACGATAGCATGTCGACGCAGGTCAATCGAATACCGTTCGAGCCCGGGATCGTTCCCAGCTGTACCGGGAGTCTGGCATGCGCGAAATTCTGCAATCGCTGCATATCGACCACGTCAATCTGATGAAATTCGGTACGCCGTGAGTTACACGGTTCTGCGCAGGGCGGTTAGCAAGTTATTCGTGGGAAAATACGTTGGGCGATTCCGGCAGCACGCTGTGTAAGCCGTTGCGGTCAACGATAACCACCTGACCGTCGCTGTTGGCGATCCAGCCGCTGCGCCGGAACTTTGCCAACAGCCGGCAAAGTGTTTCCGGAGATATTGCCAGCATGTTTGCCATGTCGGTCTGTTTCGGACCGCGCCGACTTGGCCGGTCGGCGAACTGTTCCAACAGCAAGGAGGCCGCGCGCTGCTCGGCGTTGAGTGAGGCAAAACACAACAACCTCTCCGTCAGTGACTCCACTTTGGCGCTCACGGTAGCGGCAATTTTCCAGGCCAGCGGCGGTCGTGTATGCATGAGTTCCAGTAGTGAGCGCATATTCACCGCCAGAACACGTGAAGGTTGCAGAGCTTTCGCCGAGAAGGGAAATGGCCGTTGCGTGAAGACAGTTTGTTCGCAGATCGAGGCGGGTGGATTGACAAACTCCAGAACCGCTTCGCTGCCGTCGCCCGTCGAACTGGTCAGCTTGAGCAATCCATCTGCCAGGACATACAGAAACGAACATGGGTCGCCGCGCCGAAAAATGACCTGTTTGTTGGCGAATGACAGGTCCTCGGTGAACAATGAAATACGTTTCAGGTCCCGGGCGGAACATTGTCGGAACACATCGCTGCTGCCGAGTATGTCGATCACGCCGTTACTCACGAATCTATTCAATCTACTTTGCCGGACAGCAGGTATGTTCGCCAACCCGCTGCGTTGTTGGATGATGTATATCAATAGACTTGCGATTCAGGCCCAGACAAATGGCGGCGCGGGCGATGCGCTGAGCGCGATGACGAGAAAGTTGTGCGGCTACCCGCGCCGCGGAGAAAAAATGCGGGTAGCAGCCTTAAAGCTGCTACCCGAACAAAGGGGTGTGCATACAGAAGGGAATTCTGTAGCCATTTGCGCGGGACAATTTGATCTGTATCAAATGACTGGCAATCAGGGTTGCAGACGCACTGATTGCCACACGTCGTTTTCACGGAAATGACAGATTCGTTCGTGCAGCCGTTGCCAACCGACTGACCAAAATTCAATGCGATCGGGAACCAGGCGGTATGCCTGCCAGGTGTCGGGGCGGGGAATGTGTGTCCCTCTGTACTGGTGTTTGAGCGCTTCGAGTCGCTCGACCAGCAATTCGCTGCTTACCAGTTCCTGGGATTGTTGCGACGCCCAGGCGGCCAGATGGTTTTCGCGTGACCGGTTGCTCCACAGGCGGTCGGCGTGCGCCTGGTCCAGTTGCACGACCGAGCCATTGATGGTGATTTGCAGCTTCAACGGAGGCCAGTAGGCGCACAGAGCGGCGGCTGGATTGACGGCGAGATCCAGGCCTTTTCTGCTGATGTTGCTGGAGAGAAAAACAAACCCCTGTTCGTCGAAAACGCGAATGGTCATGGTGCGTACCGATGGGCGTCCATCACTGTCGGCGGTGGCTAAAGTCATTGCGCCGGCATCCAGATGCTTGTCGGCCTCCCGAAAGCGGTTGCGAATTTCGTCTAGAACATCGCTCGGCAACGGGGCATAGGTCATGTACGAAATCCTCACCGGCTGCCTTGCTCGCAGCCTCGCTTCGTGGACCCGTACAGACTAAACAGTCCTGACCGCGGGCACTTGACGTAAATCAAGTCTGCTATGATCCCGCGTCGTTACCGTATTGGCAACGACGCAAGCCCCGGTGGAACCGTTGAAGTCGCTACATTCCAGTGTCGAGCAGGTGCCGGCACCGATCTCGTTGCGCCGTACGCTGTCGCTGCCTGTCATAACGTTGTACGGCCTGGGCACGATACTGGGCGCGGGTATCTATGTGCTGATCGGCGAGGTCGCTCGCGTAGCGCAGATGTTCGCCCCGTTCGCCTTCGCGATTGCTGCTCTGATTGCAGGTTTTACCGCCTTCGCCTACGCCGAACTGACGGCGAGGATTCCACGCAGTGCCGGTGAAGCGGTGTACGTGCAAGCGGCGTTTGCTCGTAACTGGCTGGCCGCAGGCACCGGTTGGGCAGTGGTGGTGGTGGGAATCATCTCCGCCGCTACCATTGCCAAGGGTGTCACCGGTTATGCGCAGTTGTACACGCAACTGCCCGCGCCGGCGATTGTTGCCATTCTTATTGTCGCGCTGGGTTTGCTGGCAGCATGGGGCGTTCGTGAGACTGCATGGACCGCGGTGGCGGTAACCATGGCGGAAGTGTTCGGGTTGCTGCTGGTGATCGCCTTAGGCGGGTGGCACATACCGCGGGCAGACGTCAACTGGTCGGATCTGGTGCCGCCGCTGGCTAGCGTACCCTGGGCGGGCATCTTCGCCGGTGCTTTTCTGGCCTTCTACGCATTCATCGGGTTCGAGGACATGGTGAACATGGCCGAAGAGGTGAGGGAACCACGCCGCAATCTGCCGCTGGCGATACTGCTCGCCCTGGTCATTTCGACGTTGCTCTACATGTTGGTAGCAGTTGTCTGCGTGGTAACTGTGCCGGTAGAGGTTCTCGCGACGAGCGACGCACCGCTGGCAGCCGTGATCGAGTCGACTGGCTTCAGTGCGCACATCAGCATCGGCCCGATCGGCATGGTGGCTGTGGTAAACGGCGCGCTGATTCAGCTCGTCATGGCTGCCCGAGTGCTCTACGGAATGGGCGGAAACGGACTCGCCGCAACGTGGCTGGCGTCTGTGCACCCTTACACGCGCACGCCCCTGTTGGCAACGTTTTTGGTGACTGCACTAGCGCTGCTGCTGGCCCTCACGTTTCCCTTGGTGCATCTGGCGCAGGCAACCAGCTTCGTAACGCTGATCATTTTTACCACGGTCAATCTGGCCTTGCTGCGACTCAAGCGGCGTGAGCCGCGCGTCGCCGGCATCGTCAGCTACCCTCGCTGGGTGCCTGGCACCGGCGCCATTCTGTGCGTCGGTTTACTGCTGTTGCAATTCTCCGAACTTCTTTAACCCGCACGCAGCATTTTTCTGCAGCCCGGGTAGCTGCGATCGAGAACGTAGCGGCGCGTGGATTTCCGCCATTTTGTTTGGGTGCGCCAGCGTTCGAGAAACTGTGCGGTATCGGTAACGGTGCAGCCGCCAACCAGTGTGACGCCCCGTGCGAACAGCGGATCGGGCAGACAACCCACGGTCGGTCCGGCAACGAGCACGGTGTCAGCGTCGGTGCAATGCTGCAATACCTCATCGGCGGTGTGATTGACGAGCACGGTCCCGGTGCACAGTATTTTGTTGCATTGCCGAAGTTTCCCCGGGTCTTCGGTAACCTCGAAATTGTCCGTGCGACGCCACAGCCTCCGATCCAGTTCCACTACGGTAAGCGGCAGCGCCAGTGCGCGGATCGATTCCACCAGCGGCGGGAAATAACCCACCATGCCTACACGGTCGCCAGGACGCAGATCCAGACAATCGATCGTGGAGCCGGTTGCCGGCAGTGGGCGGCCACAGTGTTTGAAAGCAAACTGACTGATCGCATTGATCGCCGCCATACCCAGTGAACGTTGCCACGCCGATTCGCCGGCAAACAATCGAGCCGACTCCAGCGGCGAAACGCCCACCAGCGGTTCGCTGAACTCGGTATCCTGCAGTTCGAGCAGTGCGTCGTCCAGGCCCGTGTAGGTCAGTCCCACCGTGCCGTCGGTCAATATCAGTGCGCCGAACTTGCTGCTCTTTTCCGGATCGTCCTCGTAGGGGGCAATGTGCATCGACTGCACCTCGGGTAATGGCAGTCGCTGACCCACCAATTCCATCAGCTGCAGGTATTCATTGGCTATATCCATGAGATTCGATTGCGCTGCGCAGAAGGCATCAAAAGAAGCGCCCGGTTGATGTGACGTTCACGGTACGCAGGAGATTGTTCACCCGCCATCTGCAGTTATCGATTGTCCCGCCATATGCGAAGGCGGCGGCTGCGCCCGGCGCTGTGTCCAGCGGTTCCGTATTCGGCCAGCAAGCAAATAGTGTCGGGATCTAGCCGCTCATGCGTTATCGAACGGCGGCGCTCGTCAAGCGCCGAGATCGCGAGTACGGTTGCACGAATCGTCCGCGGGCTCGTCGTCCTCGTCCATCAGTATGCGGTGTGCCGGACCAACCAGATCGTCGAATTGTCCCGAACGCACCGCCCAGCACAGCACGGCTACCACCACGGCGACCAGCACCAGGGCGATCGGAATCAGCAGGTAGAGCACTTCCATATTGTCAGAACCTCGTGAACCGCAACCGGTACGCATTGCCGACTACCAGCAGCGAACTCAATGACATACCGATCGCTGCCAGCCAGGGCGGTACGTAACCCAGCGCCGCGGCGGGTATTGCCAGCAGATTGTACACGACCGCCCAGCTGAGATTCTGTACAACGACGCGCCGTGTGTTGCGCGCCGCGTCGAACGCGGTGCGCAAGTCCGGCAGGCGATCGCCGAGTAATACCACGTCCGCCTGTGCCGCGGCCAGTCCGGCGCCGCCGCCCATGGCAATCGACACCTGGGACTGCGCTAGGACCGGCGCATCGTTGACGCCGTCGCCGACCATGGCAACGATTGCTCCGTGCGCCTGCAGTTGCTGAACCTGGGTGAGTTTGTCCTGCGGCGTAAGTTCCCATGCCACGTGATCGATGCCCAGCTTTCCCGCAACCCGTTGTGCCGCCACCCGATTGTCACCCGTCAGCAGCCGCACTTGCCTGTTGCGTTTGCCCAGATCCGCGACTACGTCGCGCGCGTGTTCGCGCAGCCGATCGTGAAACACGAAGACCGCCAGAACGTGCTCCGCATTGCTCAGGTACGCGACACTGCCGGACTCGTCAGACGCGGGCGATATTTCGGGCCGGTTGCCGGTATGGCCCGCAACATACCTGGCGTTGCCGAGCCAGAAACGCGTGCCGTGCACGACGCCCGAAAGACCATGGGGTTCGGCAGCGACATCGACGGCGGCTGCCACATGTTCGTACCCATCACGCAACGCTTGCGCAATCGGGTGAGTCGAATGCGCTTCCAGTGCGGCCGCAACGACGCGGCACTCGTGCGGGGGTGTTGCTGCCGCGACTTTCAATTCGGCAAGCGCCGGCCGCGTGTTCGTCAGCGTCCCGGTCTTGTCGAATACGAAGTGGGTTGCCCTGGCCAGCGTCTCCAGCGAACTGCTGCGGGTCACGAGAATATTCGCCGACAGCAGCCGATTGAGCGTCGCCGTTATGGCGCTGGGCGTGGCCAGTGACAGTGCGCAGGGGCAACTGACCACCAACAAGGCGAGCACGATGTCCAGCCAGGCGGGTTCGCCGCGGCTGAACCAGTAACTGCCGGCCAGCGCGGTAAGCAGCAGCACTGTGCCGACGAACCACACGGCGACGCGATCAGCCACTTCGACGCTGCGTGGTTTCTCGCGCTGTGCCCGGTCGGTGAGTCGAACGATGGCAGACAGTTGCGTGTGGTCGCCACACTGTTGCACGCGCATTCTCAATGGATTGCCAGCACTCGTGCTGCCGGCCACCAGCGTGTCACCCGGACCCTTGTGCACCGGTGCGCTTTCGCCGGTCAGCAATGATTCGTCGATGCTGCCCTGGCCATCGACGACCAGCCCATCGGCCGGGACGGTATCACCCGGGCGCAACAGCACAACGTCGCCGGCAAGCAGTTCGAGCGCCGGAACGCGTTCCAGCCGCCCGTCGTCGTGCCAGCGCAGCGCGGTCTCCGGACTCGCGGCAATCAGCCTGTCGACGGCATCCAGGGCGCCGCGCCGCACGCTGAACTCCAGGTAACGGGCCGCGAGCAGGAAAAACGTGAACATCGCAACGGAATCGAAATAAACTTCGCCGGCATCGTTGAACGTGGCCCGCACACTGGCGAGGAACGCCAGGCCTATACCCAACGCTACGGGCACGTCCATACCCGGGGCGCCACGTTTCACGTCCCGCCAGGCGGCGGCAAAAAATGGCTGCGCGGCGTACAGCACGATCGGTGTCGCGAGAAACAGGCTCACCCAGCGAAAGAAAGTCCGGAACTGCGCCTCCATTCCGTACCACGCACCGGCGTAGAGCGCGACTGACAGAGTCATCACCTGCATGCCCAACAGGCCCGCAATGGCAAGCCTGCGCAGCTGCCGGCGCCGCGCCGCCAGGGCCAGCGCGTGGTCGTTGTTAACATTGTAAGGGTGAGGCACGTAACCTATGTCGCGAATCGCCTGCAGAATTGCGCTGAGATTGGTCCGCCGCACATTCCATCGCACCTGTAGACGGTGGGTCGCGTAGTTGACGGAAACGCCCGTGACGCCGGGCAGGGAAGCGACCTGCCGCTCAAGCAACCATACGCAGGCCGCGCAGGTTATCCCTTCAATCAACAACTCGCTGTCGGCCGTGCCGTCACCGCACTGGTGCACGTAAGCATCTCGCAGGCTTGGACGCTCGAAGAGATCGTTAATTTCTTCTGGTAACGGCTCACGGCGTTCCGCAACCTCGGTGCGATTGCGATAGTAGGCGGTGTGCCCCGCTGTAACGATCGCCTGTGCTACCGCTGCACACCCTGGGCAGCACATGGCCTGCGCCGCACCGTCTATCACAACACGGTGCATTGGCGTGCCTGGAATCGCCGACCCACAGTGGAAGCAGAAACTCTCACCCACGTGATGCGAGTCGGCGTGAAGACTGGTAGCGTTTACGGCGGCTGACATGGCATGCAACACGGCGGCGGTGGTGTTTGACGAGCTGGCATTTTACACTGCGCGCCAATTGACACGCACTTGACGTAGATCAACGATAACGCTGTGCCGATTCCTAAACTTGCGGCAGCGCGTGTCCCGGCAACACCAAACGCTACCGTATCGACTCAAAAATGGTGACGGAGCTGACATGATCGTGCATGTATGGGGGCTACTGTTCAACCCCGCAGAAGAATGGCAAAGCATCCATGAGAAAAAATACGACATCGGCAAGCTGTACTTGTCGCTGTTTGTCTTTCTTGCGCTGATTCCGCCGCTCAGCGGCTATATCGGTACGACGCAGATCGGCTGGCAGATCGGCCTGGGCGAAGCCGTCAAGCTGTCGCACAGAAGCGCGCTGGCGATCGCCGTACTCTACTACCTGGCCATCCTGATCGGGATCGGCGGCATTGGCGCCATGGTTCACTGGATGGCGAAGACCTACGGCTCGCAGCAACCGCTGCCACAATGCGTTGCCCTTGCGGCATTTGCCGGCGTACCTCTGTTACTGGTGGGTATCGTGCAACTGTATCCGGTGTTGTGGTTGAACCTCCTGTTCGGCATGGCGGCACTGGGTCTCAATATCCGCCTGTTGTATCTGGGTGTGCCGGTGATGATGGAAATACCCCCCGAGCGGGGATTCCTGTTTGCCAGCTCAATTCTCGGTCTCGGTCTGGTGGCGCTGGTGGCGTTCCTCGCCGGTACCGCGATTTTGTGGGATTTCGGATTGTCGCCGGAGTTTGTCCGCTGAAGCCGCGGCGGGCCCGGACGCAACAAGGGAGAGTCGATGCAGACGTCCGCTGAAACGTATAACGATACCGTGGTTCGTCAGTTCGCCATCATGACGATTGTCTGGGGAATCGTCGGCATGACGGTCGGTGTGCTCATTGCAGCACAACTGGCCTGGCCGGTGCTCAACTTCGATGTGCCGTGGTTGACTTTCGGACGCCTGCGCCCCCTGCATACCAATGCCGTGATTTTTGCCTTCGGTGGTTCGGCATTGTTCGCGTCTTCGTACTACGTGGTGCAACGCACATGTCACGTGCGCTTGTTCGGAGGGCCGCTGATCGCGTTTACTTTCTGGGGCTGGCAGTCGGTAATCGTGCTGGCGGCGATCACCTTGCCGCTGGGCATCACCACCAGCAAGGAATACGCGGAACTCGAGTGGCCGATCGACATACTCATAACGGTGGTGTGGGTCAGCTATGCCGTGGTTTTTTTCGGCACGCTGGTGAAACGGCGCATCGCGCACATTTATGTGGCCAACTGGTTTTTCGGGGCGTTCATCATTGCCGTCGCCATGCTGCATCTGGTCAACAGTGCGGCGGTTCCCGTGAGCTTCTGGAAATCCTATTCGGCCTACGCCGGTGTGCAGGACGCCATGGTGCAGTGGTGGTACGGACACAATGCGGTGGGCTTTTTCCTCACCGCCGGTTTTCTGGGGATGATGTACTACTTCATTCCCAAGCAGGCGGGACGCCCGGTCTATTCCTATCGCCTGTCGGTCGTGCACTTCTGGGCGCTGGTATTCACTTATATCTGGGCCGGGCCGCATCACCTGCACTACACGGCGTTGCCGGACTGGGCGCAGTCCCTGGGTATGGTGTTTTCGCTGATCCTGCTGGCACCGTCGTGGGGCGGCATGATAAACGGCATCATGACGTTGTCCGGGGCCTGGGAGAAGCTGCGCACCGATCCGGTGCTGCGCCTGCTCATCGTGTCGGTGTCGTTCTACGGCATGTCGACCTTCGAGGGACCGATGATGGCTATCAAAACGGTCAACGCGCTGTCGCACTACACGGACTGGACGATCGGGCACGTGCACTCAGGCGCGTTAGGCTGGGTCGCATTGATTTCGCTGGGTACCATGTACTACCTGATACCACGTCTGTTCAACCGCGAGTTGTACAGCCTGAAACTCGTCGAGGTGCATTTCTGGACCTCGACCATTGGCATCGTGCTCTACATTACGGCGATGTGGGTGTCGGGCATCATGCAAGGCCTGATGTGGCGCGCAGCAAACGCGGACGGCACACTGACTTACAGTTTCGTGGAATCCGTACAGGCCATGCACCCGTTCTACATCATTCGTTTTGCCGGCGGTTCCCTGTTCCTGCTGGGTGTGCTGGTGATGGCCTACAACCTCGTTAAAACAATAGCTGGTGCACAGGCGGCCGAAGCCCCGATTCCTGCACCTGCGCCAGCGCACTGACAAGGGGCGGAAAGCATGGCTGTGAATGGACTTCAAGATAGCGCGGAGCGCAACGTCGCGCTGTTGATCGTGCTGATACTGCTGGCCGCCGTGGTGGGTGGTCTGGTGCAGATCGTGCCGCTGTTCTTCCAGCTCTCCACCACCCAGCCGGTTGACGGCCTACGGCCGTACACTGCGCTGCAGCTTGCCGGGCGTGATGTCTACGTACGCGAAGGGTGTTACAACTGCCACTCGCAGATGATTCGCCCGTTTCGTGCAGAAACCGAACGTTATGGCCACTACTCGGTCGCCGGCGAGTTCGTTTACGACCGTCCGTTTCAGTGGGGCTCCAAACGCACCGGTCCCGATTTACACCGCGTCGGCGGGCGCTACAGCGATGAGTGGCATCGTGTACATCTGATTGACCCACGCGATGTCGTGCCCGAATCGATCATGCCGGGCTACCCGTGGTTGGCCGATGCTGAGCTCGATGCCGAGGAGATGCAGGACAGGATGCGTGCGCTGCGGCTACTCGGCCACCCCTACACTGACCAGGAAATAGCGCAGGTGTCGACAGCGCTGACCGACAAAACCGAAATGGACGCGATGATCGCCTACCTCCAGGGGTTGGGTACGACGTTGAAGAATCGCTGAGGACTGACCGATGTTGAGCACTATTCACGGCATATGGACGGCACTGCTGCTGTTCGTTTTTATCGTAATCGTCGCCTGGGCTTTCAGCGCACGGCGGCGCGATAGCTTCGATCGTGCGGCGCGCTCGGTGCTGCAGGACGACTCCCCGCAGAGTTCAGGTCACGGAGTCCGCACAGATGGCTGATTTCACCAGCGCCTTCTGGGATTGGTACATTATCGTGCCGGTCGTGTTGGGCATTGTCTGGCTGTTCGTATTGATTTCGAGGGTAGGGCGCGGGGACACGCCGCAGCCCGGCGAGCAAGTTGAAACAATGGGCCACGTCTGGGACGAAGATCTCGAGGAATACAACAACCCGCTGCCGAAATGGTGGCTGAACATGTTCTATATGACGCTGATATTCGGTGTTGTTTATCTGGCGCTGTACCCTGGCCTTGGCAGCTATAAAGGCATGCTGGGCTGGACCGAGCTGTCGCAGTACGAGAAGGAAATGGCTCAGGCAGAGGAAGTCTACGGTCCCATCTTTGCGAAATTTCTCGAACGTCCGTTGGAACAGGTTGCGCAGGACAGCGAGGCGCTGCAGATGGGCGAGCGATTGTTCGTGACCTATTGTGCCACCTGCCACGGTTCGGATGCGCGCGGCGCGCGTGGTTTTCCCAACCTGCGCGACGCTGAGTGGCTGTACGGAAACGAACCATCGACGATCAAGCAGACTATTGCACAGGGTCGCAGCGGTGTGATGCCGCCGT